>Ga0256914_1002996_pt1 | contig 13671 bp, 8 predicted proteins | sample HulkmetaG_FD_191571 | JGI IMG/M metagenome (GOLD analysis project Ga0256914, IMG submission 191571) | Hydrothermal chimney microbial communities from Main Endeavour vent field at the Juan de Fuca Ridge, Pacific Ocean - Hulk | ecosystem: Environmental > Aquatic > Marine > Hydrothermal vents ... | reverse complement strand
GAGCTGAATTGCTGGGACGGGCGGGCCGCCATCTCGTTCTATGGCCGCACCCTGGGCTGGCAGTTCGATGACATTCCGCTGGCCGGAGGCGGCTCCTACTGGGTGGCGCGCAGGAACGGGGCGCTGGTGTGCGGGCTTTACGAGCTGGACGAGAAGCGCCACGCGGGCATTCCGGCCCACTGGATGACCTACATGACGGTGAGGAAGATGGACGTGGCGGTGCGCGCCTCGGCCTTCGCCGGCGGCAAGGTGGCGCGTCAGCCGTTTCACGTGCCGGGGCTGGGCTGGCTGGCCATAGTCAGTGACGCGGCCGATGCCCTGATCGGCCTGATAGAGCCGGAATTCCCCCATCCGCTGGCGGCGGCGATGACCACGGACATGCCGCGCGGTCATCAACTGGCCAACTGAACGGCCAGCCCGCGACGCATTCACACGCGCACGGCGAATGAAAAGGCCCGCGACGGCTTTCGTCGCGGGCCTTGATCCCGTCGCGCGGGGCAGGGGAGCGATCTACTCCCCGGCGGTGTCTTCCGCGGGTGGCTCGGAGGGAGCCTCCCCGGCCGCGGCCTCTTCCGCTTCCGCCTGGGCGGCGAGCGCCGCCGTGGCTTCTGCCTCGGCCTGCTTGGCCAGCTTCTCGGCGGCCTTGCGCTTCTCCTCGAGGATCAGTTCGTCGCGCTTGCCGGCGATCTCCTTGAAGCGGCGCAGCATGCCGCCGGTGCCGGCGGGGATGAGGCGGCCCACTATGACGTTTTCCTTCAGGCCCTCGAGGCGGTCCACCTTGGCCTGAACGGCGGCCTCGGTGAGCACGCGGGTGGTCTCCTGGAAGGAGGCGGCGGAGATGAAGGAGCGCGTCTGCAGGCTGGCCTTGGTGATGCCGAGCAGCACCGGGTTGGCCTGGGCTGGCTGCTTCTTCTCGGCGATGAGCCGCTGGTTGATCTCCTCCAGCTCCCACTTGTCCACCTGTTCGCCGGCCAGGAAGGAGGTGTCGCCGGGGTCGGTTATCTCCACCTTCTGCAGCATCTGGCGGACGATGACCTCGATGTGCTTGTCGTTGATGGTCACGCCCTGCAGGCGGTAGACGTCCTGTATCTCGTTGATGAGATAGACGGCCAGCTCCTCGACGCCCTTGACGGCGAGGATGTCATGCGGCGCGGGATGGCCGTCGAGCAGGTATTCGCCCTTCTCGATGAAGTCGCCCTCCTGCACCTGCAGGTGCTTGCCCTTGGGGATGAGATATTCCACCGGCTCCTGATCGGCGTCCTCCGGCACGATGCGGATGCGGCGCTTGTTCTTGTAGTCGCGGCCAAACTCGACGCGGCCCGAGATCTCGGCGATGACGGCGTGATCCTTGGGGCGGCGCGCCTCGAACAGCTCGGCGACGCGCGGCAGGCCGCCGGTGATGTCGCGGGTCTTGGCGCTTTCCAGCGGGATGCGCGCCAGGGCGTCGCCGGCGCGCACCTTGTCGCCGGGGTTGACCGACAGGATGGCGTCCACCGACAGCGGGTAGCGGGCCTCGCCGCCGCGGCGCAGCTTGACCACCTCGCCCTTGTCGTTCTTGATGACGATGGCGGGCTTGAGGTCGGCCCCGCGCGGGGTGGCGCGCCAGTCGATGACCTCGCGCTTGGTGATGCCGGTGGCCTCGTCGGTGACCTCGTGGACGGACACGCCCTCGACCACGTCCTCGAAATCGACCACGCCCTCGGCCTCGGTGAGCACCGGGCGGGTGTGGGGATCCCATTCGGCCAGCTTGGCGCCGCGCTTGACGGAATCACCCTCGGCGACCAGCAGCTTGCCGCCATAGGGCAGCTTGTGCACCGCCAGCTCGTTGCCGTCGGGGTCGGTGATGGCCAGTTGCACGTTGCGGCTCATGATCATCATGTCGCCGTTGGAATTGCGCGACAGGTTGGGGTTGATGATCTTGACCACGCCGTCGTAGTTGGCCTCGATGAAGCTCTCCGAGACCACCTGGGCGGTGCCGCCGATGTGGAAGGTGCGCATGGTGAGCTGGGTGCCCGGCTCGCCGATGGACTGGGCGGCGATGACGCCCACCGCCTCGCCGAGGTTGACAGGCGTGCCGCGCGCCAGGTCGCGCCCGTAGCACTTGGCGCAGACGCCGTAATGGGTGTCGCAGGTGAGCACCGAGCGGATGCGCAGCTCCTGGATGTTGGCGGCGTCGATCTTGGCCGCCGCCTCCTCGCCTATCTCCTCGTTCTTGCGGACGATGATCTCGCCGCTCTTGGGGTCGGTTATGTCCTCGGCGGCGGTGCGGCCAAGCACGCGCTCGCCCAGCGACACGGTGACCTCGCCGGATTCGATGACGGCGCTGGTGGTGATCGACCTGTCGGTGCCGCAGTCTTCCTCGAGGATGATGGAATCCTGCGCCACGTCCACCAGGCGGCGCGTCAGGTAGCCGGAGTTGGCGGTCTTCAGGGCGGTGTCGGCCAGACCCTTGCGGGCGCCGTGGGTGGAGTTGAAGTATTCGAGAACGCTCAGGCCTTCCTTGAAGTTGGAGATGATGGGCGTCTCGATGATCTCGCCGGAGGGCTTGGCCATCAGGCCGCGCATGCCGGCCAGTTGCTTCATCTGGGCGGCGGAGCCGCGGGCCCCGGAGTGGGCCATCATGAAGATGGAGTTGATGGGCTTCTCGCGGCCGGTTTCCTCGTCCACCTCGACGGCGGAGATGCGGGCCATCATCTCGTCGGCCACCTTGTCGGTGCACTTGGACCAGGCGTCGATGACCTTGTTGTATTTCTCGCCCTGGGTGATGAGGCCGTCGATGTATTGCTGCTCGAATTCCTTGACCAGCTTGCGCGTCTCCTCGACCAGCTTCTCCTTGGTGTCGGGCACCACCATGTCGTCCTTGCCGAAGGATATGCCGGCCTCGCAGGCCTCGCGGTAGCCAAGGGCCATGATCTGGTCGCAGAAGATGACCGTCTCCTTCTGGCCGCAATGGCGGTAGACCTCGTCGATCATCTTCGAGATCTCTTTCTTGGTCAGCAGCTTGTTGCACAGGTCGAGCGAGATGCCCGGCACCTTGGGGATAAGCTCGCCGATCATCATGCGGCCGGGGGTGGTCTCATAGATCTTCGAGACGCGGTTGCCCTCGTCGTCGAGGTATTCGAAGCGCGCCTTGATGCGGGCGTGCAGGGTCACGTGGCCGTTGTCGAGGGCCTGCTCGATCTCGGCCATGTTGGCGAAGACCATGCCCTCGCCGGGCTCGTTCTTGCGCATCTGCGACAGGTAGTAGAGGCCCAGCACGATGTCCTGCGAGGGCACGATGATGGGCGCGCCGTTGGCCGGGTGCAGGATGTTGTTGGTGGACATCATGAGCACGCGCGCCTCGAGCTGCGCCTCCAGCGACAGCGGCACGTGGACGGCCATCTGGTCGCCGTCGAAGTCGGCGTTGAAGGCGGCGCAGACCAGCGGGTGAAGCTGGATGGCCTTGCCCTCGATGAGCACCGGCTCGAAGGCCTGGATGCCCAGCCTGTGCAGGGTGGGGGCGCGGTTGAGCAGCACCGGGTGCTCGCGGATGACGTTGTCGAGGATGTCCCAGACCTCTGGCTTCTCCTTCTCCACCAGCTTCTTGGCCTGCTTGACGGTGGTGGACAGGCCGCGGCGCTCCAGCTGGGCGTAGATGAAGGGCTTGAACAGCTCCAGCGCCATCTTCTTGGGCAGGCCGCACTGGTGCAGCTTGAGCTCGGGGCCGACCACGATGACCGAGCGGCCCGAATAGTCGACGCGCTTGCCGAGCAGGTTCTGGCGGAAGCGGCCCTGCTTGCCCTTGAGCATGTCGGAGAGCGACTTCAGGGGGCGCTTGTTGGCGCCGGTGATGGTGCGTCCGCGGCGGCCATTGTCGAACAGGGCGTCCACCGCCTCCTGCAGCATGCGCTTCTCGTTGCGGATGATGATGTCCGGGGCGCGCAGCTCGATGAGGCGCTTGAGGCGGTTGTTGCGGTTGATGACGCGGCGGTAGAGGTCGTTGAGGTCGGAGGTGGCGAACCTGCCGCCGTCGAGCGGCACCAGCGGGCGCAGCTCCGGCGGGATGACCGGGATGACGGTCATTATCATCCACTCGGGGCGGTTGCCGGAGTTGATGAAGGCCTCCACCACCTTGAGGCGCTTGGCCAGCTTCTTGGGCTTGAGCTCCGACCTGGATTCGGCGATTTCCTGCTTGAGGTCGTCGCGCAGCTTCTCCAGGTCGATGGCGGCCAGCAGCTCGCGGATGGCCTCGGCGCCGATACCGGCGACGAAGCCGTCAAGGCCGTATTGCTCCTGGGCGGTGAGGTATTCCTCCTCGCTCAGCAGGTCGAGCTTCGAGAAGGGCGAAAGCCCCGGTTCGATGACGATGTAGGACTCGAAGTAGAGGACGCGCTCGATGTCCTTCAGCGTCATGTCGAGCAGCAGGCCGATGCGCGAGGGCAGCGACTTGAGGAACCAGATGTGGGCCACCGGGGCGGCCAGCTCGATGTGGCCCATGCGCTCGCGGCGCACCTTGGAGAGGGTGACCTCGACGCCGCACTTCTCGCAGATGACGCCCTTGAACTTCATGCGCTTGTACTTGCCGCACAGGCACTCGTAGTCCTTCACGGGGCCGAAGATGCGGGCGCAGAAGAGGCCGTCGCGCTCCGGCTTGAAGGTGCGGTAGTTGATGGTCTCCGGCTTCTTGATCTCGCCGAAGCTCCAGGACAGGATCTTTTCCGGCGAGGCGATGCCGATGCGGATCATGTCGAAGCTCTGCGGCTGACCGCCGGGGTTGAAGATGTTGGCTACTTCCTGGTTCATCCTGAGGGGTCTCCCAAGCACGGAGCCGGTGGCTCCATTGTGGTATTCAGGTCATGGACAGGCGGCCGCGCGGCCGCCCGTTCATGAGAATTCGCGTGTCATTCGGCGGCCTGGCGCGGTTCGCCGCTGTCGGAAACCAGCTCCACGTCGAGGCCGAGCGAGCGCATTTCCTTGACCAGCACGTTGAAGCTCTCCGGGATGCCGGCCTCGAAGGAATCGTCGCCGCGGACGATGGATTCGTAGACCTTGGTGCGCCCGGCCACGTCGTCGGACTTGACGGTGAGCATCTCCTGCAGGGTGTAGGCGGCGCCGTAGGCCTCGAGCGCCCACACCTCCATCTCGCCGAAGCGCTGGCCGCCGAACTGCGCCTTGCCGCCCAGCGGCTGCTGGGTGACCAGCGAGTAGGGGCCGATGGAGCGGGCGTGGATCTTGTCGTCCACCAGGTGGTGCAGCTTGAGCATGTAGATGCGGCCCACGGTGACCGGCCGGTCGAAGGCCTCGCCGGTGCGCCCGTCGTAGAGGGTCACCTGGCCGCTGGTGTCGTGGCCGGAAAGCTCCAGCATGCGGTTGATGTCGGCCTCCTTGGCGCCGTCGAACACCGGGGTGGCCATGGGCACGCCCTTCTTCAGCAGGTGGGCCATGGAGATGATCTCGTCGTCGGAGGCCTTCTCGATCTGCTCGCGCTCTTCCGGCTGCTCGTAGATCTCCAGCAGCTTCTTGCGGATGTCGGCGACCATGGCGGGCTTGTTCTCGGCCTGCCAGGCCTCGACCATCTCGGCGATCTGGCGGCCCAGCCCTTCCGCCGCCCAGCCGAGGTGGGTTTCGAGGATCTGGCCGACGTTCATGCGCGAGGGCACGCCAAGGGGGTTGAGCACGATGTCAACCGGCGTGCCGTCCTCGAGGAAGGGCATGTCCTCGTCCGGCAGGATGCGCGAGACGACGCCCTTGTTGCCGTGGCGTCCGGCCATCTTGTCGCCGGGCTGGATCTTGCGCTTGATGGCGACGAAGACCTTGACCATCTTCATCACGCCGGGGGGCAGCTCGTCGCCGCGCTGGAGCTTCTCCACCTTGTCGAGGAAGCGCTCCTCGAGGCGCTTCTTGGTCTCGTCATACTGGGCGCGCATGGCCTCCAGCTCGGAGAGGGCCTTTTCGTTCTTCAGGGCTATGTCCCACCACTGCGACTGGGGAATCTCGTCGAGGGCGGCAGCGGTGATCTTGCCCTTCAGCTTGTAGTCCTTGGGTCCGGCGGCGGCTTCCTTGCCGATGAGGAAGTCGCGCAGGCGGCCATAGGTGTTGCGGTTGAGGATGGCCAGCTCGTCGTCGCGGTCCTTGGCCATGCGCTCGATCTCCTCGCGCTCGATGGCCTGGGCGCGCTCGTCCTTGTCGATGCCGTGGCGGTTGAACACCCGCACCTCGACGACGCGCCCGGCGACGCCCGGCGGCAGGCGCAGCGAGGTGTCGCGCACGTCGGAGGCCTTCTCGCCGAAGATGGCGCGCAGCAGCTTCTCCTCCGGGGTCATGGGGCTTTCGCCCTTGGGGGTGATCTTGCCCACGAGGATGTCGCCGGGCTTGACCTCGGCGCCGATGTAGACGATGCCCGCCTCGTCGAGGTTCTTCAGGGCCTCCTCGCCGACGTTGGGGATGTCGCGGGTGATCTCCTCCGGCCCCAGCTTGGTGTCGCGGGCCATGACGTCGAATTCCTCGATGTGGATGGAGGTGTAGACGTCATCGCGCACGATGCGCTCCGAAAGCAGGATGGAGTCCTCGAAGTTGTAGCCGTTCCAGGGCATGAAGGCGACCAGCACGTTCTGGCCGAGCGCCAGCTCGCCCAGCTCGGTGGAGGGGCCGTCGGCGATGATCTCGCCGGCCTCGACGCGCTCGCCCTTGCTGACCAGCGGGCGCTGGTTGATGCAGGTGTCCTGGTTGGAGCGCTGGAACTTGCGCAGGTTGTAGATATCGACGCCCGGCTTGGTGGGGTCGGTTTCCTCGGTGGCGCGGATGACGATGCGCCGCGCGTCCACCTGGTCGACGATGCCGGGGCGGCGGGCCGTTATGGCGGCGCCGGAGTCGCGGGCCACGCGGGCCTCCATGCCGGTGCCGACCAGCGGCGCGGAGGCCTTGAGCAGGGGCACCGCCTGGCGCTGCATGTTGGAGCCCATGAGCGCGCGGTTGGCGTCGTCGTTCTCGAGGAAGGGGATGAGGGCGGCGGCCACCGATATGATCTGCTTCGGGGACACGTCGCAGTAGGAGATCATGTCGCGCGGCACCATGTGGACGTCGCCGGCATGGCGGGCCATGACCATCTCCTCGGCGATGGTTCCGTCATCGTCGAGCCTGATGTTGGCCTGGGCGATGTAATGGCGGCTCTCCTCGATGGCGGTCAGGTAATGCACCTCGTCGGTGACCTTGCCGTCCACCACCTTGCGGTAGGGGCTTTCGATGAAGCCATACTTGTTGACGCGCGCGAAGGTGGCCAGCGAGTTGATGAGGCCGATGTTGGGGCCTTCCGGCGTCTCGATGGGGCAGATGCGGCCATAGTGGGTGGGGTGCACGTCGCGCACCTCGAAGCCGGCGCGCTCGCGGGTCAGGCCGCCGGGGCCGAGGGCCGAGAGGCGGCGCTTGTGGGTGATCTCGGACAGCGGGTTGGTCTGGTCCATGAACTGCGAGAGCTGCGAGGAGCCGAAGAACTCGCGCACCACGGCGGCGGCGGGCTTGGCGTTTATCAGGTCATGGGGCATGACGGTGTCGATGTCCACCGAGCTCATGCGCTCCTTGATGGCGCGCTCCATGCGCACCAGGCCGATGCGATACTGGTTCTCCATCAGCTCGCCGACGGAGCGCACGCGGCGGTTGGAGAGATTGTCGATGTCGTCGATCTCGCCCTTGCCGTCGCGCAGCTCGTGCAGCGTCCTGACCACCGCGAGGATGTCCTCCTTGCGCAGGGTGCGCTGGGTGTCGGGCACGTCGTCGAAGCCCAGCCGCATGTTCATCTTGACGCGGCCGACGGCCGAGAGGTCATAGCGCTCCGGATCGAAGAACAGGCCGTTGAACAGGGCCTCCGCCGCCTCGCGGGTGGGCGGCTCGCCGGGGCGCAGCACGCGGTAGATCTCGAGCAGCGCCTGATCGTAGTTTTCGGCCTTGTCGGCCATCAGGGTGTTGCGGATGTAGGCGCCGGTGTTGACGTGGTCGATGTCGAGAATGCGGATTTCCTTGTAGCCGGCGTCGCGGATGCCGTCGAGCAGCTCCTGGGTCAGCTCGGCCCCGGCCTCGCCGTGGATCTCGCCGGTCTTGGGATCGACCAGCTCGTCGGCGAGGAACTGGCCGATGAGATCCTCGTCGGTGAGCAGCAGGTCCTTCAGTCCGCTCTCGGCCAGCTTCCTGACCTTGCGCGGGGTGATCTTCTGGCCGGCCTTGAACACCACCTCGCCGGTGGCCGCGTCCACCAGGTCGTTGGCCGGCTTCATGCCCTTGAAGCGCTCGGGGTCGAAGGGCATGCGCCAGCCCTTCTTCCTGGCGTCCCACTTGAGGGTGATGGTGTCGTAGAAGTGATGCAGGATCTCTTCCTGGTCCATCCCCAGCGCCTGCAACAGGGTGGTGACGGGCAGCTTGCGGCGGCGGTCGATGCGCACGTGGATGATGTCCTTGGCGTCGAACTCGAAGTCGAGCCAGGAGCCGCGATAGGGGATGATGCGGGCGGCGAACAGCAGCTTGCCGGAAGAGTGGGTCTTGCCGCGGTCATGGTCGAAGAAGACGCCCGGCGAACGGTGCATCTGGGAGACGATGACGCGCTCGGTGCCGTTGATGACGAAGGTGCCGTTGCCGGTCATCAGGGGGATGTCGCCCATGTAGACATCCTGCTCCTTGATGTCCTTGACCGACTTGGCCTCGGTGTCGGGGTCGATCTCGAAGACGATGAGGCGCAGGGTCACCTTGAGCGGCGCGGCGTAGGTCATGCCGCGCTGCTGGCATTCCTCGACGTCATACTTGGGCGGCTCGAACTCGTAGGAGACGAATTCCAGCATCGACTGGCCGGTGAAGTCGGAGATCGGGAAGACCGACTTGAAGACCGCCTGGAGGCCCTTTTCCTCGCGGCCGCCTTCCGGCTCCTGCATCTGCAGGAACTGGTCGTAGGATTCCCTTTGCACCTCGATGAGGTTGGGCATGTCGGTCACTTCACGGATGTGGCCGAAATTCTTGCGAATGCGCTTGCGTCCATTCATTGTCTGCGAGACTGGCTGCGGCATTTCTTTTCCCTGTCTAGACGGCGTTTCGGCGCCTTGATTTACCGGTCGGTTTTGCAACCATGCGGGCTGCCGGTGCGGGTGGCCTGAGCCACTGCAACGGCTTGCCGCATTCCCCGGATGGCATCGCCGCCCGATCTGGCGGGGAGGGGAATGCGGGAAGCCGTCAACTGAAAGACCCGAACCCGAGGAACATTACGGACTGACCATACTGACCATACAGGCCGGATCATGCTTCCCGTGCATCCGGTGGCGGCTCCCGCCCGGCTGGCTTGCCGGGCGGGAGGCCCCGGTCTTGCGCGGATTACTTGAGCTCGACGGTGGCGCCGGCCTCCTCGAGCTTCTTCTTGATCTCTTCGGCTTCTTCCTTGGTGATGCCTTCCTTGACGGGCTTGCCGCCGGCCTCGACCAGCTCCTTGGCTTCCTTCAGGCCAAGGCCGGTGATGGCGCGCACCTCCTTGATGACGTTGATCTTCTTGTCGCCGTGCGACACGAGGATGACGTCGAACTCGGTCTTTTCTTCCTCGCCACCGGCCTCGCCGCCGGCAGCGCCGGGGACGGCGGCCACGGCCACCGGGGCAGCAGCGGAGACGCCCCACTTGTCCTCGAGCATCTTGGACAGCTCAGCGGCCTCCAGCACGGTGAGCGACGACAGTTCTTCGACAATCTTTTCCAGATCGGCCATTTTTTCGTTTCCTTGCGTTTTTCAATTCCGGTTTGAACCATGCTCCCCCCGGATGGCGGGAGAAGCGGATTTTCGTTGTCCGCCTGAATGTGATCAGGCAGCCTGCTCTGCCTCGGCGCGGGCGGAAAGCACCCGGGCGACCTGGCCGCCGGGAGCCTGCAGGACGCTGGCGATCTTGCCCGCCGGAGCCTGAAGGAGGCCGATGAGCTTGCCTCTCAGTTCATCCAGCGACGGCAGTTCGGCCAGCGCCTTGACGCCGTTCGCGTCGAGTATGGAATCGTCCAGGGAGCCGCCAAGAATCTCCATCTTCTTGTTCTTCTTGGCGAACTCGGCGACTATCTTGGGGGCGACCACGGGATCGTCCGAATACATCAGGACGGTGGGACCCTGCAGATAGTCGGCAAGCCCTTCCCTGGGCGAGCCTTCCAGAGCAAGCTTGGCGAGGCGGTTCTTGGCCACCTTGACCGAGCCGCCCGCCTCATGCATGCGGTTGCGAAGATCGGTCATCTCCGCCACCGTAAGCCCGAGGTTGTGAGTCACGACGACCGCCGAGGCGTTGGAGAACACCTCCTTGAGCATCGCGACCATTTCCTTCTTCTTGGCTCTATCCACTTGCTCTTCTCCTGTGTGGCTTCCGCATGCCGCCGGGCTTGCGGGAGCCGCGGTTTGGACAAGCCGCAGGGGCGGACCGATGGCGCTGACCGGCGGGCCGGACAGGCATCATGCGCACCCTCATGCGGCGCTCCTTTGGCCTGTCCTTTCCGCCTCCGGCAGGCTAATGCCGGTTGAGCGGCCGGTCGTGGTTCAAACCGTTCCTTTCCCGGTCATCGACCGACAGGAAAACGAACCGTTTGTCCCCATCTCATGCAGGCTGCTCGTTGCGGTTTGAGCGTTTAAGCCGTCTTCATCACGCCGGTGAATCGGAAGGCGCCTGCAATCTCGGACAGGTCTTGCTCCCTGCCGCCTTTGCCTTTTCGGGAAATCCCGAAGGGCGCGGGCGGCAAGAACCGGCTCCGCCACCATGTCCCCTTGCGGGGAAGGGCGGCGGGGCCGGAAACTCGTGTCGTGTCAGGCGTCGCCGGTGATCGATCCCAGATCGACCTGGACGCCCGGACCCATGGTGGAGGACAGGGACACCTTCTTGACGTAGGCGCCCTTGGCCCCCTCGGGCTTGGCCTTGATGACGGCGTCAACGAAGGCCTTGATGTTCTCTTCCAGCTTGTCCTCGCTGAAGCTGGCCTTGCCAACCCCGGCGTGGACTATGCCGGCCTTTTCGACGCGGAACTCCACCGCCCCGGCCTTGGCCGCCTTGACGGCCTCGGCGACGTTGGGGGTCACCGTGCCGACCTTGGGGTTGGGCATCAGCCCGCGCGGGCCGAGGATCTTGCCCAGGCGGCCGACCAGCGGCATCATGTCGGGGCTGGCGATGGCGCGGTCGAAGTTGATCTCGCCTTTCTGTATCTGCTCCACCAGGTCCTCGGCGCCGACGATATCGGCCCCGGCTTCCCTGGCGGCGTCGGCCTTGTCGCCCTTGGCGAAGACGGCCACGCGCACCTCCTTGCCGGTTCCGGCGGGCAGGTTGACGACGCCACGCACCATCTGGTCGGCATGGCGCGGATCGACGCCAAGGTTCATCGCCACCTCGATGGTTTCGTCGAATTTGGCGGTGGCGTTGTCCTTGACGGCCTTGACTGCCTCGGAGAGGTCATAGACCTTGTTGCGGTCGATGGCCTCCAGCGCCTTGCGCATTCTTTTTCCTGCTTTTGCCATTGCGCCTTACTCCACCACCTCGAGGCCCATGGAACGGGCCGATCCCTCGATGATCTTCATCGCCGCGTCGATGTCGCGGGCGTTGAGATCCTTCATCTTGGCCTCGGCGATCTCGCGCACCTGGGCCCTGGTCACCTGTCCGGCCACGTTGCGTCCCGGCTCCTGCGAGCCCTTGGAGATGCCGGCCGCCTTCTTGAGAAGGTAGGACGCCGGGGGCGTCTTCATCTCGAAGGTGAAGGACTTGTCCTGGTAGATGGTGATGGTGGTCGGCACCGGCGCGCCGGGCTCAATGCCCTGGGTGGCGGCGTTGAATGCCTTGCAGAACTCCATGATGTTGAGCCCGCGCTGACCAAGAGCCGGGCCGATGGGCGGGGAGGGGCTGGCCTGTCCCGCCGGCACCTGAAGCTTCAGGTAGCCTTCGATTTTCTTCGCCATGTTTTTCTTTCCTGTCTCGTGTGGGGAAGGGCCCTCGCGGGCCTTGCCCCGGTTTCAGGTTGGTGGTGCGGCGGCTTCCGGCGAGCAATGGCGTCGCTCGTCTGTCCGGCCCGCCTCCCACGCGCAACACGCAAGAGGGGAACAGGGACTATCCCTTCTTCTCCACCTGCGAGTATTCCAGTTCCACCGGCGTTTCGCGGCCGAAGATGGAGACGGCGACCTTGAGCCGCTGGCGCTCGCTGTCCACTTCCTCCACCAGTCCGTCGAATGAGGCAAAGGGGCCATCGACCACCTTCACCTGTTCGCCGATTTCGAAAATTATGTCGGTGCGCGGCTTCTCCACGCCTTCCTTGACGAGGCCGAGGATGCGATTCGCCTCGTCGTCGGATATGGGCAGCGGCTTGTTGCCGTGGTCGGCGCCGAGGAAGCCGGTGACCTTGGGGGTGTTCTTGATGAGGTGGAACACCTGGTCGTTCATCTGCGCCTTGACCAGCACGTAGCCGGGGAAGAAGCGCCGCTTGCTCTTTACCTTGCGGCCGCGGCGCACCTCCACCACCTCCTCGGTGGGCACCAGCACCTCGTCGATGAGGCCGTCGAGCCCCTGAACCTCGGCCTGATGCCTTATTTCCTCGGCCACCTTTTCCTCGAGATTGGAGTAGGCGTGCACGATATACCAGCGCTTTGACATGAAAACCATCTCTGCTTGAGCTTTGAAAACCGCCGCTTTTTCAATACTCTGGCCCCAATTGCCCGGATAACGGATTAACGGGCTAGCGGCCGTATATGATGAGGTTGACGCCCCAGTTGAGGATGGCGTCAACGAGGAAGAAGAAGATCGCCGTCAACACCACCATGATGAGCACCATGACGGTGGTTATCACCGTCTCGTTGCGGCTCGGCCAGGTTACCTTGGCCATTTCCTGCCGCACCTCGCGGATATACTGAAAGGGATTGAAAGCCGATGCCCTGGCCATGTTGTCTGCACCCGCAACTTGTGTGACGCCTGCCGCCGCCGGTGATGATCGAAAACACACAAAACCGGCCCGCAACACCTCGACCAGTGTGCGCGCCAGCTTCAGATCATTACCAGTCAGCGGCGCAAATTAGCCGCAAGGGGAAACAAAAAGCAAGAGTTTTTTTCAAGGCGCGTGGCCTCTCTTGATGTCCGGCAGTCCGCCGGAGAGTTTCCCGGGAAAATGGCAGGGGCGGAGGGACTCGAACCCCCGACCTGCGGTTTTGGAGACCGCTGCTCTACCAACTGAGCTACACCCCTTTAGTTTGTGCGCGCTTTTTGAAGCGCGTCGCTCCGGCCCTCTCTGGTTTTTTGCGCTGAAGCGCTCGTTCCGGCCCGCTCCCCCTCCCGACCACCCGGAATTGTGGGGTAGGTGGTCGGGAGGGGGATCGGGCCTCTGTTTGTGCCTTTTGTTTTACCCGCTCCGTTGTTGTGCGCTGGAGCGCCTCGCTCCGGCCCGCTTTGGTTTTTTGCGCTGAAGCGCTCGTTCCGGCCCGCTCCCCCTCCCGACCACCCGAGATTGTGAGGTAGGTGGTCGGGAGGGGGATCGGGCCTCTGTTTTTGCCCTTTGTTTTATCCGCTCCGTTGTTGTCGCTGGAGCGCGTTGGGGAGTCCGCCATCAACGGACTCCCCGGTTCTCCTTACTCGATGATCTCGCTGACCACGCCGGCGCCGACGGTGCGGCCGCCTTCGCGGATGGCGAAGCGCAGGCGCTCCTCCATGGCGATCGGGGCGATCAGCTCCAC
>Ga0256914_1002995_pt1 | contig 13672 bp, 12 predicted proteins | sample HulkmetaG_FD_191571 | JGI IMG/M metagenome (GOLD analysis project Ga0256914, IMG submission 191571) | Hydrothermal chimney microbial communities from Main Endeavour vent field at the Juan de Fuca Ridge, Pacific Ocean - Hulk | ecosystem: Environmental > Aquatic > Marine > Hydrothermal vents ... | reverse complement strand
TAACCGACTGTTTCGTAAGTAATTCATAGGCATATGTCCTTATTACCTCCGCCAGATTAGTGACAATAACCGTACCAGCATCAACCACTGTATAGCCATTTCTTTCAGCCCTCTGAACCTCGTTTTCATCTATCCACCACGCAGGAAGTCCAAAGGTAGGCTCTGTTGTCTGCTCTCCCTGAAGCCTGCCATCAGCAGTCCCGGGATCCATTGCAAGAAACTGGCCCGGACGCACCTCGCCGCGTGAAACCTCACTGCCTTTTAGACGAACAACATACGCATTTGCAGACAAACGCATATCATCTCGCACCCTGACTGGAGGAACTATTATACCGAGTTCCTGCGCAATTTGACGACGAACGGCAGTAACCCTTGAAAGCAGATCACCGCCTTTTTCCTCATCAGCCAAAGCAATTAATCCATAACCTATATCAAGTTCAAGCATATCAGAGGTAATCACATCCTCATACGAAGAGATAGGCTCTTGACTGGCAACAGGCCCTTCTTCCGGAACCCCGCCTTCTCCGACTGCGCCTTGTGGTGAAACACCTTCCTGAGCGCCTCCCAAAGCAAGTTCAGGCGAGCGTTGCACAACAACGCTGCCTATAAAAGCTATTAATCCGGCCATAAGCAAGAACGGCACTTTAGGGAGTCCCGGAACCATAGCAAAAAACACCAATAGGCCGCTTGCAATAAATATCGCCCTTGGAGAAGCAAACAACTGCATAGCCACTTCCATTCCCATATTCTTTTCAGAAGCGGCGCGGCTCACAATAATACCTGCGGCAGTTGAAATTAAAAGCGCAGGTATCTGCGTCACTAAACCGTCTCCAACAGTCAAAAGCGTATAAACCCTTGCAGAATCAACGGCCGGCATATGTTTCTGAAATATACCGATGACAAAACCGCCTATGATATTTATAAGCGTTATAATAATACCGGCAACGGCATCTCCCCGAACAAACTTGCTGGCACCGTCCATAGCCCCGTAAAAGTCTGCCTCTTGGCTTATGCGCATCCTACGCCGCATTGCCTCGGTTTCATTTATAAGGCCGGCATTTAAATCGGCATCTATCGCCATCTGCTTACCCGGCATAGCATCCAAAGTAAACCTAGCGGCTACTTCCGCAATCCTTTGAGCGCCTTTGGTGATAACTACAAACTGGATAATAACCAATATGCAGAATACAACAATACCGACTACATAATTTCCGCCTACGACAAAATTTCCAAATGCCTTAATAACCCGCCCGTCAAAATTATTGCCTTGAAGAAGAATCAAACGCGTTGACGCGACGTTAAGGGAAAGCCTAAACAACGTTGCAATAAGCAATAGAGATGGAAATGAAGAAAAATCAAGGGCCTCCTTTGTATAGATTGCGACTAACAAGATTATAACCGCCAAAGATATATTCAAAGTCAAAAGCAGATCTAACATAAAAAACGGCATAGGAATGACCATTACGATGACCATACCTATAACCGCTAACGCAAAAACTATATCACTGCTTTTGAAAAAATTCTCAATAGTATTCTCAGCCATTTAAACCACCTTAATTATACAAACGCTTTTTTCTTTTTCAACTTATAAACGTAAGCAAGGACTTCTGCAACTGCCCTATATAACTTTGCAGGAATAGCCTCGCCGATGTCAACGGTCTTATAAATAGACCGGGCCAACGGAGGATTCTCCACAATAGGGACTCCGTTGGCAACAGCCACCTGCTTTATCTTCTCTGCAATCAAACGCATACCCTTTGCAACCAGCACAGGCGCAGAATCTTTTGCAGGGTCATATTTCAACGCGACGGCGTAATGCGTCGGATTCGTAATAACCACATCTGCTGTTTCAACATCCTTCATCATACGCTGCCTTGCAAGCTCTCTCTGAATCCTCTTTATCCTTGCCTTTACATGGGGGTCACCTTCCATCTGTTTGTATTCTTCCTTTATCTCCTCCTTACTCATCATCAAATTGCGTTCATACTCCCAACGATTAAAGGCATAATCAAAAACAGCAATAATGAATAATGCTCCCACAAGTTTTAGAGAGAGATTATACAGGACACCGCCTGCAACGGCCAATACCTGCCTTACCGGCATATCCATAAAAAGAACGTAATTTGGCATCTGCGATTTTATCGTTTTATATACGATATAAACGACGATACCAACCTTAAAAACGTTGACCAAAGCAAGAAAAATAGAACGCATAGATAGAAACCGCTTAAACCCCTCTATGGGATTTAACCTCTCTAATTTAGGAATAAGCGCTTGGCCTGAAAAAAGCACTCCCACCTGAAGAACATTAGCCAAAATACCAAGCAGCATCAAAACCAAGAGCAGAGGCCCCACAGCCTTAATTATACTAACAACTAAAAAGAAAGTATAGACAGAAAGGTTTGAATGTGTAAAATCTTTGCCCAAACTGGCAAAACCAAGCATAAACATATTGGAGAAAAAATTGACAAGATGCGGCAAATAAAAACGAAAGAATAAAATAGCACCCATCAAGATAAGCACACCGCTCAAATCATTGCTGCGCGCAACCTGCCCTTTCTCCCTTGCCTCCTGCCTTCGTTTAGGGGTAGCCGGTTCTGTTTTTGATGACCTATCGTTATCAGGCATAATCTAAAAAATAAAACACACCACCTATAATAATTTTCCACCTGACTTTTATTATAACATATCTACGGACACATTGATAAAATAAAACGAAATATCCCCACCACAAATATCAAGAAACGTCTTTTAACAACTCCTTTTCAGCAGTTAGTAAAGGCATTATAACCTCGTCTAAATCCCCTGATAATATCTCGTTTAGTCTATACGTGGTAAAATTAATCCTGTGGTCTGTCACTCTTCTCTCAGGGAAATTATACGTACGGATTTTCTCGCTTCTATCTCCCGAACCTATGCTCTTTTTTCTATGAGAAGCAAGGGCATTTTGTTGTTTTTGTTTTTCTAAATCCAATAGTCTTGCCTTCAAAACTCGCATAGCCTTCGCTTTATTCTTTATTTGAGATCTCTCATCTTGGCACGTCACAACGATACCGCTCGGCAAGTGTGTTATCCTGACAGCGGAGTCTGTCGTATTAACGCCTTGCCCTCCGGGGCCGCTTGAACGATACACATCTATTTTTAACTCGTCAGGGTTTATATTAATCTCCACGTCCTCAGGTTCTATTAGCACAACCACACTGGCAGCCGAAGTATGTATTCTCCCGCCGGTTTCTGTAATCGGAACACGCTGGACCCTATGGACTCCGCTCTCATAACGCATGTAATAATACACCTTATCTCCTGTCAGAGAAAACACAATCTCCTTAAACCCGCCTATTTCCGTAGGGTTTGCCTCTAACACCTCCAATTTCCATCCTTTTGTTTCAGCATATCTGCTATACATCTTAAAAAGGTCAGATACAAATAAAGATGCCTCCAGCCCTCCCGTACCTGCGCGAATCTCCATAATTACGTCCTTATCCGCATCAGGCACATCTGATAACAAGATTTCCTCCGCCTGTTTTTCCAATTCGGATAATTGGGATTTCAAAAGCGCTGATTCTTCCTTTGCCAAAGATTTAATCTCCTCATCATCAGAAGACAAAAGCTCTTCTGCATCTTTTAAGGCCTTTTCTATCCCAATGTATTTTTCGTATATAGCCGCCTTGTCCTTCAATGAAGAAAGCACCTTTACAGACTTTGCATATAATTGCCTATTATTGACTACATCCGGATTGGAAAGGCCTTCTTCGGCATCCTTGTATTCCTCAAACCAATTCTTGAATTTATTCCACAAATTAGCCATTATTCGCTTGACTGCTATACATCTGCACTATGTGTGAAAATATTCTGCCTGCAACGTCTCCCTGAGCAAGCCCTTCCATTGCCTGCCTCATCGTATCTCTCTGCTCTTGGGAAGACTTTAATAATGTCAAATATTTTATTATATCTATGCTATTATTTGCCGTAAATGCAGCGCCTAATTGGGTCATTATTCTGCGATTTCCATCTTCCTGCCCGGGAATAGGGTCAACAAGTATCATAGGTATGCGTTTCGTAAGTGATTCTGTCACCACCAATCCGCCAGGTTTTGTTACTATTGCATCGGCAACAGACATTGCCTTTGTCATGTCGTCTATCATCTTGTAAACCTTAAGCCCTTTTGCAACGTCTTCTAACGGCTTAATCTCATCATAGAGTTTGTGATCCTTGCCACAGCCAACTATCATTTGTATATCCCGGGATAAGACTTTGACAGCATCTATCAACATTTCGGTTCTAACAGTTCCGCCTATCATAAGCGCGACAAACCCTTCTGACAAACCGAAATAACGAAGCAGCTCCTCTCTTGGAAGCTGCTCCAAAAAGCTCTGAGGGACAGGTATTCCGCTAACGGTAATCTTATGTTCAGGCACGCCCATATAAACCAACTCGTCTTTAACCGCATCTATTGCGGCAAAATAGTGATCAACGCCTTCTGAAACCCAAAAACTATGCGCAGTATAATCAGTTACAATGGAAACCAAAGAGCAATTGCACAGATTTCCTTTAAACATAGAAATTACGTCGTTTGCCATAAAATGTGTTGAGATAATTACATCCGGTTTATATTCCTCTAAGAAACCTATTAGCTTGCGGGCCATCATCTTGTTGATAAACGACCGCCAACTTTTTGGAAAGAATCTCCCCTTGCCCTTATCTGATATCTCGTATGCCAGCTTCCACAACCACTTCGCATTTGTGACTATCTTCATATAACCGGAAGAATAAAAGGATTTAAACCATGAAGGAGTGAAATCCAAGATATCCAATATAGAGATTTCGTTATGCCCGGCATTAACAAAGGCCTCATAAACTGCCTGAGCTGCGCGTTTATGCCCGTTGCCGGCAGAAGCGTATAAAATCAAAACCCTCACTTATCCCCCTTTAACAAAAACTCCACAAACGACAAAAGGTCCCTGCTAATAACATCGGGCTTATAGAACGGGCCTTCTCTGTATATTTTAACACGTCCGCTTAAGACAAGACAGGATTTTATTCCGGCTCTATATGCCATCTCTATATCCTTCTCGCTATCTCCAGCCATATATATATCGCCTTCTATATTGTCCCTGCCACCCAATGTATTTATTGCCTCCTTTACGAAATAATCAGAAGGTTTCCTGCATTGACAAGCTTCATCAGGCCTGTGGATACAATAAAAAAATGCATTGATAAAGGCCCCTTGTTTTTTCAACATATCTTTTAATTTCTCGGTTATATCCTGTAAGTCCTTTTCTGTATAAAGCCCCCTTCCGACGCCTGATTGATTAGAAATGACAAATACCTCGTAGCCTGCTGAATTGAGCATAGCAATGGCCTCTGCAGAACCTTCCTGCAAGTATAGTTCCTCAACGGATTTTACAAAATTCCCATAACCCGGAAACTTATTTATCACACCATCTCTGTCTAAAAGGATTAATTTACGCATTATCAATAACCACCTCTATAACCTTTTCAACCTCTTTATTCTTTAAAAACGGGTGTATTGGTATATTAACAATCCGCTTTGCCAGATATCTTGCATTAGGACATCTTGCCTTTTGGTGTTCCTTTTTAAATACAGGCTGATCAGGTAAGGCCATAGGATAATAAATAGCAAACGGAATCTCATTTTTTTTCAACGCCTTAATCAGACGCTCCCTGCTTTTGGGGACAGCGGCAAATGAATGATAAGCAGATATAGAATACGGTGGCTCTTGTTGAACCTTAACCCTGCCGTAAAAGGCATCTTTATATTTATCTGCTATTTTTCTGCGTTTCTCCGTCCAAAACGGCAAGAGTTTTAACTTCTCATTCAAAACAACCGCCTGCAATGCATCCAATCGGGTATTTAATCCTGCCTCCTTATGGACATACCTCAATTTCTCCCTTCCCAAATCCCTGATAGATAGGAGCCTTTTGTAAATGCCATTAAAGTTTGTCAATGCCATTCCCGCATCTCCCCAAGCCCCCAGATTTTTGGTTGGATAGAAACTAAATGCCCCTATATCACCGATCGTGCCCAGAAAAGAATCCTTGCCATTCTCGGATATGTGTATCCCCATATGGGCCTGCGCCGTATCCTCAATCACATATAGGCCTTTTTCCTTTGCATTGCGCATAATTCCATCCATATCACAACTATTACCGAACAAATGCACGCAAATCACGGCCTTTGTTTTCTTATTGGCGAGCCTTAATATTTCCTGTGGCAATATATTAAACGTATCAGGGTCAACATCGGCAAAAACAGGTTTGGCGCCAAGGTAAACAGGCGCAAAGGCCGTTGAAATAAAGGTGAAAGCCGGAACTATCACTTCATCGCCTTCCTTAATTCCCAATGCCTTTAACGCAAGGGTCAAAGCATCCGTGCCTGAATTAACGCCAACGGCATAACTCGCCCGCAACACATCTGCAAAATCCCTTTCAAAGGCAGAGACATACTTAGACAATATAAAAGCGCCCTGTTTAGAAACAAGGCCTATCTGTTTCAATACCTGCGGAGAAACCTTTTGGTTTTCATATCTTATAGGAAATAAATCCATAACCTTCCTTTATTGCCTTATAATATCCAACATCTGCTTATGTATCTTGCCATTTGTAGCCAATATCTCGGGATAATATATATCAAACCTTCCCCCGGAAAACTTGGTAATCCTGCCTCCTGCCTGTTTCAATATATATGCGCCGCCAGCAACGTCCCATGGCTTCAAATGCATTTCCCAAAACCCGTCTAACCTGCCGCAAGCCACATAACACAAATCAAGAGCAGCGGCCCCATCTCTCCTTACGCCTTGAGAAGCATATAAAAATTTCCCAAACAACTCCAGATTATTATCCTTTAATTCCCTAAAACGATAGGCAAACCCCGTGCAGAGAAGCGCATCATCTAACTTAGAAACAACGGAAGGAGATATAGAAATTTTATTTAAAAATGCGCCTTGTCCATCGTTTCCCGCCCAAAACATCTCGTCTCTAACAGGATCATAAACAATACCCATAATAGGACGTTTACCCTCCACCAATGCAATGGAGATGCAGAAAAATGGATACGTATGCGCATAATTATTCGTCCCGTCAATAGGGTCAATCACCCAGTAATAAAGCCCGTTAGGCCGTTTCGTATTTTCTTCCTCAGCCATAAAACCAAAAGACGGTTCTATCCTTGACAAATTCTTTATAAGATACTTCTCCACGTACAGATCAACCTCTGTCACGAGGTCCTTATCCGCTTTTGAGCGAAAATCCGCCTTGCCTAACCTACTTATCATATACTTACCACAAGAGAAAGCAAATTCCTTTGCCCTTAAAAGCAGTTTATCGTATAATTTCTGCGATATTTCCTGACGTGCCATAAAACACTATCCTAATTTTTTCAAAATCAGCTCTGCAGCCTTTTTCCCTGACATATACATACCACCAAAGGTCGGGCCCATTCTCGGTATGCCATATACTGCGCAAACAGACATCCCTGCAACAAACAGGCCATCGAAAACCTGTCCTGTCTTCTCATACAGGATATCCTCGGCCCGTTCTATATGCATGGGCCCTTCGCCGGCCATCTTGAGCATATTCCTTTTCTCAAGCATACGGGCGATAAATGCATCGTGTCCAGTAGCATCCAAAACAACTTTTGACTCAATGCAAATTGGGTCTAGCATCCGTTCAGTCCTGGGAAGATATTTTATAGGGGCCCAATTAATAACCACCCCTTCAACTTTATCGTCTCTTACAACGATATCCTCAACATATGTAAGATTCAATATCTTTGCCCCGGCAGAAATCGCGTTATCTATCAATCTGGCGCAGACCTGAATTGCATTTGCAGAAAACAATCCTTTGGAATGTTCTTTCAACTCCAACCCTATCTCCTCCAAGACCTCATTACCCGGAGAGCGCACAGTAAGCACATTCATCATATACCCTCCGGACCATGCGCCTCCACCGGGAGACTTAGACTGTTCAACGAGAAGTACGCTTTTGCCTGCTTTTGCCAAAAAATACCCGCAAACCAGTCCGGCTGGCCCTGCGCCGCAAATAACACAATCAACAGATACAAGGGATTTTAACTCCTCATAAAACTCATCTATAATAACCTTTGAAACAGAAGCCTCATCTGCCTTGGCAAACATAAACCCCTCCTTTATAAACAACCGCGCAAACAATGTCTTAATAATATATCAGAAAATTCGCAGAAAAGACACAATTAGATAAAACCCTGTTTAACCCAATCCTCAACCTTTGATCTAATCTCATCGCGAATAATCCTGATTTTTTCTAATTTCTCTTCTTCAGAACCATCAATCGCAGAAGGGTCATCAAAAGGCCAATGCAACCGCTTTGTCTTTCCGGGAAACACAGGACACCTTTCAGCGCTTACATCATCGCATACGGTTATCACAAAATCAAAAGACCTGCCTTTATCCAGAAACGATTGAACACTTTTAGCCCTGTTATTGGATATATCAATACCTATCTCCTGCATAACCCGCACGACCAGTGGATTTAATCTGCCCGGCTCAATACCGGCGCTCTCCACGTCCAAATCCTTGTTTAATGCCTTTAGAAATGCCTCTGCCATCTGACTTCTCGCGGAATTATGAATACAGACAAATAAGACACTCCTCTTCATAAGAACTCCTTATTTACAAAAAAAGCGGAAGAAAAAATCCTCCGCTTTTTTCCAATACAACCGAAAACGACTATTTAGTTAAGCGTTATTGCGCCTGTCGGGCAGGCAGAAACACATGCCCCGCAATCAACGCAAGTAGCTGCGTCAACCTCTGCCTTGTTATCATCAGTCATAGAAATAGCGTTAACAGGGCAGACCTGAACGCATGCTTGGCAACCAACACACTGTTCTTTATCAACTACTGCTGGCATATGCAACCCCCTTCCTAAAAAACAAAACAAAAAAATTGCGGGGGATGGATTTGAACCATCGACCTTTGGGTTATGAGCCCAACGAGCTACCAGCCTGCTCCACCCCGCGATCTATTGCAGAATATAACACCTCAATTTCCTTTCGTCAAGAACTTATTGCCTTCCACATGGGAAACGGAACAGACATAATTCGGCCTCAAAAGAAAAAGCGCTGGGAATGGAAATAAAAAGAGCGCGCGAAAATTTTTCAAAAAATACCCCCCTTACAATTACAGATAAGGCCTTATTATTCGTACCCAAGAACCTTTTCATTAAAAACACCCCTCTAGTGCAACCGCAATACAACGCACTTACATTGCCCGGCGGTATTTTTTATAGGCATAAAAAAACCCTGGCGACTACCTACTCTCCCGATCCCTCGCGAGATCAGTACCATCGGCGGAAGAGGGCTTAACTACCGTATTCGGAATGGGAACGGGTGTTTCCCCTCTCCTATGGTCACCAGGGAAATTATTGATATATGTATTTGATAGAAAGACTACCGGGCCTCGTTGAAAATAATGGTTAAGCCAATCGGACGATTAGTACCACTCGGCTCAACGCCTTACAGCGCTTACACCTATGGCCTATCAACCTCATAGTCTCTGAGGGTCCTGATGGGGAAGTCTCTTCTTGGGTCGAGCTTGGCGCTTAGATGCCTTCAGCGCTTATCTCTTCCGGACGCGGCTACCCTGCCTTTGCCCCTGGCGGAACAACAGGTACACCGTCGGTCCGTCTATCCCGGTCCTCTCGTACTAGGGACAGCCACCCTCAAACTTCCTTACGCCCACGATAGATAGAGACCGAACTGTCTCACGACGTTCTGAACCCAGCTCGCGTACCGCTTTAACCGGCGAACAGCCGGACCCTTGGGACCTTCTCCAGCCCCAGGATGCGATGAGCCGACATCGAGGTGCCAAACCGGACCGTCGATAGGAACTCTCAGGTCCGATCAGCCTGTTATCCCCGGAGTACCTTTTAGCCGATGAGCGACGGCGCTCCCACAAGCCACCGCCGGATCACTAAGCCCGACTTTCGTCTCTGCTCGACCAGTAAGTCTCGCAGTCAAGCTCCCTTATGCCTTTACACTCAACGTGCGATTGCCAACCGCACTGAGGGAACCTTTGGGCTCCTCCGTTACTCTTTAGGAGGAGACCGCCCCAGTCAAACTGCCCAACTGGCACTGTCCCCTGCCCTGATTCAAGGGTCAAGGTTAGAATCCTAATGTGTCAAGGCCGGTATTTCACTGGCGGCTCCCCTACAGCTGGCGCTGCAGGATCAAAGCCTCCCGGCTATGCTACACATGACACACCAAAACCCAATACCAGCCTACAGTAAAGGTTCCGGGGTCTTTTCGTCTTATCGCGGGTAGGCGGCATCTTCACCGCCACTACAATTTCGCCGAGTCTCTGGTTAAGAGAGCGCTCCCGTAGTTGCACCATTCGTGCGGGTCGGAACTTCACAATCTTTTTGTTACCAAAAAGTGTAGACTATACCATCACCTCGCTAGTTTCCTTAGGAGAAACTCAATATAAATCTCCATAGAAACTCTTTTTTAATGCGAGGGCTCGGCGTATTGTCCTGCTTATTTAAGCAGAACCTCTCCTTTCGGATCAGTCGTTACGGGGTCAATCCATCCAAAATTGGAAGGACGACTTCCCTCGGGATTCCCCTATACATTGGCCCGCAAATTATATAGGGCTCCCCCGATATGAGCCGAGTTTTTCCCTATTCCTCACGAAATAGGGGGGCAAGCATTTCTTACCCGACAAGGAATTTCGCTCATCTTCATCCACAGCTTTCACTGCGGGATGGACCATATCTTCATCCGGAGGCTATCTCCTGTTTTATTTTGTCCAATTTTGCCCTATTAGACGTATTCATCGTTTCGGACAAAGAAACAATTTTCAACAAGCCATCTTTTGTCAGATGGTCTCCTCTTTCCATACAAAGGATAATCTTTCGGAATTTTTTGAAGTCTACCGATTTTTTCGTTTTAAGGGAGTGTTTTTCAAAAAAAGCAACTATATTCTGAAGCCCTGATAATTTTCTCACACGATAACAATATCTGTCACCATGATTTTGTCTGACAACTCCCGTAGAGAAAAACTTCTTCAAGGCATATAAAACTTGAATATCTCTGTGATGCTGAACTATCGTAAATTCAGGCAACACTTGATATCCAAGAGACATATCCTTGCTTTTATTTATCCCTACGTAAAAACAACCTTCGCCATCGGTAAACCCAACAATCCAGTCTGGTGTTAATTCCATACAGGATCCTTTCCGAAGATATCCCTCCGGATGCTCAGCGTATGGCCTCTGAGGATCTCTGTCTTTATAGACAGATTTCCTGCGGATTGCCCAATCCCTTTCATTTTTACGTCCATTATCAAAAATGGAAAACGTAGAAAGGGCTCTAAGGGGTTCCCCGCATACAGCCAAGTATTACCTCTGACATTACTGCCAGAGCAGGCAACACAGTTACCTTAGGACCGTCATAGTTACGGCCGCCGTTTACTGGGGCTTCGGTTCAGAGCTTCTCCCGAAGGATAACCCTTTCCCTTAACCTTCCAGCACCGGGCAGGTGTCAGTCCCTATACATCCTCTTACGAGTTAGCAGAGACCTGTGTTTTTGCTAAACAGTCCCGGGAGCCATTTTACTGCGACCCCAAACAGCTTCCTCCGCAAGGGAGTTCACCATCCAGGGCACCCCTTCTCCCGAAGTTACGGGGTTAATTTGCCGAGTTCCTCAACCAGAGTTATCTCGAGGCCCTTCCCGTTCTCACGGGCGTCTACCTGTGTCGGATTCCGGTACGATCAGTTAACTAACTCGTTTGCCAGCTATTTCTTGGCGGCATGGCGTCTGCACCTTCGGCTTGGCCGTAGCCGCGCCTCCCCATCACGCCTCCCTCCCAAAAGGGAAGTACACGCTTGGACATGGGACTACCACCACCATGCGCACATAGCCTTCCGCGTCACTGACAAACTGATAACGCTAATTAACTGGTAGCCGAATATTAACGGCTTGTCCATCCCCTACGCCTATTACGGCCTCGGGTTAGGTTATCGACTAACCCTGGGCGGATTAACCTTCCCCAGGAAACCTAAGACTTTCGGGCCTCCGGTTTCTCGCCGGAGTTTTCGCTACTCATTCCGACATAATCACTTCTCAGCAGTCCAGCAGACCTCGCGATCTGCCTTCAGCCTGCAGAGAACGCTCCCCTACCACTGCCAGAACCAACAGGTTCTAACAATCCGCGGCTTCGGTATCAGGCTTTAGCCCCGATCATTTTCGGCGCAGAATCACTCGACCGGTGAGCTGTTACGCACTCTTTAAATGGTGGCTGCCTCTAAGCCAACATCCCGGTTGTTTATGCGACCCCACATCCTTTACCACTTAGCCTGAATTTAGGGACCTTAGCCGGCGGTCTGGGCTGTTTCCCTCTCGACCGTGAAGCTTAGCCCTCACAGTCTGACTCCCATGATAACTTACTGCGGTATTCGGAGTTTGGTTGGGTTTGGTAGGCTGGTGGGCCCCCTAGCCCATTCAGTATCTCTACCCCCGCAGCAGAATTCATGAGGCTAGCCCTAAAGCTATTTCGGGGAGAACCAGCTATCACCAGGCTTGATTGGCCTTTCACCCCTATCCACAGCTCATCCGAGCCGTTTTCAACCGACACCGGTTCGGGCCTCCACCCGCCTTTCGGAGGGCTTCACCCTGGCCATGGATAGATCGCCTGGCTTCGGGTCTATCCCCACCGACTAAATCGCCCTATTAGGACTCGGTTTCCCTACGCCTCCTTCGTTGTTACGAATTAAGCTTGCCGATGAGGATAACTCGCCGGATCATTCTGCAAAAGGCACGCTGTCACCCAACTCAAGCAAGCTTGAGCAGGCTCCAACCGCTGTGTAGGCTTATAGCTTCAGGTTCTATTTCACTCCCCTCCCGGGGTTCTTTTCGCCTTTCCCTCACGGTACTGGTTCACTATCGGTCAGCAGGTAGTATTTAGCCTTATCCTGTGGTCAGGACAAATTCCCACGGGGTTCCACGTGCCCCGTAGTACTCGGGAGACAAGTCCAAGGAGTCTTATTCCTTTTACTTACGGGACTATCACCCTCTATGGTTGGCCTTTCCAGGCCATTCTGCTAGAAATAAGATTTGTAACTCCTCGAAGGCCCTGCATAGCCTTCCGACTTGTTCCCACGACCCCATAAGTGCAACGAATGCAGTCTTGACACACTTATGGTTTAGGCTGTTCCCTTTTCGCTCGCCGCTACTGGGGGAATACCATGCGGTTTCTCTTCCTCTGGGTACTGAGATGTTTCACTTCTCCAGGTTCGCCTCCTTATCCTATGTATTCAGATAAGGATACTTGCCCATTACGGCAAGTGGGTTTCCCCATTCGGAAATCCCCGGATCATAGCCTGTTTGCGGCTCCCCGAGGCTTATCGCAGCTTACCACGTCCTTCATCGCCTCCTGCTGCCAAGGCATCCACTATAAGCCCTTAGTAGCTTAACCAAAAACTCTTCAGCGAGACCCTTTGTCTTTCTACCAAATTGTCAAAGATCAGGAAATTTATTTTAAAGCACACTTTTTCCAATGGGCCCAAGTGGGCTTGAACCACTGACCCCCGCGTTATCAGCACGGTGCTCTGCCAGCTGAGCTATGGGCCCCAAAAATCCACAACGAACCCTTCACTCACGATAAAAAATTAAAAGGAC
>Ga0256914_1002994_pt1 | contig 13674 bp, 16 predicted proteins | sample HulkmetaG_FD_191571 | JGI IMG/M metagenome (GOLD analysis project Ga0256914, IMG submission 191571) | Hydrothermal chimney microbial communities from Main Endeavour vent field at the Juan de Fuca Ridge, Pacific Ocean - Hulk | ecosystem: Environmental > Aquatic > Marine > Hydrothermal vents ... | reverse complement strand
TTGCAAATTTTAGACGAAGGGTTTGTTACGGATGCATTTGGGGATAAGTTGAATTTTCGTAACATGGTTATCATTGCTACTTCCAATGCCGGTGCGACGACACTACGGGATTTGATTGCGCAACAGCTATCTCCGGATGTAATCAAAGAGCGCCTGATTGATACGATTGTGCGTGAAGGAATTTATCGGCCGGAATTCCTCAACCGTTTTAATGAAGTCATCGTCTTTCGTCCATTGACAGAAGAAGAAATGATAAAGGTGGCGACATTGATGATCAATGCGTTGGTGGAACGAATTGCACGAGAGAAGCATATTACAGTATCCATTGATTCGGAGGCGGTGCCGCTTATTGTAAAACAGAGTTATAATGAGGCGTTTGGTGCGCGAGCGACGGCGCGGTATATTGATGATACGGTGGCGGATGTAATAGCGCGCAAGATTATTGCAGACGGGGTAATGCCGGGAGAAACGGTATCGGTAACGGTGAAAGATATTCTTGCGGCTGCCTAGCGAAGAACGGTGGTCTTTTCCGGAAACTTAATAAAGAACACTTCGGTGCCATCGGCAACAATTATTCGGTTTGTGGAGTGATCGGCGTGAAATCGTACCGTATTTTGATTGGTTTTGATTAGTGTGGATGTTGTGTGTCCACCTCGATGGTCTGCGCTGATGAGTTTAATGGTATGCGTACCACTCAAAAGGACGTGTTCATAGTCCTGGGCCCACTGTGCATCGGTGATGGGGGTGCTGAACCGTGCTACTGTTAACGTTGTGCCGGCGCGACGCAGCGGTTGAACGGTCCAATCGCGAATAAATGTAATAAATACCGTATTATGTGTCGTATAGAGAAGTTTTTTTCCATCATCGGAAAAATGACTGCGAACGATGCCCCGTGCAAGTTGCCGCAGTGAATGTGAATCATCGTCGGAAGAGAGGTAAAGAATGCCGTCTTGATGTGTTCGTATGGTAAATCGGGATTCATCATAGACGGTTAAGGTGACGGCATCCGTGCCAAGGTTTAATTGAGTGCTACTGATTGCTCGTGTAGTCCCGTCAGGCATAATGCGATGAATAATTCCCGTTCGTTTGTCAACAATATAAACAACCCCGTTCGTAATGGTGTATGTGGCAACGTGTTGAGCGACAATATGGCTGCGCGCGGAGACCAAATCCGATAACTGCTCAGAGTTTAAGGAGATGCGTTGCAATACGCTATCTATTCGTGCATAGAGCGTACGTGGAGATTTGGCGTCCCAACGTGGCTGAACAATGTGATGGGAATTGGGAAATAATGTACGAATACTGACGGTGCGTCCGGTGTCGGCATGGGCGATAAGGATATCGCTTTGTCCATCAGCGGAAACAATGGGAATAAGCAACAGCGTGGAATCCGGCGACCATTCAATATTGGTATGTTCGTGGATACGCGCTCCGGTTGGAAGTGAAATGGTATGTACAGTAGCGGAGCGCTCCAATGGAAGCACAGTAACCGTATCGGTATCGGTAGCAATAACGGCACGGCGAGCGTTTGGTGAGACAAATAGGGCGCGTGCCGGATGGGGAAGATTTGCAATCAGTGTTCGTGGATAGTTCATGCGTGGAAGAATGACATTCCAAAATTCCGTACTGGTGCCGGAGGTAACACGAACCCGCTTGCGCCACGGTTGAAAGCCGTCACGCGTAATCGTAACGGTATGCTCTCCCGGTGCAATCCCATTGACGGTAAGTGTATCGTTGATTTCCGTTGCAAATCGTTGAACGCCGTCAATAGCAATGGTAACATCCGAAGGATTGCTTTTAATTGTAATGGCGCCGGCATATATAAATACTCCGCGTTGGATACTGAAGCGATATCCGAACGCATACGGAATGGCAATGGAAACAATAATACTGTAGAGCACCACGAGTGTCCAGAAAAATAGACGACGTCCGCGGTGATGCCAAGATGTATACATAGGCGTTGTCCGTGGTATACTTGTAGTGTAGCGCATAATTCGTCCCACGACAAAGGGTATGAATATTTTAACGATTGCTCCGACACCATTTTTTGCTGATCGCGGGACACATATCCGGATTTTGGAAGAGGCGCGGGCGCAGGCACGGGGTGGAGCAACAGTGACCATTGTTACGTATCATATTGGGAAGACGCCATCGTTGCCGGAGGGGGTAACGGTACGTCGTATTCATCGGTGGCTGTTTTGGTATAAGAAGCTGGAGGCCGGACCGGATTGGCAGAAAATTATTTTAGATTTGTTGCTGTTACGTAAAGTTTTGGTGTTGGCATATCGCACGCGTCCGGAGGTATTACATGCGCATTTGCATGAGGGGGTGTTGATTGCATGGGTGGTGCAGAAGATATTGTGGTTTCGGAAGATGACGCTGGTGGCGGATATGCACGGATCGTTGGTGAATGAAATGGCATCACACGGATATTTATCGTTCCGTTGGATACAGTGGATATTTGGTGCATTGGAGCGATGGATTAACAATCTGGGTGATATTATGGTCAGCAGTTCATGGGAAAATAAGACGGTGTTGGAACGAACGCGTCGTGATACGGTGGCGGTGTTGCCCGATGGTGTAAATATGCAAGCATTTACTGATGCTGCAATCGCCCGATCGGTGATGAGGGAACGGTACGGAATCGCGGCGGAGACGCCGGTGGTCATTTATGCCGGAGCGATGATTCCCAATAAGGGAATTGACTATTTGTTGGATGCATTACCAAATATTCATACGCAGTGTCCGTCTGCAGTGGTGGTATTTGCGGGAGCACCTCGGGACTATGTGGAGCGAGAGATTGCGAAACGGGGAGCAGGGGATTATACGCGCATTATTACACCATTGCCATATGATCAACTTCCGCAGGTATTGGCGATAGCAGATTGCGCAGTGGACCCCAAGGACGATGGTGTCAATCAGGCCAGTGGGAAAATTTTGCAATACATGGGAGCCGCACTACCCATTGTGTGCTTTGATCGTCATAATAATCGACGATATATCGGTGATGATGCGTTTTATGCCAAGGAGGTTACCGCAAAGGCGCTTGGCGCTGCCATTGTTACCGCATTGCATGATATATCACGACGGAAGGAGATTTCTCTCGTGATGCATCAAAGAGCGCAGGCGTTTACATGGGATGCTTCTGCGCAGATATTCTTTCGTCTTGTGGCGCAGCACCGTAAATGTGGTACAATGGTGATGACGGCAGCAGAATAGAAAAACACCACCGTGTTAACGCAAATTTTTCAGCGGCATCAATTAACGGGGCCGCTCTTGGCACTGGATATTGGGACGGAAGTGATCAAGGCCCTTGTTTTTGATATTGACACAGATACATCCGCCCGTGCGGTGGTCCGTGGTGTTGGGCGTGTACAACAAGCGGTGGGAAATATGAATAGTGGGGCGGTATCGGATATTGGTGGAGTAATTACCGCCGCTCGTACGGCAATTGCGCAGGCACAGGAGAACGCCGGAGTAAAGAAAGCGCAGAAAGCGGTGATTGGAATTGCCGGGGAGTTGGTTAAGGGAACAACGACAACTGTACATTATGAACGCATCAATCCGTCATTGAAAATTACGATGGCGGAGTTGCGTGCGATTATTCGTAAAGTACAGCAGAAGGCATATGAGCGTATTCGTGATCAGGTGGAATGGGAAGTGGGGCGCGCCGTAGATATTAAATTGATTAATGCCGCGATTGTGGACGTACGGATTGATGGATACCGTGTAACCAATCCGTTGGATTTTCAGGGGCGCAATGTATCCATCAGCGTGTTTAATGCATATGCGCCGATTGTGCATTTGGGAGCATTGGAGGAAATTGCGCGTACACTGGAAACAGATTTGGTCAGCGTTATTGCCGAGCCGTATGCGGTTGCCAGTGCGATTGCACCGGAGGATGCAATGGATTTTAGCGCGATTTTTATTGATATCGGAGGAGGAACAACGGATATTGCGGTTGTGCGCGGCGGAGGACTGGAAGGAACAAAGATGTTCGCATTGGGTGGGCGAGCGTTCACCAAGCGAATTATGCGAGATATGGATATGGATTTTGCAACAGCCGAGGCACTTAAAATTCGCTATGCGCGCGGAGAGTTATCCGCTGATGCCGCAACACAGATGGAAGCATTGTTGGCAGACGATTGTCGTGTTTGGTTGGATGGAGTGGAATTGTCGTTAAGTGAATTTGCCGAGAGTGATCCGCTTCCCGCACATATTTATCTTTGTGGCGGTGGGAGTGCATTACCGGGAATCAGCCAAGTGATTATGCAGAGTGATTGGGTGCAGCGATTGGCATTTATGGGTACGCCGCAGGTGGGATTTTTACAGCCACAGGATGTGCGGCGTGTGGAAGATGCTACCGGCGCGCTGGTAGATCCACAGGATGTTACACCGATGGGATTGGTTCATGTGGCGATGGATCTTTCTCGTGAAGAGAGGGCGCTGACACAAATCCTTCACAGTGCCATGGAACGCGTGGTATAATAAAAACATCTCCTGAAAAAACACATATGAAACCATTATATATTGAAGTGGAAGAAGAGGTAACGTCGGTTATTGATCGGCTGCGCGCATCACAACAATCCCGGGTGGTCTTTGTTGTACCGCCGGGAGCAACGTTATTACAGAGTGCCGTCAATATGCGGCTGTTGTTACGAGAAGCGCAAAAGGCCGGAAAAGATATTGCATTGGTAACCACCGATGAGTATGGACAAACATTGGCACAGAAGGTGGGTATTTCCGTTTATGCGTCGCCAAATGATGTGGAAGGACTGGAAACGGATGCGGAGGCGGTCCCATCGCAGCCGTCACAACACACAATTGGAACAACATCATATTTTGAGCATTCAACACCGGCACCACACTCCGCACCACACTCCGCACCACAGGATGCGTCGCAGGCAGTTCCGCAAACTCCACCGACATCGGTTCCACACTCCGGTGGCAATAATCTGGGGGCGCCGAATGTATCCGTAGACGGTATTGCACAGGAGTATTCAAGTGGTGGTCGTGTCGCATCGCCGCAAGTACCGCCCGTACAACCGTCTGTAGAAATGAGCGCTGCATCCTCCGCCGCAATACCAACCGGGTCGTCATCCGAGCCCCATCGGTATGCGGCGTCGCCGACACCTGCTACACAGACATCTGTTGCGCCGACACCTGCCGCACCTTCTTCAAGTCCCGATATGTCCAATGCATCGTTGGATCACCATAAGCAACGGGAGTTACAGGATTTCTTTCGGCGTGATACCGGTGGTGGCGGTGCCGCTCCGCATATTACATCCTATGCACATGTGCCGGAGGATATGAATGCGTCACCACCGCGTCGGACATGGGTGATAGTTGGAGCACTAGTGGCAACGGTAATTGCGGCACTGTGTGTGATATTTTTGATTTTCTTCCCGCAGGTTCAAGTGACACTGATACCGACAGTGCGAGAAGAGTCTGCATCCTTTACGGTTAACGCAGATGCAACCGTGGGAACAACAGACTTTTCTCAGAGGCGGATGGGGTTGGTAGCGATAGAGAAAGAGGTAGAGAAGACTAAGGAGTTTTCCGCAACGGGAACATCATCTCAAGGGAGTTATAAGGCGCGGGGAACGGTGACCATTTACAATACATACAGTTCCGCACCACAGAAGCTTGTGGCAACAACACGATTATTAACAGATGATGGTATATTGTTTCGGTTGGTAGACAGTGTTGTTGTTCCGGGGGTGAAGATTGTAGACGGGAAGCGAATTCCCGGAACAATAGAGGCAACAGTCATTGCGGATAAGCCGGGGGAACAGTATAATATCGGTCCCTCCACATTTTCCATTCCGGGATTTAAGGGATCACCGCGATATGGAAAATTCTATGCAAAATCCGCCACTCCCATGACTGGTGGCAGTACGGAAGGTGGAACAAAGACTGTTGTGACAAAGGAAGATATTGAACGCGCCAAGAAGGAAACGGAAGCGGCAGCACGTACAGCGGTAATTGAGGCGATTACCGAGGCGGCAAATACACAGAATATGGAAACGTTAGAGGAGATGATTGATGTGGAAGTTGTCAGTAGTGGAACGCAGGTGGTAGATGGTGTTGCGGCCGAAGCATTTGACTACACGGTAACGGTTCGTGCGACGGCATTAACATTTAGTAAGAATGATATGCGCATCATGGCAGTTAAGGCACTGGAAAAGCGTGTTGGTGATGAATCGGTATCTCCGGAAAATATAACAATCCATTATAGTCCGGCATTGGTGGATTTTCAAAAACGTAGTGCGCAAATTACGGCGCGGGCAACGGCACGGTTAGTGGCAACACCGGACACAAAAGCAATTGCTTCTGCATTGGTGGGGCGAAAGATGGATGATTTGCAAGAAGTATTAACATCATTTGATGGTGTAGAGAGTGCAAAAATTAATACCGGCATTAATCTATTTGGGCGCATGCCGTATTATAGCGGTTCCATTCATGTAACGGTGGAATCGTCGCAGTAGGGTGTAATTTTTCTTGGGGTGTTGACAAAAAAAATGTTTTCCTCTACTATGAGAGGTAACAAAAAAATCGCGTGCGTGGTGTACGCGGCGGGAGCATTGGGGATGAGAAGAGAGAGAAGGTGTGCAAGAATTGGGAATGACTTCTTTTCTCCGACATGTGTGCCCAATTTTTTTGTTGTGTAGAATAAAAATCATTCATGGCAAAAGATGTTATCAGCGTAGAGGGAACGGTAGAGGAGCTGCTCCCCAGCGCAACGTTTCGCGTAAAGTTGGACAATGGCCACGAGGTGTTGGCGCACATCTCCGGAAAGATGCGTGTTCACTATATTCGGCTACTGCAAGGTGACCGAGTGATTGTGGAAATGAGTCCGTATGACCTATCCAAGGGTCGGATTACGCGGCGACTGTAAAATCGGAATGTAAGGAATGTGTTATGAAAGTTCGGGCATCGGCAAAGAAGATTTGCAACAACTGTAAAGTTGTGCGACGACGCGGTCGCGTGTATGTTATCTGTGAAAACCCTAAGCATAAGCAGCGGCAAGGGTAGCCGTATTTAAGAGAGAACGTTATGGTACGTATTGCTGGAGTCAATCTTCCGGATAAGAAGAAAATCGGTATCGCACTGACGTATATTTACGGTATCGGGCGAACACGAGCAGCGCAAATTCTTGCGAAGCTTAATATTGATCCCGATACGCGGACACATGATATTACCGATGCACAAGCAACGCAATTGCGTGAAATTATCGAAAAAGAGTATCGTGTGGAGGGAGAGCTGCGTCATGAAATCAAGATGAATATTAAGCGCTTGAAGGAAATCAAGTGTTATCGTGGACGCCGCATGATTGTCGGGCTGCCGGTCCGCGGACAGCGCACAAAGACCAATAGTCGTACTGTTCGCGGAAATAGGCGTGTAACGATGGGATCCGGACGCCGAACGGTTTCTAAGACGTAATTCAAGATATAATTTCGTGACTATCACTATGACGGAAGAGGTACATACAGCACCGAGTGGCGAGACTACCACACCGGCAACAGAGGCTACACCGGCAACAGAGGCTGCGCCGGCACAAAAGCGTAAAAAGGGGCGCCGAACGGTAGTGCGGGGACAGGCACATATCAAGTGCACATATAACAATACGATTATCGCGTTGACGGATCGTAAGGGGCAAGTGTTGGCATGGTCCAGTGCAGGATCATTGGGATTCAAAGGAGCAAAGAAGGCAACACCATATGCGGCAACACAGGTGGCTCGCGATGTTGCGGAAAAGGTGCGAAAGCATCAACTCAAAGAGCTAGATGTCTTTGTTAAAGGTGTTGGTAGTGGCCGGGAAGCCTCCATTCGTGGTTTAGCGGCAAACGATTTTACCATCCTTTCCATTAAAGATGTTACTCCGGTTCCGCATAACGGATGCCGTCGTCGCAAGCCGCGTCGAGTATAATGCAATGAGACTTTAACGAATAGCTACTATGGGACGTCAGATTGGACCAATTTGTAAAAAGTATCGCCGCTTCGGAGAGCGCCGTACCGGTGCGCCAAATGATCCGACGGTGAAGAAGCCATACGCGCCGGGCATGCACGGGAAAACACGTCGCCCGTCCATGAGTGATTATGGGCGACAGTTGACCATGAAGCAGAAGATCAAGATGATCTACGGCGTAATGGAAAAGCAGTTCCGTCGTCATTATAAAGAGGCACTTAAAGGAGACGGAAAAATCGGTGAGCGCCTGTTGCAGCGGTTGGAGTTGCGTCTGGATAACGTAGTGTTTCGTATGGGGTTGGCAACAACGCGTCCGCAGGCACGGCAGCTTGTTAATCACGGTGCAATTTTCGTTAATAACCGAAAGGTGGATATCCCATCTTATAAAACGGCAATCGGAGATGTTATTAGCGTTAATCCGCGAAAGGCAAATAACGGATACTTTGCGGCAATTAAAGAGACGATTGGAGACCGTAAAGATACTCCGGCATGGATTTTATTTGATGAGAAAAAGCTGGAAGGAAAAATTACGGCATTGCCGCAGCGCAGCGACATCGGATATACGATTGATCCTCAGGTTGTCGTTGAGTTCTACTCCAAGTAGTAAGTGACACATAATATAATTGACCGACTATGACTATTCCAACACCACAGGCTCCCACGTATGAACAAACGGATGCCGCAACCGGGACGTTTACGATTTCCGGATGTTATCCGGGATACGGAACAACATTGGGAAATGCATTGCGTCGCGTATTGTTGTCATCACTCGGTGGCAGTGCGATTACAGCGGTAAGGATTGATGGTGTATCACATGAGTTTTCCGGTATTGACGGTGTTAAAGAAGATGTGGTGCAAATCCTGCTCAATCTCAAGCGTGTTCGTGTCCGCAGTGCTGTAGACACTCCGGTAACAATGACATTAAGCGTGTCCGGTGAAGGTGTGGTAACGGCGGCGCAGATTGAGACGCCGGCAAATGTAGAGATTGTTAATCCGGATCATGTGATTGCAACAATCACCGATAAGAAAACATCACTGAATATGGAGCTGGAGGTCTCTCATGGCATTGGATATTTGCCGGTAGAGCAGCAGCAACGAGAAGAGAAGACAATCGGAACAATTGCCATTGATGCAATTTTTACACCGATTCGTCGAGTTAATTATGTAGTGGAAAATATGCGTGTTGGAAAGCGCACCGACTATGATAAGGTGATGGTGACGATCCAAACGGATGGAACAATTACGCCGCAGGAAGCGTTTGATCGTGGCGTGGAAATCCTTGTAGAGCAATTCGCGGCATTGCGCGGTGCGGATGTTGCCTCTTCCACTACGGCGCAAATTGATGCGGAAGATGAGGAGGTGTCACTGGACGATGCGCATGGATTATCTACGCGAACGGCAAATATTCTTCGTGCGGCAAATTTGCAGACGTTGTCGGATGTTGCGGCGTTGACATTGGAGGAGCTGACGGCGATTGATGGAATGGGAGAAAAGAGTGTGGCAGAAGTTACAGCGGTATTGTCAGCGTATGAGTTGACTCTTAAGGCATAAAGACTATGAAGCATCGTAAGACAGGGCGACAGTTCGGACGTGTACGTAAGCAGCGTACGGCATTGATGCGCACGATGCTGGGAAGCTTGGTGTTGCACGGTCGTATTGTGACGACGGAGGCAAAAGCCAAGGAGCTTGCCGGACGTATGGATCGTGTGATTACAAAAGTAAAGCGGGCGCAACGTGCCGGAGCGCCGGCATATGCGATGGTGCGCAAGATTCAAGCAGATCTTCCGTTGGTGGCAGTGCAAACGCTGATAAAAGATCTGGATCGTTTTGCCGATCGGGATAGTGGATATACACGGGTGGTAAAGATGGCATCACGAACGAGTGATCGTGCAAAGATGGCGCTGATTGAGTTTGTTTCCTAAGAATGCGAGGTATGACGACAACAACATTACATAAGAAAAACGTTCAGCGCGCCGTCCATATTTTTGACGCGCGCGGGAAGGTGTTGGGACGCCTGGCGACACAGATTGCACGTGTACTCTCCGGACGAGACAAGGTGGACTATGTTCCGCATGTAGACGGAGGAGATACGGTTATCGTAATCAATGCGGCTCGTGTTGCCGCAACGGGGCGAAAGATGCAACAGAAGACATATTACCGCTTTAGTGGATATCCGGGGGGAATTCACGCGATTGCACTCAAGGACCAGTTAAAGAAAGATGCGCGGAAGGTGATTGAGCATGCTGTTCGCGGGATGTTGCCGAAAAATAAGCTACGTGCAACGATGATGAATCGTCTCTATGTTTATAATGACGATACTCATCCGCATACCAATATTTCCGTAACACACGACTAATTATGGCTGAGAAACAAGCAGACCGTTTCACGGGAACCTATCACTACGCTGTTGGGCGTCGCAAGACCGCCGTTGCGCAAGTGCGACTCTATCCCGCATCGGAAAATACCGATGGACAACACATTGTAAACGGGAAACCGTTGAATGAATATTTTACACATGAGCGATTGCAGAAGGTGGCGCTGGCACCGTTGGAGGAGACCGGCACAGGGAGTGCATTCGTTGTATCGGTAATTGTTCGCGGGAGCGGGGTAACCGGACAGGTAGAAGCGGTTCGTCATGGTATTGCTCGTGCGTTGGTGGTTAGTGATGACGCGCTTCGGGCTACATTAAAGGCTGCAGGGTACTTGCGCCGTGATCCGCGTCAGGTGGAGCGAAAGAAGCCGGGATTAAAGAAAGCACGTCGCGCAACTCAGTGGCGCAAGCGATAATGATCGTATTTGGAACACCACTCATTACGAGTGGTGTTTTTTATTTGCTTGAGGGCGTGGTGTGGCGACGTATGATAGGGATAATAATTGATACTATGTCGTGACTACATTCGGACAGAGATATGCAAGATAATATGCGCCGGATAATGTTCAATGGATGATGATCACCAGATTTTGTGTGTATTAGCTATTCTTTGGAACGTAGGTAACATGGTGGTGTGCCGGTAGAGTGTTATTGAGGCGCTGCATAATGGCACAGGCACGCTGCGCGTCTGTAGTGCCGAATGTATCATCATCCAGGCGTTCCGGTGGAATCGGTGGAAGTATGCGTACATGCCAAAAGAGTCCCTTCTTATAAATTGCCACCGGGAGAATTGGCACCTTCGCTTGACGTGCGATTACGACAAATCCTTTGCGCACCGTTGCTGTGCCATCCTTGAGTCGCTTCCGCCGTGTTCCGGCCGGGAATAGCCCGACAAAATGTCCATATGAAAGTGCACGAATTGCTCGACGAACAGTAGATGTGCCGGGCTTAATAATAATGCTTCCCGTATAGTGAACAAAAAATACGGATAGTGTTGTTAAGGTGTTTCCAAGAATTTTTTGAAAAATTGTTTTATGGTGGTATTGTTCTTCTTTTTGAACATAGTGCACTTTTTGAAAAGATGATTTTGCTACAAATCGTATATAACGATGGATTGATAAAGCATAAATAATTAATAATGGATCAAGATAACTTTCGTGATTTGCAATAATTACCGCATGTTTACGATGTGGTATATGTCGTAAATTATGAAGTTGTGTAAAGAAGCTGAAAGGAATCCACCAAAGTATCCAGAAGATAATATAGATAACTCGACGAGTAGTAAATTTTCCTAGTACAGATGCCATAAATAATCACAACCATTATGAAACAAAGTATAATAGCACAAAATACTACTTTTGTAAAGTACTATTTATAAATTGGTAGGGCTATTATTTCTGTCTTTCATAACTGGTAGAAATAATATGGATCTTTAGGGGTTCATAAGTTAGGCAAATGTTGTCTTCAGGGAATCCGGCAGCAATTAAATTTCGATGCATATCAGTATGTGTTCGATAAATCATTTTCCAATCAACAAATTTTGTGACGAAGCGTTGTTCCTTATTTGGTGCAACATTTGCAGTAATATACATTCCTCCGGGTTTAAGTATTGTGCGAATATGATGAGAAATGCTAATCATTTTCTCATCATCAAAATAATCCAACAACCCCACCATTTCCACAACATCAAACCGCATGCCGTGATTGTAAAGTTGTTTTACCGATGTTTCCGCCGTACCTTCTTGCCAAGAAATATCTACTGCCGCATCATCTCGAAGTCCCAGTTCTTGTGCCAACTGTTTACTGTATGCCAGCGCATCTGTTTTTTTATCTATTAGCAGAATACGAAATGATACATCAGGATACTCTGATCGAATTGTGGCAACACTTTCCAGAACGGCGCGGGCGGATCCGGATGCGATAGAGAGGACATGGAGTGTTTTTTCTCCACTGGTGACACGGTCTCGAAGATGATTAGTGATTGCATGGCGTACAAAGCGCAATCGGTTACGTACCGCTTTGGCGCTATTTGAGTTAAACCAGATACGTCGAGCAATACGCTCAAGGGGATATTTTGGACGGGAAACATTATTGCCTTTATGATAGAGGATTTCCAGTGCGTAGTGTGATGTACGGTGATCGGCAACTTCATCTGCCGCTCGATCTTTTGAGATGTGTGGACGAAGCCGTGTTGGTAGAGTATTGAGAATTGGAATGAGAATAATATTAATTATACGTCGGATTCCATGCTCATACTCATAGTCTATATTAGAATTATTATCAATTGTATAATGTGCCATAATATAAAAATATTAAAAATGCAAAAATTACGTCACAATCTTCTTAATGATTGTCAATGTTTCTTCCGGATTGATGTGGTTTTGGACATGAGTACCATCAAGATTATGTATGATAGCTCCAACAGTATAATGTCGGAGCATTTCCGGTGAAAATAGGCGGTCGTTATTATATGCAATTATATGGATAGGAATCTTGTACCTTGTGAACAGAGTGCCCATTTTTGTAATAATATCAGATTTAGAAATTCCATAAGCTGTTAGAAAGAGTGTTAAAATATTCCTAATGATATATCGCAAGGAAGATGTATAGTATCTGTGCATTGCGGCATTATGGAGAGATTGTCTGTAGCGATGTTGGAAGTAATAAAAGAATTTTTTTGCTAGCGTATAAAAAGTATTTTTTACAATACCGGCTGGTGCCAATAAAGTAACTGTTTCCGTTTGTTGAGGGAGGTTTTCACTGAGAAGTATGCCAGTAATCGCCCCTTCAGAGTGTGCAATGATGTGGAATTTTTCTATAGAGTTGTCGTAGTATTTATAGAGAAAATTTACAATAGCGTTTGCCCGAACGTGTTCTGTTAAGCAGACAGAATCTTGAGTTTTTTCTTGTTTTTTATACGCATAAAAATCACGGAGCCGAAAACAAAGGCGTGTATAGTCCGGTACAATAGTGGTACGCCTTAAGTTTTTTGATACTGTTTCTGCAAATATATTTGCTTGTTCCGGCGGCTCACCCCATCCAGGAATCACAATAACCGGAGATCCTGAAAACTCCTTACAGACAACTGTGAACATAACGTCACCAAATGGTGTTGTTACGGGGTGTTGTAGTGTTTCTAGGCAGTCAGAGTTCAGCATTTTGTGCCATGTACCATCAATTAATCCAATATATCTCCCCCCGATATACCCTACATTTTCTGTATATCATAAGGTATATAAAAATACAATATATCTGCATATTGTATGTGATATAATAGCCTCATGGATATCATATCACTTATTGCCGAATTTAATGCGCTTAATTTAGGGAGCTT
>Ga0256914_1002993_pt1 | contig 13675 bp, 9 predicted proteins | sample HulkmetaG_FD_191571 | JGI IMG/M metagenome (GOLD analysis project Ga0256914, IMG submission 191571) | Hydrothermal chimney microbial communities from Main Endeavour vent field at the Juan de Fuca Ridge, Pacific Ocean - Hulk | ecosystem: Environmental > Aquatic > Marine > Hydrothermal vents ... | reverse complement strand
CAAGGGAGACATTCCCCTGGACACCACCAGAATCGAGCAACGACAATTCGTGCTGGCCACCCTGGCCGATTGCGACCAGGATTTTGTCGTACACGATTAAGTAGCTGCGCATTTGAAACTTGAGAAAAGTGCTGTGCATTCAGACGAACGGCGAAAATAGATTTGGCGTTACGACTAAGGTAGCCCGGCTAGAAACCACGAAGACACGAAGCCACAAAAGCACAAAGAAAGAAAAAGTTTTGAAATTCTTTGTACCCTTAGTGGTGCACTCTGCATAGCAATGAGCCGTTACCAAAAATTTGAACGCGAGCCGCGCAATCCATTGGAAAAACGGGTGACAATCCCACGGCAAAACAAAAATTGAACCAAAGAGGCATCCCCGATGCTCTCGCTAACACCGGGGATGCTGCCCCATCCCTCATCAGATAATTCCACATTGTCACCATCACCATTTGTCCATAGTATAACCCTTTTCGGATTCAAAATCCTGTCCATAACATCCCATGATACTGACATCAACAAGTCGGAAATGTCAGCATTGGGCATATTACAAAACTTTCACCAATTCGATTCTCCTTATTCATCTCGATTTCATCCTCATCTGCTACACTAAAAGCATCAGACGGGGGCAGCCCCGAAACAGCGGTGGCCGAACGAACACCAGGGGAGACTGTTTCGATAAGCCCCCGTCTCTTTTTTCCCATAGCTACTTGAGTCTCCCATACACCAGATTTTGAACTTTCTTGAAGGTGTCGGGGTTTTAGGCTAAAATTGTTACTACTAAGGTAGCCCGGCTAGAAACCACGAAGACACGAAGCCACAAAGGCACGAAGAAAAGAAAAAGCTTTGAAATTCTTGGTGTTCTTAGTGTCTTTGCGCCTTTGTGGTGATTGAAGTCGGGTACGTTAGTCGTTACCTAAAATTTAAAAAACTGCTATCATGTCCACAACACATTGGGTAGACCCCGGCAAAAATAAAAGCCTCGGCACCATAACCCGCTTCACAAAATCACTTTGTCCAGCTATGGTGTCACTTTCTCACTAAAATGGTCACTATGTCTAAACGATTTTTATTCAGCTTTTTAAGCAGCCTCTTCCTGGCTGCGGGATTGTTCAGCCCCCTGGTAACAAATGTCTTTTCAGAGCCCGCCCCTCCCCCGCCGGAATCGGTCGACTTTGTGCCAGCCACCACACCATCAGGCTTTTACATTGCTAACAGTCAGTGGCACATGTTACCGGCATCTAATTACAGCGCCATTGGTTCCTTTCAATTTTGGAGCTGGGAAAGCCTAAACCCTTCTAAAAACCTTTATCGCTTCGAGAAAATCGATAACTACATCGATGCAGCAGTGGCAGCAGGCTACCAAAAGGTGGGGATTGCCATAACCACATACAACGGGCGCTCTGCACAATATCGTCCCTGTGGCAGCGAATTTAGCCAAGGCTATGCACAAACCCCCTACTTTGTGCGCTGGGGGCCCGATGGCATCGAGGGCACTGCCGATGACACCGCCATCATCGCTGCCACCCCTGATTCTCGCGATTGTGATAACGACGGCAACGGCGACCCCTGGCTACTGCCCAAATACACAGATACGTACTATGTGCAGCAATACACGCTCTTTGTGCAAGCCTTGGCCCAGCATTTGCTCAATAGTCCCAAACGAGACCGAATTGCCTGGGTCGCGCTGGGGATGGGCAAAGATGGGGAAAATGTCCCGGTCAATAATGGCGATGACCCCTCTCTCCTCACCGTCATTACCGAAGCGGACTGGGTAGCCTTTGAAAAAAACATCATCGACGTTTACCACGATGCTTTTAGCGCCGGGGCCAGCAAGCCGCAGATTCCCATGCTGGTGCAAAATGCGCCCTTTTACCGCTCATCTTCCGAGCGCCGGGATATTGCCGCCTATGCCAACAGCAAAGATATGGGTCTCTCAGTCAATGGCATCACCTCTGATTTTGACCTGACCGAAGCTTGCGATGGCGGTAACTGCCTGGGCATGTATGACCAGGTGCATCTTTTTGGCAACAACGTACCCATCGGCCTGGAAAGCTACGCTTACATGATGGGCTCTGAAAATGAATTCTATTGGGCCATGGCCCGCGCGGGCGATCTCAAAGTCGACTTCTTGCGCCTTTCATCCTTTTGGGACGGCGCCATGGACACTGCAACCAACCGCACCGTCGCCCGCTGGATGAGCCAGTACATCGGCCGCGGTCTGGCCGCGGGCCAGGCAGCCCCCCCCAGCATCTGGTCCCGATTACGCGAACATCGCGATCCCATCTACCTGCCCTATGTCGATAGCGCTGCTCCCGCCAACTACTGGCCCCCCATCGGCAACTACGAATACTATCTGGTTCAGGATCACGAAGTCGCCCACGGCATCACCACGCCCATCACCGATGACACCCGTTTTCAGGCCGCAGATCATCGCATCGGTTGGGATCGCACCTCGTCGCAGCCAGCACATTACAACGCCCATCCCTACAGCAGTGTACTCAACAGCGCAGGCTTGTATCATGTGGGTGTGGTTAAATCGGGCGCAGTCGCCGTGCAGCTTGAGCCCGACCCCGGCTGGACGGCCCGTCGCAGCGACCAGGCCAGCGACAACTACGGCTTCTTCTTCAATGCAGATGATCGCTACCTTTCTGCCCCCATCGATAGCAATAACCCCCACCAAATTCGTATCACAGTCACTTATCTGGATCATGGCAATGACCGCTGGCGCTTGATGTATGATTCGGTGAGCGGCGAAAGAGCCGCCACCCTTTACGCTCTGCAAGATTGGGATGTTGCCACCGGTTTGGCCATTGATGCCGGACTACCCAGCTCGGGCGTACTGCCAGACCCCAAGCCGCTTTATGTGCAAAAGAGCAACAGCAATCGCTGGAAAGTCGCCACCTTTTACATCACCGATGGCTACTTTGCCAACCGCCTGGCTGGCGGCAACGATTTTTATGTGGACAGCCGTAACGAAACTGGCATGAAGGATGGCGATGAATATCTGCATCATGTAGATGTGAAAAAACTAAACAACGTACAGCAAAACACCCCTACACCCACCCCCACGCCCGGCCTGACCCCCACGCCGCCAACGGTCACACCCACGCCCACCGCAGCCCCCGGTGATACCATCTCAGGTTATGTTTTCGAAAACAAAAATGATGACCCCATCAAAGACCCCAACGAGCCCGGCCTGCCCGGAGCCTTGATTTACATCTACCACTCCAGCGATTTCTCGACACCACTGGCCCAAACCGTTAGCGACAACACCGGCTTTTACAGCTTTTCCAACATCGATCCAGGCACATACAGCATCTCGGTCACACCACCCGCCGGCTGGGAAATGTTGTACGGCAGCCGTTATGTCATCAAAAATGCCAACGAAGCTGTCCCCAATCAAGATTTTCCGGCCAACCGTCTGCCCGACACCCCTACGCCCACCGTTACCCCCACCCCCACCACCGGGCGCATTTACGGAACCGTATTTAATGACCAAAACACCAATGGCAACCTCGATGGCAACGAACCGGGCATTTCAGGCATCAACCTGCGGCTAGAAACGCTGGGGGGGCAAATCGTAGCGCAAACGCAATCAGATGCCAGCGGGCACTACGCCTTCGAAGGCTTATCCAGCCAAACGTATCATCTCTTTTTAGCCGTACCCAATGGTTGGACAGCCACCACCTACACCGATGTACTGCTTTCGGTAGCCCATAACGCCCTGTTGCAAAACTTTGGGCTAAAACCGCCGCCCACGCCCACGCCCACACCCACCTGCACACCTACGCCCACGGTCACGCCCACGCCCACACCCGCGCCCACGGGCCAGTTCAGCGCTTTTGTATGGAACGACATCGACCAGGACAGGCGCCATGACATGGGCGAAGTACCGCTGGCCGGCGCAATTGTCATCATCTTCGATGGCTCGGGGCAAACCGAAATCACTCGAATGACCACCGGCGGCGACGGTTACGCCCATTTCGATTTGGTGGCCCCCGCACATTACGTCGTACGGGAACTGCCACCGGCAGGCATGGCATGCAGCACGCCCAGCGAATACGCCTTTGTGTTGCGAGTCGATTCAGTTATCGAAATACCCTTTGGCAACTATGATGCATCCGATAAAGTTTATCTGCCACTACTGGTGCATCCTCCCGGCTAATCAGCATGGGTCTATTACCCCAACCAGCAGGGCAAAGTCTGATGAGGTCAGGCTTTGCCCGCTCTTTTTTGCATACACTTCCAGCGGGCGAGTATAATAATTAGCCTTTGCATTCGTCAATCTCCTCATTTGCCGCTCAATGTGATAATCCTTTATGAAATTGCCTTCCGTTATCTCTCATTCAGTCGCAGCATTTTTTCGCCATGGCCCCATCCTGGCCGTTGGCAGCATTTTTAGTTTGACGCTATTTTTATCCTTAGCCCTGCTTACGATGCCAGTTTGGGCACAAGAGGCGCCACAAGAGCCCGCCATCGAAATCCTTTCCAGCGAAGACACCACCTGCTACTACCTTACCTGGAAGGATGAAGAAGTTAATCCCGTATTCAACGCCTACAAGGCCATCACCGTAGCCGTTACACTGCCCTACACCGGCATCATCGAAGAAGCCACCCTGCTGCTACGCTCGGCCAATGTACGCTCGGCAGGGCTGCATCCCATTTTGATCAATGGTGTCGATACCGGCTACACACCACCCCACGACGATTATCCCACCTGCGATGCACCACGCCCGCCCATTCAGGAATATCCTCTCGACTTGAGCAAAACCCCTGTCCATCCCGGCGTCAACACCATCCACCTGGATACCGCAGGAGCCACCGACATTTGGGGCGCCGACTACATCGCCATCCGCGTCAAGGGGCATGATCTGAAGGGTGGACATTTCGAGAGCATTGTCTTTCCTGGAGAAAATGGGCAAAATGTGAAGGCCGAATTGCTATTGCCCAACAATTTGCAAGATAACAGCCCCTTGCTCATGTTGTTTCATGGCTGGCGAGGAACGCCCAACGAAACCTTTTTCACCGATTACACGCCCGCTGCCATCGAAAATGGCTGGATTATCGTCTCGCCGCAGCAGCGGGGCCAAAACCTGCTGGGCGCGGGGGGGCAACCCCTGGCCTCACGCCGCAGCCAGCACGACGCCATCAAACTGCTGGATTACATGCAAACCCACTATCACACCGACCCGGCCCGCGTCTATGTGGGCGGCTTTAGCATGGGCGGCATGATGGCGGGCGTTTTGGCAGCAAAATACCCCGATCGATTCGCTGCCGTAGTTACACACATGGCCATCACCGACCTGCGTGATTGGTACTACGAAGCAGGCGAATACCGGCAGGCACAAATCATCACCGAAACCGGGGGCACACCGCAAGAAGTTCCCTTTGAGTATGATCGCCGCAGCCCCAAAGAACTGGCCTCGAATTTGAGTAACACACCCATTGCCGTCATTCATGGCATTTCTGACACCGTGGTTGCGCCTCGCCATGCCCAAGACTTTTACGACGCCATTCAGGCCGCAATCCCCACCCACGCCGAGTTACACTGGTACTCGGGCGGACACGAACCTGCGCAAACGCCTCCCTTTGGCGGTGTGTGGGCTGCTGATTTTATGAAAGCTTACCGCCTGAACAGCAATCCCACCCATCTGCGGCTGGTCACCGATGAATCGAAATCCTATTATTGGCTGACCATTGCCTCACCCAAAGTTGAACCTTGGCGAAACTTTACCCGGGTGGATGTCGATGTTCACGCAGCAGAGGAGCGCATTTTGGCCACAGTTGACGATGTGTTGCCTGTAACACTTCGCTTTGATTTGCGTCAAATGGGACTGGACGCCCGGGTGAGCTATGTCATCTCCCAGACCAATCAATACGAAGGCTCCAACATTACCGCCGTAACACCTCTGGATGGGCAGCTCAACGTGGTTGTTCCCAAAGGCGAAACGCAATTAGAACTTTTCCCCAATCGAGGCAACATGCCTGTCGCCATAACCTTGCAACGGGGCAAAGATGGTTACGATGGCGTCATAGACTCTTACCTTTACGCCTGGGCGCCCGATTCCAACTATGGTAGCAGCACCAATGTCACCCTGCGTCCCGGCGCGGTGCAGCGGGGCCTGATGCGCTTTGAGCTGGAAAACCTCCTGCCCGATAACATCCGCATCACCTCAGCCAACCTCTATCTTTACGATAACGCTTCAGGCCCGAACATGACCGTGAACCTGCATCATCTTACCCGGGCCTGGAACGAAAACGAAGTAACCTACAACCAGGCAGCCGCGGGCGAAGCGTGGACACACCCCGGTGGCGACTTTGCCCCCGACGTGGCAGCCACCTTGCAACTTGATAGCAGCAGCGCCCGCTACGTTAACGTTAGCGTATTGGATAGCGTTCAGGCATGGGTGGCCCATCCTGCCGAAAACCACGGTTGGCTGCTGGATGTTTCACAGGCAGGTTACAACAGCTCCCGCTCGGTGCAAGCCTCCGACTTTTGGGATGCCAATCGGCGCCCCAAACTCAAAATTATTTACCAACCCATTCCCTACGGGAAAGTTCACGGTGTTGTTTACAACGATCGCAACCGCAATCGGCAACATGATGATGGCGAACCACTTTTGGCCGGCGCACAGGTTATTTTGCAGCAAAATGGCAAAGAAGTGGCCCGAAAAACCACCGGGCCCGATGGTTCCTACCAATTCGAGCGTCTGGATTCGGGCAGCTACCAATTGCTGGAGCTGGCTCCCACAGGCTACGGGCCCGCCCGCCCGGCCAGCAACACCTTCTTCTCGGTGGCTGCAGGGGATGATCTCAGCTTCGACTTTGCCCACGATCCCCCTCTCTATCTACCCCTGCAATGGCACTGACCAATGCTTCAGGCAGAGATAACACTTCGCCCAACGCCCCTCCTGCCGGCCTAACCCCCGGCCTCCCACCCTCTCCCCAACCCCATGAACCTAGTCGCCTGGTATGAAGCCTACTGGCAAGGCAAAGATGATAACGTCGATCAATCCCGGTTGGATTTGATGCTCCCCTACATTCAGCCGGGGCAGCGCGTCTTCCAACTGGATGGCGGGCCCGGCATGTTGGCAGAGCGCATCGTCAAGGAACGGCAGGCCCAGGTCGTTATGACCGACCTCACCCACGAAGCCAGCCGCCGCGCTCGGGCCAAGGGCCTGGACGCCAGCCAGCTCTACATCCAGGAGCAGGACATTCCCCATCCCGATGCCAGCTTCGATGTGGTAGTCTCCGATTCCGCCATCGAACATCTCTTTGACCCCGCCCGCTCCTTTGATGAACTGACCCGCGTACTCAAACCAGGAGGAACCTTCATCCTCTGCCTGCCCAACATCGCCCACTGGCGGCATCGATGGCTACTGCTCCGAGGACAATTCCCCTACATCCCCGCCAGTCCCACCGATTTTACCCACCTGCGCTTTTTTACATTGTCAGAAATTAGAAAATGGTTGGAGCAGCGCGATGTAACCATCGAAAAACTGGATGGTTCTCCCTCCACCTGGGTGCGGGGCCTTTACCCGTGGTGGATTCGTCACAAATGGGTACGTCCGTGGTATGAAAAACTGGCGCATCGCTGGCCCACCTTGCTGGCTCGCGACCTCATCATCATCGGCAGGAAAAAAGCATGACACTGCGTAAACAGGTTGCCCAAAGCGCGGCCTGGGTCGGACTTTCCACCGCCATCATCAAGGTCATGGCCTTCATCACCGTTACACTGGTGCTGGCCCGGGTGCTGGAACCCAAAGACTTTGGCCTGGTGGGATTGGCGTGGTTGGCCATCAATGCCTTTGACTTTTTACGTGAGCTGGGCATTACTGCCGCCCTGGTCTACCGCCAACAAGATGATGACGGCATGGCCGCTGATGTGGCTTACATCGCATTGGCTGTGGCCAGTGTCATCATTTATGCCCTGATTTTTCTTTCAGCACCCTGGGTCGAAACCTTTTTTAGCCATGGCAAAAATCCTGCACAGGGCCTGACCGCCATCCTGCGCGTTTTGGCCCTGACCATGATCATCAACGCCGTGGGGCAAGTGCCCTACACGTTGATGGCCAAAAATCTCGACTTTCGCAACAAGGCTATTCCTGAGATGCTGGCAGGTGTGGGGAACAGCGTGGTTGCCATTAGCATGGCGCTGAATGGCTTTGGCGTTTGGTCGATGGTTGGCGGTTATCTTACCGATAGCGTGTTGCGCAACATTTTAGTGTGGTTTTTTACTCGCTGGCGACCTCGATTCCGTTTCGATCGGCAGGTATGGCGTGAGATGTTCGCCTATGGCAAACATGTGGTCAGCAGTCGGGTCCTCATTTTTGGCATCACCAACATCGATGACGCCATGGTGGGGCGGGTGCTGGGCACAGGTGCATTGGGTTTTTATACGCTGGCCTATCGCCTGAGCAACATGCCCGCCACCCACATTACCAAACTGGTCAGCAGCATCATGTTTCCCGCTTTTAGCAAAATTCAGCAGGATCGGGAGCGCATTCGCAACATTTTTTTTCAGACCATCCACGCTGTGGGCCTGGTTTCTGTGCCCATTTCGGTGGCAACCATTGTGCTGGGCCCCAATTTTGTGCATCAGTACTACTTGGGCAAGTGGGATGGTGCTATCCTCTCCATGCAATGGCTGACCATCTACGGCTTGATTCGCTCGGTGGCGGCCAACATGGGCCCGATTATGCGGGCCATGGGCAAACCGCAGTGGCTCAGCGGACTGGCCCTATGGCGATTGCTGACCATGGCAGCGTTGCTTTATCCTGCTATTTTGTGGCGAGGCGTCGAAGGCGTTAGTATTCTCAGCGCGGTGGTGGCTATTGTGGATTTTGCTATTGCCGCCTGGTTGATCAAACGCCTGATTGGTGGCAGTTATTTCACCTATCTTCACCTTTTTACCCCGCCGCTATTTGCTGCCGGTCTGGCCGCAGGGGGTGGATGGCTCATGCTTAATCGTGTTCCGCCCATTCATCGTCTGTTTCCACTGCTGGTGGCCCTGGGGGTCATGGCAGTGATCTACGGGCTCATCATGTGGCTGCTGGATGATATGTTCCGGCAGATGATTGGCAAGATGATACAACGGTTGCGCCCGACGCCCGAGTAGCCATGGGCCTGCGACCCAGCCCTTTCTCAGCTCCCCATTCCATGCACATCCTTTATCTCTCCCGAGTTCGCCAAAATCCCTACGTCAACTTACTGGCCCGCGGCGTGCATCAGGCAGACACCACCCTGCGCCCGATGCACACGCCTACGCTGAGCTGGCCGCGGCTATTGGATTGGCGCTGGCGTATTTTGCATCTGCATTGGGTCGAACTGCAATACGCCTATGGTGCTACATCGCATCAGCAGGCCCAAAAGGCTCTGAATACGCTGTTGCGGCAACTAAGTTTTTTGCAAAAAACAGGCCGAAAACTGGTCTACACCGTTCACAACATCAACCAGCACGAAGGCCAGCATCCCGATTTGAACCAGCGAGCCAATGACTGGCTCTTTGCCCACGCCGATGCTATCCATGCCCACAACAGGGCGGCGGCGCAGCAGGTGCAGCAGCGCTATGGCCGCGAAGAGATGGTTTTTACCATTCCCCATGGCAACTACGTTGGTGTTTATCCTAACGATATCAGCCGGGCCCAGGCCCGAGACCAACTGGGCATTCCCCAAAACCATTTTGTTTATCTTTATCTGGGGCAGATGCGTCCCTACAAAGGGCTGGACGCGCTCATCGCTGCCTTTCGAGCCACGGCTCAGGCCGATGCTTCGTTGATTTTGGCCGGGCGGGTGGCCACCGAATCGTGCCAGGAACACCTGCAAGCGCAAATTGCTCAGCATCCCCACATCCACCTCATCCCCCGGTTTGTGCCCGATGCCCACATTCAGCGCTACTGCAACGCAGCAGATATTTGCGTTTTGCCCTATCGTGATGCCACCACCTCGGGCGCAGCCCTGCTGGCATTTTCCTTTGCCCGGCCCATCATCGCACCGGCATTGGGTCCCTTTCCGGAATTGGTGGGCAACAACGCCCGCGGCATCCTTTTTGACCCCCAACAGCAAGATTTGACCCAGGCATTGGTCCAGGCCCGAGAAGCTGATTTGCCTCAGCTCAGCCGGGCCGCCCATAACTTGGCCCAATCCCGCAATTGGCTTACCATCGGGCAGCAACATGCCCAGGTCTACCGGCAACTGCTCACAGGGATGTGAGGCCGCAAGTATTTATTTTTTGCGCCCGACCAGTTCGATTTCTGCCTGTTCGATGACAGGAATACCATCGTGCGTGGCTGCGCCCAGCGAAACCTGGCGCACACGTCCTTCGACCAGCAATTCCGCGGTTTCCAGCGTAAAAGTTTGACCCGGTTTCAGGGGTAAAAGTGCGGTGTTATCTTTGATGTAGCGGGCCTTGAGTTCGGCATCCGCAGCAATTACAGGAGGAACCAGTGCCAGCTCGGTGGTTTGGGTGTCGGTTTTATCAAAAAGCCATACTTCCAGCGTGAGGGTCAGGTTGGGATTGCTGGGCGCGGTCTGGTTGGCGCTGAGCCCGAATTCTCCCAAGTAGTCATCATCAGGCTCGATGGCAATGATGGTGTTGTAGCTGGGATGGCCATCAAAACGCAAAATTTGCGGTGCGGGGTTGCTGCTGTCGTGATACGGCGGCTGGGGTGCAGAAACAAGTTCGGGCGATTCAAAGGCCTCCGGGGGCACGATGCTTTCTTCATCGGGCTCAGGAGGTGTGGCCAGGGCCTCTTCACCGAGGAATTCGGGGATATCCTCCACCAGGAAGTCTTCTTCGTCATCCTCTGCTTCCGGTTCGTCGGGCAGGAGGATGACCGCTTCGGTCTCCTCAGTTTCCAGTATGGATTGCTCTCGTTCAGGCTCACTATCCAGTTCATCCGGGGCATCGGCATCCTGCTCATCAGGCTGGAAGAGCGGGGTTTCCTGAGGCGGATTGTCGATGAGCTGCGGATAATCTGGTGTCGGCTCGACCACTGGTTCGGGCTGAGTCGGAACGGGGTCAATTGTGGGGGATGGCTGCTCGGCCGGGCGCAGCAACTGAAAGCGCTGTGCGATGAGAATGAGCCCTGCCAGCACGGCCAGTGCCAACAATGGAATCAGCAGCCACATGATGTTGAAACCCGCGCTGCTGGTGGTTTGAGGTTTGGCCGGTGCAGTGGCGGGCAGATGCAGATCTTTGGCCAGTACCTGCAAATAGGCGGCTCCGGCGGGATTGGTGGTTTCTTGTTCACGGGCAAGCTGGATGAGCTTCGGGCCCAGTTGCTCCGGGTCATCCCAGTAGCGCAGACGTTTGCCCGCGGCCCGCAAATCGTGGGTCGCGCCGTAGCTTTCTGCGGTCATCAGCAGGTATTCGTTCACTGCCTCAGCGGGAAGATCAGTAGGGTTGGCAGGTGCGACCTGCGGCGGAAAGAGTGCCCAGCCCAGCACAAGCCAGCCCAACACCAATCCCAAAACAAAGATGGTGGCATTACGCAAAAGGGGATTTATAAGGGTCTCTTTAGCAAAGATGTTGGAGCTTGGCGTGAATTTAGTTGGGTTTGACATGACAGGGAACATTTACGGGTCAAATGGGTTACGACTAAGGTAGCCCGGCTAGAAACCACGAAGACACGAAGCCACAAAGGCACGAAGAAAAGAAAAAGCTTTGAAATGCTTGGTGTTCTTAGTGTCTTTGCGCCTTTGTGGTGATTGAAGTCGGGTACGTTAGTCGTTACCCAAATGGTGACAAAATGGGAGAATCGGACAGGAAATAAGTATAGTGCAGGGTGAAGGGAAAAGCAAAACAGGCTATTCTACGCTACAACTAACTCGGTGATATATTTATCGGGGACGAGCACCGCTACCACACGGCCCGTTGCGCAAATTTCATCCCGGGCAAAGACTTGAATATCGACAATAACTTTGCGGCTCGAAACATGCGCTGCCTCGCCACGTAACTCCAGCTCGACCCCCAATGGCGTCGGACGCAAAAAACTCACCTGCAGCGAGGCGGTAAGAAAACGCAGTGGCGGGCCACCATCATCCATTTCTCGCCCTGCCGCCCGATAGGCAAAGGCTGCTGCCGACCCTGTGCCATGGCAATCGACCACCGAAGCAATCAGACCGCCATAAACATAACCAGGAATCGAAATATGCTCAGGGCTGGGCGTGAACCAGGCGACGGTTTTATCACCATCCCAATAACTTTGCAAATGATGCCCATCCTTGTTCAAGCGCCCGCATCCATAGCAATGTGCGAGATGATCAGGATAATAACTTTGAAATGATCGCTGCGATGCCAGAATGGATTCTTTGGACTGTATGCTCATGGCAACCTCGGTGTGGAAAAATACGGAATGGCCTGCCGTCTACGACAGTATAATACTTTTTTTGCGTGCAGTGAAATTAGGAGCGCTTGCTTTTTGCGCGCTTGACCTTTTATGAATCTGCGCTTACAATAAAAGCCAGACAATATAACATCATACGGCCATCGCCAAGATTGAGGCATTTCAGCCGGGGTGGCCGTAGACTGCCTTAATCACCTCAACCAACATCTCCCTGGAGGACTCTGTGGAAAAAGTAGGCATTTATTTGCAAGATGCTCATCCCATTCGTGAAGGAATGGATTTGGCCCGATACGCCGAAGCGAAGGGCTTCGAAGCTGTCTGGCAGGCAGAATCCCGCTTGGTGCGTGATGCCATTGTGCCCATGGCTGCCTATGCTGCCGTAACAGATCATGTCAAGATCGGTAGTGGTGTCATCAATAACTGGACGCGTAACATCGGGTTGCTGGCGGCAACCTTTTTAACACTGGATGATCTGGCCCCTAACCGTGTCATTTGCGGCATTGGTGCCTGGTGGGATCCCCTGGCCCGCAACGTGGGTATTCATCGCCGCAAGCCGCTCAAAGCGATGCGTGAGACCGTTTATGTGCTGCGCGAGTTGTTGGCGCTCAAACGAGTCACCTTTCACGGCGAGTTTCATCATGTAGATGGCATCGAGCTGGATGTGGTGCATGGACGTCGCGAACCGCGCAATGTGCCCATCTACATTGGTGCAACGGGCCCGAAGATGATGGCACTGACCGGCGAGATTGCCGATGGCGCTGTCCTCAACTACTGTGTTCCTCCAGAATACAATGATTACGCCATGGAACAACTGGACAAGGGGGCCCGCAAAGCTGGCCGCAGTGTTTATGATTTGGATCGCCCGCAATTGGTGGTTTGTTCGGTGGATTATGACCGTAAAAAAGCATTGGATGGCGCCCGCGGCCTGCTAACGCAATATCTGGCCCAGCAGCCACACATTGCCAAAGCCAGCGGCGTTAGCGACGAGGTGGTACAGGAAATCCAGAGCATTCTGGGCTGGCCCGCTACTCACGAACAAATTCAAAAAGCCATGCCGTTGGTTCCCGATGAGTTGGTGCAGCGTATTACCGCCAGTGGCACGCCCGATGAAGTCAAAGCCAAAGTGCAAGAATATATCGATCGCGGTGCAACTTACCCCATTTTGTATCCCCTGGGCGATCCCAAACTGATGATTGACGTTTTTGCTCCCAAAGCCTAACCCCCCTACAAGCTAAAAAAACGCCCTGCCAATCATCGGCGGGGCGTTTTTTTATGGTTCGGGGGGCATCAGCGTAAGAGTAAATCACCAAATGTGACAGCGCCGC
>Ga0256914_1002992_pt1 | contig 13676 bp, 5 predicted proteins | sample HulkmetaG_FD_191571 | JGI IMG/M metagenome (GOLD analysis project Ga0256914, IMG submission 191571) | Hydrothermal chimney microbial communities from Main Endeavour vent field at the Juan de Fuca Ridge, Pacific Ocean - Hulk | ecosystem: Environmental > Aquatic > Marine > Hydrothermal vents ... | reverse complement strand
TCTGGGAGGGGTGCCGGGCCGGGCAAGGCGTTTTGGCATGCGCGCACCATGGAACCGCGGGCCTTGGCGTAGCGGTGCAGGATCTGAGCGATGCCGCCCGAGTCGTAGGCATGCCTCATGCCCTCGTGCAGGGTTTTTGCGTCCGACTTGCGTTTGAGGATCGGTTTCAGGTCGTCGGTGACCACGGAGCGGCCGAGGGAACGGAGCCGTGATGTCATCTCGGGCGGGTCGGTGTGGAGGAGGGCGAACCGGTAGATGGTTGCGGGGGGCAAGCCCTGGGCGATGAGGTCGCGGAGGAGGCGTACCGCCGGGATGTTCCTGGCCTGTGTGGTGTCGGCGTAGGCGTGAGCCCATGCTGGCGTTCCGACACGTGGGGCCTCATCGGTTGCGAGGGTGAGGAGGTAGGCGGCGAGTTCGATCTGAGGGCTGGAGCCCACGATGATCGGTTGGTTGGTCTGTGTGGCGTACACGTCGATGGATGGGGTGTCGGCAGACCCGTATGCCACGGTGGACCAGGTGATGATCCACAGGAAGGCGGCCAGGATGGTCAAGCCTGGCCTCCTGGTCGGGTTGGGGGCAAGAGGGGGCGCCATCGCCTCTCCGGACTGAGCGGGGACTCGAGCTGGTGGTACCACGTGACGAAAGGCTCCGGTGTCCTGGCCTCGGCGAGAGGGCCGGGGTGACCGGTGCTGCCGCCTGCTTTGCGACCATACGATAACGCCAACAGGGGCAAATGCAAAGGGTATGGTGCTTCGAGGCACTAGTGACGAGTCTCCTGGGCGATCCAATCCAGGAACTGGGGGTTTCCGTCGTCCACCGGCAGAGCGAGGACGCAGGGGCACTCGTAGCTGTGAACGGCCTTGACCCGTGCGACCACGTCGGGCACCAGGTCGGCGCGGGTCTTGGCGATGAGCACCACCTCGTTGTCCTCCTGGACCTTGCCCTCCCACCAGTAGAAGGAGTGCACCCCGTCGATGACGTTGGCGCACGCCACCAGGCGTTCCTCGACAAGGGTTTTTCCGATGCGCCGGGCTTCCTCCATACTGCCCGCGGTGATGTAGATGAGTCGGAAGTTCATGAACCAGTCTCCTGTGCGTGCCAATCTTCCCAGGCCTGGAGTATCTGCCGGTTCTCGGCCACGGAGTCAAGCATTTGTGCGCGCAAGGCCGAGTCTTCGATACGAGCGGCCCGGTCGAGGAGTTCGGTTCGAGCCTCCTCGAGGAATCGCTCGGCCCCTGGGTGGTCCAGGGTTCGGCAAGCGGTTGCGAGGTAGTACCTGGGCACGGCGAGCGACTCCACTTGAGCGGTGGTTTGGTTCAGCATGCTGGACGCGGTTGTGATGGCTTCGAGGGCGGCGTCGCGTTTTCCCAGGCGTGCGGCCACGAAGGCGTGGAGCGCGTGGAGATGGACGGTCCGGTGGCCGCCGATATCCAGGGCGCGTTGGACGGCCTCCTGCGCGGCCTCGAGGCGTCCGGTGGCGATCTCGAGCTTGGCGAGGGCTTCGAGGGCCTCCACTTCGACGTAAGCGGCGTCGCACCCGCGGGCGATTTCGATGGCCTCGCTCAGGAAAGTCCGGGCTGCCTCGTGATCTCCGAGGCCCACGTGAACGAGGCCCAGGGTCTGGCAGATGTTGCCTTCGGCCCAGCGTTCCTCGATCTGGCGGGCGATGGCGCGGGCCTCGAGACCGTAGTCCCTGGCGCGCTCGTAGCCGCCGAGCCCGAGCCATGCCAGGCTCAGGTTGGCGAGCGTCACGACCTCTTCCTGGCGCTCGCCCACCTGCTTCTTGAGAACCAGTGCGCGCTCCCACAGGGACATGGCGCGGTCGATCCTTCCCTCCTGGTTTTCGAGCACGCCGAGGTTGGAGAGAATGATGCCCGAAAGGCGCACATCCCCCTGCTCCTGGGCCAGTCGCAAGGCGTCCTCGAGCTTTTTGCGGCCTTCGTCCACCTGGTCCATGCGGGCCAGGATGGTGCCGATGTTGGCCTCGTCGCTCACGATTTCCTTCCAGTCGGAGCGTCCATCGGTCAGTTCCAGAGCACGCTCCGCTGCCTCGAGCGCCTGGGGCAGGTCGAGACGTTGGAAGTGCACGCGGCTGATCACGCGCAGGATGCGGGCTTCCCGGACCGGGTCCTTCAGAGTGCGCACGATGCGTTGCGCGCGCTCCAGGGTCTTGAGGCCCTTCAGGGGTTCGCCGGAACGGGCGAACAGGGCGCCTTCGGCTCGAAGGGCGTCAGCGAACCGGCCGTTGTCTCCCAGTTCCTGGGCCAACTCCTTCCACCGGGCGATGGCCTCCCGCTGGGCGTCCCGGTCTCCGATCAAATTCAGTACCCGAACCTGGGCCTCGAGCACGTCGGCTGCCCCTTCCCGGTCTCCGGCGAGCTGACACAGTTCCTCGGCAGACCGGTAGTACTCGTAGGCCTCGCGGTTCAAGCCGCGGCCCACGGCCACGTCGCCTGCTTTTCGGTAGTAGACGCGCTGCTTGTCGATACACATGGTCCGCCGGTAATGCTCGGCTATGAGCAGCATGAGTTCGTCGTGGTTTTCATCGGTGATACGGCGTTCCAGGGCCGCTGCCACCGCCTCGTGCAAGCTGCGACGCGAGGACGCGGTGAGCGTATCGTAGATGGTGTCCCGGATGAGAGAATGCTTGAAGAAAAAGGTGATGTCTTCGCTTGTTCCGGAGGGCTGTCTGGTGGGCCGGAGGGACTGTCCGGGGGGCGTTCCGAACGGGTCCTGGTCCCTTCGCACGATGTCCAGACCTTCCACCCGCTCGATGCGGGCGTCCAGCACCGTGGTGTCGAACGGGACCGGGTAGACCTCACGCAGCAAGGAGAGGGAGAAGGTACGGCCGATCACGCTGGCGGCCTTGAGGGTGAGTTGGGCGCCTTCGTCGAGGCGAGCGACCCGGGCGAGGATGATTTCCTGGATGGTTCGAGGGATGACCACGCCGGGACCGGGCAAGAGCCTGGCCACGCCTTCCGGGTCCACCTGGACGAGGTCGGCGTCCCGGAGGAACAGGGTGAGTTCCTCGAGGTAGAGAGGCACGCCGGAGGAGCGTTCGATGAGTTCGGCTGACAACTGGTCGGACAGTCGGCGGGCGCCCATGTGGCGGCAGGCGAGGGCGATCAGGGCCTCGTTCGCCAGGGTGCCCACCTTGACCACGTGGGCGGAGGGAAGTCGCTCGAGTGCTTCCAGGCCTTCCGGTTGATCGGGTTCTTCCGGACGGCGTGTCAAGGCGATGAAGATGGGCATCTCGGCGACGTTCCGCACGAGGTAACGGAGCAGGTCAAGAGACGCCTGGTCCATCCAGTGGGCATCCTCGAATACGATGGTCACCGGTTGGCTGTGAAATGCGAGGCGGAACAGTTCCAGCACCAGGGAGTTGAGGGCGTCTCTTCGCTTGGCGGTGTCGAGGCCGGCGGTGCTGGTGTTTTCGGGGAAGAGCAGGCCCGTGACCATGCTCATCAAGGGAAGTCGTGTGAGCAGTTCCGGGTCAAGGGAGCAGATGCGTTCGGACACCTGGGCGATGGCTGCCTCCGAGGGAAGGTCGGGTTCCAGGTCCAGCCAGCGGCGGAACACCGGTATCCAGGCGTGATAGGGCGCGTGGCGAACCAGGGCGCCGCATTCGCCCACATAGACCGGGACCTTGCGCTCCTCTTGCAGGTAGCGGCCGAGCCAGTGCAGGAGTGCGGATTTTCCGATGCCGGCCGGACCGCTCAGACAGACCAGACGGCCTCGGCCACCGATGGCCTCGTCAGCCAGGTCCCGCAATTCGGCCATCACAGGTTCGCGTCCGATCACGCCGCCTCGAGACCGGGAGGTCAGCTTGGTCCCGTAAGCTCCTTCCCCGTACAGGGCTCGAGCCGTTCGAATCTCGATGTTGCTTCCAGCCGGGGCCGGCGGGGGAGGACCCCAGTCGAACCCAAACCCGGACCGCGACACCGTACGCCGGTCCACCAGCACTTCCCATGGTCCCGCGACTCGAGCAAGCTGTGAGGCAAGCTCCACACGCTCTCCCACCACGCGGTATTCGTGCCGGGTACGGCCTCCCACCAGCCCGGCGAAGCACATGCCCCCGGACACGCCGATCCGCTGGTTCGACACGGAGGAGAGGCTCCGGGCAAATCGCTGGAGCGCCAGGGTGCACTGCAGCGCTCGAGACTCGTCGTCCGAGTGGGGACGGAGAGCACCGAAGGCGATCTGGAGGCGGGTCGTGCTTCCCACCTCCACGCCCAGCAGCGACCCCTCGAAGGATTCCACCACCTCCTGCGTCCGCGTGTACCACTCGAGGATCGGATCCAGGCCGCCCACCGTCGCAGGATCGATGCCATCCACCGCCACCACCAGGCTACACAGGTTCAGGAACGCTGGACGGTAGCGCCCCTGGCTCAATACACTCAGCAGGGCCGGCGGCACAAGCGTTCGCAACGAGACCGTCGACACCCCGCTCAGGTCGGCCAGGCGTCGCGTCGACACCGGTTCCGGCGGCACCTGGAGCGAAACCAGGCGCGTCATCGCCGGTGTGGGCAAGGGCGGCTCGGTCACCAGGGACCCCGGGTCCACCCGGACGCCCGAGGATGGATGGAGCACCACTTCCCCGCTTCCCGCCTGCTGCGCGGCACGCCCGGCATCCTCGATCGCCGCTCCTGTGAAGGCCACCTGGCGTCCCAGCCCCGGCGCCCCGAGCAAAAGACCGTGGATCGCACCACTCCCCACCCCAATCCGGGACGTGATCGGCCCGGCCTCTCGAACGTCCTCTGTCTGGGAAAACAGGCGTAACGATCGCCGGATCGCCGACGCACAGCCCAGACTCCGACGAACACTCGTCTCAATGTCCGCGTCGTCCGGAAAAAATGCTTGAACCGATGTGGCCGAAAGACCGAGTGTGTCCCCACCGAATCGATCCACCCAGCTCGTGATCTCCTCGAGATAGGTGGCCAGAAGACGCTCGAGCTTGAGCGCGCCCCCCTCCCCCTGCGCTTCCAATGCCGACACGAGACGAAGTGGCCCTTCCAGGCGCACGTGGAGTATCGTTCCCTGGCAGGCAAACACCTGCCGGGTCGGAGCCTGGACCACCAGGCGAGGAAGCAGGGGACCGATCCTTGGGACCGATGGCGTCCGACCGTCCGCTACCGGCGTGTCGCCGGAATGGTTGTCCTCAGGCGGCATCTGCGTCCCTTGGTCCTTGGTTTGTCTCCTCCGAGCCGATCATGACCACATTATCACATTTTGGCCCCCCGTGGTTATCAATCTCGGAGCAGACCCGTCTCCTTTCCAGCCGCCTGCTTGTCATTGCTCTCTGCACCTTCCGGCTCACCTTCCCCGGATTCGTCATCCTCGGAGGACCCCACGAACACCACGTAGTCTGCCGGAGGCGGCCCTTCCAGGTCCCCCGGATCCTGGTCGAAAAAGGTGACCGTAAGGATGGATCGCCCTGGCGCAGCATCGCGGACGCGCTGAACCAGCCCGGCATCGAACTCAACGTGAAATTTCCCGACCACGTGAAACACCGGTCCGGCTCCGCGATCCAGAAGGCCCACCACGCTGTCAGCCATGGTGGCGTCCCAAAGGTTCTGGGCGACAAAGAACGCTCGTACCAGTTCCTCCTTGTCACCCTCCTGTTCTCCTTCGCCCATGTGCTCTGCCATCCTGGACATGAGCGTGGAAAAGCGTTCCCAGTAGTCGCCTTCGACGAAGTAGGACGGGATTACGAATAGACTGCGCTGATACTCGGTGAGTGCTTCGAGACGTTCCAATCCTTCGGTGCGGGCGATCTTGACGTACCGGCGAGGGGCGTTGGATGCGCACACGAGAAGATGGTGCTCGCGGGCAGCCTCGAGCATGGCACGGTGTCCAGGGGGATAGTTCTTGTCGTTGGTGTGAGCCGCCTTCTGGAATCCATCGGTGTCTGTGACGTGGGTGAGGTAGTCGTCCACGGCCACTTGCTGGTCGCGTGCAAAGAACTCGAGGCTGAGCGCGGGATTGCGGGTATCCAAGGCGATCACGTCGGCGAAGAGGGCTGCCATGACGGCCTGGACGCGAGGGTGGCCGTGGATTTCTCCGAGCAAGACCACGTCGGCGTTTGCCGCGTGTGCGACGAGGTCCGCCCAGGCGGCGGTCTGACCGGCGTTGGTATCGACGATGACGGCCGAACGAGGGTTCCATCCCGGAGCGATGTTTTCCGGAGTGGGGGCAGGTGGTGCATGCGCGCTCTCTGGCGTTGGTTCAGGGCGGTCCGGGCCGTTTTCTCCTGCGGAGTCTGTCGAGGTTTCGGGCGGAGGGAGGCCGGTGGTTGCGCAGCCCGAGACGAAGGAGACGAGCAATGGGGCGACGCGGACGAAGGTCGGGATTGGTCGGTGGGTCTTCATGGCTTTCTCCTCGTGCACGGGAGTCGTTTTGTCACGTGGCATGTTCCGGCGAGGGAGCCGGGGGGGTCAAGCCGGCCTCAGCCGGACATCGGGAAAGACCTGCCGCATGCCGCGTTCCAGAGACTCGATCAAGTAAGGGCGTAGCCGCATCGGCTCGATGATGTCGTGAAGCGAACCGACTTCCCTGGCCCGCTGGACCGAATGGATGGCCTCGAATTCCTCGGCGACTTCGGTGAGTTTCTCGGCGTACACCTGGGCGAACCGCTCGGTCAGCTCGGCGTTGAGGTGCGCGCGTTCCGACTCGCTCGCAGATGCCAGGCGGGACTGGATCTCCTTGATTCGTGGATCGGCGCGGGTTCTGGCCTTCACCTCGTTGGGGAACACCACCGCGGCCGCAGGTGCACCGCCGATGACGGAAGCGAATGAGCCCTCGAGAGCAACCACGTGGAGGTTTTCGTTCAAGGTCTTGGAGAAGACGACGTAAGCGCCCCCGTGGTAGCGGGAGATGACGCAGAACACGATTGGGCCGTCGAAGTTGACCACGGCGCGACCGATTTCTGCCCCGTACTCGAGCTGGAGGCGGCGCATGGATTCGGGAGAGCCGTCGAACCCGGACAGATTGGCGAGAAGTACGACCGGTCTGTTTCCGCTGGCGGCGTTGATGGCCCGTGCCACCTTTTTGGAGGAACGAGGGTAGAGTGTCCCGCCGGACCAGGTGTCGGGGCCGTCGCCCGGGATGTAGCCGATGCGGGTGAGATTCCTGGATTCGATCCCGATCAGGCAGACCGGGTACCCGCCGATCTGTGCGTCCCAGACGACAGCGGTTTCTGCGTTGCGCATGAGCGCCCATCGTTCCAGGGGCGGGAAGCCCTGGTCGATGACCGAGCGCATGACTTCACGGACCGGGAACGGTTTCTTGCGTCCTGGGTTTCGGTCTGCGGAGAAGATCTCCCCGATCCGTGAGAATTCGGTTTCTGCGGCGGCCTGTTCGGAGATCGGGGTTTGTGTGATGTCGCGGTCTCGAGGGTCCGAGACCAGGGCGGGTCTTGGGAAGCGTTCTCCGGGCGCCACGTAGGTGAAGTAGTAGTGATGGAAGAGGAGTTGACATGCCTGTGCGATGTCCGCGACAAGGTACTGGGCCTCCCCATTGGGGCCCATGATCCGCTCGGCCCCGCCGATGCCCTGGTGGTCCTCGGCAGAAACGGAGCCGGAGTACTCGAGCGCCCGTTTGCCGGTCAAGACCATGGCCCCGTTGTGGGTCATGATGAGGATGCCTCGAGTGTGCATGAGCATGGTGGCCTCGGCGTTCCAGTAGGACTGGGCGCCTACGTTGATCCCATCCACGACGACGTTGATTTCGCCGCCCGCCTGGGTGAATTCCACGATGCGGCGGAGCACCCGTGCGGTCCAATCGAGGTTTTCGGTGCCGCTGTCCATGGCGATTCGCGCTCCGGAGGAAATGGCGAACCACTCGATGGGGATACCTCGAGCCTCGGCCATGTCGATGGCCTGGATGATACGGACGCATTCGGGTTCGGCGAGGGATCCCATGCCGCGGCTCGGGTCGCCGAGGATGATGACTCGAGCCATGCCTTCCGGGAACTTGGGGGGATAATTGGTGATGACGCCCACGACCACGTTGGCCTGGTTTTCCCCGTAGGGCCGTTCCACCGGCGAGAGAGCGCCGTCGGCGTCGAGGTCGTATTCGACGAACGTTCCGTGTGGAATCATGGCCAGGCTTCCGCCGACAGTGGGGGTCATGATGCGTACGATTTCGTAGGGGTAAGCCAGACCTCGTCTTCGGAGTTTCATGACCCGTTTTTTGTACGGGGTCAGTGTGCTGATGGGGTAGCTGCCCGGGTCACTGATGCGGAGTCTGAGGATTCTGCCGCGGTCGAGGGTCATGTGCATGACCTTGTCGATACGGGTTCCGGTCCTGGGGTCCACGATCCAGGCATGGACCGCCACCCGGTCCACGCCGAGGTGCTGGGTTGGACGGGCCAGAATGGGCGCCATTTCGGGCAGGAGTGTCTCGAGTTCCTCCAGACTCATATCCAGTTGCGGGGTGATGAAGAGGGTGAGCCGATTCCAGTCGAGTCGAACTTCGGGGTTGAGGTACATGTAGTCGCGCATGGCGTCCAGTGCCTGGAGTGTCCGGCGTTCGATGTGCGGGACCCTCACGAGTCGACCGGTTTCATCCCGGAACGGGATCAGTTCGTGGACCTCCACCAGGGCGAAGAGGCGTTGGTCGGTGGGGTTGTCTCGAGCCGTGCCCAGGTAGACGTAGCAGTCCTCGGCGGAGGGAAGGCGTTCGAGTTCGAAGTTTTCCAGGCGCCAGAGTTCAAGACGGTCGCCCTGGGCGGGATGGATACCTCGGTAGCGTCGGACCTCCCGGAAGCCGCCCCTGGAAGCGGGGACGAACGTGTAGTATCGGGCCACCGCCTCACCCTCGGGGTCGAGCACGTTGAAGGCGATGCGTCTTGGGCGGTGAGGCCAGCGAACACGCTCGAGCAGGCTCGCCAGGGAGGAAGCCATGTCAGACTCGTCGGGGTATCCCTGGTCCCACCGGACCACGAGGTGGTCGACCAGCACGTCCGGCGCGGCACCGTCGGTCCGTTCCTTGGCACGCTGTGCGGTGAGCGCGGAGACACCGGCAAGTGCCTCACGGAGCCGCGAGCGGGGGACATGGGTCCCCATGGTGCAGGTGTCCCGACCGTTCATCACGAACCGGGCCACGGTGAACGTGGTGCCCTTGATGTGTCGGTCCCGCACCTCCTCCACCCGGCGCGTTCCGTACATGCGTCGCACGAGCACCTCGTAGAAGAGCGATCGCTGCGCCGACGGTTCTGCCATGAGGCGCCGAAACAGAAACTGTCCGATGGGTTGCGGCTGGTTCGCGAGTGCATCCAGTTCCTGATCCCGATCGAACCGGTCGGGTTCGGCGATCAGCATGTCGAGCTTGGCAGCCATGATCTCGAACGCCTTGGCCCTGGACCGCTCGAGTCTCTGAGCTTCGAAGTAGCGGTAGTGGAGCAGGCGCGCCATCTGGTTGAGTCCGGGGAAACTGTCCTGCGTGGCGTCGATCAGGCGGTCCAGCAGGTGCTTGAAGGACTTGTCGATCCGGGGCGCCAGCACCTCGACGCTCTCGATACGCGCTTCGAGCAGCTTCATGATGAGCGTGCGATGGCGTCCGATGTTGCGGTAGGACTTGTGAAGCCAGAGCAGGGCCTCGGTGAGCCGGGGACCGGGTTGGATACGGTCGATCCCGTAGTGGCGGAGGACCCGTTCCATCCGGCTGACAAAGGCTCGAGGGAGTCGTTCGTCGCGCGGGTCCATGGACTGGATGAAGGAGAAGAGGCATTCGCGTCGGGAGAGTCCCTGGGTGGCGGTGGCGTTGGGACGCCGCTCGAACAGGTCGATCACATCGGAGAAGATACCCAGGATCTCGCCTTCCTGGGCAAGCAACCGGGCGACACGTTCTGCTGTCGCGCTCGAGACGTCGGGGCCGTCGGCATTCGTGGCGCCGTTGACAATCCGGTGCCAGGGCGTGACCCGTCGGCCTCGAGCGTTTTCCGGGGCAGGCGGCGCGTCGGTGGGCTGGAGCCATTCAGAGACGAGGGCTTCCACCTCTTTTTCCGGGACCTCGTATCCCATGATGAGGTGCTTGAGTTCACACAGGGCCCGTTCTCCCTGCTTGATCAGGTCGGGCGCACCGCCGCCTCGATCATTGACCGGTGCGAGCGCATCGAAAGCCACCCGCTCCGCGCTCGAGTCTCCGGTGTCGTTGCCGAGCGGTTCCAGCATGAGCAGGCGGGAGCCGGCGGCGACGTGGATGCCCGGGCTCACCACCACCTCCCGGACCCGGCCGGCAAACGGCGCGGAGACGACGGTCTCCATCTTCATGGCTTCCATGACCAGGAGTCCCTGGCCGGCCGCCACCTCGTCGCCGGGCCTTGCGTGCACGGACAGAACGACCCCGGGACCCGGTGCGGTTACGCTCCCGCTCTCCTCGCTCGAGACCCGGTGGTAGGTGCCGTCGACCTCCACCAGGAAGCTGGTCCCTTGCAAGGACGTGACCACCCGGTGGGACCGACCCGCTACCCATAGCCGCCGCTCGAATCGGTTCATCCGCTCCACACGAACATCGAACCGGTGTCCGTCCACCTCGAGGCGGTATCGTTGGGGACCCACGTGGAACACCTGGAACTGGTAGGACTGGCCGGCATGGCCCAGTTCCACCGAAACCCCCACCTCGTCCCGGAGCGTCACCCGCTCCCGAGCCGCGGATGCGAGGAAAGCCTGCTTTTCCACGTCAAGGGACCGGTCGTACATCTCAATGGCCACATGCGCCAGGGCCACGTCGGCAAGCCTCCGGATGTGGCTGCCGGTGTCGTCCCAGGTCCGATCCAGCCATCCAATATCGATTCGGCTCCGTTGGACATCTTCGTGCTGCAGGAGTTCCAGCAGGAACGTCTTGTTGCTTCGACCTCCTTCAATGACCACGACCAGATCCGCCAGGGCGCACTCCAGCCTGCCGAGCGCCTCCTCCCGTGTCCGTCCAAAGGCGATGAGCTTCGCGATCATGGAGTCGAAATCGGATGCGATGGTGTCTCCCTGAGCGACGCCGGTGTCCACGCGGATACCCGGTCCGGTGGGTAGGCGGAGGAGCTTCAGCGCCCCGGGAGCCGGGGCGAACCCATTGTCCGGGTCCTCCGCATTGATCCGGACCTCAATCGCGTGCCCCTCCGTGGCCGGCGCCGGTCCCTCGAGCCGGCGACCATCGGCGACGAGGAGTTGCCACTTCACCAGGTCCACCCCCGTGGTAACCTCGGTCACCGGGTGTTCCACCTGGAGCCGCGTGTTCATCTCCATGAAGTAGAACCGGCCGGCACGAACGTCGAAAAGGAACTCCACCGTGCCCGCATTCACGTATCCGGCAGCCTGGGCGAGGCGGACGGCCGCGTCGCAGAGCCGGTCATGCAGGTCAGGCGTCAGCGCCGGGGACGGAGCTTCCTCCACAACTTTCTGATTGCGCCGCTGGATCGTGCAGTCCCGGACGCCGACCGCCCACGTCGTCCCGTGCATGTCCGCCAGGACCTGAACCTCCACGTGCCGGGCATTCTCCACCACCTTCTCGATGAATACCGTCCCGTCGCCAAACGCTTTCAAGGCCTCGGCACCCGCGTTCTCAAACAAGGCCTCGAGCTGCTCTGGTGTGCGCGCCTTGCGGATACCTCGTCCTCCACCCCCGGCAGACGCCTTGATCAGCACAGGATAGCCAATCCGACGGGCCACCTCCAGCGCCTCCTCCCGCGTGGCCACCGGGCCGCCACTCCAGGGCGCCACCGGAACCTCGGCAGACTCGGCCAGTCGCTTGGACGCAATCTTGTCGCCGAGCGTGCGCATCACATCCCCGGATGGGCCGATAAAAACAATCCCGAGTGTGTCGCACAAATCTACGAATTCGGCGCGCTCGGCCACGAATCCCCAGCCCACCCAGACCGCCTCGGCCCGCACGTTCTTGAGCGCGCGGGCCAGCCGGTCCATGTCCAGGTAGCTGCTCTTGCTGCTGTGGTCGTGTGGATCGACAAAGGTGGCGGGTCCCAGGCAGTAGGCTTCATCAGCCTCTCGAACAAACATGCTGTTCTGATCCGGTTCGGTGTAGAGCGCAATCGTGTGCAGCCCACACCGGTGCTCGGCATTCATTTCCCGGACCGCGTGGATGAGCCGCATGGCCGGCTCGCCCCGGTTCACGATGGCGATGCGCGTGAATCGGAAGTGCATCCCTACTCCTCAACGTGTCTCGTGCTGCGCGTTTCGTTTGTGTGCAGGGTTGCCGCTCGGCGTGGCACGACGGTGACGATGATCCGAGTGTGTCGACCGGCTACCTACTGGCATGTCGGCGATCAAGATTAGGTGGTTTGCAAGGCGTTGTTAAGTAGATTGTGCCCGGCGAGGGCTGGAATGGGCAGGTGATACCCGTCCTGGAAGGAATGGTTGGTGGGAAGCGCCCTGTTCGGTCCGGGCCGGTCGTGTCTCTCCGTTTCCATCTGTGGTTCCGGAGGGGGGAGGGCGGTCGCCGGGGGGCTCGAACGGGTTCAATCCTCTTCGATACGGAAGCTGCCAAGTCTTCTGAATTTCCTGTATCGATCTTCGACAAGTTCGTCTGGACTCATGGCCATGAGGACCTCGAGGTGGCGTTGGAGGCAGGACCGGAGTTCCGAGATGACCATGTCGAAATCGTGGTGGACACCTCCGGGGGGCTCTGGAATGATGTCGTCTGCGACTCCGAGGCGCTTGCAATCGGCGGCTCCATACTTGAGTGCTTCGGCGGCGAGGTATCCCTTGGACTGGTCCCGCCAGAGGATCGCGGCGCACGATTCGGGGGAGATCACCGAGTACAGGGCGTTCTCGAGCATGATCACGCGGTTGCCCACGCCGATGGCGAGCGCTCCTCCGCTTCCACCTTCTCCGATCACGGTGACGATGATGGGGACCTTCAACTGGCTCATCACGAAGATGTTGCGGGCGATCGCTTCTGCCTGTCCTCGAGCTTCAGCGTCGATGCCGGGATAGGCTCCTGGTGTATCGATGAACGTAAAGATGGGAAGCTGGAAGCGTTCGGCCATCTCCATGAGGCGGAGGGCTTTTCGGTAGCCTTCGGGGCGGGCCATCCCGAAGTTTCTGGAGAGGTTTTCGCGCGTATTTCTGCCTTTTTGCTGGCCGATGACGATGGATGGTTGGCCTTCGAATCGGGCGAGGCCTCCCACCATGGGGGGATCGTCCATGAAGAGGCGGTCCCCATGGAGTTCGGTCCAGTCTGTAAACAGGCGGTCGATGTAGTCGAGGGTGTAAGGCCGCAAGGGGTGTCGCGCGATCTGGGTTCGCTCCCAAGGGGTCAGATCGGCATAGGCCTCCTTCCGAAGTTCGTACACGCGGCGCTCGAGTTCCCGCAGCTCTCCGCTGACGTCGATTCCGGCGTCGCTGCGGCTGAGTGCCTTCAACTCCTTGATCCGCTTGTCCAGTTCGGCCAGGGGTCTTTCAACGCTTACCATTCTTCCTCCTGTCGGAGTGCACCATGGGCCGCCGGAGCCGGTCATGCCTGGCGTGGAGCTGAGACCGGCGTGTTTCTCCCGGACACAATAGGCGACGGAAAGGGCAGGCGTCAAGTGTCTGCTCGACAACTCGAGGTGTTGCGTCACAGGGCGGGGTGCACGGTGGGAGACGCGCGTGAGTGTGGGATGGGGCGTGGACCGTTGGTGAGGAGGGCGGTCGGGGTTGCTGTGGGCGGAAGGCGTGAGGGGTAGT
>Ga0256914_1002991_pt1 | contig 13679 bp, 18 predicted proteins | sample HulkmetaG_FD_191571 | JGI IMG/M metagenome (GOLD analysis project Ga0256914, IMG submission 191571) | Hydrothermal chimney microbial communities from Main Endeavour vent field at the Juan de Fuca Ridge, Pacific Ocean - Hulk | ecosystem: Environmental > Aquatic > Marine > Hydrothermal vents ... | reverse complement strand
ATGGGATAAGGTAGTTAGGTTAGGTCCTGTCTCAGGTATTCAGACACACCCTAAGTTCGTTCGTAGGGTTAAGCCCTTCTATGAGGTCCTTGAGAAGGAGACTACACTATACGCTATACTGAATGACCTATACCCCAGAGAATTCGTTGAGTGCCCCTACGCAAGGACTAATATTAGGTGGTATGTTAGGAAGTACTTAAATAAGTTAGAGGAGCTTAACCCAGGGATTAAGTACTCAATACTTAATTCGCTACTAACGATAATTAACGTACTTAAGGAGGCTGGCCTCGGTTCTGAAGGTGAGGTAAGTACTTGCTTAGTATGTGGTGAGCCGTCTGCTAACCCCGTATGTAGAGCCTGCTTACTTAGGTATGAATTAGGTATTCTGGAGGTCCCCGAAGGTATTAGGCACTACGTCGATGAGTTAGTCAGTAAGGGTAGGGGTAGGTTAGGTGATCTGAATAACTGATTAGCTATTCTTATATACCTCACTAGTAACGGTGTTATTGAGGGATGTATTTAGGGGGTGGTGGGGACGAAGCTCTTCTGTGAGATATATAATAGGTATGTTTTACCTGCGTTGAGGGCGATGATATCTGAGATACTAATTAAGAAGTATTCAATGACTCAGTGTGAAGTATCTAAGTTACTAGGGATTACTCAACCAGCCATTAATCAGTACCTAAGTAGGAGACGTGGGTATAAGGTAGTTAAGGTACTTAAGTCGTCGGGCAGGATAAGTAGGCTTGCTGAGGAAGTAGCTGATATGATCGTTCGTGAGAGACCAAACCCTAAGGAGATAGCTAAGATGCTATGCGTTAGCTGTGCTATGATAAGGAGTGATGATGAGGTACTGAAGAAATTGCTAGCGACTATTAACTTAGGGAATGGTAATGTAGTACTTACTGATTGCTTACTACATAACACAGTAACTATGAGGACCTACCGTGAGGTTGGTGATTAGTTAGGAAAAAGTATTAGGAACCATACTCCAGTATCTCCTTAATTAAGCCCTCACTAACGGTGAATGGGGTTACTTCCTCCCATAAGTACCTTAACTTCTTCATAACTAACTCCGTAATCTCCTTAAAGTCATCCCTACCTATTCCGTAATCGCTTAACCTCTCCTTAAAACCTACTGATCTCTGAAACTCCTCAACAGCTTCCCTAGCCCTTACTGCGTCAGTTGGTGATGCCTTAATCTCTGGGTTTAGTGGCTTAAGTAGCTTAGCTGATTCGTTAGGTCTTACCTTATGAGTTAATTCAATGATCTTAGGGCCTATTATAGCTAGTCCAGCTCCGTGAGCTAACCTAGGCTCTACACCACTTAATGCGTGTTCTAAGGCATGCACTAAGTGTGTTGACCCTGAATCTATAGCTATTCCAGCAAGCATTGATGCGTATAGTAGGTAGTACCTACCCCTTAAGTCCTTTAGATCCTTAACCACCTTAGGTAACCACTCACTTATTAACTCTATTGATTCCCTACTAAGTAATTGTATGTAGAGCGATAGTGACTTAGTAGTTGCTGATTCGTAAGCGTGGTAGAAGGCATCTAAGGTAGTGTATATGGTCTGGTTTAGAGGTAGTGTTAAGGTGTATCTAGGATCGTCAATACCTACTGTGGGGTAGAGTATCGGTATGCCCCTCTTCTCCTTAGTCTCCTTAATAGTTAGTACTCCGTACCTATCAATCTCAGTACCTGTTCCATGCGTTAAATTAATAGCTATTAACTTCCTAACGAACCCGCATGCCTTCCTCTTAAAGTATAGGTAGTCCTTAGCCCTACCACCACAGGATGAGATCACCGTAGCGAACTTAGCGGTATCTACTACGCTACCACCGCCTATAGCTACTACTACATCAGCTCCTAACTCCCATATCTTCCTAGCTAACTCATCTGCTTGGTAGTCCCACGGGTTAGGTGTAGCACCTACGAATACTTCATACTCACTACTTACCTCCTTAATAACATCAATCGCGTCGTCCAAAGCACCGCTTACCTTAGCTGATGACCTACCAGTAACTATAGCTACTCTCGATGCCCCCCTCAAGTACTCCTTAACACTCCTCACAGCACCTAAGCCGAAGAAGAGCTTCGTAGGTCCGTGAATTAAGGTGAAGCTAGGTAGTGATTCACTCAAAATTAACCACCTAAGCATGGATTGCATCTGAAGTAATAATTATTTGCTTAAATAATAAAGAAATAAGTAAACACCGTACCTAATACTGGGTAGGTGTGGTTGAGGGTACTTATAATATCTGATATCCACGGTAATGAAGTAGCTCTTAAGGCTGTACTTAATGATGCTGGTAAGTACGATTACTTATGGGTGCTGGGTGATTTAGTTGATTACGGACCTGACCCTCACTTAGTTATTGATGAAGTTAAGTCATTAAGTCCTGACGTAGTGATTATGGGTAACCACGATAACGCAGTAGCTAACGGTGTTGATTGTAGGTGCTCACCTAAGACCCATGAATTAAGCGTCTACACTAGGAAGGAGGTGTCGCTTAAGTTAGTTACTGATGAGCAGATTACGTGGCTTAAGTCACTACCCGTGATTAAGGAGTTTAGGTTAGGTAGGTTCAGGTTCTTCATTACTCATGGAAGCCCTAGCAACCCCCTACATGGCTACTTACTACCTAACCTAAGTGGTGATGCGTTAATTAACTACTTAACACCTCCGGGGATGCATGAGGTAGTTGACTGTGATTACGTGGTTGTAGGGCATACCCACATACCTATGAATTTAAGGGCCGGTAATTCGAGAGTGATTAACCCAGGCAGCGTAGGTCAGCCTAGAGACGGTGATCCTAGAGCATCTTATGCGTTACTTAATCTTGAGACAGGTGACTATGTCGTTAAGCGTGTTAAGTATGATATTAAGGAGGTGATAAGTAGGATTGATTCATTAGGTCTTGAACGTAGATTTAGGGATTGGTTAGTACGTATACTACTAACTGGTGAGGTGTAATTCCCTTTGAGTGGGTTAGTTATTAGGGGTGTTAAAGACCTGAATTACTGGTTATGGTCATCAATAGTTAATAAGAGGTTCGATGATGAAATAGCCTTTACGTACTTAATGTATGACCTAAACTACGAATTAGGTAATACTGAAGCATACTTTGTAATTAGTGACGCTACTCTTAAGGCATTCATACTGATATGGCGTAATGCTTCAGTACATATGTGGGGTTGTGATGAGTACTTAAGTGAGTTAATTAAGTACGTACCAATAAGTAGTGATAAACTCTACATTCAGACGTACTCCAACGGAGTCGTTAATGACGTAATTAACTACGTGAGTAGGTACTACGGTAAGGTTGATGTTATTGAGTTCATAGACATGATTACTGATGAGAGAAGCTTCAGACCCTACAAGCCTGAGTTAGCTGTTAAATTAAGTAGTGATAAGGAGAACCATGTTAAGGAATTAGCTAAAGTACTTAAGGAGTTAAAAGGTAGTGAAGTCAGTCCTGGTGAGGCTAAGGAACTACTAAGTAACCTAACCTACTACGGTATCTTCATTAATGATGAGTTAGTATCAATAGCTAACACCTACGTAAGGACTAAGGAGCTATGGCTAATAGGTAGTGTATACACAAAACCTGAGTTCAGGGGTAGGGGCTACGCTAAGGCAGTAACATCAGCAGTTACTGAAGTAGCTATTAAAGCAGGTGCTAAAGCAGCACTACATGTTAGAGAGGGGAACATACCAGCTATTAAGGCATACGAAAGGATAGGGTACCGTAGGTTACGTAAGCGTAAGTGGATCATATGCAGTAAGCAGTAACGCTTATAAGGGACCTACAAAAAGATGGGAGGAAGGGAAAAGTTTGAGTTTAGGGGGATAAGGGAGAAGTAGGTGCGTATTGGGTGAAGCGACCGACTCTCTGGTTCTCACCCCAATATAAAGGGGGTATTTAAAGTGTAACTAACTTACCCCGAACTATCGACCTGCGGTAGAACATAACGTATTAAGTACTTATGTAGCTCAGCAGTCGATACTCCATAATACCTATTTTTAAGTACTTAACCTAAAGTCTTACCCTAAAAAATCCCTACTTAGGGGATGCATTCACGCTTACACTAACTACGTCATCAGGATTAACAGGTTGGGGTAAGTTAATACTCACGCTTGAGGTTCCTGGATCTAGCGTGTAGGTATTGCTAGTTGATATTGTTGATCCGTCACTTAGCTTAATACTTACACTAACCTCTACGTCGGTACTTGATGGTGCCTTAACACTCAATGTTATTGAGAACCCTATTAATTCATTATTACTACTTAATAGTGCGTTCGTATCCACTACCTTAACCCTTACGAAGTTTATGGTTTCCTGCCCTGATTGCTTCACATTAAGTACCTTAGTATTTGGTGGTACGGTCGTTGTTGACTCTACGTAATCACTGCTTACTGGTATGCCAGCCACCTTAGTTATATACGTAACTACGCTACTCGCTAATGCTGTATTTAGTAGTAAGGTACCGATTATTATTGCTAGTAGCACTATAGTTATTAGTGACTTCCTACTCTTGATTACCTTCATAATCATCCCTAGTATGTGTCTCCTATAGTGAATTACTTTTAAGGAGACAACCTAATTACTTAATAAACGATTTTAGGTAAGTTAATTTGCTAATGACTTTATCCGTAATTACCTCATTAATCAGTAATGACGTCCTACCACTACTTAAGTAATTAATTACCTTACCGAACACCGTAAGTACTAATTCACGAGCTTCGGCGTAAGTACCGTCGATATCCTTAAGCACCTTATCGTACTTAAGGAACTCACGGAATTCACGCTTAGTAAGGGACTCACTAATTACTTGAGCTAGTATTGATGACGTGAATACTATCATACCTAGTACGGTACCTAGGGTCTTTACTAAGTTATTCGATGAGCCCATCAATGCTGATATAAGCACAGATGCTAACCCTACCATAGCTACTATTGAGTAAGCTAGTACGTGCTTAGCCCTAACCTTAGGTACTGAACTTAATACGCAGAGTAGCGCTAACTCCTCATTACTTAAGGACTCTACGGCCCCCTTACTCACCCTAACGTAGGTTGTATCACCTAGGAACCTCAACCTACACTGAACACCCTTTACGTGCTTATCGATTCTTAACTTAACATACTTAGTACTGAGTACCTTATTGAGCACCTTAACAGTGGACGCTATGAATGAGTCTCTAATCCTCGTTAACTTCTTATTAGTTAATGAGATTGACGCATTACTCACCATGGATTTGAATAACTACCTCCCTAATATGGTTATAGACGGACCTAGTCTCTAGTAAGTAGATCTCGTACTCCTTGGGAATCGCTAATTCATTATTAATTATGGGTATTACCTTACTAGTTGATAGTACCGTAGATCTTAAGTGAGCGTAGGCATTGCCGTGTCTCCAACCACTTACTGGTATTAGGTACTTAAGGCACTTACCTAACTCATTAGCTACTTCCTCAGTAGCTACTACTAGTGCTGGGGTAGCTCCCTTAACTGATAACCAAGCAATCCCCTCCTTAACTCTAGACTCCCTAACTACTTCCTCAATAAGCCCCCTAATTGGGAAGAATACCGTCGGTCCGTAGGTCCTAATCCTTAAGCTACTTGAAAGTACCTTCAAGAGCTACGACCACCTCCTTCTCACCCTTACTCCTCGATAAATCAATGAAGACTAAGCGCTTGAACGTACCTAAGGCTAAGTCATTATTAACTACTGGAGCAACTACTGACTTCCCAACTAACGCCTCAGCAAGCCCCGATACACTGCCGCACTTACTCATGAATTCCTCAAGATCAGCAAGTAGTTCCGGTTCGTACTCAATCATAGTTACTAAGCAGTACTTACTCGGTGTGTGAGTCACTACTACGCCGTTAATTAGTCCTAACCCCTTAACTACCTCCCTAACATTCTCGGTAATGTCCACTGCTTCATAACCACTACTACCGATCCTTAACCTAACTACCCTTACCGTAACCTTCATTACGAACCCTAAGTAAGTTATTGATTAGGTATTAAATCCTTACTTAATAGCTGAGCATACGGAGCAGTTAGGGTTCCTCCTAACCTTAACTACTGAGAACGACATTAACTTCATGTCTATCAGTACTAACTTACCCACCGCTAACTCACCGTACCCAGTAATTGCTTTTATAGCTTCGATAGCTTCTAAAGCACCTAATACACCAGGTGCTGGACCTAATACAGGTGTTGGTCTAGGACCACCTCTAATGTTCGGGAATACGCACTTAAGGCAGGGGCCCTTACTAGGTACTACAGTCATTAACTGACCGTAGGCTTCATTAACTGCTGCATGGATTAGTACCTTACCGTACTTAACGCAGTACTCATTTAGGAGGTGCCTAGCGTCCCAATTATCTAGTGCGTCAATAACTACGTCAGCCTCCTTAACTACCTCATCAACTACCTCACTTAACTTAGCCTTAATGGGTACTACCTCAACCTCAGGGTTTAGTTCCTTGAGTTTCTCCTTAGCTGACTCGACCTTAGCCCTACCTAAGTCCCTAACCCAGTGGATTACCTGCCTATTTAAGTTACTTAACTCAACTACTTCAGGGTCGACAATCAGTAACTTACCGATACCTGAAGCTACTAAGTAGGTAGTTACTGCTGAGCCTAAACCACCTACCCCTACTACGAGTGCTGTTGAGTTCCTTAACTTCTCCTGCCCCTCCCTACCTATTATACTTAACTGCCTCGAGTACCTCTCAAGCTCCTCCATCCTAGCACCAATAACTTTTACTTACTCCGTAGTATTTAGGTAGTAGGTGGGTTGATTGGTTAGAGTTAGGGTCAGTTACGTAGCTTTAGTAGCTGATGCAACTGGTAAACGTGAGGAGGTTATTGAGGTTAGTAGTAAGTGCACCTTAGGTGAGTTACTTGAGGTTATTATGAGTAAGTACCCTAAGCTTAGGGAGTTGAGTAGGGAGGTAACTATTACAGCATTAGTTAATGGGGTTAGTAATGACTTAAGGACCTTACTTAAGGATGGTGATGAGGTAGCTCTACTACCACCAGCTTCCGGTGGGTAGTGAGTTATTTTAGGATCCCAACCCTTTAATTAACGGAGGTTCTCCCCCTTGCCTCACGCATCAATAATTCATGGTAGGTTAGACATTAATCAAGTAATTAACGACATGTTAAGTAGGGGTTCTGAGGACGGAGCTATAGTTATGTTCCTAGGCTTCGTTAAGGGGGTAGTTAACGGTTCTAAAGTAATTAAGTTAAGGTACGAAGCCTACGAACCACTAGCTTCTAGGAAGTTAGTTGAGATTGTTGAGGATGAATGTAGGGGAGTTAGTGATGTTAGGGTATACCATAGAGTTGGTGAGTTAAGCCCTGGTGAACCAACTATATACGTATTCGTTAAGGCTAAGTCAAGGAGTGAGGCATTCGATACCGCACGTAAGGTCCTTGAGAGGGTCAAGCATGAAGTACCCATATTCAAACTAGAGATTAGGGAGGATGGTGAGTACTGGGTAGTAGGTGATGGAAAGCGCATTAAGAGAGTAAGTACCTAAACACCTAATGAGGTAACGACCTATCCACGTTATATGTTAGAATACGAGCGTTTAAGCTCCTAGACTACAGAGTTCGCTTATGCACTAACTCCCTTACCTGCATCATAGAAATTATTTTAGTTATAAAATCCTGTACTTTACTCTGTATTTCCTACATAGTGTCTTAGCTACTTCCTCAAGTCTTAATTGGTAGGCCTTGCTTGGGTGGTTTCGGTTTTTAAAGAGTTGCTCATACTTAGGTAGTAGTTCTGGGAAGTACTTCTCTATTACGTGGTAGTAGAGCTTCTTCCCAACTCCGTATAGGGTTAGGGATCCGACGAAGACGTAATCTACTTGGTACTCCTTAGCCACCTTAATCATTTCCTCAAGCTCCTCCTCAGAGTCTGAGATGAATGGCAGGACGGGTATGTAAGCTATGCCTGCATAGAACCCTGCCTCCTTAATCCTTCGGAGGGTCTCTAACCTCTCCTTAGGTTTCGGAGCACCTGGCTCAAAGATTCTCGCGATACCCTCATCGAGTGTAGATAGGGATATTGTTATGAGGACACCACGCCCTAACCTACGTAGGTCCTTAGGTAGGATGGCTACCTCATCTATCTCCTTCAGTAAGTCTAAGTCCCTTAGAATTAGTGTTGATTTAGTTAAGCAATGAACCGGGAATCTGAACCTAGCGATAATACCTAAGCACTTCCTAGTTAAGCCATACCTCTCCTCAATACGCATCCAAGGCTCCGTAGCTGAACTTAACGCAATAAAGCCGTACTCACCCCTCCTAGCCCTCCTAAGTAACTCCCTCCTAAGTAGGGTAGGTGCGTTCACCTTTACCGCTATATCATCCCCCATCACACCTCCATACTTCGATCCACGAACGTAGCAGTAGATACAGTTAAAGTCACATAACCGATAAGGATTTAGGGAGTAATCATCAAGAAACCACGAATCCCTAACTCTATGCTTATTAAGGATAGTCCTCGATAGAACCTCCTTCACCACACTACTACCCACAACCATTCTATAACTTTAAACACTATAAAAACCATCAATAATAAGGAGCTTCACTAAGAACCCACCTTCAGTACCTCCTAGAAGGGCACCTTCCACATAAGGATCCTAGTCCTAAGCTGTGCATGTATGGATAGGTTAGAAGGGCATAAGATGCCGTAGCAATCACTCATCACTCATTCCCTTAGAACAGATCCTCTCCTTTCTCATATCTAAACATTCAACATATACAGAGATCGCTTGAATCATCTAAAGATTCAACATGGAGAGTATCTTATGCAACGAGTACCTATAGGTTTACTTATGATCTTAGGTTCCGAGACTAAAACATACCATTACTAAGTTGGGTGATGCCTTACTAGACAATACAGTTTAGGCTTACAGCACGATAATACTCTTTATAAAGCCTAGGTACACTTACTAAGCGTAATTATTAGGCCTATCTTCCGTTCTCTTTACTAATATGTCTATAAAGAACTGCGATCTCATTAACAAAAAAGATACTGGGTGCGAAGGAAAATATTACATCGCTGTAAGACGGGCTGCTAAGTTAATGGAGTATAGTGTGTAATCTTCATAGAATAGTAGTGCCTATCTGATGCACTATTGTGTTTCTGACCTCTAATCTGTAACAGACAGTTTTAAGGATTCTGAAACACTATGTGCAATAGGTGTGTAGTGGTGGGCTCAACTATTGAGGTTCGTGTAGGTAAGAGAAGAACTATTGTCATACCTAAGGATATTGCGAAGGCCTTAGGTATAGATGAGGGTTCAAGACTTAAGCTAGAGGTTCGTGGAGACAGTATTATCCTTAAGCCAGTATCCGATGCGGTATGGCTTTCACTCCATGGTGAGAAAATAGCGAAGATTAGCCTAAAAGAGTTAGAGGCCGAAAGCATTGCGGAGCAGAAGAGGTGTACGGACGAAGCCTAAGATACTCGTAGATACTACGTTCCTTCTACCAGCACTGGGAATAAGTGTTGAGGAGGAAGCTGAGGAAATTATACCATACTTCCGTAAACTTAACGTATATTACCTTGAAGTAGGACTTCTGGAGGCTATGTGGAAGATCATAAAAATAGTCCCACGAGATAAGCTAGAACGCATTAGAGTAGGGGTAGAAGCCATAAGAAGTACTTACAACCTACTAGAACCTCCACCAAAAGCCTACGTAGAGGCAATAAAAATCTACCATGAAGGCCACAAAGACTACATAGACACATTACATTATACAACAGCTAAAAACACTAATACACCACTACTAACCATAGACTACGAATTCATAGAATTCCTTAGAAAGCACAATTACGAAATAGAGAAAATAGTACTAACACCAAGGGAACTAGTAAGACTCCTCTCCAAACAATAAACTAGAGAAAAACCCGAGCAACGTACTTGAGATTAGAGAGGAGAATTACCGTAGGGAAGTACGTCAACTCATATAACCCCCTATCCCATATTAATAATCATCATTTAAGAGTAACATCTGGTAAGCTTTTATACCTACTACCTACACGCATGTGATAATAGCTTAAGGTAGTACTTTTCCATAGCTGGAGCTGGGATCGAACTTAGTGTATATTTGCTATAAAGGCTTTAGTTAATGAGGCAAACAGGTGCACATAGATAGCTTTTACTGCCTAGCTTGACGTGATTGGGTCTCTGCGAACTAGGAGGGTCTGCTGTAGTAAGTTTTCGATGAGCTACCCATTAGTTGTCTAAGCTTCACCCTACAACTTAGGTACTCACCTAAGATACTGAATTGGATCATAGATAATAAGTGAGAGGACTTGAAGAGAAGCTTGAGATCCATTGCGTTACGCTATCGGTAATATATAGAGCGATAAGCTATAAAAGCTAGTAGTAGAGAGTAGCCCATGGTGATTGCGTGAAAACCATGTTTGTACGTGTACGTTATGAAAAGGGTGTTTTAAAGCCGCTCGGAGAAATTGAGGCTACTGAAGGAGAGGAATTCGAAGTTATACTCGTGAAGAGAAGCTTCAGAAGTTTTCATGAGAAAGCAAGCAAGTATGTTTTTGAGGCAGATCGTGATGTCGTAGGGGAATTCACGCAGGAAAGGAGGTAGGCGTAGTGACTCTAGTCTCCGTTGTAATAGATACTAGCGTGTTTGCAGATTACTACTTACTCTACCCTACTAGGCCTGAGAGGCACCAGAGAGCTAGGACTATCCTAAAGAAGATATCAGAGCTAGGGCTCCCTGTGTATGAGCCTTTCCTCTTTGAGATAGAGCTAAGAGCTGTACTGGTGAGAAGAATTAATCCACGACAGGTACTAGAAATAGTAGCTACCGTACTCAACCATGTAAACATAGTTGAAGAAAGAGAGATTCATGATAAGGCTGCAGAGACCGCATTAACAACGGGGTGTAGAGCTGTTGATGCATACTATATTGCAACAGCGAGACGATTCAACGCGATACTCGTAACCAATGATAAGGTTATGAAGGAAAATGGTCTAAAAGCTAATATAGAGGTCTACTACCTTCTAGATGATAACGATTACTATATGCTTAAAAAACGGATTATGAGGAGTCATCAACACACAGCCTATCCAACACCATGACCGCTATACTACTTAACTAAATTATGGAAACCCTAAGAAGTAGGTTACTCACATAAAGCAAACCATTAAACATTAATAACATATTGTAAAAAGCCCATAACAGCTTCTTCATAAAGCTACCATGATCCGTCGATCCCACCATCAGGTATGAATAGCCACGAATACTGCCTTTACTGCTTTACTCTACTCCATGAAACAAAAGATACTGGAGAAAACCTCAAAACAGCCTCTAAGGTGATGGAGTTTTATGTGTGGCGGGCCCGCCGGGATTTGAACTCGGGATCTCCGGCTCCGGAGGCTGACCTTTATAATCCTCTGTCCTATGTTGATAGATCGTTTGGGAGGATGCTGGCAAGATTTTATACCTACTATCTAGACGCTTGGGACGATATAGGCATGTAGTGGCATCTTTTCTATCGTTTAGATTCTTTAGTGGTGTTACTGCTAATGCCTTATAGGAGCCTTCTCCTATAACCCTTAGCCCTTGTAGGGTCTTCTTTGTATATGGTTATTATCTTATCGTCGGATTTCGACGACTCATGTAGAGGTATAAAAACTTAATGAAAGGGTATAATATCGCCTGATGGCCCATGCGTTATTGATGGGGTATGACTCCAAGAGGTATTAGCGGGACTACAGTAGCTCGACTAAAGAGCAGGAGGGAGGGGGTGGGGTGTTCAGAGAAGGTAGATAGTTATTATAATACTAATACTGTTCCTTCATGGCATCCGTTGAGGGGTATTTTCTCGCTCTTGGGGGTTCTAATCCCTAGAATTGATTACCGTAGGCTAGTACCCAGGTACCATGTAGTAGAGGTTGCTGAGTAGCTACGCTTTGGTGTTCAGCTTGACGTGCTTATGCCTCCGTGTGCCGACAAGTCTGCTGGCGTCATGTTATGTGTTCTTAGGTACGTGGTCGTGGCTATTAACTAGCGGGTAGTGCTTAACCTCTACCGCTACCTTACGGGTGGTGGAGGAAGATCTACATAGAGCTAAGGCATAGGTCAGGCATGAACGCGTTAGAGATCGCTAGACACGTCAAGGTAGTACTATACCTTGATGGAGAACACTCCTGCCTCCGAGGCCTAAGAAAGCATAGTATGAAGTAGGGCTCCAGTAATGCCCTCTTATTGGTTCTCGCTAATCGGCTTTCCTAGATATGTTTATGTAGTTATTTACCGATCTTTGTTTCTACATGTATTTTGTCTAGGCTCTTTTTAGTCTACACTATTCTTAGTACGTGTTGTTTAGCTCTTCTTAAGTATGGTTCCGCTTCTTGAGGTGTTAGTAGGTGTATTTCGAATGGGTGGTACGGAGGTAGGTTTAGTTTTTCCTCAATGAATGCTTTGATTTCCGCTATCTCTACAGCCTTTCTCGGTATTTCTTGAGATATTATTAGTATGTCCACATCACTTCCGCCAACGTAGTCGCCTCTGATGGTGCTTCCAATGACATAGACTTGAGTATCTGGTAACAGTTCTTTAGCTACTTTCGCTATTCGCTGAACCCAGGTTCTCCATTCGCGAAGCATTTTTACTCTACGTAGTGCTGTCTCCATGAATACCGTCATACCTTACCACCTACTAGCTTATTTACTAAGTTCATGGTTTCTTTAACCAGTTTAACCATGTCTTCCGCATCCTCCCTACCGTACTCACTAGTGAAGTATCTAGCCATGATGTACGCGTCTTCAAGAGCTATGAGCCTAGCTCTATTAGCCTTAATAAAGCCCTCTAATTCTTTAGAGCTTAGAATCCTAGCAATTTCTCCCAGCAACTTCCTTATACTGTGGGTTCGGGGGTAATCACCTACAATCATGAGTAGGACGTATTTTAGGTATAGCTGTAGGGCCTGCTCAGAGAGAAAGCATGCTAGATCATACGAACCCCTCCCTAACGCTATCTGGGCCTCCTCTAAAAACTCTAAAGCTCTTTTCCGGAGGATCTCAGCTTCAGATCTATGGATGCTCATCCCCATGTATACCTAAATACATTGATAGACTATTAACGTTTCAGGCACTAACTAAGATTACAACTTAACTATGCTACATATTTATGTTCGTAATCGAAGAACCCCTGTCTAAACCCCCTACGAACCCCGACTGCACACAAGATACCCCACGATACAGCTCCCGCTCATCTAGAGGACGAAGAAAGCTTCTCGATGCCTCACCTATATAGCTAAATCATAGGGCTAAAGCAATGGTTCATACACACGGAACCAGCCCAAGACCTAATACAGTCTGTTCTCGGGAGACTCTGAAATCAATTATTCCTGCAACGGTTCCTTCCCGCTCTCTTTTCAGAACTCTGCGCAACGACGATTTGCTCACACCAAGCGCATACGTTAGCCCTGCGTATATTACCGTTCTCTTTATTAGATAATGTAGCACCTCTCTCCCTGATCCTGGTCTAGAACGATGCTACGGTACTTCTCTTCATCCATTGCCCCAGCTCGTCTAATGGTCTGGGACAGTCCCATAGGTATTAAAAACTTACCTAGGACAGAAGAAAAGGTTTTATACTGAGTATATG
>Ga0256914_1002990_pt1 | contig 13680 bp, 11 predicted proteins | sample HulkmetaG_FD_191571 | JGI IMG/M metagenome (GOLD analysis project Ga0256914, IMG submission 191571) | Hydrothermal chimney microbial communities from Main Endeavour vent field at the Juan de Fuca Ridge, Pacific Ocean - Hulk | ecosystem: Environmental > Aquatic > Marine > Hydrothermal vents ... | reverse complement strand
GTCTGAAGCGTCCGACTTGAGTCGGCCAGGAACGCAAAAAGCAAAAGCGCCCCATTTTGAACCGCACCCATTGTCAGGGCATGGTTCAATGTTGGACGCTTTTCTGTTTTGCCGGGCGGATTGCGAATCCGCCCTGGGGAGCTCCACTCTGGAGCCGGATTCGCAATCCGGCAGGTTTTACAATGCCTGCCCTCATTTTGAAACGCACCCGGCTCTGCTGGGTGATTTGACAGAAGAAATTCGTTGTGTTATGCTCCATGACATCTTGCAATAAATTCGTATCGCAATGTCTGATTCACATCGCAACGCATCATCACTTCTTGACGTCACCTTGATGGCTGGTGGAGATGCGCGCGTCTTCGGCGGGGGATACTTTAGCTTTTACTTTAGCTATTTGGGCAAATCGCTCCCCGCCGGGCAGGGCGTTGTGTAGACACATCCAACACCGTTGTTTTCCCGAGCGTGGAGCGAAAAGCCCACGCTCTTTTTGTTGTCTGGATTTTATTACCAGATTTCGGATGCGGCGTGGGCAGAGGCTCTCGAGTCTGTGCAGGAGGAGATCATGTTGCAAGTCGGACTCTGGTACTCACAATCCATTACTGTGCCCACCTGGACTCACGCATTTCCCCCAAAGGAGCAACCGATCATGGTTTGTCGAGGCGTACGCGGCGCTACGACCGTCACATCCAATTCACGCGAGGATATCTTGCGGGAGACCCGGCGGTTATTGGCGCTCATGATTCGGCTCAATGGCATTGAACCTGAAGATGTGGCCAGCGCCATCTTTACCACAACGCGAGATATCAACGCTGAGTTCCCTGCCTTGGCCGCCCGGCAATTGGGGTGGTGGGATGCTGCGTTATTGTGCGGACATGAGATGGATGTTCCCAATAGCCTGCCCCGCTGCATCCGCATTCTGGTGCATTGGAACACCGATAAGAAGCCTGCTGACATTCAACATGTCTACGTGGGCGAGGCGGTCAAGTTGCGGCCCGATAAGGCGCAGTTGCCTCCGCTCGATGAAGAGGATATTGATGCCTGGATTGAACGGCAGGTGCTGAGTTGGGAGCGTAAGAGTGGGAGGACGAGATGAGTGAGCAGATCATCGTTTCATTTCAGGGAGAACATGGCGCTTTTAGCGAAGAAGCCATCCGGCAACACTTCGGGCCAGATGTGCAAACGCTTCCCTGTCGCTCTTTTGAAGATATTTTCGCTACAGTGGATGCTGGCCAGGCCATGTTCGGCGCAGTTCCGGTGGAAAATTCGGTGGCTGGCTCCATCAACAAAGCCTATGATTTGCTGTTGGAGCATGATCTAAAGGTGTGGGGAGAGATTTTTCTACGAGTGCGGCATAACCTCATTTCTCTTCCCGGTAGCGCTTTGGGCGATATCAAAGAAGTGCGTTCTCATCCGCAAGCCCTGGCTCAATGCGAGCGTTTCCTTAATCGACATGGTTGGCAAGCCCGGCCCTGGTATGATACTGCAGGCAGCGCCAAGGACTTGGCAGCAAATCCAGAACCGGGCGTAGCGGTGATAGCCAGCAAATTGGCTGCAGTAATTTATAATCTCGATATCCTGGTCCCCGGCATCGAGGATATGTCATTCAACTATACCCGATTCTTTATCGTTGGACGGGGCGATCCTCCCCGGTCTGAAAAAAGCAAAACGTCACTGGTGTTCGCCACCTCCCATAGTCCGGGCGCGTTGGTTGCTTGTCTGAACGAATTTGCTTCTCGAGCCATCAATCTAACCAAATTGGAAAGCCGTCCCCGCCGCAATCGTCCCTGGCATTATGTGTTTTATCTTGATTTCGAGGGGCACTGGCAGGATGAAAGGCAGCGCGAAGCTTTGATTGCCCTGTTGGCACAAGCGGCTTTTGTCAAGCTCTTGGGTTCTTATCCCGCGGCCGAAATGCCAGACATTCGCAATGGAGGTCAGGCTGAGCTATTGCAGATTTGAGTTCACTTCGTGAATGTATTCCTCATAACATATTCCTCATAGCGATTCGTTGGTATTAAGTCGTTAATGAGATGAATTTGAGATGAATCTTGGAGACGATTACAACTCATCAGAAGAAGACGGACGAAAAGAAGAAGGTGGACGAGGCAAGCCATCGTCACGATTTGTCAATCTTCGTCCATGTTTGTCAGAATGCGCAGCGCTTTGCTCTAGTTTCAAATGCGCATCTACTTAATCAACGCCTAGAAATTTGGATGCATTTCCGGGCATCAATCTCTTGTGTAATGCCCTGGCAATATCCAGTGAAGCTCAGTTTTGCAGATCGCTCCAATTTCAGTAGATCACGATAGCTCACGATTTGCCATGATGCGCAGAGCCGGATCTGTGATCCGGCGGTGATTCGAGCGTCAAACCCGCTGGACTCGCAATCCGGCGGGACACATACTCTCGCAATCGTGATCTACTGAATTTGATTTCTTGACGAATCTTTGCATTTGCTGCGTCATCTGCGTTCGATAAATGTAATTTTCAGTAACTACTAACGTACCCGACTTCAATCACCACAAAGGCGCAAAGACACTAAGAACACCAAGAATTTCAAAGCTTTTTCTTTTCTTCGTGCCTTTGTGGCTTCGTGTCTTCGTGGTTTCTAGCCGGGCTACCTTAGTAGTAACAATTTTCAGTAACAGGTGACATCATGATTATTATAATGAAACCCAATTCCACTGCAGCCGAGATCGGTGCGGTGATTGCACAAGTTCAAAAAGCCGGCGCTTCGCCACATCCCATCTATGGCGAGGAACGCACCGTTGTGGCGGTGGTTGGCGAAACGCGTCGCATCAATCCTAATGAGTTCATGAAGATGCCTGGCGTGGAGCGCTTGACCACCATCAGTGCACCATTCAAGTTGGCCAGCCGTGAATCTCATCCCGATGATACTACTTTTCAGGTTGGAGGGTATCCTATTGGCGGCCCGGAAATCATCATCATGGCCGGACCATGTTCTGTGGAAAGTCGCAGCCAATTGTTGGAGACAGCGCACGCTGTCAAAGAGGCGGGCGCACACATTTTGCGCGGCGGGGCTTTCAAACCGCGCTCCTCTCCCTATTCTTTTCAGGGATTGGGACTAAAGGGGTTGGAAATTCTGGCCGAAGCTCGAGAGCGCTACAACATGCCTATCATTACCGAGGTGATGACGCCTGACGCCGTGGCCATGATTGCAGAATATGCTGATATTTTGCAGATTGGAGCGCGCAACATGCAGAATTTTGGTCTCCTGCATGCGGTGGGACGCGTGCAGCGTCCGGTACTTCTCAAACGAGGCATGATGAATAGCATGGAGGAATTGTTGATGTCTGCCGAATATGTTCTTTCTGGCGGCAATTATCAGGTGATGTTGTGTGAGCGAGGCATTCGCACTTTTGAGAAATACACCCGCAACACGTTCGATCTCAATGCAGTGCCTATCCTTAAGCAATTGAGCCATCTTCCGGTAATTGCCGATCCTAGCCATGCTACCGGACGTTGGGATGCGGTGACGCCCATGGCCCGAGCCGCCATTGCTGCGGGCGCCGATGGCATTATTGTGGAGGTTCATCCACGTCCTGAAGAGGCGCTCTCTGATGGCCCGCAAAGCTTGAAGCCTGAGCGCTTTGTTGAGTTGGTGCAACAAGTGAAACGAATTGCCGAGGCGATGGATCGCACCGTGCCTGAACCAGAACCGGCGTCAGCATACTCCTGAACGCACCCAATACTATCCTTTGCCTTCTTGCAGATATTACGCCATCCAAATTTTCTTCCATGAACCCAATATGCAACTTTTCCTTGACGCATTCAGGAAAATCAACGCCTGTTTGCCGGCAAAGTGACGATAATGGATGAACCTGGGCTTGCCTGGACGAACATCGCGTATGGTGTCGTTCCTCTTTTATTAGACTGTGGGAAGGCCCTTCCATTTAGCAAGACGCGGAAAAGTCGCACATGATGTTTTTGTAAGTTTTGATGTGATCGAGCGATCTCAGTCTCGCTACCCTTTTTTGTGAATACGAAGGAGTAAATTGCCATGATTGTCGTTATGAAGCCTTCCGCCACTAAAGATGAATTGCAAAATGTTCTCAAACGCGTCGATGCATTAGGTTTGGAGGCCCATCTTTCTTCAGGTGAATCACATACGATTATTGGATTGGTGGGAGAAACCGGGCGCATAAGCCGTAACGCCTTTGAGGTGATGCCAGGCGTCGAACGCGTGGTGCGGGTGGCAGAGCCTTTTAAGCTGGCCAATCGTGAGTTTCATCCTCAAAATACCATCATCGAAGTCGGTGATGTGGTGATCGGTGGGAATCAGATTGTGGTTATGGCGGGGCCCTGTTCGGTCGAGAGTCGTAGTCAGTTATTAGAAACCGCCCATGCTGTCAAAGAAGCGGGCGCACATATTTTGCGTGGGGGCGCTTTCAAACCTCGCTCTTCCCCATATTCCTTCCAAGGGTTGGGCGAAGAGGGACTAAAATACCTGGCTGAGGCTCGCGAACTGTACAATATGCCCATCATTACCGAAGTGATGGCTCCTGATGAGGTCGAACTGGTCGCCAGTTATGCAGATATTTTGCAAATCGGCGCCCGCAACATGCAAAACTACAGGCTGTTGCAAGCCGTAGGCAAAGTGGATCGGCCAGTGTTTTTGAAACGCGGCCTCAGCGGAACCATCCAGGAATTACTTATGTCTGCTGAGTATGTGCTGGCGAATGGGAATCCCAATGTGATGCTGGTGGAGCGAGGGATACGCACATATGAGACCTACACCCGCAACACCTTTGATATTAACGCCATTCCTGCGCTAAAACATCTGAGTCACCTTCCCGTCATTGGCGATCCCAGTCATGGCACTGGAAAATGGCGTTTGGTTGCCCCGGTAGCCAAGGCCGCCATTGCTGCGGGCGCCGATGGCCTGATGATTGAAGTGCATCCGCGACCTGCAGAAGCCTTCTCCGATGGCGCCCAATCATTGAAACCCAAGCGGTTTCATGCACTGATGGAGTCCCTGCGCGCCTTGGCCGCAGCTTTGGGACGAAGTCTGTAAGTGATGTTACTCTGAGCTTTTATCGATCCACCAATTTCCCATTACTACCTCTCAACAATGAGCACACCATTACACCTTCGAGACGCCCATGTTGTTATTGTCGGCATGGGCCTGATGGGGGCTTCGCTTGGTTATGATCTGCGGGGATATTGCCGCAAAGTAACCGGAATTGTGCGTCGTCCCGAAGCGATTGACTCAACCCTGGCCAGTGGTTGCGTGGACGACGTTACAATGGATATTCGGGCCGCCATCTCAGTAGCGGATGTGGTGGTTTTGGCTACGCCAGTACGCACCATCTTGCGCCAGATTAACGACCTGGGGCCACTAATGAAGCCTGGTTGTGTGCTACTCGATATGGGAAGCACAAAAGAGCGCATCTGTCAAGCCATGGACAACTTGCCCGAGGAGATTCAACCGGTGGGCGGACATCCCATGTGCGGCAAAGAAAAAGCTGGAATAGAAGCCGCAGAACCGGGCTTATATTATGGATGCACCTTTGTCCTTTGCCCCCTGCCCCGCACATCAGACCAGGCTCTGGCCTTGATTCACGAAATGGTGGCGCATATCCACGCCCACCCAATGCTCCTCGAACCGCAACGCCACGATCGTTTGGTGGCCGCCATCAGTCACCTTCCCTACCTGGGGGCGTCCGCGCTGGTGTGGCATGTCATGAACGTCGCTGCAAGCGATCCCCTTGTGTGGGAGGTTGCAGCCACTGGCTTTCGAGATAGCACCCGGGTGGCCGCATCCGATGTGCAAATGTTGTTGGATATTCTACTAACAAACAGAGAATCTGTGTTAGAGGCAGTGGATAACTACATCAATCTATTAGCATCATTTCAAGATGCGTTGCTGCAAAACAATGAGGAAAATCTGGCAAAACAGCTGGAGGGTATTGCCAAAGCGCGGCGAAATTGGATGTTGGGAGCCAAAACCCATTGACAGAGCTACCGCCGCGTGCTATTCTAGTCAAAAGTCCAACTCGCATAGCAATCAACTATGGCTGACCTGCAATTTAAACTCACCGATGAAATCTGGGAAGAAATGGTGATGCTCGAGGGCGCGCCTGTAACGGCTATCGTCGTTTGGGATCGCTCCCTGGTAGATGAAGCCATGACCGAAGCTGTGACAAATAACAATCGCACCTTCGTCGATTTGGACATCTATCTTGCCAATCAAACCAAGCTAGAGCTATATGGGGCTTCGGTGTCGATCGATGAAAACTTGGGGCCCATCACCGGGCTGGATGACATTGGCGAGACCCTGGCCAGGCACACAAAAGATGGCGCTTTTATCGATGAAATCGCCTCGGGCGAAGATGAGATGCTTGTGCTTATCTTGAACAACGAAAACCAACATCCCTTACTGATCGGAGTATCCGCCTGGTTGGAGGATGTGTGGGATCATTTGCCCGATGAGGCGGTTTGAGCGATATTGATCTCCTACGAGCATAGATTTGTCTGATGTGATAGAACGTTTTTGATCATACTATTCATCAGTATTTTTTCATTGCCAAAGCCGAGAGGCATTACTTCGGAGGAAAAAGATGTATCAACATGTCGTAATTGTTGGCAACCTGGGACGCGATCCGGAAATGCGCTATACCCCTAGCGGTGTGCCTGTTACAACATTTTCTGTTGCAGTTAGCAGAAAATGGAAAGGACAAGATGGTGAACTGCATGAAAAAACCACCTGGTTTCGCGTGACGGCCTGGCGCAAGTTGGCGGAGTTGTGTAATCAATATCTTTCAAAGGGGCGGCAGGTGCTGGTCGAAGGAGAAGTCGAAGCCAGCGCCTGGATGGGGCAAGATGGCGAACCCAGGGCAACGTTGGAACTGACTGCACAGAACGTTCGATTTTTGGGCTCTCGCAGTGGCGATATGGGCGGCGGCGAAGCCGCCGCTGGCGGCGCAGCCCTGCCAGAAGAGGATCTTCCATTCTGATGCAGGAATGTTGTGCAACCTGACCCGGACAAGCCGGAACTAAGACAACATCTCACGCCAAGCCGCCAAGCCGCAAAGAAACACAATCCTTCTTAGCATCCTTTGCGACTTGGCGTGAGATCATTTATTAGTTCTGTGGGCTAAAATCTCACAAATAAGGTGCTAAGTGTGTTGTGGGCCAGAAACATGAGTGAGTTACTATCCCCTCAAAGATGAGTGGGTGTTTGGATGAGGGATGCATCGCTTAATGTCCCGATGTGTTTCCGCACCAATCGGTTTGCCTCCTGCGCCGTTGATGAGACGCCCCGACGCACTTCGTCAACAGATATCCTAAAAAGGGCGATATCAGATAGCCCCGCTCTCTGCCATCGTCCGATGTTATCATTTGAAATTCGAGCACAATCACGCAGGAAACTGAACGTGAAGCTGTAAATCAAAATCTTCTATTTGTTCTTGAATTGCATCGCCATCTCTCTGGTTAAATTGAGATATAAATCGCCATAAAATTGACTGGGTTCGATATAAGTACCTTCGACCCATTCATTGAAGCTGTTAACCCAAATCAAATTGGGATTACTTTTCATGGCCGCGTTAAAAGTCGCCCGGTATGTGTTGCCATTGTCTCGGGGTTTGACAAAGGGTTGGCTGGGCGCTCGTACGTCGGGGCGACACCCTGCATTTCGGTCATCCCAACCTGGGCTAATGGTGGCAACCCACAATTTATTCGCACCATATGCGCGTGTGCGAGCAGCCCAGGCTGGCGCTTTAACGTAGTCGTTGGGATAGGCGGCATGAAAGACTTTGTAGACCCATAGGCCATCAAACACAGTCAAGAAACTTGGGTCCAATCCTTCTGCGATCCAGATGGTGGCGTGATTAGGATCGATTTGCGATCGGAGATTAGCCCAAGCGCCCTGCGCCGATTGGCTCCCCGCACGGGGAATGCGATAAACATCGGTGAAGAAGATGACCGGACGACCATTGATATGCAGGAAGTTCGGATTGTTGGCGTATGTATTGATTAAATAGCGAATAGCATCGCGCGTGTTAGCCTGAGTGGCTCCCGGCCAGATGTGCCTCAAAAAGATGACCGTGCTATAGAACGGCCTGCCTGTTGATTGTCTTAAGAGCGTCGCCAGATTTCTGTCGGTGCGATCCCCCGGCCCAACCCATTGTAAGGTGAAACCATCGATTCCCGCGCCCATTGCCATGTCGACATGCCTGGCGGTGGCGGCTGGATCATCAGAATGATAGCGCTGCAACGGGTGATCACCTGCGCTGATATTGCAAGCATCCCAACTGCTATCATCGAACCAGGCAAAATAATTCGCCAACACCAGAGGCGGCGTGTTGCCCGGATTGCCGGCCGGAGCAGCAAGATGGATTGTGGCTCGACTTGAAGTTGCGGGATTTGGCGTGGGGGTGGGCGGAGGCGTACGTTCGGGAAGACTTTTGAGATAATCGAAATCGCTCAAAAGTTCAGTAAACAACCAGCCTTGCTGTCCTGAGGGAGTGGCTCCAAACACCCATTCATTCGTATGATTCCTCGCCTCAGGAATGAATGTCGTCCCTTGTGGTAAAGCGGTGATGAGATCGTAGCCTGCACCAGGTCCACGGCGCAGGTTCGCCAGTTCGACAATGACCTGGGGCGGGCCTGGCGTGGGCGTCGGTGGCGGCGTGATCACAGCAATACTCGCACCTTGTTCTGGCTCCAGCAAATCGCGATGTATCCATCCCTCTTGACCCTCCTGGGAGCGTACCATGATCCACGCTTCATCGGTGGTTTGGCCTATGAGCTCGACTGTTTCTCCAGCAGCGATAATGGTCAGGACATCAAAATCGTTCCCTGGCCCGCTTCGTAAGTTCACCAATTCTGCTGTAATTTGCGCCACATATGTCGGGATGGGGGTGGGCGTGGGAGTGGGCGTGCTGGTAGGCGTGGGGGTAATGGTGGGTGTGGGAGTAAACGTAGGAAGATCTGGCAACGCAAAAGGGGGCTTTGGCGTTGGCGCAAGATCCAGCGCTTCGCGGCTGACAAATGTGGGTGTCGCCGTAGGCGTGGGCGCTCCGGCAACCTTTTCGGGACGCGTTCCAAGATAGCTGAGCAGCAAAAGAATGGCGAGCAGCGCCAGTGCGATGAGAATTGAGCTACAAGAATTCAGACGTTGTTGAACCCGGTTACGAGGCATAGGATACACGTATGATTGGGAATGTCAGAGGAAGAGCGGAAGCTCATTTTAGCACATCCCGCCCGATACGCTATACATCCGAGGGGCGTTCAGTTGTGTTTCAAAATGAGGGCGTTTTTTCACGTTTCTGGTCAACTTAAGTTAGGGCGCATAAGCGCCTTTGCAGATTTGTGTCAGACGACCTGGCAACCTGACACAAATTCCATGTTCACGTTACTACTAAGGTAGCCCGGCTAGAAACCACGAAGACACGAAGCCACAAAGGCACGAAGAAAAGAAAAAGCTTTGAAATTCTTGGTGTTCTTAGTGTCTTTGCGCCTTTGTGGTGATTGAAGTCAGGTACGTTAGTAGTTACATGTTCACGCTTCCTGCCGATTGAAATCAGGGCTGAGGACCTTCGGCCTCCTGTCGACCTGCGTCGACAGCGTCTTGGATGCCAGATGGCGACACGAATCGGGCGGAAAAAGCGTCTCCGAAGGGGGACGAGCGGCGCAGGCAATTCCCTTCCAATTCTCCTCCCCCCGCCCGTCTCGGAGCGAGGGAAGAAGCAAAGGAGGGGGCTGCGCCCCAAGAACCGAATTCATTCGGCCAGTGACAGCAAACAAAGCCAATTTGTGTCGGGCAGGTAGTCAGGCGACTAGACGAGTTGTTTTTGTTTTGTTTGTTTCAGGCCATATGTTATGATTGGTCGTCTGTCGTGGTTTCGTTCGCCCATAGACTTCATCGAATTCTAATCTTCCTGCACAGGAGTTTTTTCTACTATGGATCAATTATTCAACCTGCTTGGCGTTGGTCTCACCTGGATTGTGGCCATCATCGGCGGGCTATTGGCCGCTTTTTGGGTGGGGCTTATTATCTGGACCTGGCGGGACATCCGTTCTCGGTCGGCGGATATTTTTGCTGCAATTTTGGCGGCGCTGTTGGTGGCCGTGTTCAATGTTGTTGGATTGCTCATTTATTTGTTGGTCCGTCCTAAATTTACATTGGCTGAACAATATGATCGCGCGTTGGAAGAGGAGATTTTATTGCGAGAATTGGAGCAATCGCCTACTTGTCCCAACTGTGGTCGTCCAGTCCAACCCGATTGGCAGTATTGCCCCTATTGCGAAACCGAACTCAAGCACCCTTGCTCGCAATGTGGCTATCTGTTGGAGCTTGAGTGGAAGCGTTGCCCTAAATGCGGCGCTCCTGTTGAAGAGCCTATCACCAAACAACCTGTGGTCGCGGCTCCCGTGGCGCCTCCTTCTCCCGAGCCGCTCTCTTTCCAACCCGAGACCATTGTGCTGCCCGAACCTGCGTCGGAGCAGGAAATGGAGCCGGAGCTTGCGTTCGATGACGCGTCGCCGCCCGAGGCCGAGACGCTAAAGAGCTTGAGGCGGCAAAGCGAAGATTGACAATCCCGGGCCTTCGTGCTAGGCTTGCTTTCATCATGATCTTGCTCCCGCTTCCTCCCAGGCGTCTCTTTTTCTAACCAGCCCAATCCGGCCAGGAAAAGCGCCCGCGGGGTCACTTCACCGCCACGCCAAAGCTCTCCGACCGGAGGGCTTTTTTCATGTGCGCCAGACGCGTATCCAAAAGCGTCGGATGTACGTTAATGATCTATAGAAGTCATATTTTGCTCTGAAAATAACTTCTTCTGTGCCACTTTTCGCTCCCTGCGGTCGTTCAGAATCTGGCGTCTACCAACGGGAAGATTCCCTTCGACTCCGCTCAGGACATGCTTTAGTCGCTATCGCTCGAGATTTTCATCGGTATCAACAGACCATCCCACAATGCGACCACAACGCCATCAGGAGACCATCATGCTCAGTGCAGGCGTCGTCGGAGCCACCGGCTACACCGGCTACGAACTCATCCAACTCATCGCCCGCCACCCTCAGGCCCGACTGGCTTGGGCCACGTCCGAATCCTCCGCGGGCAAACGCATCAGCGATCTCTACCCCACGCCCGATGACACGCGCCTCATTCACTTCGATGACGCGCCTCTGTCGCAAGCGGATGTGGTCTTCTTCTGCCTGCCCCACGCGGCCAGCATGGAGGCCGTGGCCCGGGCTCGCAGCGCGGGCGTACGCGCCATCGATCTCTCAGCCGATTTCCGTCTGCCCGATCCACAAGTGTATGAGCATTGGTACAACACGCCTCACACCCAAACCGATCTGCTGAAAACCGCGGTCTACGGTCTGTGCGAGGTGAATCGAGGGGCCATCGGCGGGGCTGAGCTGGTGGCCAATCCCGGATGTTATCCCACCAGCGTGAATCTGGGATTGTGGCCGTTGGCCCGGGCAGGCGTGCTGGGCCCGCGCATCATCGCAGATTCCAAATCGGGCGTGTCGGGCGCGGGTCGCAAGCTGCGCCTCAGCAGCCACTTCGTCGAGATCAACGAGAATATGGTTCCGTACAGCATCGGCTACGCCCACCGTCACATCGCTGAGATGGAGCTGATCCTGGGCCAATACATTCCCGACGTCGCCATCACCTTCTCGCCTCACCTCATCCCGGTCAACCGCGGCATCCTCTCCACCCTCTACGTCACCCTTGATCCTGATCTGAAAGAGGAGGATGTGCGGGAGATTTACCAGGACGCCTACGCGGATGAGCCATTCATCCATCTGCTGCCTTCGGGCCAGACCGCTACCTTGCGTCACACCGTGCACAGCAACCGCGTCGCCATCGGCGTCACGCCTTTGCCCCGGCCCGGCCAGTGGATCATCACCGCCAGCGAAGATAATCTGCTGAAAGGCGCCAGCGGTCAGGCTGTGCAGAATATGAATCTCATGTTCGGGTTGGATGAAACCGCCGGATTATTGTAAAAAGCGATTGGATGTTGGGCGTCGGAAACGCTCGGAATAAATATCCAATACCCAATACCCAATATCCACTCCCCCTCACCTTTCTCATCTTCCGACAAACCATTATGACTGAACAAACCTCTCCCATCCACGTCATCAAAATCGGCGGCAGCCAGATCGACAATCGCAAGTTCCTGGCCCAAATGGTAGAGACCATTCGTCACATCAAGAAGAGCGGCGTGCGCCCGGTCATCGTGCATGGCGGGGGCAAGGAGATCGCCCGGCTGCACGACGAAATGGGCGTGCCCTTCGATTTTGTCGATGGTCTGCGCGTCACCAGCGAGCAGTCGATGCGGTTGGTGAAGATGGCCCTGGGCGGCATCGCCAACCTGCGGGTGGTGCGCTGGCTGGTCAATGGCGGCGTCAACGCGGTCGGGCTCAACGGCATCGACCTGGGCATGATCCGGGTGGAGAAGCTGAGCGTGGAAGGCGCGGATCTGGGTCGCGTGGGCCAGGTGGACGCGGTGCAAACCGAGCATCTGCTGCCGCTGCTAGATGCGGGCGTTACGCCCGTCATCGCTCCCATCAGCCTGGGCTATGACGGCCTCAGCTACAATGTCAACGCGGATCATGTGGCCGAGGCCCTGGCTACGGCGCTGGGCGCGGCTCATCTGGTCTTTCTTACCGACGTGCCGGGCGTGAGCATTGCCGGTCGCACCCAGCGTCTGATAGCGGCCGAGCAGGTGGAGGATTTGATCTTTGGCCATTTCATCACCGGCGGCATGATCCCCAAGGTGCGCTCTGCGGCTTCTGCAGCGAAAAAGGGCGTGCCCAGCGCCATCATCACCGATCTGGAGCATTACGCCCGGGGCGAGGGCACCTTCATCGTCTCCACCTCGCTGAAACCGGGCGCCACTGCGGATGATCGATCCGGCAAGACCGATGCGTAACCGGAGAGCAATTTCGGCGGTCGAGAATCAGCGATATTCCTGGTCTTTGGTCCTCCGTCCCCGGTCTGATTCACAGCATTTTTCGAACTATCAGAGATAACTCTTCACCATCCAATCGAGGCAATCCCATGAATCCCATCGAACTGGAACAAAAATATCTGGTGCACGCCTACAATCGCCCGCCCTTCGTGTTGGCCGATGGCGATGGCGTGTGGTTAGTGGACACCGACGGCAATCGCTATCTGGACCTGGTCGCGGGCATTGCAGTCAGCGCTTTGGGCTATGGCGACGCTGAAATTGCGGAGACCATCTGTCGGGCGGGCAAAAAGCCGCTGCACTACTCCAACCTGTATCATAACGAGCCCATGGCCCGGCTGGCCGCCAAATTGGTGGAGATTACGCCCTTTGCCGACCGGGTGCACTTCCAGAATAGCGGCACGGAGAGCACCGAGGCCGCGATGAAGTTCGCCCGCAAATTCGCCCGCACCCATTTCGGCGAGGGCAAGACGGACATCGTGGCCTTCACCGGAGCATTTCATGGCCGCACCATGGGCGCGCTGGCCGCTACGCCGCGGGAGAAATATCAGAAGCCCTATGAGCCGCTGATGCCGGGCGTGCGTTTCGCTCAATACAATGATATCGAAAGCGCGGCCGCGGCTATCGATAACTCAGTCTGCGCTGTGATTCTGGAGCCCATCCAGGGCGAAGGCGGCATCCATCCGGCGGATGAGGCGTTTCTGGTGGCATTGCGGGAGTTGACTCATCAGCACAACGC
>Ga0256914_1002989_pt1 | contig 13682 bp, 9 predicted proteins | sample HulkmetaG_FD_191571 | JGI IMG/M metagenome (GOLD analysis project Ga0256914, IMG submission 191571) | Hydrothermal chimney microbial communities from Main Endeavour vent field at the Juan de Fuca Ridge, Pacific Ocean - Hulk | ecosystem: Environmental > Aquatic > Marine > Hydrothermal vents ... | reverse complement strand
AGAAGACCTTGCTGCGCTGGGCCAGGTTGGGGATCTCCAGCCAGTCCGCCAGCATGTGGTAGCCGTCGAACTTGACCAGGGGATTGGCATTGAACAGCACCGTGGAGATGCCGCCGATGGCGGTGACGACGAAGGCCAGATCCCGCACCAGCCCGTCGCTGACGTTGAGCCAGACGAACAGCGCCACGGCGGCCAGGAAGACCTCGGCCATGATGCCGGCGGCGCTGACCAGAATGCGGTGGTACTTGTCGTTGAAGGCAGTGGCGGCCGAGGCATCCATATAGGGCACCGGCATCATCACCAGCAGCGTCACTCCCATCTCGTGGACGGCGCCGCCGAAGTGGCGCACCGCCAGCGCGTGGGCCAGCTCGTGCACCGCCTTGATCAGTGGGTAGCAGAGGAAGGCCAGCAGCCAGTAGCGTGACGATGGCAGATGGTGGATCGCGTGTTCGGCCACTTCGTCCCAGTGCTGTGCCAGCAGCACCCCGGCCCAGCCGCTCACCACCAGCCAGAGGGCGAGGAAACCGCGGCTGAAGATCCAGCCGGTGACCGGAACGAGGCGGTCGAGCAGCCGCGTCGGGTCGAGCAGGCGCAGGCGGAAGGCCAGCGGGTTGATCTGGCCGAGCCGGCGTTTCTGGTCGCGGCGCTCCTGACGCTGGAACAGCTCTTCCACGTCGGGGGCGATGTCGCACTGGATCAGGTCGGACTGGTGCAGCAGGCCGATCAGGCGAACGATGTCGTCCTGGGAGGGGGCGTCGTCGCCCAGCGCCTCGAGCATCCGTTCCCAGTGGTATTCGACGCTGTGCTCGCCGTCGAGCCGGCCGATGAAGGCATAGGCGACCGGGTCGAGGCGGTGATGGCGGCCGTTGGATTCGTCTTCGAGGATGTACCAGGTCTTGCCGCGGTGGACCTGCCGGTGCACCTTCAAGTGCTTGCGGATGCGGGCCTGCAGATCGGCGACCCGGTACCACTGGTCGCTGAAGAGGTCGTCGTTCATCGGTCGGGCCCGATCATGCCATGCCGGGCCCGAACCAGACCCAGAGCTTGAAGCGGAACCAGTCGATGCTGCGGCGCAGCATCGTCCACAGCAGCGAGCGTTCGCCGGCGTCGATGCGGGCCACGCCCACCATTCCGGGGCGCAACAGCGCGGTGTCGTTGTCGACGATGCGGGCCTCGGCCGGAAAGACGTTGGCGCCGTCGCGTACCTGCGCCATCGGTGTGATGCGGCGGATCTCGATCGCCACCGGCCGCTGCGGATTGGCGGTCAGCGTCAGCTGCCCCGGCTGGCCGGAGGCGGCGAAGCGGATGTCGCGTTCGTCGATATCGACGATGACCCGGTAGTCGTCGCGTGGCGCCAGCGTCATCAGCCGGTCGCCCTCGTTCACCGGCGAACCCAGCGCCTGGGTGAGATCGCCATCGATGACGATGGCATCGAAGGGCGCGGTCAGGCGCACCTTCTCCAGCTGCTGTTGCACCAGCGCCAGCCGGGCCTTCGCCTCCTCGATCTGTGCCAGCACCACCGACAGCTCGCCACGGTCGCGGCTCGCCAGCGCCCCGCCGTAGGCGCTGCGCAGCTGGGCGATCTCGCCTTCCAGCCTGCGCTTCTCCAGTTGCAGCGCGTCGTCCTCCAGCGCCAGCAGCGGATCGCCCTTTTTCACCTCGTCGCCGGGGCGCACATGGACGGCCTCGATGAAGCCGTCCGCCGGCGCGCTGATGATGCGTTGCACCGCGCCCTCCACCTGGGCGTTGGCATTGAGCTGGAACGGCACCGTGATGGTGGCGGCGCCGCCGATCACCAGCAGCAGCGTCAGCGGCACCACCTTGTAGAGCAGGTCGCCCCGGCTGAACAGCTTGCGGCCCAGCGCCTTCAGCCCGTGCCAGTTGCGGCTGAAGAAGCCGCGGCTCACCTCGTACTGCATTTTCAACAGGGGTGCCAGGAAGCTGCCGAGATGCTCGCACAACGCCACCTCGCGGTGGCTGAACACCCGCTCGGCCGGACGCTCCAGCAGCAGGGCGCCGACGGCTTCCCCCTGGGTGAACAGCGGCACGGTGCAGATGGCGCCCCCCTTGTGCTGCTCGGCGAGCTGGCGATGGAGCAGGTGGATCCGCGTGGCCTGGCCGGCTGGCGGCGGGAATTCCACCGTCGCCCGCTGGTCGATGGCTTCATCCATCGCGGCGGTCAGCGCCTCCACCAGCGCCTGACGTGGCTTGTGTTCGGCGCTGTTGGACAGCCCGGCCAGCCGGGTCTGCCGCCCTTCGCGGTAGCCGAGGCTGACGCGATCGCAGCGCAGCAGCGTCGCGATCTCGGTGGTGAGCACGGTGGCCAGTGACTTGAAGTTTTCCTGCGACAGGGCGGTGGCCAGCAGGCGCGTCAGGGTCTGCAGCTCGCCGTCGTCGGCCGGCGCGTCGTCGTCCGCCTCTTTGCGGAACAGCGACGGCAGGGAGGCCAGACTCTGCCGGAGCGCATCGATCACGTGCTGGCTGTGGGCCGGGTCCTTGCTGGTGAAGCTGACGGCCAGGGACCAGATGGCGTCGTCGCCGACGTTGACGGGCAGGGCGGCGATGGCCGCCTCGTCGGGATGGTCGTGATCGCCGGGATCCTTTTGCACCAGGGAGCGGCGATGGGTCAACGACAGTTGCGCCGCTTTCAACAGTTGTGCCAGCCGGGGCGCCTTCTCCGGCCAGTGGACGATGGCGCGCTGGCCGCTGCCAGTGGTCAGATGCAGCAGCCCCGAGCGCACCCCCGGTATCCGGGCGCACTGCGCTTCGAGCCATTGATAGAGGATTGCGTCTGACATCCCTGCGTTGGTTCCCGTGGGTCCTTTTGTTGTCGTTTGCGGTCGGGGGCATGACCTGCAGAGAGGCTATCGTCCGCCACCACGGGAACTTGAGGGCGCAATCGGCAGAACCGGCGTTCCCGATGCCTGCTTCGGGACGAGACGGCCGGTTTTGGAGACCGGTGGAGGGGGCTTCCCCCATGGCCGGGCGTGAATTGGACTGCCGCGACAGGACTGATACGATACGCAATCCTCTAATATACTAATAGGTGCCCCGAGCGGTTCGGCGGCGCCCCGATACTGGCAGGCCGTTGAATACGATAGCGACACTCAGGAGGGTACTTCCCGGCACGGTGATTCTCTCGTCATGGCGCGGCGCGTGCGGAGCCGCCTCGTGCAAGCGCTACCCAGTGGTTCGGGCAGGGCGGCGACGCGCGGTGTCGGCGCTGCCTGCGATCCTCGCTGCGCTGCTGTTGTCGATGCTGCTGACGCTGTCGCCGGCCGGCACGGCGCAGGCCCAGCCCCGCGTCTACCTCTATACCGGCAACAATGCGATGGCCAAGATGATGCTGGACTTCATGGAGGTGATGGGCTTCATCCACCGGCTGCCGGACCGCTATGCCGCCCGCTATCTCTCCCGCTACCGTGGCTGGGGCGGCTTTCCGACCAGCAGTCTCTGGGGGCTCTCCCCCTATACCGGCTTTTCGTCGCTGGCGGCCCCGCTGGCGATGAGCTCGATGCTCTCCCAGCCGGGCATGGGCGCCTGGCCCGGGGGGAGCGGCCTGGATACGATGCCGTGGCGCGGCGCGCTCGATGGCTGGCCGTATGGTGATGCCGCCGGTGTGTCGTCGCTTGGCCGGGTGCCGGCGCAGGGGCAGGTACAGATGTCGGTGGAGGAGTTGCAGCGCCTGCTCGACAGCCGCGACCGGCGTGACGGCGATGACGATGCCGAGCCGAAACGCCTTCGTGGCGGCGCCGGGTTCGGCCGTGCCGTTGGCAGTGGCGCCGCGACGGCCGGCGACGACGGGCTCACCGGCCTGTGGATGGGCAGGAACGGCGATATTCTCACCATCACCGGCAATCGCTTCATCTGGACCGATCCCAAGGGCCGGATCACCAAGGGCAGCTTCCGTCTCGATGGCGGCACCATGCTGGTGCAGGCCGAGGGGGCCGCGCTGCCGGCCCGTTACCGGATCGAGCAGCGCGGCGACCGGCTGATCGCCACCAACAAGGCCGGATTCCGCTACGAGTTCAGGCGCTCCCGCGCCAAGGCGCGTTGACGCGGCGCGCCGGCCCTTCCCGCTACTTCAGGCGGTAACGCACGCCGACGAAGGTGGAGACATCGACGTCGTCGTTGCCGTTGCCGTCGATGTCGTCCTCGTAGTCGTTCACCGCCACCGTCGCATCGACGCTGATGATATTGGTCAGATAGTAGCGGAAGGTGCTCGACAGCGTGTTGCTCAGCGTATCGGTGCCGCCGTCGCCCGCCTTGTCGTACTGGATCTTCCAGCGGTTGACCCAGTCGATGCGGTCGGAGAGCTCGTAGGAGTAGCTCATGTTGTTGCTGACGATGTGGCCGGTGTCGCCGTCGAGGATGGCGGAGTAGCGCAGCACGTTGATGAACTGGCCGCGATAGCCGTAGGGCTTGGCGTACTCGAACTCGGCGTCGAGCGACGGATCGCCGCTGTTGCCGTCATAGTCCTGCACCACCAGGCCCACGCCGCCGCGCACCAGCCAGCCATGCTTGCGCACGCTGATCGGCTCGTCGAACAGCACCCGGTCCATGTGCAGCGTGCCGGCCGCGCCCAGCTTGCCGCCCTTGAGCACCCCTTCCAGCCGCAGCAGCTCTTCCATGGCGATGAACCAGTAGGCCTTGTACTCCTGGTCGCCGTAGCGGCTGCGGAACTCCTGCTGCTTGTCGACGATCCGTGCCAGCGCGATATAGGTGGCCGGGCTGATCTCGCCGGTGATCAGTCCATGCTCGCGCAGCTCCTCTTCGAACCGCAGCACCTTGGCCAGCGGCGTGGCGTTGATGACGCGGCCGTAGCCGACCCCGGCGCCGACCTTGGTGTAGACGTCGTCCTTGTCGTCCTGATAGCCCAGCGTGGCCGAGCCGTACCAGAAGGTCTTGTCCTTCTCGTTGAAATAGGTATCGACGGTGGCATTGGCGTTGGCCTGGGTGGCGTCGATCGACCGGTCGCCGTCGTTGGGCCCGCGGGAGACGTTGCTGTTGCCGTCCAGCTCCACCTTCCAGACGCGCATCAGCGAGCTGTAGTTGTTCAGATAGTTGGCATCCAGGTTGAGGTTGTAGCTGAGCTGGTCCTGGTTGCCTGATTTGGTGTTGAACTGGCCGAGGACGAAAGCCTCCTCCCAATGACTCTCCGGGTCGAGGTAGTCGGTCAGTTCGATGGCGCCGGCCGGCAGCGACAGCGCGGTGGCGATGGCGGCGGTAAGCGGGACGATTCTTTTCATCTGCAATGACTCCTTGTTGTGATGTCGGTCTCGTGACGGGTAGGGAGTGTAGTGCATCCGTCGTCGATGGGGTTAGCGGGGGATGACGCCGCGGCCGCCGCAACGGCGCCACGCCGGCCGCTGGTCACGCCGGTGGGGCGGCATGGAATTGGCGGTTTTTCAATGGCTTGTGTCGCCCGATGCCGGAGCGGGCGGGTGCGTATGGAGTGGATCGGACCCACCGTCGCCTGAACATTGTTGACAATGCGAGCCGGGGCCGCGGGTCAATGTTCGATCTCGTAGATCAGATCGATGGCCTGGCGCTTGTCGCTGGATTCGGCCTGCAGCTTCAGATAGCGGTTGAGCTTGTAACGGATCGACAGCACGCTGGCCTCTTCGAAGAGGCTGGTGGTGTACTCCAGATAGAAACGCGGTGACAGGTACTTGCCGATCACCAGCGCGCTCTGCTGTAGCTCCTCGCCGGGCTGGATGGCCAGCACGTCGAGCCCGGCGCGGCGGCGCAGATCGTCGACCAGGGTGGCGCTGCCCTTGAGGCCGAGACGGGCGACGGCGGTCAGCAGCATGTCGGAGTCGGCCGCGCTGGTGGCGCCCAGCGGCTTGCCGGTGATCAGATAGGCCAGCGCATTGGTCTCGTCCATCACCGGATCGGAAAAGATGCGGCTCTCCGGCTGTTGGATCGAGCCGCGGATCTCCAGCCCCGTGGTGATCCCCTCGGCCTTGCGCACCGCGCGCAGGTTCAGCCCCGGTGAGTTGAACGGACCGTTCCAGTAGAGCTCGCCGCGCTCGATCTCCAGCTTCTGCCCCAGCGCCTCGTAGTGCCCCTCGGCCACCTTCAGCGAGCCGTCGCCGGAGATGGCCTGATCCGGCGATTCGGTGATGACCAGCTTGCCGGCCAGACGGGCATCGAGGCCGAAACCGCGCAGACGTACCGCCTTGCCCAGCCGCAGCACGATCCGGCTGTAGACTTGCAGACGGCTCTGCTCGGTTCGGGTGTCGGCGTCGAGGAAATAGACGTCCGCCGATGGGGTGATCGCCGTTTCGGGCAGACGCTTCAGACGGATCTCGGCCTTTGGCACGAACAGCTCGCCGTTCACCTCGATGCGCCGTGGCCGCGCCACCAGCCGCAGCTCGGGCGAGACCCACACCCTGGCCATCGGCAGGTCGGCGGCCTGGAAGTCGTTGCCGCGCAGTGCCAACGTGGCCTGCCACGTTTTCGACGACGGCCAGCCGGCCTCGCCGTCGAGACGGATCGAGCCGCCGCCGGCGTGCAGCTCCCCCCGGATCGTGGCCGAGCGGCCATCCCGGGTGGTGGCCTCCACCGAGATCCCGGTCACGCGGATGCCGGCGGCCGGCAGGCGCACGGCGGCATCACGCAGCGCCACGGTGCCGTCGATCGTCGGTTGCCGCAGCGTGCCGCCGATGGCGGCCTTCAGCGTGACATGGCCGCTCGGGTCCATCAGCCCCTCGGAGACCGCCTCGATCCATTTCAGGCGGTCGAAGCGCCCCTCGACATGGCCGCCGATCCCCCCGTCGGCCGGGGTGAACAGCAGCCGGGCCGTCAGCCGGTTGGCGGCGTCGAGTGTCAGCCCGGCGTCGGCCTCGAGCCGCTCGAAGTCGCCACCGAGATCGATCCGCGCCGTCACGGTGTCGTCGAGGTACTTCGTCAACGGCAGCCAGCGCGCCAGACGCTTCAGCGGAAAGCGTTGCAGCCGCGCCGAGGCGGCCACCGGCCGTGCCGGCGCCAGCCGGGCATCGAGGCAGAGGCGCGCCTGCCCGTCGCTCAGACAGGTGGTCTGCAGGTCGAGACTGCGGCGCCCGATGGCGATGGCCGATGCCTGCTGTTGACGGTATGCCGGCAGATCGAAAAGGCGCAGCCGCAGCCCTTCGAGGTGGCCCGACCAGCGCTGCGCCGTGGCGTCGTAGTGGCCGTCGAGTCGTAGCGAGGCCCGCAGCCGGGGCGGGTCACGCAGTTCCACGGTCGCGCGCTGGTGGTCCTCCGCCAACTCGCCGCGCAGCCGCAGCTCGTCGATGCGCAACCCACCCCGGGCGAGGCCGCTGGCGGTCAGCTCGTAACGGGCCTGGCGCGCCTGGCCGGTGGTCCGCAGCGATGCCCGCAGCCGCTGCAACGACAGGTCGCGCCAGCGCAGCGCCGAGGCGCTGAGATCGACCCGCCCGCGGGGAGCCTCCCAGCGGCCATCGAGGCGGCCATCACCGGCGATGCTGCCCGACAGCCCGGGCACCAGGGCCGCCAGTTTCGGCATGTCGATGGAGAAGACCAGCCCGTCGGCCGCCTGGCGGTCGATGGCGCCGGAGAACTTCAGCACGTTGGGTCCCATCACCAGCCGTCCCTGGCGGAAGTGGAGCCGTGCCCGCCGCAGCTCGGCGTCGGCCTCGATCTGGAAGCGGTAGTCCTGGATGTCGCCGAGTATCGCCAGCTGGGTGTCGAGCCGGCCGTCGGCGAATTTCGCCTGGCCGCCGAAATGGACGCGGCCGCGGTAGTAGGGGTCGATCGTCCCGGGGTCGATGCCGCTGCCGCTGAACGACGCCTCGGCGCGGAGGCCGTCGCGCCAGCGCAGAGTGCCGTTGGCGGTGAGCGTGCCGCCCATCGTCACCGCGTCGAGTTGGCCGATCGACAGCGAGCCGAGATCGCCGGTGCCGCTGAGCCGGATCGTGGCCGGTGGGCGGCGGCCCTGGGCCGTGGTCTCGATCTCGGCGTCGAGACGGTAGTCCTGCAGACGGCCGTCGAGCCGGGCCGTGACGCGGTTGCCGTCGGTGTCGCTGGCGTGTAGCTCGAGGTGCGCCTCGGGAGGCGCCGTGAAGGCGACATCTCCTTGCGCGGCGATGTCGATGTCGGCGAGGCGCAGCGACAGCGCGTCGATCGTCAGCCGGTCGCGGTGAAACCGTGCCGCCAGCCGGATGGTGTCGATCATGGTTTGCCGGCCGGCCGCCGTCTCGACGATGAGCCGGCCGATCCGCAGTTCGTCGATCCGCGCATCGAATGGCAGCGTCAGCGTCGGCAGCTCCGCCGCTTTTCCGCCGGCCCGGCCCTTGGCCGGCAGCCGCCAGTGGAGGGTGTCGATCCGCAATCGCCGGATCCGCAGACGCCGCTCGGCCAGCGGCGCCAGCCGGTAGTCGAGTTCGATGCCGTCGAGGACGATCCGCTGGCGGCCGTCGTCGATGGTGATGCGCCCGATTCTGGGCCGGTCGGCGAGACGCCCCTGAAACCCCTCCACCTCGACCAGCCCCGGTTGCAGTGCCGTGGCCTGCGCGATCAGCCAGCGGCCGCCCGTCTCGCTGCCGATGGCCCAGACGGCGACCGCGAATGCCGCCACCGCGGCGAAGAACAGCAGCCAGTACAGTGGTGCGAACAGATGCCTCACAGATCCGGCCCCATGCTCAGATGCAGACGGTAGTCGCGGTCCGCGTCGAACGGAAAGGCGATGTCGATGCGGATCGGGCCGATGATCGAGTGGTAGCGGATGCCGAAGCCAGCGCTCTTGTGGATTTCGTAGTCGTCGAGGTTGTCGAAGGCGTTGCCGGCGTCGGCGAAGACGGCCAGCCCCCAGTCGTCGCGGATCGGATACTCCAGTTCGGCGCTGCCGGTCAGCAGATGGTGGCCGCCATTGACCTCGCCGTCGGCGTTGAGCGGGCCGAGGGTCTTGTAGCCGTAACCGCGGACGCTGGCATCGCCGCCGGCGTAGAAGCGCAGCGTGGCCGGGAGGCGACCGAAGTCGCTGGTGCTGGTGGTGCCGAAATGGCCGCGCAGCAGGATGCGGGCGCGGTTCCACGGGCGCACCAGCTTGGCCTGGCCGGAGAGTTGCAGCATGTCGATGTCGGACAGCAGCCACGACTGGCGGCTGCCCTTGAGCCCCAGCGACAGCCGCCAGCCGGAGCGTGGATAGAGCGGGTCGTCGGCGACGGTCTTGCTCACCGCCAGCCCCGGAATCAGCAGTTGGGTGACCTCCTCGTCCTCGGCGGTGGTGAAGGTCTCGCGGTAGGAGCGCAGGCTGGCGGTACGCTTCCAGCCGTCACCGAGCGTGCGGGTGAAGAGCATGCCGTACTGGGTGGTGGTGCTGGTGCTGGTGTCGGTCTCCTGGGTCTGCGAGCCGAAGGAGAGATCGAGCCGGTGGGTGCCCAGATCGCCGAGTACGATGCCGTAGTTGAAGGTGGCATTGCGCTGGATCTGCGACCCGTCGATGCCGAGATCGTAACGGTGGCCGCGCCGGTTGAGATAGCGGTTTGCGAACCCGAACGAGGCGCGCATGCCGGTGTCGGTGGAGTAGCCGATACCGAGGCGGTAGGCGTGACGGCGGCGTTCGGTGAGACGGATCGTCACCGGCACCCGCTGGTCGCGGGCGCGGTCGCGCAGCGGGATCACTTCCACCGACGAGAAATAGTTGCTGTCGTAGAGCACCTGCTGTTGGCGTGTCAGCGTGTTGCTGTCGAACGGGTCGCCATCGTGGATGACGAGGAACTTGCGCAGCAGTTTCTCGCCCAGCGTCCGGCTCTCGATCTCCACCTGGCCGAAGCGGTAGCGCGGTCCGCTGTCGAAATGGAGCTGGATCTCGGCCCGGTTGCGGCGTCGGTCGATGGCCAGACTGCGGCGCTTGAAAGCGGCGTCGAAGAATCCGTAGCGGCTGGCGAACAGCTCCAGATCGTTCTTGGCCTGTTCATAGTCGGCGTGATTGAGCGGGTGACCCGCCAGCGCGCGGATGCGCCGCGCCAGCGCATCGAAGCCGGGTAGAGTGGTGATCTCGCCGGTGACGCGCAGATCGACGCCGTGGACGATGGTGCGGGGCCCCTGGTCCACCGTCAGCCGCACCGACCAGCAACCGTCGTCTTCGCCGATCCCGGCCTCGATGTGGGCGTGGTAGTAGCCGAGCGCCTCCAGCGCCTTTTTCGCCTTCTTGCGGGCCGAGCGCCGCAGATACTCCCGCAGCCACGGCGCCTCGTCGCAGCGGTAGGCCGACAGATCGACGAAGGCCTCGATGTTCTTGCGCGCCGTCTTGTCGGCGCCCTCGATCAGCAGCGTCGGCCGGGCGGCCAGCAGCAGCGTCGGCAGCAGAAGCAGCCCGAGCAGCGCGGCCACCAGGCGTGGCGGGGCAGGGAGACGGGGAGGGGGTCTGTGGTCGATCCCGGAACGGTTGCTGGACACTCGGTGGGTCGCGTATTGTGATGGACTGATCTCAGTTTAGCCTATTCCGGTCGCATGCCATGTCATTGATCGTCACCCCGATTCGAGCGTTTGCCGACAACTACATCTGGGCGCTCGGCACGCAGACCAGCGATGCCGTGGCGGTCGTCGATCCCGGCGACGCCCGGCCCGTGCTCGATTGGCTGGAGCGCCAGGGCAAGCGGCTGGGGGCCATTCTCGTCACCCATTTCCACAGCGACCATACCGGCGGCATCGCGGCGTTGCGGTCGGCTTTTGCCGATGCGCCGGTCCACGGCCCGGCCCATGAGCGCATCGCTGGCATCACCGTGCCGGTGGACGAAGGGGACAGCGTGTCGCTGCCGTTTCTCGATGCCGCCTTCACCGTCATGTCGGTGCCGGGCCATACCGCGGGCCACATCGCCTATCTCGGTCACGACATGCTGTTCTGTGGCGATACCGTCTTTGCCTGCGGCTGCGGCCGGGTGTTCGACGGCACGTTCGAACAGCTCGCCCGTTCACTGTTGCGGATCGCCGCCCTGCCGCCGCAGACGCTGCTCTACTGTGCCCATGAATACACCATCGACAATCTCGGTTTCGCCCAATGGGTGGAGCCGGACAACGAGGCCTTGCAGCGACGCGACCGCGACGAGATGGCCAAGGCCGAGCGGGGCATTCCCACGGTACCGTCGACGCTGGCGCTGGAGCTGGCGACCAACCCGTTTCTGCGGCTGCGCGAACCGACGGTGATCGCCGCCGCCCGGCGGCGGATGGCGCAGCCCAGCGATGATCCGGTGGCGGTCTTTACCGCGTTGCGGCAGTGGAAGGATCGGGAATACGACTGAACGCCGGGCCGTTGGAGCGGGCCACGGCTCGATGCCGGACGTTCCGCGCACTCAGTTCAACCGTAGCCGCGCCGTGCTCACCCCGGGCGGCATTTCCTGGTGGTCCTCGTCTTCGCGTTCGTAGCGAGCGATCAACGCCTCGAGGGTCTCGTCGTCGCCGAGGGGGGAGAGGATCTCGTCGGCCTGCGCTTCGGCGCTGGCCGGTTGCGGTGGCTTCTCTTGCAGGCTTTCGAGCCGTTCCTGGAGCCGGATCAGCTCGGCCCCCTGGCGGGTGATGGTCTCCCGCAGCTGGCCCTCGTTGACGTAGAGGGTGAGGATGCTGTGCGCCACCAACGCCTGGATCGCGAGGATCAGCACGCTGATGATCGTCAGGGTGTAGCCGTCCATGGTCAGTCGTTCTCCAGCTGGGCCCGGATCCGCGCCAGCGCCTGGCCGTGGATCTGGCTGACCCGCGATTCGCTGACGCCGAGGATGGCACCGATTTCCTTCAGGTTGAGTTCCTGTTCGTAGTAGAGGCTCATCATCAGCCGCTCCCGTTCTGGCAGTTCGCGGATCTTCTCCGCCACCAGCCGTTGCCGGTCCATGTTCTGCAAATGGATGCTCGGGTCGTCGTCGGGGGAGGGGATGTCGAGATAGGCGCGCCCCTCGTCGTCGAGCATTTCATCGCAGGAGAGCACGCGCGCCGTCGATGCCTCGCGGGCGATTTTCTGGTACTCGGCCAGCGGCAGCCCCATCTCGTCGGCGATCTCGCTCTCCCGCGCCTTGCGGCCGGTGCGCATCTCCACCGCGCGGATCGCGGCGCCGATCTCACGGATGTTCTGGCTCACCGAGCGGGGCGTCCAGTCGGAGGTACGTACCTCGTCGATGATCGCGCCGCGGATGCGGATGCCGGCGAAGGTCTCGAAACTGGCGCCCTTGGTGGGGTCGAACGATTTGCTCGCCTGCAACAGCCCGATCATTCCCGCTTGCAACAGGTCGTCGAGCTGTACGCTGTCGGGCAGCCGCGCCTGGATGTGCAGCGCGATCTTTTTCACCAATGGTGCATGTTTGAGCAGCAGGGTCTCGGTAGTGGCTTCATTGGACGTGGGACCCGGCCGAGTGCTTGTCGTCGATGTGTAACTCATGCGTGACTCGTCTGCCGTTGTATTTTTCGTTCCGGGAAAAAGCTCAGTGTGCCGCCCAGTTCCGTCTGTGGTTCGAGCCGGCTCACGGCGTCGGCCAGGCGGCCGAACGCGCGTGCCGACGGGCTCTGGGGATAGGCCGAGGTCACCAGCCGTTGCATCCGGCCGGCGCGTTGCAGGTAGTCGTCCTCCGGGATGGCGCCGAGGTAGTTGATGTCGACGTGGAGAAACTGGTCGGCGGTCTGCAGCAGCCGTTTGTAGAGCTCGAAACCCTGATCCTCGTCGCGCACGCGGTTGGCCATCGCCTGAAAGCGTTTGATCCCGTATTGCTGGTTCAGCACCTTGATCAGGGCGTAGCCGTCGGTGAGCGAGGCGGGGTCGTCGCAGAGCACCACCAGCACCTCGCCGGCGGCCTGGCAGAAGTGGGTCACGGTGTTGTTGATGCCGGCGGCGGTGTCGATGACCAGGGTATCGATGTTCCAGGGCAACTCCGAAAAGCTGTTGATCAGGCCCAGATGCTCGGTGGCGTCGAGTTGCGCCATCCGCTGGATGCCCGACGAGGCGGGAAGGATGCGGATGCCCTCCGGGCCTTTGACGACGATGTCGCTCAGGTGGCAGTGGCCGTCGAGCACATGGGAGAGGTTGTAGTGACTCTGCAGGCCGAGCATCACATCGACGTTGGCCAGGCCCAGGTCGGCGTCCATCAGCAATACCGATTTGCCCTGTTTCGACAGGTTGGCGGCGAGGTTGGTGGCGACCGTGGTCTTGCCGGCGCCGCCCTTGCCGCTGGTGACGGCGATGACCTGTATGCTGTTGCGACTACGCATCTCTTTTTTTCCTGTTCTACTGCGTGACGGGGGTGACGCCGACCTCGGTGGCGCGCTTGCCGGGGGGAGGGGTGGGCGCCTTTTTCACCGGCGTCTGGCGGTTGACCATGGTGACGGCCTTGGCGACCAGGTGCTTGGCGGTGGCCTGGTAGAGATGGGAGTTGACGTCCAGGCCGTCGCTCCAGCAGGCCACCGGCAGCTCGCCGTCGATGACGGCGGTGAGCGCGCCGCCCAGGTTCAGCGCCTCGTCCACCTTGGTGATGATGGCGCCGGCGAGCGGCTGGTCGCGGAAGGTGGTGACCAGCTTTTCCAGTACCGATGTCTGGTTGGTGGCCGGCAGCACCAGGTAGTTGCGGATCCCCAGATCGGCCTGCATCGTCGGCATCCTCTCCGGTGCCGCCAGGTCCTCGCGGGTGAGGCTGCCGGTGTCGATCAACACCAGCGAGTTGCTGCCGACGGCCTGAATGATCTGGCGGATCTCCTGCGGC
>Ga0256914_1002988_pt1 | contig 13684 bp, 14 predicted proteins | sample HulkmetaG_FD_191571 | JGI IMG/M metagenome (GOLD analysis project Ga0256914, IMG submission 191571) | Hydrothermal chimney microbial communities from Main Endeavour vent field at the Juan de Fuca Ridge, Pacific Ocean - Hulk | ecosystem: Environmental > Aquatic > Marine > Hydrothermal vents ... | reverse complement strand
TTGCTTATTCGTTTGAAAATTGAAAACTTAACCATCTGATTTTTCTTAACAATCCGGCATTCGCCGGATTAGAGGTGGGTAACATGGGCGAAAAAAAAACTGTGGTTGTTGCGCTGGGTGGCAATGCCATCACCCAGCAGTTCGAAGAAGGGAACATTCACCAGCAGTTTAGGAATACACGCCGGAGTTTGCTGGGGGTTGTGGAGCTCATCAAACAGGGTCACCGGGTGCTGATTACCCATGGGAACGGTCCCCAGGTGGGAAATTATCTCATTCGAGTGGAAGCCTCCCGGCATCTGGTGCCACCGTTGCCACTGGGGATTATGGTAGCAGATACGGAAGGCGGGATGGGCTACATGATTGAGCAGTGCCTGCAGAATAAAATGCACGACCGTGGTATTCAGAAAGAGGTGGCAACGGTTATCACGCAAATGCTGGTGGACCCGAACGATCCGTCCATACAGAATCCCACGAAATTTGTCGGTCCCTTCTACAAAAAGGAGGAAGTAAAGGAGCTGGTGGAGAAACGGGGCTGGATTGTGAAGGAAGACCCCGGACGCGGCTGGCGTCGGGTGGTCCCTTCCCCCAAACCGTTAGAGATTGTGGAAAAGAACATCATTCGCATGCTGGTGGAACGGGATGTGATTGTAATTGCTGCCGGTGGCGGCGGTATTCCGGTGTACATCGATCCGAAAAACGGCTGGCTGGAAGGGGTGGATGCTGTGATTGACAAAGACCTGGCCAGCGCAGTTTTAGCCCGAGATGTGAATGCGGACGAACTGATGATTTTAACTGCAGTGGAAAAGGTGGCATTGAATTTTGGACAACCCAACCAGCGAGATCTGGATCGAATGACCGTGGCGGAAGCCCGGCGGTATCTGGACGAAGGGCATTTTCCCGCCGGTAGTATGGGACCGAAAATTCAGGCTGCAATCAATTTCCTGAACAGTGGCGGAAAGCGAGTGGTGATTACCTCCATCGAAAAATCGGTGGATGCGGTCCAGGGCAAAGCCGGAACGGTGATTGTGCCGGAATAAATTTGTGGGATGCCCGAATGGGGGAATGAAACAAGAGAGTGACTATTGAACCGGTGAAGTGAAAGAGAAGAATACGCCACAGGATGGGGGTTGAGCCGATTCACAGCTAATCCGGTTCCGTGAGGATAGTTGGACGGCAAAATCAATAGCAAAGAAAATGACATAAACAGATGGCGACCTAAAAAACTGAGTGAGGGACATCGATGAATATTCACGAGTATCAGGCAAAGGAAGTGTTTCGGAAGTACGGTGTGGCGGTACCGCGGGGTAAGGTGGCATTTACTCCGGAGGAAGCCGAAGCCGCTGCACGCGAGTTGGGTGGAGATGTGTTTGTCGTCAAAGCACAGATTCATGCCGGGGGCCGTGGCAAAGCCGGTGGGGTGAAATTAGCCCATTCCCCGGAAGAGGTGAAAGAGATTGCTGCCCAGATGATTGGCATGAAGCTGGTCACCCATCAGACCGGTCCGCAGGGGAAGGAAGTGCGCCGGGTGCTGGTGGAAGAGGGAATTGACATCGACCGAGAGCTGTATCTGGGCATTGTGCTGGACCGCTCCCGCTCCCGGTTAGTGCTGATGGCCTCCACCGAGGGGGGTGTGGAGATCGAAAAAGTGGCTGCGGAAAAACCGGAAGCCATCATTAAAGAATATGTGGATCCCAAAATTGAACTGCAACCCTTCCAGGCGCGAAAAATTGCTTTCGGACTGGGACTCCGGGGCGATCAGGTGAAGAATGCGGTAAAATTCATTTTGAGTCTGTACAAAGCGTTTGTGGACACCGACGCCTCCCTGGCGGAAATTAATCCTCTGGTGGTTACCAAACAGGGGCAGGTGCTGGCGCTGGATGCCAAAATGAATTTTGACGACAGTGCCCTGTTCCGTCATCCCGATATTCTGGAAATGCGCGACATTAGCGAAGAAGACCCGCTGGAGGTGGAAGCCTCCAAATATCACCTGAATTACATCAAGCTGGATGGCAATGTGGGCTGCATGGTGAACGGTGCGGGGTTGGCCATGGCCACCATGGATATTATTAAACTGGCTGGTGGCGAACCGGCAAACTTCCTGGATGTGGGTGGTGGTGCCAATGTGGAAACGGTGCGGAACGGATTCAAGATTATTCTCTCCGATCCCAATGTGAAAGCGATTCTAATAAACATTTTCGGTGGCATCGTGCGCTGCGATCGCGTGGCAAAGGGCATCATCGAAGCAGCCAAAACGGTGGACATTAATGTGCCCATGGTTATTCGGCTGGCCGGCACCAACGCCGAAGAAGCCGCCGAACTGCTGGAAAAATCGGACATGCATTTTGAAGTGGCCCAAACACTGGAAGAAGCCGCCCGCAAAGTGGTGGCTGTGCTAAATAATTAACCGGGAAACGTTGAACGGTGACTTGGTAGATTAAGAAAAAGGAGAAAAAATGAGTATCATCATCGATAAAACCTCTCGTGTGCTGGTTCAGGGAATTACCGGAAAGGAAGGTTCCTTCCACACCCAGCAGATGATGGAATACGGCACCAATGTGGTAGCCGGGGTCACCCCCGGTAAGGGTGGCCAGAAATTCATGGATCAGGTACCTGTGTACAACACCGTGCAGGAAGCGGTTCAGGAAACCGGTGCCAACGTTTCGGTGGTATTTGTGCCTCCGGCATTTGCTCCGGATGCCATCTACGAAGCAGCCGATGCCGGCATCGAAACGGTGGTGTGCATCTCCGAAGGCATTCCCGCCCTGGACATGCTGAAAGTGTACGACTATTTGCAAACCACCCACACCCGTCTGATTGGTCCCAACTGTCCGGGAATCATTTCTCCGGGAAAGTGCAAGGTGGGCATCATGCCCGGGTTTATTCATCGCGAAGGGACGGTGGGTGTGATTAGCCGCAGCGGAACGCTGACTTACGAGGCGGTGGATCAGATTACGCGCGAGGGGCTGGGACAATCCACCTGTATCGGCATCGGCGGTGATCCCATTATCGGCACCCGTTTCATCGACGCGCTGAAACTGTTCAAAGATGATCCGGAAACCGAATTGGTGGTTCTGATTGGCGAGATTGGCGGAACCGCCGAGGAAGAGGCAGCCGCCTGGATAAAAGAGAATTTCAATAAACCGGTGGTGGCATTCATAGCCGGTCAAACTGCCCCTCCGGGACGTCGCATGGGACATGCCGGAGCGATTATCAGTGGTGGAAAAGGTACTGCGGCGGAGAAAATGAAGGCGCTGGAAGCAGCGGGTATCCATGTGTGTAAAAGCCCTGCCGATATCGGAAAAACCGTGGCTGGTATTTTGAAAAAAGCATAGAGAAAAATGTGAATTTTTAGTATATTCGTGCCAATTTTAGATAAAGAAGTGGAGGAAAAAAATGGAAGAAGCAACCGTCCAGCGCCTGAAAGAAGAGTTGACTCAGAAAACGCCGGAACTGATGCGCCGTTCGGACATGCTGGTGATTTACCAGAAGTGGTGTAAAGCGTGCGGAATCTGTTACGACCTGTGCCCTCAGGGAACGCTGGCGCCGGACAGAGAAGGAAAAGTCTATATTAAATATCCCGAAACGTGCACCGGGTGTAAAATTTGTGAATTGCACTGCCCGGATTTTGCCATTATGGTCATCGGGCCGCCCCGAAAAGCTCCCAAGGCACCCAAGGAAGAGAAGTAAAGAAACTAACGCGAAAAATTAAGGAATAGATCATGGCAGAAGAAGTTCGATTTATGCAAGGAAACGAAGCCTGCACGGAGGGGGCGATTGCCGCTGGCTGCCGCTTTTATGCCGGTTATCCCATCACCCCTTCTACGGAAATTGCCGAACACATGTCCGATAAGCTCCCCCGGGTAGGTGGAAAATTCATCCAGATGGAAGACGAAATCGCCAGTATCGCCGCCATTATTGGCGCCAGTGTCGCCGGAGTAAAATCCATGACCGCCACCAGCGGACCGGGTTTCTCCCTGATGCAGGAAGGAATAGGCTATGCCTGTATGACCGAAATCCCGGTGGTGATTGTGGATGTGATGCGCGGCGGACCCAGCACCGGCTTGCCCACCAAAGCCTCCCAGGGAGATGTAATGCAGGCCCGTTGGGGTACCCATGGCGACCACTACCTGATTGCCCTGGCTCCCGAATCGGTGAAAGAAACGTTTTATCTGACCATTAAAGCATTCAACCTGTCGGAAAAATATCGCGTACCGGTGGTGCTGCTGATGGACGAAACCATCGGCCACATGCGGGAAAAGGTGGTTTTACCGGACTATTCCACCATTCACGTGGAAAATCGGCTAACCCCCATTGTACCGCCGGAATGGTATAAACCGTACGAAATTACCACCGACTTTATTACTCCCATGGCGCCATTCGGTACCGGTTATCGCTACAACATTACCGGTTTGACTCATGATGAGATGGGCTTCCCCACCAATAATGAGTACGAAATTGTGCGCAAGATGGACAAGCTGCGGGATAAGATTGAGCGGGCGCGGCACAACATCGAAGATTACGAAACCTTCTACACCGACGACGCCAACACACTGATCATTGCTTACGGATCGGTGGCGCGGTCGGCCAAGGAGGCGGTGCTGAACATGCGCGCCCATCGGCGGAAAGTCGGCTTGTTCCGTCCCATTACCCTGTGGCCCTTCCCGGAAAAAGCACTTCAGGAACTGATGAAAAAGGTGGACCGGGTATTTGTGGCGGAAATGAACCAGGGCCAGCTGATTCACGAAATTCAGAAAATCGAGTGTTATCACAAACGAATTTACGGAATTAATCGATATGATGGGGAAATGATTACCCCGAACCAGATCATCAGCAAAATTCGCGAGGCAAGATAAATGAAACAGCCAATTGTACTGACCTATTTGCGTGCCAAGAAACGGTTTCCCCACGTCTGGTGTCCCGGTTGCGGGCACGGTGTGGTGATGGGCTCCCTCATTCGAGCCATCGACAAACTTGGTTTAAACAAAGACGAAGTTGCCATGGTAAGCGGTATCGGATGTTCCAGCCGGATGACCGCCTACGTGGATTTCAACACCCTGCACACCCTGCATGGGCGGCCCATTGCGTTTGCCACGGGATTGAAATTAGGTAATCCCAAACTTCACGTGATTGTAATTACCGGTGATGGCGATGCGACCGCGATTGGCGGCAATCACTTTATTCATGCGGCGCGCCGCAACATCGACATCACGGTTATTTTGATGAACAACGCCATTTACGGAATGACCGGCGGGCAAATTTCTCCCACCACCCCGCACGGCGGTCGCGGTTCCACTGCCAAAGTGGGGAATCCCGAGCATCCGTTCGACATTCCGAAGTTAGCCATCGCTGCCGGTGCATCGTTTGTAGCCAGCACCACCGCATACCATGTTCCGGCAATGGATCGCCTGATTATGCAGGCCATTCAGAACAAAGGATTCTCACTGGTGGAAATCTATTCCCAGTGTCCCACTTACGAAGGGAAATGGAACAAACGCGGCGATGCACCTCAGATGCTGAAATATTACAAAGAGCACGCAGTGCCGATTACGGCAAAAAACAAATATTCGCCTGAAGAGTTAAAGGATAAGTTCTTTATTGGTGTGTTCCACAACGAACGTAAGCCGGAATTTGTGGAAGAATACGAAAAAGTGATTGAAACCATGCAGGTTCAGGAAAAACTAAAACAACTGAGCAAGAAAGAGGCAAGCGATGAATCACAAGGAAAAAAACAAGAAGAAACAAAAACGGGGAAAGATTGAGATTCGCCTGAGCGGTTCCGGTGGTCAGGGATTAATTTTAGCGGGTGTGATTCTGGCCGAAGCCGCTGCGATTTTCGAAGGGAAAAATGCGGTGCAAACCCAGAGCTACGGGCCGGAAGCCCGGGGTGGCGCCAGTAAAAGCGAAGTCATCATCAGCGACGGCGAAATTCTCTATCCCAAAACCACCCGTGTGGATTACCTGTTAGCCTTGAATCAGGAATCGTGCGACAAATACGCTCGCGATCTGAAGGAAGACGGATTGCTGCTGGTGGATTCCGACGCTGTGGAACATCTGCCCCCGGTAAACGTGGTGGCGCTTCCGCTCATCCAGACCGCCCGCGAAAAAGTTGGCCGGGTGATGACTACCAATGTGGTGGCACTGGGTGCGCTGGTGGAAATTAGCAAGGTGGTGAAATACGAATCGCTGAAAAAAGCCGTGTTGCACCGGGTTCCCAAAGGGACCGAACCGCTCAACCTGAAAGCTCTGGAACTGGGACGTCAGCTGGCCAGGGACTATCTGAAACAGTTTGAAGTAACAACGGAGGGTTAATCTTGAAGCAGAGAACACTCACGATTATAAAACCGGAATGTGTCGCAGAAAAGCATATTGGCGATATCATTGCGCGAATTGAAAAAGCGGGTTACGAAATATTGGGGCTGAAAATGGTGAAGCTGCTGCGCAAAGATGCCGAGCAGTTTTATCTGGTACACAAGGAGCGCCCTTTTTACGGGGAATTAGTGGAGTATATGACCAGCGGTAAAGTGGTGGTGATGGTGCTGGAAAAGGAAAACTGTGTGGAAGATTTCCGTAAATTCATCGGTGCCACCGATCCGCAAAAAGCCGAAGAAGGCACCATTCGCAAGGATTTCGGAAAGAGTATTCAGTTTAACTGCATTCATGCTTCCGACAGTGTGGAAAATGCTGCCAGAGAGGTCTCTTTCTTCTTTTCGGAAAAAGAACTTCTGGCATGTTTATAACGTGGGTAGGACAGGAGAGCATGTCGCAAATCCACAAAATGTAGAGGGAAGCGTATGAAAGAAGAGAAGAAAGTGCTGGATATCGGTATTCTGTCCCAGGAAGGTGCCTTGCCCATGGAGGAGGATCAACAGTTTAAGAAAGTAGTGGTCATTGGGGCAGGAACCATGGGACAGGGAATCAGTCAGCTGGTGGCGTCCAAAGGGCTGGATGTTATTATCATCGAGAAGGATGAAGAGAGCGCCAGGCGTGCGCTGGAGGGAATTGAGCGGAACATCGACCGCGAAATTGCCCGCTGGACCATGACCGCCAGCGAAAAGAAGAACATCCTGAACCGCATTGTGCTCTCCTGGAATCTGGATGATGCCCGGTTGGGCGATCTGGTGATTGAATCGGTTCCGGAAGACCTGGAACTGAAACAACAAATCTTTAAAAAGTGCGACGAAATCTGCGATCCGGCAACGATTTTTATTACCAACACATCCACCCTCAGTATCACTGAAATTGCCTCTATCACTAACCGCGAAGATCGCATTATCGGGATGCACTTTCTGAATCCGGTTCCCAAGATTCCTCTGGTGGAAATCATCCGTGGTTTGAAAACCTCCGACGAAACCTTCAAGCTAACCAAACGGTTTGCCGAGACGCTGGACAAAACCGCTGTGGAGGTTTTCGAATATCCCGGCTACATCACCACCCGGGTGATTGTCCCGTTCATCAACGAAGCACTGTTTATCCTGATGGAAGGCATTGCCAGCGCAGAGGATATCGATACCGCCATGAAGTTAGGGTTCAATTTTAATATGGGACCGCTGGCTCTGGCGGATATGATGGGGCTGGATGAGTTGCTGCGCATCATGGAGGCACTTTTCCGCGAATTGGGCGATTTGAAATACCGTCCCTGCCCGTTGCTGAAAAAGCTGGTTCGTGCGGGACATTTAGGACGGAAAACCGGCAAGGGGATTTTCGAATATCCCGAGGCAACCGGTGAATAGCCATCTGTTCCCGTTGGATGAATTGTGAAACAGATGAATCAAACGATTGAGCTTTAGCTGAGAGGAGAGGACATCGGCCATGAAAGTTCTGGTATTAAATGCGGGAAGTTCTTCGGTGAAATATCAGCTGATTATTCCCGAAACGCGGGAAGTGATTGCCAAAGGGGTGGTGGAACGCATTGGTTTAACCGGTGCCGTGCTGACCCACAAAGCTTACGATAAACCGGAAATTAAACTCACCGGCGAGATTCTGGATCACAAAGTAGCCATTGAATATGTTCTGACCATATTGTTAAGCAAAAATCATGGTGTGCTGAAGGATAAAAACGAAATCGATGCGGTGGGGCATCGCGTGGTGCATGGTGGCGAGGCATTTAGTGGATCGGTGCTGATAACCCCGGAGGTCATTGCCGAGCTGACCAAATGTATCGATTATGCACCGCTGCACAATCCCGCGAACATTAAGGGAATTAAAGCGGCACAGGCTCTGCTCCCCGATGTGCCACAGGTGGGAGTGTTCGACACCGCTTTTCACCAGACCATGCCGGACTATGCCTATATCTACGGAATTCCCTACGCGTTGTACAAGCGTCATGGTATCCGGCGGTACGGTTTTCATGGAACATCCCATCGCTATGTCTCTTACCATGCTGCCCAGCTTATTGGTAAAACCAAAGAAGATTTGCGCATCATTACCTGTCATTTAGGTAACGGTTCCAGCGTGGCAGCGGTCAAGTACGGAAAATCCGTGGACACCAGCATGGGATTTACCCCCCTGGAAGGTCTGCTGATGGGCACTCGTTGCGGCGATATCGATCCCGCAATTGTCCTTCACGTTATGGGTAAGGAAGAGCTAACACCCAGCGAAATTAACACCATGCTCAATAAACATAGCGGTGTGCTGGGAGTCAGTGGTATTAGTAGCGATATGCGCGAAATCGAAGAGAATTATCAAAGTAACGACCGCGCCCGTTTGGCCATGGATATTTACACCTATCGAATTAAAAAATACATCGGCGCTTATGCGGCAGCGATGGGTGGGGTGGATATTGTGGCTTTTACCGCCGGTATCGGAGAAAACAGCGCATTTGTCCGACAGCGCGTATGCGATGGGCTGGAATTCCTGGGAATTTACCTGGACGAACAAAAGAACACCTCTGTGGAGAAAGGAAAAGAAACCATAATATCCACGGACGATTCCCCGGTTAAAGTGATGGTCATTCCCACCAACGAAGAGCTGGTAATTGCCATGGATACTGCACGAATTGTCCGGGAAATGAAAGAAAAAACGGTTCAGAATTGATCTCTTCAGTTCAACTTTTCCCCTAAAGGCCCGGAGTCTTCACTGGCTCCGGGTTTTTGAATTCCCTCCGCTGAAGCATGCTGAAAAATGATTCCCCGATTTTTAGTTCCCCGAAACGGGTTGATGGTTTTCGTTGGATTGTATGCTCAATCCCATTGGTTCCCCTTTTTCCGGCGGTGCCGGAGCAAAACCCCGAAAAAGCCAGTGCAATTTCTGATCGGTTCCGCAACGCCGGAAGTCCCGGTCTTGTATCTGCAGCCCACTGGAGACTGAATCCCACCGGTTATTTGACTGAAATGAGCTGAATTCCTACCCGAATCATGGGATACACCCGATTGGAAATGAGGGTGCTTACCATCACTTCTGCCTGCAGATACGGAAAGAATTGATAACGAAAACCCAGGTTCCCGATCAAAGACCAACCTCCTTCCGGTTCATCAGAGTGGGATGTTGATTTTTCTTGTAACGTATCTCCGGGTTGAGGATAGTTGAAGGCCGTATAAAACCGGGTTTCGGTGATTTTATGTTTGTATTGAGTGAGCATTATTCCCCAGCTGGCGATGGGCTGCAGGCTGTGATAAGGTTTAAAGCGGACGGTTGTTTGAAGACCTCCGAATTTGAACTGACTTTTTTGGGTAACGTGCCATTCATCGTGGGCATATTGGTCATCCTGACGGATTTCCACCTTCGTTTCCGGTGAACTCCAACCGGATTGACCGTAACAGAAGTCAATACTAACTCTGGGTTTCAAGTAAACCCTGAATTCGCCAGCCCAACCTGGTAAAACCCCATTATCCGGCAGGTAAATCATGAGTCCCGATGCATGAATAGCGGCCTGGTGTGTTACATGATAAGTTCCGGAGAGTATTTGGCCGAGGTATTCTTTTCTTTCACCGATCGATTTTCCTTCCCAGGGCACTTCAATGTCCACCGACTTGATGGTATTGACAAAGGCTGTGGCGATTAAACCGGTGGCAAGAAATCCAACTCCCAAAAATGTCGCTTTTTCTTCGGCACTCATGCTAAACCATCCCGGCGGATCGTCTCCCTGAGCAAAACCAATGATTGCGCCTGAGGCAGAGGCGCCCAATGTAATCAGTAACGGCTTTTTCCAGGAGCTGTGCCGGACCAGCCACAGGCCGGTTACATCAGAAAGGGCTAAAGTCCGGAGCTCCGGGGTATCCGAACGATAAACCAGTGAATCGTTCCGGACTCCAACCAGCCGGCAGGTATGCTGCCCCTGAGTTTGGGTGGAAAGACGGACCACCGTCTTAGTTGGGTATGTTGTTTTCATCCGCATCCTTTGCCGGATGGGAATAACGAACTGCCTGACAAAATCCTCCCGGCTCAATCTCCGGGTTATCTGGAAGCGCCTTCCACCTTCGTGATATACGATTTGTAGTGAATAGGTACTATCGGGCATTTGCCGAAAAATGGCGAATTCGAAACCGTTGATTTCCGGAAACAGATCATATTGTTCCCGAATTTCCGGGGTAATGGTTTTTCCAATTGCGGGATGAATGGTGATAATTTTGCCCTCCTGTTGTGCCAGAAGGATTCCGGTAAAACCGGAGATGATTATTACCGGAACCATTATTCCGGAAATGATTCTTTGAAACATTTTTTGTTCCTCCGGATTTGATGAAAATTGGAGTGGTCAGTCCGGTTAATATCAACGTTGCGTGCACGATAGGACCCGTATCCGGTGTCGGAATTTCCTGACATGTTATTTACCTTCCTATTTGCCATAATGTTCTAATTTCAGATAAATGCCGAATGATTCGTCCTGGTTAACAACAACCCAATTTAAATGATGATCTATTATGGTCGCAAATCCGTGATAGGTACCATTCCATTGGTTTCCGCACCCGGTTATTTCGAATGAGTTTATGAAGTAAAAATTTTTATCCGTCCAATTAATGAGAATATTTCCGTTAAATTCGCCCCCACTGGAATTACCGCCGGTGAACTTCCCGTTTTCCTGAATATCGAAAAATATCGTGTCGTTAGCTTCTTGAGATTCCCAATGGCCGGTAATTTTAGAATAAGATGGCGGGATGCTGTAATTCGAATCCACCCGTGTCAGGTTCAATGTTCCTCTCCCATTTAGCGGAGGAGTCGAACCAATGCATTGTGCCATCATACGATATCCTGGATGAACTTCGGTCATTTTTCCATCAGAAATATTTAATGTTCCGATTGGTGGCCCGGGTGTGTCAAAAACAGTCATCGTTCCAGATATTTCTATTTCATTTTGTTTAAGAAAACCATAAGAAATCAACGGATAGAATGTATTGTTTGTATCAGAATACAGAAAAAAGGATTCCCCGGTTGTTGAGATGAGGGCAAGCGTGTTCAAATATCTGGTCGTATCCTGATTTTCATTCAATTTCAATTTGCCTTTCCATAACCCATATGCATCGAATGATGGACCCATGCCACCAAGATTAAAAATTTCTTCTTCCGGAACTCCCCGGAAGCACCCCTGGATTGAAAACATCTCCCAGAGTATCAGAAGCGATAAACCGCTGACCAGAACGGATTGAATGATGATTTTCATCATACCCCCTTTTAAATTTGTTTTTTTGAATCCTCCCTTTTTTATTGGTTAAAAACAGGAATTTCCGGCTCAAACGGGTTTTCTGTTCGGGTTAAAAGTATTTTTAAGCGACCATGGGTATCTGTCGAATTAACCGATGGCTGATGCGATGAAAGATGTCTTTCAGGTTCGGTCCGGTAATGGTGATGCCGTGATTTTTAAGTCCCACCACAGCCCGGTTGGGGTCGGGTGTTTGTTGGAGCAGGTTAACCACTTCCCGGGCCAGCTCCACGGTTCCGCAGGGGAAATTCTGACGGGTACACAGAATATCTTTCATCCAGGCATGTACGTGTACAATTGCCCCAACTGCCGGGAAGGTTCGGTAAATCAGAGCGTGTTCGACCGCATCCACGGAAACACGCGCACGCGGATCGTAGTCCGGCGGAACACTTACCATCACCACTCCACGGAGCTCATCCACGCCCTTTACCAGCAGCACTTCTTGACCAATCTGCCCGATTTGTGCTTTGTTGATTCCCCGGGCAGTCATCCAGAAGGTAGAGCCGCCCAGACCGGGGATGGCTTCTCTGGCGCTGAGATTCCCATAACTTAGCCCTTTTACCTGAAAGAGCTGATAAAGATGGGTGATATCATCGGGATTCAGGAATTTTTGCAAAGGAAATGGTGCCGGAAGTACACCCAGTTCATCCAGTACCTTTCCGTAATGCCGGATTTGTTCCACCACAGCGGAATGATGCCAGTATGCCCGGGGCAGGTCCACCGAAAAGCTGTTTTCGATGGCAAACCGTGCTCCCACGATGGGCAACATGCGGCGAAATACCTGTTCCGGATGAAAGGGGAGCCCGTAATACCCCGCTTCGGGGGTGGTAAAGTAAATGTGGGCTGAGGGCAATGATCGGTCCGGATTCAGGTCGGGAGCATCCGGCACCACACAGAGGCACAGATTGGCCAGGGTTCGTACCAGCGTCTGGTAGCACACCGCTTGAAGGTTAGAGTATGGTTGAGATGCCAGTACCAGCGAGACGACAAAAATCGCGCGGGAGTTGCGCCGGAAAATACCCGGCGACTGGATATCGGTCAGGTTTAACACAAACCGTGCCTGATGGGGGTCAGAGACCCGCCGGTGTCCATTTCTCTGAAGTTGTTCAATCATCTGTGCTGCATAGGCATCCCGCAGCGGTTGAGAATCCGTCTGGTGTACGTAAAAAGTTAATGATTGCATTTTACATCCTTCCTCTTTTTTCTGAATTACGGTTTCATCGTTTCACTGATTCCACGTTTGCTCCGGGGGTGGAATGACCTAATCCAATGCGAATGTGCAGGACCGTCCACAAAACCACTGCCGGTAAACCCAGGATGAGTGCATGGAGCAGGTAGTGGGTGTAGGCGCTCCACAAAAATCCGGGAATAAACAACAGATACAGTGCATTGTGCACAAAACCATCTCGATTAATCACCCATTCCCGACGGGCTTTCCGCAAGCGCGAGAAAATGGTTCGGTCTGGCAGGAGCCGGGGAACCAGCTGGCAGAATCGGGAAAACGCCTGCGGATGATTGCGGCGCAAGGCTTTTTCCTCGTAACGGATGATTTGTTCGTAGTGGAAGAACAGCAACAGCGGCATGAGCAGGCCAATCGGTGGCAATACCAGGGCAAAACCCACAAAGGCGATCAAATCGGACAGGTAAATGGGATTTCGCACCAGCCGGTACGGACCGCCGGTGACCAATCCGTCGTTCTGCACTTCAAATCGCATCATACGACGGGAGGTGAGAAAACTGCCTGCCCACATGCGCAGCAGGGAGGCTGCAACCATGGTCAGCGCTGCCAGCAGATATGCCAGGGTGAGAGATTGGTTCTCGGACAGGCCGATGAGCAAACCCGGTAGCGCACCAGTCAGCGGGAAATGCTGAAATACGGTGAATGAGAGACCACAAACGGCAGCAACAATGGCAAAAGAAACAAAGATTCGAGCTTCGAACTCGATTCTCTGAATTTTTTCCGGGAAGGTCTTCATGATAAATCTCCTTTATTGGGTGTCATAACGGGAAGTGCTCCGGGCAATATTTCCACTGTGGCGGGGAGATAGCCCA
>Ga0256914_1002987_pt1 | contig 13686 bp, 10 predicted proteins | sample HulkmetaG_FD_191571 | JGI IMG/M metagenome (GOLD analysis project Ga0256914, IMG submission 191571) | Hydrothermal chimney microbial communities from Main Endeavour vent field at the Juan de Fuca Ridge, Pacific Ocean - Hulk | ecosystem: Environmental > Aquatic > Marine > Hydrothermal vents ... | reverse complement strand
AAAAGTGTTGCACTTTATGATGAAGATGGACGAAAATTGCCGCACGTAGACGATGATTCGCTTCTTCCACCCTCGTCTTTTCATCGATCTTCTTCATAATGAGTTGGAAGCGTCTTCAAGGTTTATTTCAAATTCATATCATCAACTACTTAAACCAGGCCTATGATCTGGCGACGTTGATAAATTGTCTCAACATTGAATCGCCCCCTTGACGTGTTGCGAAAGGGAGAGTAGGAGAGAATACGCTGTTAATGGGCTCAGAAATGTCTGAAACTGGCGTTTTTGCCGCTTTTGCACAAATGTCGCATGGTGTAGTACCATAGCAAAATATTGTGTCAATTTACCCATATTTGCCCTCGTAAGGTGGTGATTCAGACTCAGTTATGTTGTACATTACAACTGATGCTAGCATGTTGTCTAAGACAGCACAGCGTGATGGATTGATTGTTTTGCCGCGTTTGCTAAAGCGGAGCCAGCGGGAATTTGATCCTGAAAGCAGCAAGGCATATATTTTGCAACCAGTATCGGTGAGTGATTTTTTGGTGCATTGGCGGAGACTGGAAGCGGGGGATGAGGTGGTCGCAATTCATGCACATCGGATGTTCGAGCACACCGTAATTCGGGCCAAGACTGCAGGACGGTTGTCGCGGCCTCAGATCGAGACCCATGTGTATGAGGCTTTGTCCTCCCATAGCGTCAGACAAATTGTTGATCTATTCTTGCAATACCGGCGCCAACTTGATCTGAATCTAGCTGATTTGGTTTTAGAACAGATAAAACTCGAGACTGATTCATGGTTTTTGCAACCAGATGAAACGGCGCGAGGACGATGGTGGCGTTCGTTATGGACGATTTTTCAACGCTTGGATTGGTATTCGTTCGATCATTTGAAAAATGAGCCTCAAAAAATCTCCTGGGAAGCATTGTTACCCGACATTTATGATAAAACCAGGAATCGGCGGGTGAATGTGTACGTCACAGGCTATCCTTCTGCTGCGCCGGCCGCAAAAGTGGTTCAGGAGATTCATAAATGGGCGCATGTTGGTTACCTAGAGGTGACGCAATTGCAGGTGCGTTATCCGCACATCAATAAACTGGTGATCATCGAAAGTCTTCCTTCAAAGGAGCGTATCGAAACAATTGTTCATAGCGTCTTTGAAAACACGAAAATGTGGTGATTTCCTTTCCTCCTCTTTTCGCCAAACAAGAAAATAAATCTTGGAGTAAGGCATACTACTTATGTTTGATTCTCAGTTAAGAAATATCCGTGTCTTGTTGGTAGCAAGCGATCCTGGTATCGCTGAAGCTATTCGGCTGCATGTGGGACAGGCGTTTTTGCTGTCTTTGGTTGATACTGCTTTTTCTGTTACTGAAGCGCGAGAAAAGGTGCCGGTTTTTCTGCCCGATGTGGTGTTGATTGCTGAGCCAACGCCCGAATTTCCCTTGGAAACCGATGTTTACAGCTATTGCCGTGAGCTGGCTTTCGATTATCCTGGCATCGCGCCGATCTTGTTGTTGCAGCAAATCGGGAATAAGACCCTCGAGGCTGCATTGGATTCTGGCGCGAGGGGGGTGGTGCAGATCACACGTGGTTCGGAAGGATGGTATGTGCTAGGTGAACAGCTTGAATCGCGCGTGCGACAGGCTTTCGATATGGTAAGTCAGCAACGGGGTGAGCAATGGGCCTGGAATCAGTTGTTCGATCGCCGGCGCAGTGTGGTGATTATGAGTGGAAGTGGGGGTGTAGGCAAAAGTTTGATTGCAGCGTTACTTTCTATCCGCATTGCGTCGTATGCCACTCAGATTTCAGAGACGTTTCAATCGACGCCTGAGGTTGCTTTGATGGATGCAGATCTAAGAGGGGGAATTCAACATTTATTGTTTGATATCGAGCCAGCCCATACTTTGGCTGATATCGCCCAGCTCGATCGCGGGCTGGATAGAGCCAGCACTCGACTTTTCTCTCAAGAAGTCCGCTTTCCGGTATCAAAAACCACTGAGGGGCGCCTCCATTTGGTGGCATCACCAAAGCTAAGCTCAGACGACACGCCATTGACACCATCGCAAATGGCCAATGTTATGTCTGTGATGCGCAATGCTTTCGATTTTCTTGTGGTGGATACTCACACCTCCTTGATTCCTACTTCATGGCCTATTTTGCAAACGTGTAGCTATGTCTGGCTTGTCTGCACTCCTGATATCGTTTCGGTATATCAAACTCGTCGTTTGGTCGATGTAATGTTGCAAAAGGATGAGGGGGGATTGCGTTCGAAGCTGGGGGTTATTATCAATCGCATCGAGAAAAAGCGGGAGATTACGCCTGAAGATGTCCAGTTTGTTTTTGAAAAGGAGCGCATTCCTGTTTTGGCTGAGATATGGAATGATTCCATGCGAGTGGAAGGGTACCTCAATCAGGGAGAGCTTTATCCTCTCACGTTCGTCCCGAAATCTAAGAAGAAACGGCGCAAACGTAACAAGAGAAAACCATCTGATGCGCCCCCAGCGCTCAAGCCCATGTCATTGAATCAGGCCATCGACAAACTCACGTACACATTCTTATCCGATCTACTTTCCGTTCAGGAAGCATGAATTGAGCACTATGATGCAACCACCTTCATTTGTTGGTCAACATGAACGTTATCAAGGGATTGAATTGAATCCGGACACAGGGCTCTGGCTGGCTCGGGGCGTTCAAAGCGGACGGTTGGTTTCCGTCCGTGTGGTAACTGCTTCCGAGGGATATCGTCCAGAACGAGTTTTTCGCGAAGCAAAAACGCTTGGCGAGATTCAATCATCCCACATAGCGAAGATTATCGATTTTGGACAAAATCCTTCTCGCGGTGATTATTACATCATCATGGATGCCTTGGTCGGGATCACGCTCGAGCGCAAGGTGCAGATGACGCAGTTCAATCGACTTCCTCAATTCGAAGCCATCAGCATCTTTGCACAGCTTATCGATGCACTGCGTTTGGTACATGAACGCAGCGTCATTCATCGGAATATTCGCCCGCGCGCCATTGTTATTTCTCCTGATCAACAGGTTACATTGTGGGATTTTGGATTGGTCCAAACTGCGAGTTCAATTCAACAGGGCATGCTTGAGCTGTTGATGAGTCATGCCTATATGGCTCCTGAGTTGGTTGCTGGCGATATGGCCGTACCACAGTCTGACATCTATTCCGTAGGGGCGGTGTTGTATTTTATGCTAACGGGGCATCCTCCCTTCGAGGCTGGCGATTGGATTACGTTGGCAAAAAAAATCACCCATTCTGAACCTGTGCAGTTGCGTTGGTACCGCACCGATGTCATTGAACCTATCGAAACGCTTCTCACCCGCTGTATGTACAAACGCCCATCACAAAGGTTTCAAAGTGCAGCTGATGTGCTTGATTGGCTGAAAGCCGAAAGGCTAAACATCCATCGCGATGTGAAATCTTATCGACTTAGTCAGATTAGCAAAGCTCTGGAGCATGATCAATTGGAGAAGGCCAGAGATGAACTCAAGGTGTTACAGCGTCAGTATCCCAAAGATCGGGATGTATCTCGGGTTGCCCGGCTGGTTTGGCAACGTTGGCGCACCCGTAAGCGAACTGAGTTGGAAAAACATTATGCGCTGCTTATCAAATATCGCAAGGATCGAGCCTACAATAAAGTCATTCAATCGCTAAAATCCATGGAAGCTGTCATGGATGAAATTAAAAGAGAGAATTTGGAAGATGAGCGATATTTGCGGAATTGGCATGAGAAGCTGGAAGAGATTCGACGGGAAATTCTTATTGCCCAGGGAGTTAGCTTTCTTTCGAGTTCCACCACAAACCGTATATATCCAATGGAGAAAGATGTTAACTTTGTCGGTCGGAGATCGAAGCGGGGCCCATCACAAATCGATGTCGATTTATCTGCTGAGCCTGATTTCCGCACCGTTTCGCGCCAGCATGCGAAAATCGTTCGTGATGGCATTACCTGGCGCATTATTCATTTATCGACAGTTAGCATCACCAAGGTTGGAGGCGAGTTGGTGGGGCCGGAGGGCGCCTTGCTTACTGATGGGGCGGTGGTCCAGTTGGGGAAAGTTCAGTTAAGTTTTCATATCCGGCGTAACACATCTGTTCATCTGGAGGAAGAAGTATGAAGCATCTACATTTGATGATTGCTCGGCTTTTGAGAAAACGCTCCCCCTTGGTTTTGGGCGTGTGGATGGTTTTGTTCGGAGCGATTTCGCTGGTCATGGCTCAATCCGAGTTGCAGGAAGTCCAGATTCAGAATGTTGACTTTTCACAATTCCCTATGACCGAAGTATTTGTGGCTCCCCGTACGGAGGGCGGTGGTGAGCTTTCAGATATTGACGCCAACGCTTTTCGTCTCAAAGAAAATGGCGTATTGGCTCCCATTGATGAGGTGACGAAAGAAGATGTCGGCTCATTGATCGCCATTTTGTTGGATGCATCTGGAAGCATTAACTCTGCTGGGGCTACCGGAAAGCTGCGCAGAGAAGAAGCGATTGAGATCATCGATGAGCTGGTAATGTCAGGCAAGTGGTTGGATAAAGAGAAGCGAAATACCTATGTTATGCTTTTGGCTCCCATCGGAGCAGATGATTATAAGATTTTGCAGACATGGACCAACGATTATGTGAGTATTCATAATCAGGCCTACACCTACAACTATAAAGGACAGAAGACAGATACGCCTTTGTACGCCATGCTTATCGAGGTGATCAACCGGATGGATGACGCCCCTGGCGCTGATATCAAGCAAAAGTCTATCCTTGTCCTTTCGGATGGCATCGATCGCACCAGCGCTGAAGAGATCGGTGATGTCATTGGCCGGGCCAACAATAAGCATATTACCATCATGAGCGTCAAGTTGGGGCCAGAGCATTCGGGGCAGGCAAAAAATCTCAGACGCATGTCCAGGTTGACCAACGGGTTGTATACGGTGTTCACTGGCGTTGATGCGCTTTCTCGCATGTATGACACGCTAAAATCTCAGGGTTCCCAATATCGCCTTGTCTACCAATCGAAGATTAAGCAAGCTGGCCTCCATCAGATTCAAGCGGGCGTAGATTGGAATGGTGAAGTTGTCTGGAGCCAGCCGGAAGATGTAAGTTTAACGCTCGAACCGCCTGAGGTGCACATCAGCTCGCCGGAGGCAGGAATGCTGATTGAGCGCAATGCTGAGCGTTGGGACGAAGATCCGCTCTTTATTGAGCCGCGCACTATCGAAGTAATTTCAGAGCTTTCATGGCCCGATGAGCATCCGCGTGAGATTGTACGCGCCACCTATCTTGTGGATGGCGTCGCTATTGACAATCTTTCTACACTGGCCCCTTACTTGTGGAATATCGCGGCGTTGCCAAAGGGGTCTCATGCCCTTGCGGTGGAAGTGGAAGATACTCTGGGCATGATCAGCCTAAGCGATCCTGTTCCAATCACCATTGATATTTCTATTCCTCCCGCACCGACGCTCGCGCCAGAAGCTACTGTGGATGTAGACGCCCTGGTGGAAAAGATGGTGGCAGGCGAGGTAAGGCGTCGCACCAGTTCGCTGACGATGTTTTCGGCTTTTGCATTGTTGTTGGCGTTGCTTGCTTTGTTGTTGGCGGTGGTTGTTTTCATTCGACGACCAAAGATTGTGCGAGATATGACCGCCACTTTGGCCGGGGTCGTAAAGGAAGCGACTGAGATATTTATCCCGCGTCGGGGAGTTGATGCCAGCGTCAGAAAAGCAAAAGCATATCTGATTCCGGTGGATGGCGCTGGGCAACAAGCTGATCCTATTCCCATCCGCCATCAGACTGTCTCTATCGGTCGCGACCCATCTCGGGCGCAAATTGTGCTTGCCAATCGCAGCGTTTCCAGGTTGCACGCCAGTATTGTAGAGGATGAAGATAATGTTTTTCGGCTGCGAGACGAAGGTAGCACCGGTGGCACCTATCTGAACTATGAAATGGTACCCCCCGAGGGCATGATTCTGACGCCTGGGGATGAGATTCAGATCGGGCGTGTGCGCTTGACGTTTCAATTGCACCTTCCTGATGCGCCCTCTACTCAGCCGAGTGATTCTGGCGTAGCTGGCATGGAGGAGCCAGATGCACGGGCGCCTCAGGATCAAACATCGCCTTTTATCGCCGATGCGGATATGGTTGAGGATTCCGATATTACGGAACCGTTCTCTGATTAGGAGCTGACGCCATGGATGAGTTGCGACCGGGGGTCTTCATCGGTCATTTTCGGATAGAAGCTGTTCTGCCTGAAGAAATCGGCGGATTTGCTCGCATTTGTATTGCCAGGCGCGTTGAACATGGAGTAGAAAAAGAACGTGTGGCTTTAAAGTTGGTGCGCGTCAAAGTTGACGCCAAAACCGATAGGGCAGCCAACCGCTTGCGTGAGACATATACCAGAGCGTTACATAATGAAGTGGAAACGCTGCGGCAATTGCACCATCCTGACATCGTTCGTATCTTTCCCATTCCTATGGAGGGAGGCGGACTTGCCTTTACGGCCCGGGCGATGAATCTGGAGGGGCATCCCTGGTATTTTGTCATGGAGTACTTGGGAGGTGGGTCGGTGGAAGAACTTGTGAAAGAAGAGGGCGCTTTGGATGTATGGCTCGCTGTTGAAGTCTTGTATCAGGTGGCGAGCGCCCTTGATTATCTTCACAGCAAAGGCTATGCCCACCTGGATGTCAAGCTCAGCAACATGATGTTTCGGGGCGCAGTTGAACAGTCAGGACGTCCTGAAATTGTTTTGGTTGATTTTGGCGCTGCACAAAAAAGCCAGTTGCGTGCTGAAGTTGAAGCTGGTGCATTGGTGTATTTACCACCGGAACGAGTGCGTATGCTCCAGGGCGAGCCCCCAGAAACTATCACCGAAAAGGCGTCGGCCGATATCTATTCGTTGGGCGTAGCCTTTTATCGTATGTTGACAGGAAAGTTGCCCTTTTCGGGGCGACGCTCGCGGGTAACTACCGCCATTCTTGAACATTCACCAACACCTCCTTCACAGATTAATAAAGATATTGAATCCTATCCTGAGTTGGAGCAATTGGTGCTGGAGATGATGGATAAAAATCCCGCAGCTCGACCCAGCGCCAAAGATGTTCTGAGTCGTATCATTCGCATTATGCCTCCGCCACGACATTGGGGAGGAAGTGAGCCAAATTTGCTACCGGTGCGGCGACAACGGAGTAGCCGTTGGCGGATGGTCGCCCTAGGCTCACTGATTGTTAATTTGTCTTTACTGGGAGCACTGGCCTATGGATGGTTTATGCCATCATCATCTATGTCGACATTCCCACCTCCCCCCACTGAAGAAGTCCGTGTGCAAGATGCAGCCCAAAACACTTCTGTTGTAGCGCCTCTCATTTCTCCGGCCAATACACCGACAGCTTCTCCGACGCCAACCCCGACACTCACGCCGTCTCGGACCCCATCACCTACTCCCACGGCAACAGCGACATCGCCAGCGCCAACAGCGACACCGGTGCCAACATTTACGCCCACTCCTACTCCTCGCCCGCGACCATCAAACACACCTACTGCCACCGCAACGGCTACTCCCTAGCCACAACGCCTTTATCCTTATGACTTCTGTTAAGACTCAGGACATGTCTGATCCATTGACAAATATTCAATTCGGGAAAGCCGCGCGCCTGGGAACGCGTGTCAACCAGGAGGACGAAGCTGAAATTCGTGCCTTCTACACGGCGAGCGGAGAAGCTGTATTGATCGCAGTTATTGCCGATGGCATTGGTGGACACCAGGCGGGCGAGCGCGCCAGCGCACTGGCTGTGCACACCATTGTGGAGTTCTTTCAAGAACGACTCGAAAGCGTCGAAGCCGTCCCCTCTGTCTTGGTGCAGGCGTTTCGCGCCGCCAATCAACGCATCTTTGAGGAATCGATTACCGACCCTCGTTGGCAGGATATGGGAACGACAGCATCGGCAGTAGTTATTGTTCAGAATAAACTTTATCTCGCTCATGTTGGCGACTCACGCGTCTATCTTATTCGTGGCAAGAATGCCTATCAACTCACGGTTGATCACACCTGGGCGGAAGAAGCGTTGCAGGCGGGACGTCCTTATGAAGAGATAAAAAATCATCCCAATCGCGGCGTTATCAAACGTTTCTTAGGCATCAACCAAATTGTCGACGTCGATACGACCTATCAATCTCTTGAAACCAGCGAGCGCCTGCTCATCGATAGCGCCCAACAACCTGCTGCACTTTTGAATGGTGATCGGCTTCTGTTGTGCACTGATGGCGTCTCTGATGTGCTTTCATCGCGTGCCATACGCAAAATCATCACCAAACATCCTGCCCAGGATGCCGCCAAACGGATCGTTGATAAGGCAATCGATGCTGGAACACAGGATAATGCCACCGCTGTCGTTCTAACATTGCCTGGCGCCGTGGTGGCGAGTCCGCCATTTCTGTTCAGCCGAGCTGTTTTGGCGTTCTTGCTTGTATTGCTGGTGCTTGGGATCGGTATTGTTTGGGCCAAATCAGCTTCGCAGAGGTCTGTTCCTTCTTCAGACCTGGAGATTGTGGAAAGTCCTACTACAAGCCTTCCCTCTCAGGGGGCGAAGCATGATATTCCAAGCGCGGGTTCTGGGTATGATGGCACTCCCATGATGGTGGAGCAGTCTCCGGATCTAGATGCCGGCGGAAAAGGTTTAGCGGGAACTTCTTATGCAGCCGAGTCGACGGCTAGTGCGTTATCCACTCCTGTACCTACCTTCACACCCACTGCAAACCACTACACACCAACTCAAATAAAATCCACTCAGGTCTCCGGCACTTCGACGCCGACTTATACTCCCACAACCACCCCTAGCCCGACGCCCACCCGACACATTGGTTGGACGCCTCCATACAAGACTGCAACGCCCACGCCAAGCCGCACTCCTACGGCAACACATACGGCGACTCCAACCGCTACTCCAACATTGACAGCAACGCCTACTTTTACACCTACCCGAACACGGACACTTACACCTACCAAAACCTCTACTCCCACACACACACCAACCAGGACGCCCACATTCACACCCACGTTTACGCCTACGTTTACTCCCTCCCCTACATCCACATGGGTCGCCACCGACACCCCGACACCTATTCCGACTGATACGCCCACGCCCGTCCCCACCGACACCCCGACACCTGTTCCGACCGATACGCCCACGCCAATTCCCACCGATACGCCCACACCAGTTCCCACCGATACGCCCACACCAGTTCCCACCGATACGCCCACGCCCGTCCCCACCGATACACCCACACCACCATCCTGTCCTCCTTGATGTAGCTCGCTCACGGGGAAAGTGTCCGAGATAAAAGGTTATCGTAATACCTGGATGAATGAATGATTATGGATAACAAGACTACTTCGCCTTCAGTCCATTCAGCGCCAAAAATAAAATCTGGTGATAAAAAAAACATGACACTGGTTGACTACGTGCAACATTATCGCACGCGGTTGATGCGCGAAGAAGATCTTGAGGAGTTGGTGAACTTGGATCATCAACGCCTGCGCCTGCGCCTGGAAAGTATCCTTGCCAGGATGATGCGTGAAGAAAGCGTGGTTTTGCCTCCAGCTGAACGTTATCAGCTTCTGACGCATCTCATCGACGAGGCGGCAGGTTATGGACCTTTGCAACGTCTGATGATGGACCCTGGCGTTACAGAAATTATGGTGAATGGCCCGGATGAAATCTGGGTGGAGCGAGATGGCCGATTGGAGCGTCGCACTGATGTGTCCTTTATCGATAATGATCATGTGTTGCACCATGTCGAGCGCATAGTGTCGCGCCTGGGCCGACGCATTGACGAGAGCAATCCCTGGGTGGACGCCCGCATGCCAAATGGCGATCGTGTCAACGCCATCATCCCTCCTTTGAGCCTAAATGGACCTGTTCTCACCATTCGTCGCTTTCGTAGCACGCCATTTACTCTGGATGATCTTGTGCAAACTGGCATGTTGTCGACGGATATGGCACAATTCTTGATCGGTTGCATTAAAGCCAGGCTCAATATTTTGGTGGCTGGGGGCACAGGCTCGGGTAAGACCACCATGCTCAACGCACTTGGCGCTTTCATTCCTCATGGCGAGCGAATGGTCATCGTCGAGGATTCTGCAGAATTGCAAATTCATCGCGTGCATCCACATGTCATCCGTTTGGAAACCAAGCGGGCAAATGTCGAAGGAAAAGGCGAGGTGACGATTCGACAACTTGTAAGAAACGCCTTGCGCATGAGGCCCGATCGTATCATTGTAGGCGAAGTGCGCGGGGCCGAGGCATTAGATATGATTCAGGCCATGAACACTGGTCATGAGGGCTCCATGACTACCGTACACGCTAATTCGTCTGAAGAGGCGCTCTTTCGTTTAGAGACCATGATGAAATGGGCCGAAGGCGCCGCCGACCTACCATTAGAGGCCATTCGGGCGCAACTGGCTGGAGCTTTGGATATTATTCTTTACCTTTCGAGATTACCCGACGGCTCCCGTAAAATGACGAACATCAGTGAAATCAAAGAAATGCGTCATGGGCAGATTGTGGTGCGAGATCTGTTTTCATTTAATATGAACAAGATGGATGAACCCACTGGGCGCATCGACGGCACATTTTCGCCTACAGGCGTCAAACCCATCCAGCTCTCCCGGATACGTCAATTTGGCACTCAGCTTTCAGATTTCATATTCACGCCCGAATACTTGATTCATGATTTTGGTCGGGAAATATTGCAAGACCCACAGGTAACCGAGATTATGATCAATGGCCCCGATGAAATCTATGTGGAGCGGGCGGGCAAAATGCGAAAAATGTCTCATATTCATTTTCGCGATGATCAACATCTTATTGCCATTATCAATGCCATCGTCGCCCCTTTGGGGAGACGGGTAAACGAGCGCACACCTTTGGTCGACGCGCGGTTGCCAGATGGTAGTCGTGTCAACGCCGTGATTCCCCCCGTCGCTGTACATGGGCCCACACTCACCATCCGGCGTTTTCCTGAAGAGCCTCTTACGATCGACGATCTCATCCGAAATGGCGCACTCACCTTCGAGATGAGTGAATTTCTCGAAGCTTGTGTGCTTTCCAACCTCAATATTCTGGTCACTGGTGGCACCGGCACTGGCAAAACTACCATGCTCAATGCGCTCTCAAGCTTTATCCCCGAATTGCAACGCATTGTTACTATCGAGGATACAGCAGAATTGCGCCTGCAGCAGCCTCATGTTATCAGTCTGGAAGCACAGCAAGCAGATGAGTTTGGAGAGGGGGCAGTCTCAATTCGCGATCTGGTGCGCAATGCTTTGCGTATGCGCCCCGATCGTATCATCGTGGGCGAAGTGCGTGGCGCAGAAGCTTACGATATGATTCAATCGATGAACACCGGGCATGACGGTTCTATGTCCACCATTCACGCTAATTCAACTGCGGATGGGTTAAGTCGATTGGAGTCGTTGGTATTGCAAGCCAACGTCGATCTTCCTCACCACGTCGTTCGTTCTCAAATCGCTCATGCCATCCATATTCTCATCCATCTTAATCGAATTGGTGGTAGTCGATTGGTGTGGCAGATTTCAGAACTATTGGGCATGGAAGATGGCGAGTATGTCATCCATGATATTTTTACGTTCGATCATCGTGGTCTATACGAGCGAGAGGGCGTCCTGTTTGCCGATGGGCAACATGTCTTGATGGATTATCGTCCTCGGGCTGTATCCCAAATCGCTCAGTATGGAATCCATCTGCAGAACGCACTTTTTAAAAATTGGTATGATTGAAATGCTTCCTTTTCTTGCTGCCGTAGCTGTTTTGCTCATTTTTATCGGGCTGGAAGGCGTCGTGGCCCAACGCACTCGTGATCGTATGGTGAAAGGACGATTGCATAGTGTGGGGCTTTCGCAAGAGCATTCGCCCTGGCGAGAACGTATCCAGCGCATCAATCAATGGAGAAGATTGGAGTTTTTACGGCGCATGCTGCGTCAGGGGGATCTCGAGATCAGTCCCTTCTTCTTTTTGGTGGGACTCATTCTCGCTACCATCACCACGGCAGTCGTGTTGCGATTTTTTTTCTTGTTTGGATTTCTGCAACTTCTATTAATGTCTTTCATTGCGGTTGTGGCAGCTGCTTATCTTTATCTTTCGTTCCGGAAGGATGCTTATCTCAAAAGTTTTCGGTTGCAGATGCCTCAAGTAGCGTTAACTTTGAGCAATTCATTGCGGGCTGGACTTTCAGTTCCGCAAGCGATTGCCGTAATTGCCGAGAAGTTGCCCAGGCCTGCAGGCGACGAATTCCGTCATGTGCAACAGATGTTGGAATTGGGGACGCCACTCGATGAGGCTTTTGAGTATCTATTGGATCTGTTTCCACTAAAAGAGCTTGAACTCATTGCCTCCACCCTCCTTATCCACCGTCGTTCCGGTGGAGATCTAGTGCGGGCGTTAACCACCATGTCGAATGCCGTTTTAGCGCGGCAACGAGTCGAACGCGAGGTATACACGGCCACAGCCGAAGGGCGCATGACCATGCTTATCATCATGGTATTGCCAGTGAGCATTCTATTGATCATGGAGTTTGCGATGGACCATGCTGTCAGTCAGTTTTTTAGCCAACCAATAGGATGGTTTTTCGCTGCGCTCTATCTCATCGTCGTGGTTGTCGCCTTGTTATTAGTTAGACGCATCACCAATATTCAGGTGTAATCCCATGTCTGTTTTACTTGCCATCTTGGCTGGTCTTTCCATATATCTTATCGTTCTTGGCTGGGTGGAGATGCATAACATTCCTCCCAGTAGGCAGCGCGTCAATCGGTTGTTTGCCGAATTGGGCGAGAACAGTGAGAATGAAATTTCACGCCGAAAATCCGGCGCCAGCGCGCTAGTCCAGCGTCTGCATCAGTGGGCTGAGAAGTTGGGAGAAGCATTTCCTCACTATCAGAGCTTCGTCCAGCCAGGAAATTTAGAACAACGCATCATGTGGGCGGGCAAACAACGGGAGATTTCACCAGCCCAATTATACGGTTGGCAATTGTTGGGATTGCTGGCTGGAATTGGTTTTGCGATGTACCTAAAGCTGACTGTAATTGGTTGGGCCATTGCTTTGCCCCTGATGATCGTCGCTGCCATTATGGGATTGTGGGCGCCCATTCTTTGGGTTGATGGCGAGGCCAATAAGCGCCAGCGCCGGATTGAACTTGAATTGCCAGATATCATCGAATTATTGGCCACCACGGTCGATGCGGGCGCCAATTTCGTGCAGGCTCTTGATAGTGTGCATCAGCGTATGCCAGAAGGCCCTTTGCGCGAGGAGCTTGGTTTGCTATGTGATGAGATCGAATTTGGAGCTCCAATGGCAGAGGCTCTTACTCGACTGGCCATGCGTAATCGCGTCACGTCGATTCAAATGTTTGTTGGTGCGTTGATCCAGGGGCATGAGCTAGGCGTCCCCATTGCTGAGACGTTGCGCGTGCAAGCAGAGGTGGGAAGGGATGAACGAATTCAGCGAGCTCGTGAAGCAGTTGGAAAGGCTATCCCTAAAATCACGTTGGTGACGACGCTACTCATCGTGCCCTTTGTCTTGTGTCTGGTATTGGCTGTGGTTGCTTTTACATTCTGGCGTGATATGGGACCATTACTTTCCGATTTCTTTTCTCAATAGCGAGAATC
>Ga0256914_1002986_pt1 | contig 13686 bp, 10 predicted proteins | sample HulkmetaG_FD_191571 | JGI IMG/M metagenome (GOLD analysis project Ga0256914, IMG submission 191571) | Hydrothermal chimney microbial communities from Main Endeavour vent field at the Juan de Fuca Ridge, Pacific Ocean - Hulk | ecosystem: Environmental > Aquatic > Marine > Hydrothermal vents ... | reverse complement strand
GCCGCAGTTGCCAAAGCCGGCCTTGTCCATGGCCTCGACCATGGCCCTGGCCCGTCTGGCCCGTTCCGGGCCACCCTGGGGCAGGAGCGCGAACTGGGAGATCTTGGCCGAGGTAAAGAGCATGGCCGCGGCATTGGGGCAGGCGGCTACACAGGCCCCGCAGCCGATACAGGCGGCCGCGTCCATGGCCTGCTCGGCCTTGTCCTGGGCAATGGGAATGGTATTGCCGTCCTGGGCCGAGCCGGTATTGACCGAGACATAGCCGCCGGCAGTGATGATATGATCAAAGGCGGACCGGTCAATGACCAGATCCCTGACCAGGGGAAAGGCCCTGGCCCTGAACGGCTCGATGACAATGGTTTCACCGTCCTTGAAATGACGCATGTGCAACTGGCAAAGGGTGGTTTCCCGCTCCGGCCCGTGCGCGGTGCCGTTGACAACGGCCCCGCACATGCCGCAGATACCCTCCCGGCAGTCATGGTCAAAGGCGACCGGGTCTCTGCCCGACAGGGTGAGGCGCTCGTTGAGCACGTCAAGCATCTCGAGAAAGGACATATCGGTATTGATATTCTCGAGCCGGTGCTCCTCAAATGATCCTGCGGCCGCATTATTCTTCTGCCGCCAGATCTTCACGGTAATTGTTATGGTCTGTGCTGCCATGATCTTTTTACTCCCTGCAGGAGAAAGGTATCGGATGGTAAGCCGTCACAGGCACCCCATCTTCACGCGGTTGCTCCCGCCCGCATAGAAGGGCTATAGCCGGACGCAAGCAACTGCGCAAATCTGGGGCACCTGTGCCAGCTTACAAAATAGTAGTACGTAAAACCGTATAGCTATAAACCCCGTGATGGGTTACATCGGATGGGTCGATGATACCTGGTCATTATTTATAACTGCGCTGGGACGGGGTCACGTTTTCAAAGACAAGGGGCTCCCTGTGCAGGGCCGGTTCCGTTTCAACGCCCTTGTACTCCCAGACCGCGACATGGGAGAAATGCTCGTCATCGCGCTTGGCCTCGTGTTCCTCGGTCTGGCTTTCCTCGCGCAGGTGACAACCGCATGATTCCTCCCTGGCCAGGGCGTCCCGAACCATGATTTCGGCAAACTCCATGAAATCCGCCACCCGGCCGGCCCGTTCCAGGGACTGGTTCAGCTCCTCGCCCGTACCGGGCACCAGGGTATTTTCCTCGAATTCCTGCCGGATTTCCGGGATCCTGGCCAGGGCGTATTCCAACCCTTTTCTGTTTCTCGCCATGCCGCAATAGTCCCAGAGCAGCTTGCCAAGCTTGCGGTGATAATAGTCCACGGTCTTGAGTCCCTTGCCACTGCCGCCGGAATGACGGAGCAGTTTTCTGGTTTTTTCCCGGATGCTCCGCTCGGCCTGCTCGTATGGCTTGTGGCCGGTGGACAGGTCGCAGGCCCCGGCCTGGGCGAGGTAGTTGCCCATGGTATAGGGGAGAATGAAATAGCCGTCGGCCAGCCCCTGCATGAGGGCCGAGGCGCCGAGCCGGTTGGCGCCATGATCGGAAAAGTTGGCTTCGCCGATGACAAAGAGCCCCGGGATAGTGGACATGAGCTGATAATCCACCCACAGGCCGCCCATGGTATAATGGACCGCCGGATAGATCATCATCGGTTCCTTGCTGGGGTCGGTGGCCGTGATCTTTTCGTACATCTGGAAAAGATTGCCATACTTTTTCATGATCAGTTCCAGGCCGTCGCGCTTGATGGCGTCGGCAAAATCCAGGTACACGGCCAGGCCGGTCTCGCCCACGCCGCGCCCCTCGTCACAGACCTCCTTGGCATTGCGAGAGGCCACGTCCCGGGGCACCAGGTTGCCGAAACTGGGATATTTGCGCTCCAGATAGTAGTCGCGCTCTTCCTCGGGGATTTCGTTCGGCGGCCTGGTATCGTGTTTTTTCCTGGGCACCCAGACCCGGCCGTCGTTACGCAGGCTCTCGCTCATCAGGGTCAGCTTGGACTGGTAATCGCCGTGCACCGGGATACAGGTGGGATGTATCTGGACGAAACAGGGGTTGGCAAAACCAGCGCCCCGTTTGTAGGCCCGCCAGGAGGCGGTTACATTGGAGGCCATGGCATTGGTGGACAGGTAGAAGACATTGCCATAGCCGCCCGTGGCCAGGACCACGGCATGACCGGCGTACCGTTCCATCTTGCCGGTGATCAGGTTGCGGCAGATGATTCCCCGGGCCCTGCCGTCAATGGTGATCAGGTCAAGCATCTCCCGGCGCGGATAGATGGTCACCTTGCCGGCCGCCACCTGGCGCATGAGCGAGGAATAGGCTCCGAGAAGGAGCTGCTGGCCGGTCTGGCCCCGGGCGTAAAAGGTGCGCGAAACCTGGGCGCCGCCAAAGGAACGGTTGGCAAGGGTGCCGCCATATTCGCGGGCAAAGGGAATGCCCTGGGCCACGCACTGGTCAATGATGTTGTTGGAGACCTGGGCCAGCCGGTAGACATTGGCCTCGCGGGCCCGGAAATCGCCCCCTTTGATGGTATCGTAGAAGAGGCGGAAGATGGAATCGCCGTCATTCTGGTAATTTTTGGCCGCGTTGATGCCGCCCTGGGCCGCTATGGAATGGGCACGCCGCGGGCTGTCCTGGATGCAGAACGACTTGACATTGTAGCCAAGCTCGGCCAGGCTGGCCGCTGCCGAGGCCCCGGCCAGGCCGGTTCCGACCACAATGATCTCATATTTGCGCTTGTTGGCCGGGTTGACCAGCTTGTTGCTGAACTTGCAGTTATCCCACTTTTCCGCCAGATTGCCTTCGGGTATTTTTGCGTCAAGCTGCATTATCGGTCTCTTTGCAAGGGGTTGAGTTCGAAAAGCCGGATGACACCGGATTGGCCACTTCGATCAGGTTGCCGTCCGGGTCCCGGAAATAGATGGAGAGCAGTTCGCCTGCCGCGCCCGTGCGCCTGACCGGCCCTGCCACGATCCTGACAGAGCAGTGTTCAAGATGGTTGCCAAGTTCATCCATCGGCGTATCAGAGAGAAAACAGAGGTCAGCCGAACCGGGCGCGGGGTGGCGGGCATGGGGCTGAAATTCCTTGCCCTGCCGGTGGAGATTGATCTTGCTGTCGCCAAAGTGAAGCGAGTGGCGGCCGGTCGCGCTTGTCCGGTGCTCCATGCCCATGACGGTTGTATAAAAATCAACACTGGCGCTGATGTCGGCCACGGTCAGGACCAGGTGATCCAGGCTGGTTACGGATATCCGCATGGTGGGGCATCCTCAGGAAAGGCGGGTGGCTGAAAAGAGCAGCAGCAGGACAATGGCCAGGAAAACGCCGGCAATCAGGATGCATCCTGCCCAGCCCAGCAGGCGGAAGAGCCTGTTATATTTTGGGTGATTGAGGCCCAGGCTCTGAAAAACAGACCAGAAGCCATGACTGATGTGCAGGCCCAGGGCGACCATGGCCGCACCGTACAGCAGGGCATAGACGGGATTGTGCAGCACGGGCCGGACAATAGCGCTGATTGGCCGGTCATGGCTGACAAAATGAAAGTTGAGCAGGTGCAGGAGGATAAAGGCAAGGATGATCAGGCCGGTGTAGGGCATGGTCTTCGAGCCCCAGGTCCGGCCGCCGGCGCTGGTCTGGACCGCGTACCGTTCATTGCCCCGCGCGGCCCGGTTCTGAAAAAAAAGGCTCAGGCCGGTGACCACGTGGACAAGAAAGATGGCCAGGAGCATCAGTTCTGCAATGTTGATGAGAAAGCCAAGGGAGTGAAGATGTTCGGCATAGGAGTTGAAGGCGTGTTTGCCCCAGAATATCGAGGTGTTTCCCGCGGCATGAACAAAGAGAAACCCGCCCAGCAACACGCCGCTTATGGCCATGATATATTTTTTCCCCACAGAGGATGAACAGGCTTTACTGAACCATGACATGGCAAAATCCTCTTTTTTTATGATAATATCATATTCCCGGAATGCAACGGCAGCCGGCCAGACAGTCCGGCCTCTCATCGTCTGTCTTCAGGACGTCTGGATTCTATTGCTTTCGCTGCGAGAACACAATGAGAAAAACGAAAAAATCATCCCCTGTTGTCAGGCATGATCCGGAACTGATCGGAGCCCGGGCCCGACAGGCAGGGCGCCATCTTGCCCGGTGCACACTATGTCCAAGGCGTTGCGGCGTAGACCGGGCAGAAGGGCAGACAGGTTTCTGCGGCATCGGCCGTCAGGCCCGGATTGCCTCGTTTGGGCCCCATTTTGGTGAAGAATCGGTGCTGGTGGGAGAAAATGGATCCGGCGCCATATTTTTTTCCGGATGCAACCTGCAGTGCGTGTTCTGCCAGAATCACGCAATCAGCTTTGTTCAGCCCGGCCAGACGTCAAGCGGCGAAGAGGTATCGGCAGAAGAATTAGCCGGGATCATGCTCGATCTGCAGGATCAGGGCTGCGCCAATATCAACCTGGTTACCCCTTCGCATGTGGTACCCCAGATTCTGGCGGCCCTGGCCATTGCCGCCGGCCAGGGGTTGCGCCTGCCAATCGTCTACAATACCAGCAGTTATGATCGCCTTGAAACCCTGGGCCTTCTTGAAGGAATCGTGCAAATTTATATGCCGGACTGCAAGTTCTGGTCAGCGGACAAGGCCGGGAAATATACAGCGGCCCGGGATTATCCGGAGGTGATGCGGGCTGCCCTGCGGGAAATGCACAGGCAGACAGGCGATCTGGTGGTTGCGAATCAGGGGATGGCTGCCAGGGGCCTGCTGGTCAGGCACCTGGTCATGCCGGGCATGCTGGCTGAAACAGAGCAGATTGTGCGCTTTCTTGCCAAAAGGATTTCCAGGGAAGCCTTTATAAATATTATGGATCAGTATCATCCCTGCTTCCGCGCCCATGAATATCCGGAAATAGACAGAACACTGTCGGCAGAAGAGTATAATCAGGCCTTGCAGGCGGCGCGCGCCGCAGGACTGCACAGGTTTGAAGAGCGGGATATCAGTCGGTTGCTGGCCTTTCTGGCAAGATAGATATCCTTGCTGGCGGGAAAAATCAGTTGACCGGAATCTCCTCGTCCGCCTTCTGCATGCCTTCCATGAGCAGTTTCATGAAGTAGCCTATTTCCGGAACCTCGAAATCCTCGGGTGGCAGCCCCGGGGTGAACTTGAACCGGCCTGATTTCTCCCGCAGGACCGCGTAAAAGGCGGCCTCGCCGCGCATGCCGCCGTAACTGGCCTTGATGAGCGAACCCTGGCGCAGGGAAAACCTGGCCGTGCCAAGCGGCAGTTGGGTGATGGTGAGGATTCCGGTTTTGCCGTTCATGTTCAGGGTCTGGAACAGGGCTTCGGGCGGGATCTCCTCCAGCTTGCCGATCATGCCCGAGGCATAGTCATCGGAACGGAGCCTGTTTGAGTCGGTGAGCCGCCGGGCGAGCAGGCGGGTGAAGTACTGCTGCAGGGCCGGGTACTTCTGGAGAACCTTTTTGAAATGTTTGTGTTCCATGGACAGGATTTCGCAATCCTCGATGGCCTGAACCGTGGCGCCCACATTTTCATCGCAGATCAGGCTCATCTCGCCGAACACCTCGCCCCTGTCCAGGGTGGAAATGGGAATGCCGGCATCGTTGAGGATTTCCACCCGGCCGGAAACCAGGATGTAAAAATGGCCGCCCGGATCTCCCTTGCGGATCAGGATCTGGTTTTTCTTCACATCGAGCAGGTTGAAGTATTTGAGCACACCATTGAGGTTGTTCCGGTCAATGGCCCGGAAAAACGGGAAGTTGGAAAATTTGTGGGCCAGGGTTGAAATCCGGTTGATCTCATCGTCGGGATTGGAACTCTCGCTGCGCAGACCCTGGAAATGCTCAAGCCGGATGGAGCCGGTGCAGCCGCTGCAGGAGATCAGGCAGTCCGGGATCTGGTCAGCCCGTTCATATTCGATGATCAGCCTGGTCAGATCGGCATAGAGGATCTTGCACTGTTCCCGGTCCGGCGGCGCATGCACGACCGTGGTATTTATAAAGGAATGTTCGCCACCACTTTCCATGGCCAGGGCGATTCCGGAAACCGTGAAGGTATCCCCGTATCTGAACTGGGGGCAGTGGCGGCTTTCACAGATACGGAAAGACTCTTTGGGAAACCCCATGGCCCGGCCATTTTTTTCTGGTATATTTTTTTTCATCAGGCATGCATGCTTTGAGAGATCAGGGAAGAATGAGGATGAATAATCTCCTCCTTTGGTCTATTATGCATGCAAATCAGGTCCGGAATCAAATGCTTTTTTGGGGTTGTCTCCCGGCCTGGGCTGGAAGCAGAAACACAATCAGTTTTTCATCATGTGAATAGTGAGTTATGTTCAGGAGTTCAGTCACCCCGGACGGTTTTCGCGTCGGTGTCCATAAGCCCTCCTATAGGGTTGCCAATTTTCGCGGTTCTGCCGAAATTCGCTCTCTGGGCCGGCTGGCCGACGGTACCACGGTTATAAATGAGCGCAATTTTCCCGAGGGCGATATAGAGGAAAACGCGGCCCGCTGGATCTATGAAATTGCCAATCCCTTTCCCTTTCGCGGCGCCACCTATATAGATTCGGGCTGGGCCGCAAGCCGGGCCGACCAACCGGAAACCATCCGTATCCAGCCAAAGCCGTCCTGCAGCCTGGCCGGCATCCTGTCCGAATATCTTGATACCGATCAAGCAGGCGAGCTTGTCCGGAAACTGCCCCGGCCTGTTCTCTATGACCTGGCCGCAAATTCAACCGACCCGGACGAACTGGTCCTGCTGGCCAGGAACTGCTGCCGGTTTGTTGTTGACGGCCAGGATCGTCCCACCGGCCTTGTCTTTGTGGACGGCGAGCAGGGCCCGCGCGCCGATATTGATGATTTCGAGCTTTTTGAAACCATTGCCAATAATCCATACCTGCCGGATGTGTATAAGGAGGTTATGGTGCTCAGACCCGGCGTGCAGGGCGCAAGCGAGATCATGGGCGAGTTCAGGGCAGGCCGGACCCATGTCTATGAATACCTGCGCCGCAACTCCTATATTCCCTGGGGTCATTTTGCCGCCAACATGGCCGAGGATGCGATCCGCTACCGGACCAGTGACCTGGATGCGACCGATATGCAGGGGCTGCGCCACCTCTATTACCAGCGCACCTATGCGGTGCTGGCGGATCACTTTGGCCTTGAGGTGACCAGCCGGGGCAGGGGACTCACCCCTGAGGAGCTCGAAGAGCTGCGCCTTCGCCTTCTTGCCGCTGTGGATGACGGAGCGCCCGCAGGTTCGACGACCCTGTGGGGCTGGAATTTCGGCTATGACTTTTCCGGGTCCGGCTACCGGCTCCACGCCTCGCACCAGATGATCCACCAGCAGTACGCCATGGTGCCGGCCCAGGTCGAAACCCTGGATGGGGACCGGATGCCCGCCTTTGGCTGCGGCGATCAGGTGGCGGATGTCGTTGAGCAGTACCGGCGCGAGTATGGCCGTGATTTTTTCAGCGATTATCTTGGCGCGATCAGGAACAATACCCGCATGGATGGCCGGGATCTGGATGCCGGTCTGATCGTCCATGAGGACGACTCCGTTATCCTGTTCGTGCCCAAGGCCCAGGTCTCTCAGTGGGAAATGCAGATCATGGTCATTGCCGACGATGCCCAAGGCCGGCCGGTGGGCAATGTCGTGGAGGCGGATCCCACGGTGCGCCGGGCCATTGACCGGGCTATCCTCACGGCCCAGCATGTCTATGCGGCCATGGGCGCGACCATGGTGACCTCGATCGAGTATCCCAAGCGTCTTGGCCTTGACAACGGCCAGCGGCTCCTCTATGCCTTTCTGCCCAAGCTGCCCTGGTCCATGGGCGCCTTTTCCGAGGCCCAGCAGCGTTTTATCTGCGGCCATTTCCCTGAAGACTTTGCCCGGGCGGCCCGGGATCTGCTGCCGACCGGATAGATTTTTCCTGTTCAATACCCAACAGTACAACACCAAGACATGAAAATGAAAAAAGGATATTTTGGACAGTGGGGCGGGGCCTTTATTCCCGAGGTTCTGCACGCCACCTTTACCGAGCTGAACCGGGAATATGAACAGGCCCGCCAGGATCCGGCCTTCTGGCAGGAGTATGTGGATCTGATGGCCAACTATTCCTGCCGGCCCACGCCGCTCACCTTTGCTGAAAACCTGAGCGAATATCTCGGCGGGGCCCGGATCTATATCAAGCGGGAAGACCTCAATCACACCGGCGCCCACAAGGCCAACAATGTCATGGGCCAGGGGCTTTTGGTGCGGCGGATGGGCAAGAAACGGGTCATTGCCGAAACCGGGGCCGGCCAGCACGGCGTGGCCACGGCCACCATGGCGGCCCGGTTCGGCTTTGCCTGCACCATCTATATGGGCGAGGAGGATGTGGCCCGGCAGCGGCCCAATGTCTTCTGGATGGAGAAACTGGGCGCGACAGTGGTGCCGGTCACCGATGGCGCGCGCACCCTGAAGGACGCCATCAACGAGGCCTTTCGCGACTGGGTCACCTCCATGGACGAGACCCATTATGTGCTGGGCACGGTCTGCGGGCCGCATCCCTTTCCGGAAATGGTGGCCTGGTTCCAGTCCATCATCGGCAAGGAGGCCCGCAAACAGATCCTGGCCCAGCATGGCGCCCTGCCTGCACGGGTCTATGCCTGCGTGGGTGGCGGATCCAATGCCATGGGCATCTTCCAGGGCTTTCTCGATGATGACCAGGTGGAGCTGATCGGGGTCGAGGCCGGCGGCAGGGGCATTGACACGGATCAGCATGCCTCGCGCATGTGCGGGGACCGGGCCGCGCCCGGCGTGGCCCAGGGCTACAAGACCATGTTTCTCCAGGATGATGAAGGCCAGATGCTCGATACCCATTCCATTGCCGCTGGTCTGGACTATGTGGGCATTTCACCGATTCTTTCCGATCTGGGCGACCAGGGCCGGGTCCGGTTCGAGGCAGCCACGGACAGCGAGGTGCTCGACGCCCTGAGCCTGACCATGGCCAAGGAGGGAATCATACCGGCCCTTGAATCGGCGCACGCCTTTGTCCAGGCCATCCGCGAGGCCCCGGACATGGGCCGGGACGAGGCTATTATCATCAACATGTCCGGCAGGGGCGACAAGGATATCTTCACAATCGCGCACGCCTTTGACGATCCATCCTGGAAGGAGTTTATCGTCAGCCGGGCGGATGAATACAGAAAATAACGGGCAGATCAACACCATGACACATACACAACTGCAACAGGACCTGCGTGACAGGCTGGACAATCAAGGGAAAAAGATTCTGCTCATGACCCATCTGGTCCTGGGCTATCCCTCTTTTGCCGTCAACGAGGAGGTCATTGATCAGATGGCGGCAAATGGCGTGGACTGCATCGAGCTGCAGATCCCCTTTTCCGAGCCCATGGCCGATGGGCCGGTGATTCTCAAGGCAAACCAGGACGCACTGGCAAGGGGCGTGCGCGTGGCCGACTGCATTGCGTTCGCGGCCCGCATGGCCCGGAAGCATCCCCAGGTCAACTTTCTCTTCATGACCTATTACAACATTGTCTTTCGCTATGGCGAGCGCGCTTTTCTGGAAAAGACCAGGGAGATCGGCCTTGTCGGCACCATTCTCCCGGATCTGCCGATAGAGGAGGGGGAGAGTTATTTTATTTCCAGCCATGACCTGGGGCTGGCCCCGATTACCTTTTTTACGCCCACGTCCACGGAGACGCGCATGCGGGAGGTGGCAGGGCAGGGGAGCGGTTTTGTCTATGTGGTGGCCCGCCGCGGCGTGACCGGCGCCCACACCGAGATGGATGATGGCTTAAAGGGCTACCTGCGCCGCTGCCGGGCCGCGACCGACCTGCCCCTGGCCGTGGGATTCGGCATTGCGTGCCGGGATGACGTGGCCATGCTGGAGGGCCGGGCCGACATGGCTGTGATCGGCACGGCCACCATCCGCCTGGTCGATGAGCAGGGGCCGGAAGCGGTTGGGCCGTTTATCGCTGGCCTGCGGTCATAATTTTTATGAAAGCCCGGTCATGTCCGTTATTGAGGGCACCGGCTTTCATCCCTTCGTTGTCCCGGCCCGCCGGGATGGGGGTTATATGGAACAGACAATGGAACTGAACCGGCAACTGGCCACCGAAGAGGTGGTGTGGAATCTTGCGGATCTGTACAAGGCTCCGGATGATCCGGCCATTGCAGCGGACATGGAACAGGCCAGGGGCCTGGCCCGGGAGGCGGCCGCCTGGCAGGGCAGGGTGGGGGATCTGTCGGCCCGGGACCTGGCCGGCCTGGTCAGCCTGCTGGAGAAGATGGACCAGCTTGTTGTCAGGCTTGCCACCTATGGTATGCTCAGGTTCACCATTGATACCGCGGATGCCACTGCCTCGGCCCTGCTGCAGCGCATCACGGAACTGGAAGCGGAGCTGGGCGGGAAAACCATCTTTTTTCGTCTGGAATGGAACAGCCTTGCCGATGAGCGGGCAGATACCATTCTGTCAGATGCCGCCGTCAGGCGGTATCGCCATTACCTTGCCTCGCTGCGTCGTTTCGCCCCCTACCAGCTTGCCCGGGACCAGGAGATCCTGCTTCAGGAACTTGGCCCGGTGGGCAGGTCAGCCTGGAATCTGCTCTTTGAAAAGGTCATGGGCCAGATGCGCTTTGGCAAGGCCCGGCGGAGCGAGGAAGAGGTGCTCAGCGATCTGTATGCGCCGGGACAAGAGGTGCGGAAGCAGGCAGCCAGCGAGATGACCGAGGGGTTGCAGACCCAGCTCCATGTCCTGACCCATGTTTTCAACACCCTGGCCGCGGAAAAGATGATTGTTGACCGGCTGCGCGGCTATCCCGGCTGGCTGTCGTCCATGAACCTGGACAACGAGCTTGAGGACAACATCGTCGAAACCCTGATCGGTGCGGTCACCAGCCGCTATGACCTGGTTCACCGGTATTACCGGCGCAAACAGGAGCTGTTGGGCCTGGATGAGCTCTTTGATTATGACCGCTATGCGCCGGTTCCGGGCCAGCCGGACATGCTGATCTCCTGGCCGGACTGCAGGAAGATGGTGCTGGATGCCTTTGCCGGTTTCTCGCCCCGGATGGCGGAAATAGCAGAGATGTTCTTTGAACGGGGCTGGATTCATGCCCCGATCCTCGCCAACAAGCGGGGCGGCGCCTTTGCCCATCCCTGCGTGCCCGATGTGCATCCCTTTGTCATGGTCAACTACACCGGCACCCTGCGCGATGTCTCCACCGTGGCCCATGAGCTGGGCCACGGCGTCCACCAGTACCTGGCCGCGGGTCAGGGATTCTATAATGCCGACACACCGCTGGTTCTTGCCGAAACCGCCTCGGTGTTTGCCGAGTTGCTGGTCTTCAAGGCCCAGCTTGAGCTGCTTGACAATGAACAGGAGCGGCAGGCATTTCTCTGCCAGAAGATCGAATCCATCTTTGCCACGGTCTTCAGGCAGGTGGCCATGAACCGGTTCGAGGACGCCATGCACAATGGCCGCCGCACCAAGGGAGAGCTGTCCGCTGACCAGCTTTCCGCGTACTGGCTGGCCAGCCAGAAGCCCATGTTTGGCGATTCCGTGACCCTGCGGCCGGACTATGGTATCTGGTGGGCCTATATTCCCCATTTTCTTGGCACGCCAGGCTATGTCTATTCCTATGCCTTTGGCGAGCTTTTGGTCCTGGCCCTGTACCGCCGCTACCAGGAAGAGGGCAGCCGGTTTGTTGACCGGTACCTGGCGCTGCTTGCCGCGGGCGGCAGCCAGAGCCCGGCCGAGCTGCTGGAGCCCTTTGGTATTTCCCTGGCCGATCCCGGCTTCTGGCAGGGCGGCCTGGATATCATCGCGGATATGGTTGCCGATGTCGAGTAACCTGTTCTTGATTCAGGTTGGAATCGCAGCACCCTTTTTTCCTTCCCGTTGGACGACCAGCATGGTCAGGCCGATGAGCAGCACGCCGGGCAGGACACGCAGCGGCGGCAGGCCGTGGCCGGTTGCCCAGTCAATGAGCAGGATCAGGGGCGGATAGAGATAGGAATAGGCCATGACCCTGGTCGGCCCGAGTCGAAGAGTGGCCCACTGGGAGAGAAAAAAGGAGACAATGGTGCAGAATACGGCCAGGTAGAGAATCCAGAGCCAGGTCGTTGCTGAAACCGCTCGCCAGTCTGTTGCCAGCAGGCCGGGCAGGGCTGCGCAAAATAGCCAGCCGCAGCCCGTGGCCAGCACCCAGAAGGTCATCACGGCCATGGGCTCGCCCCGGTAGAGCAGCCTGACCAGCGGGTTGTAGAAGCCGATCAGCAGGCAGGCGCCAAGAAAGATCAGATCGCCTTTGCCCAGTTCCAGGGCCAGCATCCTGGCCCATTCTCCATGAAACAGCACCCATATTGCGCCGGGAATGGCAAGAAACAGGGCAACAAGCCTGGTCCTCCCCAGCCGTTCCTTGAGCAGAACCATTGCGTACAGGCTTGAAATCCCTGGCACCAGGGTAAAGAGCACCCCGGTATTGAGCGCGGTGGTAAAGCGCAGGGAGAAAAACATCAGGATAAAAAAGCCGGCCAGGGTCAGACTGATGACACTGTACCGGAAAAGATCCCGTGGGCCAGGCAGGCCCGGGCCGAACTTGTACCGGATGTAGGGAAGAAAGAAGAGCGTGGCCAGGCCAAAGCGAAGCAGGGTCAGGACAGCCGGGTCCATTGCCTGGGCAATGGCCTTGCCCACGGTAAACGAGGTGGCTACCAGGGCCGCGGTCATCAGCATGAGCAGATGGACCGCGGCCTCGTGGCCGGTGACGGACAGCTTAGCCAAGCTGGTCGGCAAGCAGTTTGTGCAGGCGGGTATTGCTGGCCAGGATCTCGGGGGTAAACGGTGTATAGGGCTTGCCGGCAAAATCGGTCACCCTGCCGCCTGCCTCTTCCACCAAGAGCCAGCCCGCTGCCGTATCCCAGGGCTTGAGATCCATTTCCCAGAATCCGTCCAGGCGGCCGCAGGCCACATAGGCCAGGTCCACGGCAGCCGCGCCCATGCGCCTGATATCACGCACCTTGGGCAGGATATCCCGCATCTGGGCCATGATCTGGTCAAGGTGGGCATGGATGTCATAGGGAAATCCCGTGGCAACCAGGGCCTGGACCAGGAAATCGGTTTCGGTGACCTGGATCTGTTTTCCGTTGAGCCAGGCGCCGCCTCCCTGCCAGGCGCAGAACAGTTCGTCCTGCATGGGGCAGTAGATGGCCGCGACCCGGGCCTGTCCCTTGTCCAGGAGGGCGATGGAAACCGCAAAAAGGGGAATCCCGTGCGCAAAATTGGTCGTCCCGTCAAGGGGATCAACAATCCAGGTTATTGCAGCCGGTTCCTTGATTACGTCATCGACCGATTCTTCGGCCAGGATGGCAATTTCTGGCGTATCCTCGCCAAGGGAGGCAGTTATGGCAGTCTCGGCAGCGACATCTGCCTCGGTAACCAGGTTGATCTCACCTTTCATGGTGATTTCGTGGGGCTTGCCATAGAGGTCCCTGAGCATGAAACCCGCGGTCAGGGCGGCCCGGCAGGCAGCCGTTACCAGGCGGCGCAGGTTCTGGTCAGGACAGCGTTCATCGAGAAAATGAAGTCGGTTCATTGCGTAGAGTTGGTTGAAGATTATTGGAATATGTCCTGTTCTACTTCTGGAAGGGTAAGCACTGTTGCCCGGCAAGGCAAGTTTGTGGCAGAACT
>Ga0256914_1002985_pt1 | contig 13693 bp, 6 predicted proteins | sample HulkmetaG_FD_191571 | JGI IMG/M metagenome (GOLD analysis project Ga0256914, IMG submission 191571) | Hydrothermal chimney microbial communities from Main Endeavour vent field at the Juan de Fuca Ridge, Pacific Ocean - Hulk | ecosystem: Environmental > Aquatic > Marine > Hydrothermal vents ... | reverse complement strand
GCCGAGGCAACCGCCTGGATAACCGACTTGGGGCCCGAGGCAGCATCGCCCCCTGCGAAAACGCGGTCCACCGAAGTTTCGGCGGAACGGTTGGTGACGATGATGCCGCGATCCGATATTTCAAGGTCGGCCTCCAGCTCGCCGTCGATTCCCTGGTCCGCGACTGCCGTCTGACCAAGAGAGCTGACAACCGTATCGATGAACAGGGTTTTGCTGGAGCCGGGGATCGGTTCCGGATGGCGCCGGCCCCGTTTGTCCGGCTGCCCCAGTTTCATGCGGATGAGGTCGAGCTTGATTCTGCTCTTGCCCTCGGGCGAGCCGCAGAGCTCGGTGGGAGATGCCATGAGCAGAAATTGCACGCCTTCCTTCTCGGCCTCGCGGATATTGCGCTGGTGAGCGGGCATTTCCAGTTTGGCGCGGGGATAGACCACGGTAACCTCGTTGGCGCCTAAACGAACAAGACAGCGGGCGATTTCCATGGCCGCATTGTTGCCGCCGATAACCGCGGCGCGTTTGCCCACGTTGATCTTGCGGCCCTCGTTGACCTTGCGCAGGAAAGAATAGGCTGTATAGACATTGTCCTGTACGGCGCAGGGAATATTCAACGGTTGATCCACACAGGTACCGATGCCGATGAAAACGGCGTCGAATCCCTCATCAAGCAGGTCCTGCAGGGTAAAGTCCCTGCCCCATTTCTGGCTGAGACGCACGGAAATGCCCATGCGCAGGATCATATTGATCTCGTAGTTGAGCACGTCTTTGGGAATCTTGTACTCCGGAAACCCGTAACGCAGGGCCCCGCCGAGCATGGGCGCGGCCTCAAGGATGGTCACCTGATGTCCCTTTCTGGAGAGAAAAAAGGCCGCGGTCAATCCGGCGGGGCCGCCGCCGATAACCGCTATCCTCTTTCCGGTTGCCGGCTCCTTGGGAATCTTCAGATCGATTTCCCGGGACATGCACCAGTCGGCGACAAATCGTTTGAGATGGTTGATGGAAACCGGTTCATCCACCAGAATCCGCCGGCAGCGGGTTTCACAGAAGCGGGGACAGACCCGGCCGACGGAAAAGGGCACGGGGTTGCGCTCCATGATCAGGCGGGTTGCCTCCTCATATTCACCCTTGGCAACATGGGCGATATATCCCTGAACATTGATCTGGCCGGGACAGGTCAGGTTGCAGGGTGCCCGGCAGTCGCCGAAGTGGGTCTCGCTCACCACGGCAAGCCTTTCCTGCCGATGGCTGACAACGGCCTTGGATCTCGTCTCGATCACCATGCCGTCCCGGGCCCGGGTGACACAGGCGCGGAACAGGCCGTCGGTGGCAAGGGATGATTTCAGGCCGAATTTCTCATAATCGGCAATCTCCACCACGCAGATTTCACAGGGTTTATCCGAAACCGTATCCTTGAGATAGCAAAGGGTGGGAATGTCGATTTCCGCGCGTTTGGCGATCTCCAGGATGGTTAATCCCGCCTCGGCAACGATTTCATTACCATCAACAGTCAGGGTGATTGTAGACATACGCTCCATTTAAAAAGTGAAAAATGTGTACTGGCTTCTCCTCTGCACTCGTCTCCAGGGGCTAGGCCGCCGGTTTCCACTCCTTCAGAAAGGCCGGCAGATGGCCCGCCTCCCGGGGACCGATGGTAATGCTCCAGTCGGGCAGCTCCTCTTCGAGTTCGCCCTTGATGGTCGCCAGGTAACCGGGAATGATGAGCTCGTGGTGTTTGACCTTGTCGCCGATGCCGCTCTTGTTGACGAACTGGGCAATGAGATCGGCGCCGAACTTGCCGGCGGCCCAGGCCGTCAGGACCGAAAGTCCCTCGGTATCCTTGATCAACAGCCAGGAGGGAACCTTGGAGCCCTCTATTTCACCGGAAACAATAAAGTAGGTGAGCGAGAAGTTGCAGGTGATCAGTACCGGCGAATCCTCACCCGGGCCGCTGATGGGATAAATATCCTCTTCAACGACCATGGGCCGCTGCGGATCGGTAAAGATATTGAGCTGTTCCAGCAGCAGCGGGAAGAGAATATCTCCCTGCAGGTCGGAGAGAACCACGATCCCCGCGTACTTTGCCATGAGCACCGAAGCGATCATCGCCTCCATCATGGCGTCGTCTGTCATCTCGCAGGGAAAGGTGATGGTGGGAAATCCCAGGGGTTTGAATTTGGCGTTGATGGCGGAACGCCTGGCAACGATATTGTCCTCAAGCGCCGCCTTCATGGTACGGGCGCCGGTGTCGATCACCAGGTCCTTGAGACCGGCGTTGATCAGCTCCTCGGCAACCTGGACGGTATCGTCAAGGTCCTTGCCCCGGACACCCAGGGGGCACCCGGTCTCCTGGGCCACCTTGGCCATGTCCGCGGCATTGTCGCCGGTGGCGCCATAGAGCAGCGGAGTATTGTCACCGCAGATGCCGGCGGCCGCGGCCAGGTTACCGCTCCGGTCACTCATAAGAATCAGGGCCGCCTTCGGCGCGGTGTCGATCACCTTCCGGACAAGGGCGGTGAAGGCGGCCTCATCACCGTTTGCATCCCTGACGGCTATGAGGTTGGCGCGCATGATCACACCCACCCGCTCATATTCCATGCTGTTGAACCGTTCCAGACGACCGGCAACATCGTCATCGCTCATGTCCGTGCCGACCAGGACCGCGATACCGGTGGGATTTTCGAACCGCTTCTCATGCCTGAACAGGCAGGTCTCGCCACCGGTGGTGAAAGCGGAATCCCCTTTTCCCAGTTTTACGGTCCGAATAGGAGGAGCGGAAGCCTCGCCGATGGTCGCCTTGGCCTCATCGCTGACATAGGGACATTCATCGATTTCCGACTGACCGGCGGCTACCTTCATGGCAAAGGCAAGGCAGGTTGGAATTTTACACTCGCCACAATTTTTCTTGGGCAGCATTTTAAGAATCTGAATACCGGTTAACGCCATTGTTTCCTCCTGAAAATAGGGATTAGGGGTTAGGAATCAGGGATTTAAGGCCATGGTCGAAAAATTCCGCACATGTCGGCAGCATCAAATCCGCCCGCTCATCCTCTTTTTTGTCTCCGTTTGCAGTTCCATCTCTACGATCAACCGATCGCGGTTTCCATCTCCAAGGCGGGATGACCTTTTTCCTTGAGAAATTCGAGGATCTCCTCCTCGGTGGTTCCCTGCTCCTCGGTGGCGATCATGTCAAAGAGCTCGGGCATGCCGATGGCCTCGCACTGGGCCTTTAACTTCTCGGCAATCTCCTCCTTGAGCATCTTCGGCAGCCACACAACGCGCTTGAGGCCGCCTTCGGCCAGAAAGAGCTTCTTACTGGTGAGGTAATGTTTTGAAACTCCCATAAAACCGGGGGTCTGCATACCGCCACCGGCCATACCGGCCAGGGTGGTGAATTTCATGCCTGAAGGAGTCATGCCCATGTAATCCCGGTTGACCACCATGATACCGTTGCACTGGGGCAGCATGGCGGCAATGGCCTCGAAACAACCGCAGGCGGTCATGGGATTGTTCATCAGCGAGTAACAACTGACCTCGTTGACGGCTCCGCGGGAGGCCTGGGCCACAAACTCGTTGATACCCTTGTAATAGCCGTTGACCTCGTCCAGGCATTCTCCCTTGGGAATGGGCTGGTTGGGACCGGTGGGATTGATCTGGTAGGACGCCTTGCCGTCGAGCCAGTTGTAGGCGCCGCACATACCGATGCGTTCCGGCGTGATAACGCAGACATGACTGGGGGCAAAGGACTGACAGAGGGTGCAGGAGTAGAAGACATCCTCTGTTTCGTCGGTCATGGCTCCCAACCGCAGATCGCGTTCGGCATAGACACGGCGGGCCAGTTCCTGCACCTTCTCCACCTTGTCGAGCTCGGTGTAGATCTTCACCTGCACCTTGTCGAGAATGGCCCCGAACTCCTGGTGGAGCTTTCCGTGGAGTACCTTCCCTATGTGTTTGAAAGAGAATCCCTTTTCAACAGCGGCCTTACCAATGCGTATCCACATGATATTCCGCTGGCCAATGTGCATGATGCCCTGGATATAGTTGATCAGGTGGTGGAACTGCCGTTCGAGAATCGGTTCGAAATCAGACTGCATCTCCCGGCCCGCAACCTCGACCTGGATGCCGATGGGCAGGTTGTGCCCCTGTTCGATATCGGCAATATCAGGTCCTTCCATCATTATCAGGCCATCTTCCACCTCATCCATTTCCTTGGAGATCAGCACCTCGACACCGCTGGTACGGCCGCCGCCGCACTCCATGAACAGGTCATCCTTGCGGATTCGCTCGCCCTCGAAGGCGGGACCGAAGGACATGGGAATATCGATCTTGGAAACCGTTACCTTGAGACCGCGCACCTCAATGGCCTTCTGGACGATCTCGTCATGGGGTACCTGGGAAACCACATGCTCGTAGGTGCAGATACCGGTGGGCAGAATCTCCGGAATATCCCAGTCGGAAATGGTGGGGAATCCCCAGTTGATGGCACCGGCGGCATTGGCGTACCACTCGTCGCTCACCTCGCCCAGAGCCATGACAAAGGCATAGGTCCGGTCCTTGTTGTAGAGAAGATTGCCCAGGGAATCACCCGGCTTGATACCGCCAAAGGCCAGGGCCACGCGGCAGGCGAAGCCGATGGCGAAAACCGCGGAGGTGTAGCTGTCGCCGAAGGGAACTAGACGCGTACCCCACCCCACCTGCACATCGTTGTCGATGAGCTGGCGGGCCATGTGCACACCGTTTGACTGATCATGGAGAAAGATGTAGAGGTTTTTTTCCTGCAGCTCAATGGCGATCTTGCTGGCGGTTTCCTTGTCCGGCGGCGCCCCCATGATGGCGGCAAAACCGGGGGCGGTGCCGTCGACGAATTCGACCCCGCGTTTTCTGAAAATTACGTCATCGGCGGCCCCGAGCCAGAGATTGTCTCCCACCGGATCCTCGGTCTTTGTATAAAAGTCGGGCTGGTTCAGATAGCGGATCGCCTCATACATCTCCTCGGCGAAAAAGGTGGCCATACCGGCGTCAAGGGCCGGGGCCAGGTAGGGAAGCCAGATGTCATCGGCAACCACCGGCGGCAGCAGACTACGACATTCCTGGAATATTTCCTTCATATCCCCAAGCTTCTCAACCTTGGCGCCGAGCATCGAATAGATTATGGGCAGAAAATAGGCTGTATTCGGAAAAGAGACCTCCTGGTCCGGCCCATATTTTTTCAGGGCCTCTTCAAAGGTCTCTTCAGCCATGTCAATGATTTTTTTCGCACCTCGAATCGCTGCGGAACAAATGATCTTCGACATGTGTATACTCCCTTCAGTGATTGTATTTGAGTAAAATAGGAAAAGTTATATATGGAAACAGGCCGGAACGGGACCCGGGGTTAGCCCATGAGTCCGTCGATCAAGGCCTTTGTCATGTTCACGGCTTTGGGATGACGCATGATCAGCACCTCACCGCCTGCCTGCAGCATACAACTGGCGGTCAAGGCCTCGAGCATGATGCCGCGGCGCTCCTGGTCACCCAGCTGGTCATCGGAAGGCAGGTTGACCTCCTTGGTCTTCCAGACCTCACGACCGAGATTGCAGATAATGGGCACCTGCAGTTTTTCATCCTGCTGGGTCAGGGCGGCGATGCGGATTCTCTCCATCACCGAATAGGTGTATTCGATGCCGTATCCCAGGGCGCCGATGGAGGGATCCATGAGAACGGTGTCCAGGGGAACACCGAGATTTTCAAGTAGAATATTGAGCTGTTTCGCCAGGTTTACGTCAATGGGCGAGGCAGCGACAATGGGATGATGAAAGGCCATGGCCGTGGCCCCCACCGCCTTGTAATTGGCATCTTCCAGCGGGGCAAGGCAGACCTTTTTATCGCCGATGATCGAGGTGATCTCCCGCAGGGTTTCGGTATCTTTTTCATTGTTGCCGCAGCCCCAGACAATGATGGGCACGTCGATCTCGTCGATCACAGCAGCCGCATCCCTGGCCGCGTCCGCCGAGGGACGGTTCTCGCCGTTGGGATCGGTGCCGATCAGGTAGATGTTCAGGGCATCGGCCTGGTAATCATCCACACATTTTCTAGCCCAGGCAACGGGATTGTCCATGACACCGTCGAAGTGGCGGGCCAGGCTATCGGGCCAGTTATCGGGCTTGATATCCTGGATCTCCATGGCCACCAGCGGTTTTCTGGGCATATTGCCTTCAAAGAGATGGAAGGGCAGAACCTCGGAACCTCCCACGGTGACGGCGTTGCCCTCGTTGCCGAGAACAACCTCGCGAACCGCGCCGTTATAGGTCTGTTTATAGGAGGATTCCGGAACCTTGGCGGCCCGATCCTGCAGACTTGCCTCCGGGGTTGCCAGAGGAGCGACGGCCAGATCAGCGGAAACCGTTGTTGCCTTGGCGGCTTCCTTGGCCGCGGCCGCTTCGGCAGCTGCCTTTTCGGCCTCCTTCTTTTTCTCCTCTTCCGCCTTTTTCTTCGCCTCGGCTTCGGCGCGGGCCTTTGCCTCCTCTTTTTCCCTGGCCTTGCGCTCCGCCTCTTCCCGGGCCCTGGCTTCTTCCTCGGCCTTGCGCTTTGCCTCGGCCTCGGCGCGGGCCTTTTCCTCGGCCTCCTTCCTGGCCCGGGCGGCCTTGGCAGCCGCCTCTTCCTCACGGGCCCGGGCTTCCCGGTCCTCTTCCATGCTCACCGCAGCAGCCGCGGGTGCAGCCGTCGCCCGGGCCGGTTCCGCCGCAGCGGGCACCGCCGTTTTGCCGGCCTCGGGCACCGTATCCTGCCTGGCCGACACTTTCGGATCGCGTTTGAGAATGGTCTCGGCATCCATAAACTTAAGAAGCGCCTCGAACTGATCGTCGTTCAGACCAAAGGCGCGTTTCAATGCCGCCAGCCCGTTCTTGACGGACTCAAGGGCCATCACGCGTTCTTTTTCATTCATTTCATGTTCTCCTACGTCTGTTTCATCACCAGCGGTTTCTACCTGACCAGTTGCCTGTGCCACGGGTGCTGCGGGCGGTTGCACGGCCGCGGCCCGGGCTGCCGTTCCGGCGGCCTCCTCTTTGGCGGCTGCTATGATCGCCTCGGCCTCGGCACGGGCCGCGGCAAGAATTTCCTCTCCACGGGCAGCGAAATCGTCCTCGGGTTTGGTCCGAACCTCAATGACTTCAGCTTCCTCCCCGGCGCTCTCCCGGGCCGTATCGGGTTCAAAGCTCGGGCGCGGACCCAGTTCGGCCCGACTGATAATTTCAGGGACGGCACTTTCCCACTCAATGGCCATCACATGCACACCGGAGACCCCCTCGATCTCCCGGACCTGATTGATAATATCCACACAGATATTGATGCCTTCGTCCTGCTTGTCTTTGGCATCCTGCATCCGGCTGATCACCTCGTCGGTGACATCCATACCCGGCACGAACTTTTTCATATAGCGTGCCATTCCAAGGGATTTGGGAGGCGTGACCCCGGCAAGGATATAGGCCTTCTCGTGCAGACCCATGTCGCGGACCATTTCCATGAACCTGGCGAACTTGTCCACGTTGTATATGATCTGCGTCTGGATAAAATCGGCGCCGTTGTTGATCTTTTTTCCCAGGCGGACGGCGCGGAATTCAAAGGGATAGGCAAAGGGATTGGCGGCGGCGCCAAGAAAAAACCTGGGTTTTTCTCCCTTGATCTCCTCGCCGCACTGGAATTTCCCTTCATCCCGCAGGTCGCGAACCATTCCCAGCATCTGGATGGAGTCCATATCGAAAACGCCCTTGGAGCCGGGATGATTGCCGAACTTCTGATGATCACCGGTGAGGCAGAGCAGGTTTTTCAGCCCCATGGCCGATGCCGCCAGGAGATCACTCTGCATGCCTATTCTGTTTCTGTCCCGGCAGGTCATCTGAATCACCGGTTCCACCCCTTCCGACATGGCGATGAGACCCGCGCCGATACTCGACATCCTGACAATGGCGGTCTGGCAGTCGGTGATATTGACCGCGTCCACATGCCCCTTCAGAATGCGGGCTTTTTTTCGCACGACCTCGGGATCGCTGTTTTTCGGAGGGCCCAGCTCACCGGTTACGGCAAACCGACCACTCGTCAGCACCTGCTCTAAGTTGCTCCCCGACTTCATCTATCCTCCCTCTGGCGATTCATATTTACAGTGGAGCCGCCTCTCACTTGCATGATGATCACGGCATTTCTGATCCGACGGAACCGACAGCGTCTCAGTGATGACCGCCTCCGCCGCCGCAGCCGGCACCGGCCAGCGGTTTGCCGCCCTCAAGATCGCGGCGCATGGCCATATCCATCAGTACCCGCTCCTGCTTCTTGTTGATACCCAGGGCCTCGCGTTTTTCATCAATGGCCTTGATCATCTTGCGGGCAAGCTTGATGGGATCTTCCTCGGTATCCCAGCAGGCACCGTAGAGCTCCTTCATGCCGCCCTTGATAAATTCGGTGAAGGCTTTGGCGCCCTCGATGGGCAGGCTCTGGAAAATGACATGGGCTCCGCTGGTGACGAAATACTGGCCAATGGCCACCGCCTTTTCACTCATGTAGAGCGGCGCCGTGCCGCAGGCGGGAAGTTCGGAGATATCCTCGCCCAGCCCCCCCTCTTTGACCATCTCGGTCAGGGCGATGAGGAGGCGGGAGTTATCGACGCAGGAACCCACATGCAATACCGGCGGCATGCCCACGGTCTCGCAGACCTCGCGCAGTCCGTCCCCGGCGTATTCCGCGGCGGCTTCGGGCCGCAGCAGGCCGCGTCGTCCCAGGGCCTGGGCCGCGCAACCGGTGGCCAGCACCAGGACGTTGTTCTTGATCAGCTCAACGGCGATCTTGTAATGGACGTCATCGGCGTATTTGTAATGTTCACAGCCGACAATGGCGCCGACCCCGTGGATGCGGCCGTTGATGATGTTGTCATTGAGGGGCCGGTAGGACTGACGGAAACGACCGCCGAGCATGTAGTTGATGGTTTCATGGGAAAATCCGACGACAACGTCGAGCTTTTTGTCCGTGGGAATATAGTAGTCGCCGCGTTTCTTGAAATTGGCAATGGCGTGCTTGAGAATTTCCTTGGCCGACTTGTAGGCGTCATGCTCTTCAAACTGGATGTGAATGGCATCCGGCATCTTGGCACGGTAATTGGTGGTGATAATGTCCGTATGCTTGGCCTTGACCACCTGGGCCACCGACTGCATGACGCACTGGACATCGACAACCATGGCCTCCACCGCACCGGTGGCCAGCACCATCTCCTGCTGGATGAAAGATCCGGCTACCGGGATGCCGCGGCGCATGAGAATTTCGTTGCCTGTACAGCAGACACCCGCGAGGTTGACCCCCTTGGCCCCGACCTTCCTGCACTGGGCAAGGATCTCCTCGTCCTCGGCCGCCAGGCAGAGGGATTCCGCCAGCAGCGGTTCGTGGCCATGCACGGTGACGTTCACCATGTCCTCCTTGAGAACCCCGAGGTCAACGATGGCCCGCTTGGGCACAGGGGTGCCGAACATGATGTCGGTGAGCTCCGTGGACAGCATGGAGGCGCCCCACCCGTCGGCGAGGGCGCAGCGGGCCGCCTGCTTCATGATGTTCCGGTACTCCTGGTCCACGCCCATATGGGTCCGGTGCATCATCTCCACCACCTCGCGGTCGATGCCGCGGGGGGTCACCCCTTCCCGCTCCCAGATCTCCTGTTGCTTGGCCGGAGCCCTTTTGGTCATGGTGAGAACCCCCTCCTGCTGGCCGAATTCGGCCAGGGCTTTTTCACCAAGTTCCAGGGCGATCTCGTTTTTGTCCCGGCCTTCGGTCTCAATGCCGAATACCTCGGCGAGCATGTGCAGCTTGTTCTCATCCTTGATCTCGTGCGGGGTTTCGCCCTTGGCCGTGGCAATGAATCCCCTGACCATCTCCCGGGCATGATCGGTATGGGAGGCGGAACCGCCGGCGATGATGCGGGCAAAGTTCCTGGCGGCCACGGTATCGGCGGTGGCGCCGCAAACCCCGATCATCTGTTCCACACCGTCGATAATCTGGCACGGCCCCATATTGCAGATACGGCAGCAGGTGCCGCCGGAGCCGAAAAGACAGGCGGACATTCCCCGGTCCTCAAGCCGGTCATAGGCGGTTCGCACCTGTTTGGCCAGTCCCTGGGAGAGGAGATCCCTGGTGGACGCGCCGGTTATATCATTACATCCTGAACAGCCGTCATGTTGATTAGCCATGATGAGCCTCCTTCTAGAGGAATACGGGCACAACCCCGTTTCCCCGAATTTACGTAATCTGTTGCTTTGAACGAACGTCTATGATAATCCGGCCGACTGCTTTGCCGCCTGCACGGTATTTTTCATGAGCATGGTAATGGTCATGGGACCGACACCGCCGGGTACCGGAGTGATGGCGGCGGCCTTTTCCTTGACGCTTTCGAATTCCACGTCACCGGCCAGGATGGCCTTGCCGGTCTCCTCGTTCCTGCCGATGCGGTTTACCCCCACATCGATGACCACGACGCCGTCCTTGACCTGATCTCCCTTGATCAGGTTGGCCACTCCGGCGGCGACAATGAGGATATCGGCCCGCCGGGTATGGAAATCCGTATCCCTGGTGCGGGTATGACAGAGGGTGACGGTGGCGTTGCCGGCATCTCGCTTCTGCAGCATGAGGTTGGCAATGGGTTTGCCGACAATGTTGGAACGGCCGACGATAACCACTTCGGCGCCGCTGGTCTCCACACCGGTGCGCTGCAGCAGCTCGAGGATTCCGTGAGGGGTACAGGGAAGGAAACACTGTTCGCCGAGAACCATCTTGCCGACGTTGACCGGATGAAATCCGTCCACATCCTTGTCCGGATCAATGGCGTAGAGGACCTTGTTTTCATCAATATGTTTCGGCAGGGGCAACTGGACGAGAATGCCATGAATATCGTCATTCCTGTTGTACTTTTCCACCAAGGCCAGGAGGTCTTCCTCGCTGGTGTCGGCGGGAAGGGTCACCTGTTCGGAGTGAATTCCCAGGGCGTGAGCGGTCTTGTTCTTGGCACTGACATAGGATTGTGAAGCCGGATCTTCACCGACAAGGATGGTTACCAGGCCGGGCACGAGGTTGTGCTTTTCCTTGAGTTCACCGACCTCGGCTTTCAGCTCCTCACGAATGGCCTTTGCCGTTTCCGTACCGCTTATGATCTTTGCGCTCATATTTTTCCCCTAAAAACTGTAAAATTAAAAAGTTACGAAGATGCCCGTCTCCCCGGCCTCCGGGTCATTTTTTGACAAGAAATTGCAAAGTAATAAATAATTGACATTTCTTCAACAAAAATCCTAGGCAGCCGCCCCCTATACTCGCCGTTTATCAGGGTCATCGGTCCCTCGTTCCCTTGCCGTCCCCTCCCCTGCCGGGAACGGTTTCCCGCAGCAGAATATCCAGGGCGGTCTGACGCTTGCTGCTGTCCTCGGTGGAAACGGCCATGACCAGAGCCCGGCGCATGCCCACAAGCACCGCAAGCCTGCGGGCCCGGGTGAGCCCCGTGTAGAGGAGATTTCGCCTGAGCATTCGGTAATGCTGGGTAAAAATCGGCAGAATGACGATTTCGAACTCACTTCCCTGGGACTTGTGGACGGTAATGGCAAAGGCGCGGTCAAGCTCGGTCATCTGCTCCCGCCTGTATTCGACCCGGCGGCCATCGGGAAAAAATTCCACCGTACAGGTCAATTCGCTGTTGTTGACCCGGACAACCCTGCCGATATCGCCGTTGAACACTCCCAGGTCATAGTTGTTGCGCCGATGGATGACCCGGTCACCCACCCGCAGGATCTTTTCACCGATGGTGATTTCCCCCTTACCGGCGGCCGGCGGATTGACGGCCTGCTGGATCACGCGGTTGAGGTTGGCGGTGCCCAGGCTGCCCCGCACCATGGGCGAGAGTATCTGGATTTCGCATTTGTCGCCGTAATACTTGGGAATCCATTCCGTATAGAGCTTACGGATCACATCCAGGGCCGTGAGCCCGTAATGCAGGGCCGACCAGGGATGCACCCGCTTGAGAACCGCCCTGTAGGACTGGGCCGTATTCTCGGCGCTCACCAGCGTTCCCAGGTCCACGTGGCTGAACTTCTCGGGCAGCAACGGAGCGGGATGATCCGCCTGGTCATCGTCAAGGTAGGGATCGCGGTGGCGATTTTGCCGTTCCAGCTCCCGGGCGGTATAGCCATGGCGGCGACGAACCCGGTCGATGAACCGCACCTGTTCCCGGGTGGCCTCTTCGACATCAATGAAAAAACAGTCGCTCCGGAGCCAGATTTTCGGTTCCCTGAAAGGAGAGGCGATTTTCGGTACCCGACCCTGATTGACGCTATGGGCGAAACTGATGATCCGCGACTTCCTGGCCTGCCGGAAGATTCTGGTGAGCCGGAAACAGGGAATGCGGCCCGAGGCGATCATATCGTGCAACACGCACCCGGCGCCCACCGAGGGCAGCTGGTCGCTGTCGCCGATGAAGAGCACACTGCATGTCGGCGCCACCGCCTTGAGCAGAGAGGCGGTAAGTCCGATATCGAGCATGGATGATTCATCGATGATGAGAAAATCGGCCCGCAGCGGCGAGGACTCGTTCCTGGCGAAGCGCCCGCCCTGAAACTGCAGCAACCGGTGGATGGTTCCGGCCTCCAGGCCGATCACCTCGCCCATGCGCTGGGCCGCCCTGCCCGTGGGAGCGGCCGGCAGCACCCTCCTGCCCATGGCGGTGAGCAGATCCACCAACACCTTGAGCGTGGTGGTCTTGCCGCAGCCCGGACCGCCGGTGAGGATGGCCAGGCGCAGAGCGGCTATGGCGCGGACGGCAGCCTCCTGCTCATCGCTCAGTTTCAGACCGCTGCTCTTTCTCAGGCAGCGGGCAAGGCAGCGACGGATCTCTTTTTCATCCACCGGAGCCGGACCGCAGAGCAAGAGGAGTTTCTCTGCAACAAAAGCCTCTTCGTAGTAAAGGGTATTGGAATAGTAGCAGAGTGTGGGCTTGGAATCATTTCCGGGAAGTTCCCTGACCCTCAGCTTACCGGAGACGGTCATATCCCTGAGAAACTGCGGCAGCCTTTCGGCAAGATCCAGTTTGAGTAACTCGGTGGTGCCGGTGAGGATCTGCTCGTAGGTGAGATAGCAATGTCCCTGGTCGCGGCTCGCTGCCAGAACATGGCGGATGGCGGCGGTGATCCTGGCCCTGCCGTCGGGCCGGTGACCGATGCTGAGCGCAATGCGGTCGGCGGAAAAAAAGCCGATACCGTAGATATCGTCGGCCAGGCGGTAGGGATTGTCGCTGACCCGTTCAATGGCCCGGTGCCCATACTCCTTGAAAATCCTCACCGCGAACAGGGTGCTGATACCGTGGGACTGGAGGAAGATCATCACATCCCGCACCGCCCGGTGTTCATACCAGGCCTCCTTGATGGCCGCCAGTTTCTTCTGGGCGATCCCCGGGACCTCGAGCAACCGGTCAATATCTTTTTCAAAGACATCCAGGGTGGACTTCCCGAAATGGCGGACGATCTTGCGGGCGGTCTTGGGTCCCACCCCCTTGATCAGACCGGAACCCAGATACTTCTCCAGAGCGGAACTGGTGGCGGGCTTCAACTCCACGGCACTGTCGGCCCTGAACTGCCGGCCGTACCTGGGATGCTCCACCCAGGCACCGGTGAACTTCATGGTGGCGCCGGCAAAGACCCGCATCTGATGC
>Ga0256914_1002984_pt1 | contig 13696 bp, 12 predicted proteins | sample HulkmetaG_FD_191571 | JGI IMG/M metagenome (GOLD analysis project Ga0256914, IMG submission 191571) | Hydrothermal chimney microbial communities from Main Endeavour vent field at the Juan de Fuca Ridge, Pacific Ocean - Hulk | ecosystem: Environmental > Aquatic > Marine > Hydrothermal vents ... | reverse complement strand
GGCCTCCGTCTGATTGGTGAAAATTACGTCCAAGAGGCCAGAGAAAAGCGTGAAGCCCTTTCTGATTTGGCCCTTGAGTGGCACCTTATCGGTCCGCTTCAGACCAACAAGGCCAAGCAAGCGGTAAAGATATTCGATCTGATAGAGACCATAGATCGGCCTTCGGTGGCCAAAGAATTGGCCAAACGGGCAGAGAAGTCTGGGCGGTGTCTACCGGTGTTTATTGAAGTTAATGTGGGGGGAGAAGAGACCAAGGCCGGAGTAGCCCCTGAAGAGCTCTTTTCCTTGGCGGAACTGGTCATTTCTCTACCACCCCTTGAACTCCAAGGATTAATGACTTTGCCGCCTTATCGAGAAGATCCAGAGGAGGTAAGGCCATTTTTTGCCAAGTTACGTGGGCTTTTGGAAGAACTAAAAAAGAGATTTCCCGAAGCCCCGCTTTCTGAACTTTCCATGGGGATGAGTCATGACTTCGAGGTGGCCATTGAGGAAGGGGCGACCATCGTCAGGGTAGGGACGGCCCTCTTTGGTCCCAGGCCTCCTAAGTGATCTGGAAAGTTAGGTTTGATGTCTTAAATTTTTTGGTGGCCTCTAAAATTTGCTTCAAGGAGCAGATAATGCCTATTTATTATGAATTGCGGGTGGTGGCCAAGAAGATAGGGCTGTCTCCTCGAACTCTAAAGGTCTGGATTGAAGAGGGTCTCATCGAGCCAAGACGTGAGGGTCGAAAAATCCTCTTTGCCGAAGATGATTTAAAGCGCCTTCTTACCATCCGCCGTCTCCGTGATGACTTAGGGGTCAACCTGGCTGGTATCGATATTATTCTTCAGCTCCTCGACCGCTTGGCTAAGTTGCAGGCCGAGATAGATCGCCTCAAAAGGGCCTTACGAGAAAGAGAGACGTCCCTTCCATTATAGTTTTCTTTGGGGGTCAAAAAGGACCAATTTTCGAATAGTTGATCGGGCCCTTTCCTTCCTTGTCAAGGAGGGGATCATGATCCTCTCACCAGAAAATTTCACCTGGTAAGCTAAAATATCGGTAAAATATCGTTAATTATCTCTTCTTAGATCCCATATGGAGGAAATGATGTTTCCAAAAAAGATCCTTTTTCTGACCTTTTTACTAATTTTTCTTATTTTTTCTCCGATTTGGGCCGGACGGATTGTCTTGAAGGTCTTTCATGCCGGAAGCCTATCGGTGCCTTTTGGCGAGATCGAAAAGGCCTTTGAGGCCAAATATCCTTGGATAGACGTCCGGCGGGAGTCAAGCGGGAGTGTACAGGCCATACGTAAAGTGATTGACCTTCACAAGCCCTGCGATGTGGTGGTCAGTGCCGATTATTCCCTCATTCCCCAGATGATGTTTCCTGTTTATGCGGATCATGTAAAGCTCTTTACCCGCAACGAATTGGTGCTTTGTTACACGGAAAGATCAAAGTTTGCCAAGGAGATAAACAGCCAGAACTGGTACGAAATCCTCGCCAGAGATGGGGTAAAATGGGCCTTTTCTAACCCAAACCTCGATCCATGTGGCTACCGAGCGGTGATGTGTATCCTTTTGGCCGAAGTCTATTACCAAAAACCCTTGGCCGAGATACTGCTTGCCAAGTATTTGCCCTTTGTGTTTCACAAGGAAGGCTCTCACCTGGTAGCTATTGTCCCGGAGTCCTTCGCCCCTCGTGGGCACAAGATCTTTATCCGTCCTAAGTCGGTAGAACTCTTGGGGCTCCTTGAAAGTGGAACCATTGACTATGCCATAGAATATCTGAGCGTTGCCCTACAGCACCATTTGAAATATGTGAAATTACCCCCGGAAATAAACTTGAGCCAGGTGGAGTATGCCTCCTATTATGCTCAAGTGAAGGTAAAACTAGGGACGGGGAAAGTGGTCTCTGGAAAGCCTATTGTCTACGGAATAGCAGCCCTTAAGACGGCCCCCCATCCCAAGGAGGCCAAACTCTTTGAAGACTTTGTCACCGGCAAAGAAGGGGCACAAATCCTCAGGGCCTTTTCCCAGACTCCGATCTACCCGGCAAAATTAATCGTGAACCAATGAAAAGGCTCGACTTAAACACCCTTATCACCCTGATTCTTTGTTTTATTTGCTTTAGTTTTATCATTTTGCCCATTCTGCATCTTTTTACCGGGCTTGAGGGAGAAAGTTTTTGGGCCTCGGTAAGAGATGCCGAAGTATGGTCGGCTATTTGGATCTCTTTCGTGGCGGCAGGGTTTTCTACTGTTATGGGGCTCATTCTCGGAGTGCCTACGGGCTTTTTGTTGGCCAGAAGGAGATTTCGTGGCCGTGAATTCTTAGAAAGCATAACCAATTTGCCCATCGTCATTCCGCATGTCGCCGTGGGCATTATCCTGCTTGACCTGTTAAATGAAAATTCCTCAGTAGGGAGCCTCTTCTCTCGGCTCGGGATATCCTTTGTGGACACCATTTACGGAATCGTGGCGGCCATGTGTTTGGTCAGTATCTCCTATATCATTTCCTCTTCGATTATGGGTTTTAGGGCCGTTGATCCGGAGCTTGAATGGACGGCGAGGTCTCTCGGGGCAAGTCCTTGGTATACCTTTACCCGAGTGACCCTACCTTTGGTTTTCCCATACTTACTCAGGGGATCTATCCTTTCTTTTGCCCGGGCCGTAAGCGAAGTAGGGGCGCTCTTGATCCTGGCCTATTATCCCAAGACAGCCCCTATTCTTCTTTACGAACGATTTGAAAATTACGGGCTTAAGAGCGCCAAACCCATTGCCGCTTTGGTGATTCTGCTAAGCCTTTTCCTCTTTACCTTGCTAGTGCTCACTTCTACCCCCAAAAGAGGAGAACGGGATGTTTCTTAAGGCCCGGATCAAGAGAAAACTCCCCCATTTCACCTTGGACCTTTACCTTGAGCTCCGTCCAAAAGATTACACGGTGATGATCGGCCCCAGCGGGGCTGGTAAGAGTATGACCTTGAAGATCCTGGCTGGGCTTGAGGAGGCCTTGGACCAAAAAGTACTTTTAAACGGTAAAGATATCTCGGCCCTCCCCCCGGAAAGGCGTGGAATAGTCTATCTCCCTCAAGGTAATTCTCTCTTTCCTCACCTGAGTGTCTTTGAGAATTTGCTCTTTGTTTTTAAGGCCCGAAAAATCCCGATAAACAAAGCTTTTTTAGATAAAGTGATTGATTCCTTTGGAATCCGTCATCTCTTGAAACGAAAACCCCAAAACCTTTCCGGGGGTGAGACCCAACGGGTGGCGCTGGCCAGGGCCATTTGCGCCAACCCTCAAGTCCTGCTCCTTGATGAGCCCCTGGCCTTCCTTGACTTCCACCTCAAGCTTGAGCTTGTGGCCTTTTTACAAAAACTTCCCACTGAATATCAGATCACCGTCCTGCACGTGACCCATGATCCCATCGAAGCGGCCCTTTTGGCCAAGAGGATCTACCTTTTACGCCAAGGCCAAATAGTTTTTACCGGAAATTTTGAAGAATTTTTAAGGGAAGCTCCAGAAGGCCTGGCCAACAAAGATCAGGTAGCCGACATACCCGGTTATGCCCGCTTTTGGGCCAAAGCTTTACGAGAGTAAAAGCAAATTTGATTTTCTACACCAAGACCAAGCCGAGGAAGACCAGGGAGGTAGCAAGCCAAAAGAGCCAAGGGAGGAAGCCCGTATAACCTAGGAGCACAACGGTCAAGCAAAACAGGACTAGGCCGAGATGTAAGAGAGAAGAGCCAAGTTTGGCTCGGTAGCCTTCACAGCGGAAATTTAGTTTCCTGCCTGAAAGGACCAAAAGCAAAACCACCATCTGAAAGACAGAAGAGACAAGGAGCAAAGAGAGGAGGGCCAGCCGCCAGCCTCTGAAGATCCAAATACCTGCAAGCAGCGCCCCCATCAGCCCGGCCAAGAGATTAAGCCAGCGCGAGGACAGGAGGCGATTAGGAATACACAGGGCCAATACCAAAAGGAGGCCCCCAACCAAGGGGGCGGCAAGTTGATTCATACGCTCTTGATAAGCCACTTTGACCATCGGCGAGACATGGGCCAGATCCGCCCACTTGAAGTAAAACATGCTCCCGATACACAGGAGGGAGAGCGAAAACATCAAAATCACCGCGGCGATGGTCAGGCCAAAGTCGTAATTAAATCTCCTCATTTCAATGCACCGTATGCTCTCCCGGAAAGAGATAAGAGGCGGCAAAGGTGTAAAGCATGGCTACAAAACAGATGATCCCCAACCAACTGACAAAGGACCACATCCCCCGGCGGGTGAGATAGAGCCGGGCGTGGAAATAAGTGGAAAAGACCAACCACATCATAATGGAGCTGGCGATCTTCGGGTCCCACCACCAGTTAGGCCCCCAGGCCTTAAGGGCCCAAGGAAAACCGAGGAGCATCCCCATGGTCAGGGCGATATATCCCGGCCTGGCAAAACGATAGGCCATCTGGTCAAGCTCCGGCCTCTTGATGACCAACATGGAGAGACAGGCGACAAAAAACACGGTCAGTGCGGCGTAAGAGAGAAAGAGAAGGGGCGGATGAACCCACATGTAATGGGCATTGTAGAAAAAGACCATGCGCGGGTAGAGTCGGGCAAAAAGCCGAGCCCTTTCCATGAGAGATAAAGGCATGGTCCAGGGTCTAATCTCTTCAAAGAACCGCGGAAGGGGATCGGTAAAAGGATTGATAAACAGGAGGATCAGGAGCTGAAGGCTGAGAAGCGCGGAAAGGGTGGCCCTGGTAAACCTGAAGCTCACCCCACGACAGGCCCATATAGCCATCACGGCATAGCCAGAGAACCAAAAGAGGAATTTTTCCCGTTCAAGCCAAGGGGGTAGGAGAAAACGCGGCGGGGCCTCGGGCCGATAAGGAGGAAGGACCCCATGGCCCATGGTTTTTAACCAGTGGTTTATCATCGGGGCCAATTTGGGTGGGAGCTCAAGGGGTAGCGCCAAATAAATGGCCAGGTGGAGATAGCCAACGAGGAGAAGGGCAAACCCCAAGGTAACCACTGAGACCAAGATGGTTCGATAATGCCAACGCCAGGCCCTTTCATCCTCAGAAAAGACATACCAGACAAGGGTGCCTATAAGGGCTGCCACTAGAATCCCTAGAAAGATCCTGACCAGGCCTCCAAGATTTTGATAGACTTGAAAGGCGTGTCCTAGATCAAATCCCATAGATAGCGTTTAAGTACTCGGTTTAAAGTGCTCAATAGAACCAAAGGTTTTGAGGTTGCCATCCTCAAGGACAGAGACCGCACCATGTCCTCCACAAATAAGACACCGTTTACCGCAAGACCTCAAGGCCCGGTCAGCCTCTTCGGCTATCTTGAGTAGGGCCTCTCTTTCTTTGGCGGCGATTTCACTGTCTACATTGACTGAAGTCATCAAGATTTTGGCCAAACGATTAAATTCGCGACGCTCTTTGGTGAAGCTTTCAAGATTTAATAGGCTGTCTCCGGTAAAAAGGAGCCCGGCTTCCGGACAGAAGAAAAAGACCTGACCGTAAAGATGCCCTCCGAGGCTCTCCAGGACTTCGAATTCTAAAGGGCCTACCTTGAAACGATAGATTATCGGGAAGATATGGCGTAGGCCCAAGACCTCCTGGGGGAAGAGCTCTACCCTCTGGGGTGGGGTAAAACAGGAAAAGAGATTGATGATTTTGGTATAAACCTCTTCTAAGATCGAACCCTCCACCCGAGAACCATAGGCACGATTGGCTCGTTCGATGATTTCCCGGGTGCCGGAGTGCATAAAAGAAGGGGCTTCGAAAAATCCCGCTGCGCCAACGTGATCGGCATCGGCATGGGTGATAAAGAGGCGGGAGAGCTTTTTCAGGTTTCCAAGGCCATAATGTTGAAATAGGCGCAGGATATCCGGGTGATAAAGGCCATAGCCGGTGTCAATCATGACCATTTCTTCCGGGGTATGTAGGACAAAGATGTTCCCTCCATAAGGGGGTTGAAAACAAAAGAGCTTTACCTCCTCGGCCACTTTAAAACGTTGGACATCGGCGTAAAAGTTTTCCCCGGTGGTGTTTTTGAGGTGCTGGCCGGTGGCCAGGATGCTCTCAAAGACCTCCTGCGGGTCCTGTTTTAGATTGGTAAGTTCTTGGACAATGTGGTTGATGTCGTGGAGCAACCGCAGGAGAAACTCGTCTTCTGCTTCCCCGATGATCTCCCGCAGTCTTTGGGCAAACTTGAGATAAAAGACAGTGTTATCGAGATAGTCCCCTCGGGTATCGTATTCCAGGATTTCTATTCGGTAGCGTGACTTCAGACGGTTTAGGAGTTTATCAATAATGGCACTGCGCTCTACGGTGAGGCTTACCGTGAGTCGATCTGGATGGCGTCCTTGATCATCAAAGTCAAGAAAGGCGATATTGGCTTTGGCATCGGTAACGTAATTTAAGAATTCAAAGAGGGCTCCAGGGCGGTTGGGAAGATAGATATTAAATTTTAGAAACCCCAAGGGCTCAAGGGATTCCTGGAGATAGCCTATTTTCTGAAGCCCCTCACGTATGTTTTGGTAATCCCTCTCTGAGTCAAGGGTCACCTCGAAAAAGACCGTGTGCGGGTCAATCCGGCGATCGTAATGGATGCGATTGATGTTACCCTGATACTGGCGGACGATTTCGGCGGCCTTGTGTAAGGCCCCGGGTTGATCCGGCATACGGGCCACGAAATAAAATTTGGGCATAGGCGCCTCCTAGTCACACTTGGAATAACCGCAACTACGACAAAGGAGACAACCGCTTTCCGCCTCAAGCGGCCCTCCGCAATCAGGGCAAGGTCCAAAGGAAGGCGGCTCCTCTGGCTGAATCTCGATGTGTAGGGCCTCGGCCAGTATCTTGGCCACGGCGTCCGGACAAGAAAGGATGGGTTTGCCTTCTTCCCAGGATGGGGCAGGGCAACGGATCCCGGAGAGCTGTTTGATGATCGCCTCGGGTTTTACCCCGGAGCGCAGGGCCAGAGAGATGAGACGGCTGGTGGCCTCGATCTGGCAAGAGGCACACCCTCCGGCCTTACCCATGGTAGCAAAGACCTCACAGAGCCCTTTTTCATCCCAATTAACCGTTACATAAAGGTTACCGCAACCAGTACGGATCTTACGCGTAAAACCACGGGTGATCTTGGGCCTTGGCCTCGGGGCTACCCCTCCTTCGGTCTTTAGGGTTAACACCTGGCGTGGTCGGCTTCCGTAACGATAGACCGTGACCCCTTTGAGCCCGAGTTCATAGGCCAAGAGATACGCCCGACGTACATCCTCCTGCGTGGCTTCTTGGGGGAAATTGATGGTCTTTGAGACGGCGTTATGTACATGTCGCTGAAAGGCGGCCTGGATGCGCAGGTGTTGCTCCGGTGAAATATCAAAGGCGGTGACAAAGAGCCGCCGGATCTCTTCGGGGACCTCCTCGATTTTGGCCACCGAACCGGTACGCAGGGCTTGTTCGATAATCTTTTCGATGTCTTCTGCCGAAAGGCCGTGATCCTCAAGGGCCTTTTTAAAGAGAGGATGCACCTCTTTGAGTTCCGTCCCCTCAAGCACCCGTCGGGTATAGGCTACGGCAAAAAGGGGCTCGATCCCTGAGGAACAACCAGCAATAATAGAAATGCTCCCGGTGGGGGCAATGGTCGTAGTGGTAGCATTTCGCATATAAGGGGTCTCTGGACGGTCCCAGATGCTCCCTTTATAGGCCGGGAAATTGCCGCGGCGTTTGGCCAGCTCGGCACTGGCGCGAAGGCTTTCTTCTTCGATGAAGCGCATAACCTCTTCGGCTATTTCGATGGCCTTTTCCGAATCGTAGGAGACATCGAGCTTGATCAACATATCGGCAAAGCCCATGACTCCGAGGCCGATCTTACGCGTCTTTTTGGTGATCTCTTCGATATGAGGGAGGGGAAAACGGTTTACGTCGATCACGTTGTCGAGGAAGTGTACGGCCTGGTGGACTACTCGGCCCAGGCGCTGGTAATCGATGCTTTTGTCTTTTACAAACCGGGAGAGATTTATAGATCCGAGATTACAGGATTCAAAGGCGAGCAAGGGTTGCTCCCCGCAATTGTGGGCTATGAAACCGTTGGCGTCAAAGGCGTTTGCCCCGGGGACTTGGCAATCAAAAACCTCGGCCTCTCCTGCTGGAACTATTTCGGTAATAGTGGCTATAAAGCGTTCCTGATTAAGACACCGTTTATACGAAGAAAGGACTCTTTCGAGGCGTTTGGACTTTTCTTTATGGGTAAAACCGATACGTTCGGCGAATCTTTTGAGGTTTTCTCCAGAAATGATCAGTTCATGTTGGGCCTTAATTTTATAAAGAGCCCGGCCTCCTTTTCCGTTTGGTAGGAATTTTTGGCCCTCCTCGCGTCTGTTTTCGTAGATACGAGAAAAAATGCCGAGCCTTAAGAGCATTCTTTGGACTGCTTTTAAGGTTTCGAGATTTGACTGGGCCAGGCGGATACTTACACCTTTTTTTAAATTTCCTTGAACCGAGCCATCGGCGTCAAAAAGTCCCCTTAAAAATCCATGATAAAAGGCACTCGAGGCCCGCTCTATGGCCGGAGTAGGGGTTTTATGGCCGACTTCAAGCCCAAGGTCAAAGGCCAAATCACGCAAAGCGGTACTGGCCAGACGGTACTCTTTACGGGAAGAAAGGTATTGCCAGCCCTTAAAACCACAACGGTGAGGGAGGCTCTTGGCCGCCCTGAGGGCTTCATCTAGGATTTCCTTGATCCCGTCCTGTCCATTTCCCCAAAGAGAAATCACCGCCTTGTCTTTCTTTAGGGTACCATCACCCACCAAAAGTCCCAGGAGATAGCCTTCTTCATAGGATCCGAACCCCGGCCAGAGGAGATTTTCTCCATGATCGTTTAAGAGTATTTGATCGCCGGGTTTGAGTCTTTCTACCGGGGTCCAAGTTGTTTCCATTCGATAACGCGTAAGATTCGTAACCCGAAGGAGGGGGTGGTTAGCGGTAAGGGTCAAGGTAAACCCCTCTTTGGTCCTCAGTTCTAACACCGGTCTTTTGCCGGTGGGGAAGAAACCCGTCTCCGAAAAGAAGCCCTTCCCATTTAGGCAGGCCAAAAACTTCTGATTTATCAGTTCCTTTACTTGTCTCGGACCTTCTTTGGTCATTACCCAGGTCTCGCCTATGACGCAGGGATTGGTGGCTTCGATCTCGCCGAGATGGGGGGTAGGATTCTTGGCATTGATGTGATCGATGAAGATCACCCCTGGGTCCCCACGGAGCCAGGCGTTTTCCACCAAAAGGTCAAAGAGTTTTCTGGCCGGTAGGCGGCGAACGACCTGGCCGTTTCGCGGGTTGATCAAGGGGAACTCTTCGTTGTTCTGGTAGGCCTTCATGAAGGCCTCGGTCACCGCCACCGAGATATTAAAATTAGTGAGCTTAGTAAGATCGCGTTTTACGGTGATAAATTCTTCGATGTCCGGGTGGTCGATACGCAGGATGCCCATGTTGGCCCCGCGGCGGGTGCCTCCTTGTTTGATGGCCTCGGTGGCGGCATCGTAGACCTGCATAAAAGAGACCGGTCCGCTTGAGACCCCGTGGGTGGAGCGCACGATATCCCCTTTGGGGCGCAGGCGCGAGAAGGAAAAACCCGTCCCTCCGCCGGATTTATGGATAAGGGCCGTGTACTTGAGGGTCTCAAAGATAGACTCCAGTGAATCCTCGATGGGTAGGACAAAGCAGGCCGAGAGTTGACCAAGCTCACGCCCGGCGTTCATCAGGGTAGGAGAGTTCGGCAGGAAATCGAGACTGGTCATCAGTTGATAAAACTCTTCCTCCAGGGCTTCGAGATCGGCCTTTCGATCATAGAGGAGATCAGCGGCGGCAATGGTCCTGGCCACCCGACGAAACATGTCTTCCGGACTCTCGATGGGATTTCCTTCCTCATCTCGAATGAGATAACGACGGGCCAGGACCACCAGGGCGTTATGAGTTAAGGAAAGCTTGGTTTCCGGGAGTTTCATCCTCTTCCCCCTCGCCTTTCTTTCATGAAATAACATTTTTAAGTCCCCTGAGCCAAGATCTAAAAATATCGACATTTTATGACCGAAAAGGTCGGAGAGGTCTTGATGAGAAGACGATCTTTTGTTTACATTGCCTTGACCCTAAAAAGGAGGTGACGGGGGATGTCTGAAGCGTCTAACACCGAACTGCCCAAACTGGAGAAAAAGCTTGAGAAGATGACCATCAAAGAATTGCGTGAGGTCGCCCTCCAGATCCCGGGGATTCAGGGCGTTCACGGCATGAACAAAGAGGAGCTTATTTCTGTTCTTAAGAAGATCTACGGGATCGAAGAAAAGCCCCGCAAGGTCGGGGGCAGTATGCGGGAGCTCAAGGCTAAGGTGGCCAAATTCAAGGAATTGGCAGCCAAGGCCAAGGCCGAGGGCGACTTGGTACGCTATGAACGCTATCGCAAACTGGCCTCCCGTTTTAAGAAACGCACCAGGCGTCTGGCAAAGATGGCGGCTTAATCATGGGTAAAACCGTTTTTGAAACCAATTTTCCTGATTTAAAGCTAAAACACCGGGGTAAAGTCCGTGATCTTTACGAGATTGACGATTATCTGCTCATGGTGGCCACCGACCGCATCTCTGCCTTTGATGTGGTCATGCCCACTCCTATCCCGGACAAAGGGGTTATCCTCACCCAAATGTCGCTTTTCTGGTTCGATTTTTTGAAGGACTTGGTGGAAAACCACCTGGTCACCGCTGATGTCTTTCAGTACCCGCCGAGTTGTCAAGCCTACGTCGAAGAGCTTAAAGGCCGAAGCATGTTGGTGGTCAAGGCCAAGCCCTTGGCGGTGGAGTGCATCGTTCGGGGCTATTTGGCTGGCTCCGGGCTTAAGGAATACCGGCGCACTGGTACGGTCTGCGGGATCAAACTCCCGCCAGGCCTTCAAGAGGCCGATCGGTTACCAGAGCCCATTTTTACCCCCTCGACCAAGGCCCAGGAAGGGCACGATGTAAACATCACCTTTGAGGAATGTGCCCGCATCATCGGGCAGGAACAGGCCGAGAGGGTCCGTGAACTCTCTTTGAGCATTTACCAAAAGGCTGCGGCTTATGCCGAGGAACGTGGTATCATCATTGCCGATACCAAATTCGAATTCGGACTCTATCAGGACAAGCTCATCTTGATCGATGAAGTCCTCACCCCGGATTCTTCCCGCTTTTGGCCCAAGGATCGTTACCAACCGGGCCGGCCCCAAGAAAGCTTTGATAAACAGTTCCTTCGGGATTGGCTGGAAGAAATCGGTTGGGATAAAAAGCCCCCGGCGCCTGCCCTTCCTCCGGAGATTGTCGAGAAGACAAGAAGCCGTTATCTTGAAGCCTTGAAAAGACTGACGGGAAAGGATTTACCTGTTTGAATTTCAAACATTACCGTCTACCATTAAAGACGATTGACTTCACCGACGAGACCTTTTGTCTTTCTTTCCCTTGCCGCTCGCTGGATTTGGTCAATTCCATCGATTTGGTAGGAATCATTCACCCCCCGGTAGTACGGAAAAACAGAAAGAAATACCAGATCGTCTGTGGACGAGGGCGTTTGGTGGCTGCCCAAAGGCTTGGCCTCCAAAGGGTTATGTGTAAAGTCCTCCCGGCATGGGTGGATGACCTTTCCTGTCTGATGATCGCCTTTGAGGAAAATATCACCACCAGGGGGTTCAACATCATCGAGCAGGCCTTGGTGATCGAAAAATTTCTTCACTATCTCTCCGAAGAGAAGGTCATAGAAGACATCCTTCCGCGTTTGGGCTACAGCCCTGCCTATAAGAATCTAGAATTTCTCCTCAAGCTGAATTTTTTGGAAGATGAGCTCAAAACCTTGGTCTGTGAAGAGATCATCCAACCCCAGTTGGCCATAAGGCTCCTTGACCTTGAAGAGATGGATCGTCAGGCGCTGGCCAGGCTCTTGGTCACCTTAAGGCCCGGGGCCAATCGTCAACGCCAGATCTTAGAAATCCTTCAGGATCTATCCCGTAAAGAAGAAAGGCCCGTTTATCAAATCTTAACGGAGCCGGCGATTGAAGAAATCTTGAGCCAGGAGAAGTTAAATCCTCCTCAGAAGACAGAAAAACTCTATTCTTATCTCCGAAAAAGGTTGTTCCCGAGGTTAGTGGCTCAGGAGGAGGCCTTTCGTAAATGGGCTGGTAAATTGTCCGGGGCCGGTATCCGGGTCATTCCTTCACAGGCCTTTGAAAAAGATTCCTATTTTCTCCAGATAGAATTCACCGACTCCCAAGACCTCTACCAAAAATGGCAAAAGTTAGGAGAAAAGATCAAGAATTGAAGGGCTTATGAGGCCGAAACACATTGTCATCCTCACCGGAGCGGGGATTTCCGCCGAGTCTGGAATACAGACCTTTCGTGGGTCAGGGGGGCTTTGGAAGCAATATCGGATCGAAGAGGTGGCCACTCCTGAGGCCTTTGCGCAAAACCCCGACTTTGTCCATGAGTTTTACAACCAACGCCGTAAGGATCTCCTCAAGGTCGAACCCAATGCCGCCCACTATGCTTTGGCCCGCTTAGAAAGCGAATATCCCGGAGAGGTCTTGGTGATCACGCAAAACGTGGATGACCTCCATGAACGAGCAGGGACCAAGAACCTGCTTCACATGCACGGAGAATTACTCAAAATACGCTGTACCGAGTGCGGTGGCATCTTCCGTGAGACCGGTGAGATTACTATGGCCTCGATCTGTCCGCGTTGTGGGAAAAAGGGTACCCTTCGGCCACATATTGTCTGGTTTGGAGAGATGCCTTTTTACCTTGATGAAATCCACGAGGCCCTAAGGCGGTGTGATCTCTTTGTGGCCATTGGCACCTCCGGCACGGTTTATCCGGCAGCGGGTTTTGTCGCCGTGGCCCGCAAGAACATGGCCCATTGCGTGGAGCTCAATCTGGAACCCTCGGCGGTGGCTGAACTCTTTCATGAACACCACTACGGCCCGGCCACCAAGGTGGTGCCAGCCTTTGTCGAGAAACTCTTGAAAGAGATCTAAATCAGGCGGTTTACCAAACGGCCCTTGAAAGATTACAAGATCATATAACGGGCCACGCTCATCAGATAGAAGGCGGCGGTTTCAGCCCGCAGGATATAAGGCCCAAGAGAAACGGAGATAAAGCCCTTACTGCGTAAAAATTCGACTTCAGGGCCTGAAAATCCCCCTTCTGGCCCGGAAAGTAAGGCCAAGCTTTTCCCTGAAAAGCCTTCTAATACTTCTTTTAGGCTGCGTTCTTCTTCCCCTTCATAGGCCAATATCTTGAGTTCTGCCTCTTCTCTCAGGTTTTGGAGGGAGATTGGGCCTTTTATTTCTAAGGCCCAGAGGCGACGACATTGTTTTAAGGCCTGAAGGGCCCGCTTGTTTAGTTTTTCTCGGAACCTTTTGTCTCCGTGCACCACGGTCCTTTCGGTGATCAATAAGACCACCCTTTTCAGGCCTAATTCCACGGCCTTCTCCACCAGCATGGAGGTGTTTTCTTTTTTGAGTAAGGGGAGGAGGAGGGTTATTTCTTTTTCAGGCGGTGGTTCTTTCCTCAAGAGTCTGTGGACCAGGATTTTGGCCTCTTTTCGTTTAATACTTTGCACTTCGCCCAGGTATTCATGCCCACAACCGTCGATCAAGATTACCTGAGCCCCTTCCTTTAGGCGCAAAACGTGGATCAAGTGATGGGCCTCTCCT
>Ga0256914_1002983_pt1 | contig 13698 bp, 12 predicted proteins | sample HulkmetaG_FD_191571 | JGI IMG/M metagenome (GOLD analysis project Ga0256914, IMG submission 191571) | Hydrothermal chimney microbial communities from Main Endeavour vent field at the Juan de Fuca Ridge, Pacific Ocean - Hulk | ecosystem: Environmental > Aquatic > Marine > Hydrothermal vents ... | reverse complement strand
GGGGCATCTGCATGTCGGGCAGAGGGTAGGAGTGCCATGGCTTGGCTCTACTTGTGGAAGGTGTAAATATTGCCTCTCTGGAAGAGAAAATTTGTGTGAGGCTGCGGAATTCACTGGTTATACCAGGGATGGAGGCTATGCAGAATACTGTTTATCAAAGGCCTTATATACGTTTCCCATGGTCAATAGGGGCCCAGCAGTGGAGGCAGCTCCTTGGCTATGTGCTGGTTTAATCGGCTACAGATCCTTTAATTTCACAAGGGATGCAGAAAAATTGGGCCTTTATGGATTTGGTGCAGCAGCTCACATAATCATCCAGGTGGCAGTATATGAAGGAAAAAAAGTGTTTGCCTTTACACGGCCTGGCGATGAGGAGAAACAGGAATTTGCGCGATCTTTGGGGGCAGTGTGGGCAGGCGGTTCTGATGAAATGCCCCCTGAGCCTTTGGATGCAGCCATCATTTTCGCTCCTGTCGGCAAGTTGGTTCCTGCAGCACTGAAGGCCTTAGACAAAGGCGGGATGTTGGTCCTGGCAGGCATCTATATGAGCGAAATACCGCCAATGCCATATGAAATTTTGTGGTGGGAGCGAACCATCCAGTCTGTTGCCAACCTCACCAGGCGTGACGGCATTGAATTTTTGTCGTTGGCGCCCAAAATCCCTATAGTCACAGAAATCACCATTTACGATCTGGAACAGGCGAATGAGGCACTTGATGATTTGAGAATGGGCAGGATTAGAGGAGCCGCAGTTCTCAAACCTTGAAGCCCCTTCTAAAAATTGCAAAATAGAACACCATAACGTAGATTCTCCAGAGCGTGTATTAAACGCGCTAAAGGAACGAAAACGTATCAATCGAGAGGAGGCAATCTGTGTTTATACGTCCATCATATGTAGATAAGGCTGAAAAACAGAAGATATTGGAAAGACTGTGGGAAAAGGATCCTTCTTTGTGGTCAGAAGATCCAAAGGAACAGGAGGCGATCTCTAACCGCATGGGCTGGCTAGATCTGTTCCCAACGATGAAGTCAAAATTGCCAGAAATAAAGGCCTTTGCCGAGGAGATCAGGAATGAAGGCATCGAGAGGGTCGTCTTACTGGGAATGGGGGGATCAAGCCTTTGTCCTCTAGTTTTGAGTAAGATTTTCGGTAGCGCCCCAGGATATCCCAAGCTTGAGGTGCTCGATACCACAGATCCTGAAGAGATCGACAAGGTCGAAAAAGAGAATGACTGGCAAAAGACTCTTTTTATCTTTGCTAGCAAATCAGGCACCACCGTGGAGCCCAATGCGCAATTCAACTACTTCTGGCCCGTGCTTGAAGAAAGCGTGGACAACGCTGGCGATCATTTTATTGCCATAACGGATCCAGGCACTCCCCTCGAAAAACTGGCAAAGGAAAAGGGTTTTAGAAGGATATTCTTGAATATGCCAGATATCGGCGGAAGATATGCGGCATTGTCCTATTTTGGACTGGTGCCAGCAGCCTTGCTCGGTATAGACATTGAAAAACTCCTTTTGCAAGGGGAAAAGATGGCCGCCGATTGCGCCCCAGATGTCGACTGGGACGAGAACCCTGGATGCAAGCTTGGGGAATTTTTGGGCGAATATGGCATGCAGAGCAAGGATAAATTGAGCCTACTGGCTGACCGGCCCTTTGAATCCTTCGGCCTTTGGCTTGAACAGCTAATAGCCGAAAGCACCGGCAAAGAGACCAGGGGCATAGTGCCAGTGGTGGGCGAATCCACGGGTATTCCAGGTTTTTACGGCGGTGAGCGCATATTTGCATATTTCAAAAATGTCAATTTGACAGAAGAAGAAACTTATCAGCCCTTTATCAAAGAGCTGAGAGAGGCAGATTTTCCAGTATATGAAATTTCTCTGAGTGATCCATACGACCTAGGAGGCCAGTTCTTTCTTTGGGAAATGGCCACGGCCTTGGCTTCTGTGTTTATTGGTGTAAACCCGTTTAACGAGCCAGATGTCAAGGTGGCAAAGGAGAAGACCAGGGAAATAATAGAGATATACCAGAAAGAAAAGCGGATGCCTGTAAAATTCTGGGTGGACGCGCAATCAAACATAAACTTCGCTACCTCAAAACTGGTGGCAGCATCCATGAAGAGCCTGGCAAGGGCCTTGCGTGACATGCTCTACGTGATTCCGTCCTGGGGCTATGTGGGCTTTCTCCCCTATCTTCCTTACGATCCCAAGGTGGAGGAAATAATAGGAGAGATGCGCCATTTGGTGAGACAGGAACGCGGCTGTGCCACCACAATGGGTTTCGGCCCCCGCTACCTCCATTCCACGGGCCAGATTCACAAAGGGGGTCCAATGTCGGTGGGCTTCATAATCTTTACCAGGAAGAGGGCCAAGGATTATCCTCCTGTGCCTGGCTTTGATATGTCGTTTTGGCACATACAATTTGCCCAGGCAGTTGGAGATTTCAAGGCCATTGACCATGAAAACAGGCGTGTAATCCACGTGCATCTTCCTCAGGATTACATCCTTGGGCTGGCTTCATTCAGCAAGGTTCTTTCCAGGGCGGTGAAACTTTAGGAATTGGGGAAAGGCAGGACTGCAGCCTTGATGGTAGCCCAGACAAGAGTACGGTTAGTGCTCATCGTATTCCTTTTGATCGTGCTTATGACAGGAGGCATTGTGGGCTACATGGTGATAGAGGATTGGAGTTTTCTCGACTCCGTTTATATGACAGTGATCTCACTCACCACGGTAGGTTATGGGGAGGTGCATCCCCTAACACCTTCAGGCAGGGTGTTTACAGTCTTTTTGCTGCTCACAGGCCTTGGTCTAGTATCCTATTCTGTGAGCTTGTTGGCACAAGCAGCCCTTGAAGGCCATATAAAGGGTATCTGGGGTAGAAGAAAGATGGATAAGGAAATCAGTAAACTGCGTTATCACTATATAATCTGCGGATATGGCCGTATAGGCCGCACCATTGCCAAGGCCGTTCGGAACCGTGGCCTACCAGTTGTTATTGTGGAAAATGATCCGGAGATACAACAGGAGATAGAAAAAGATGGGTTTCTTTACATACCAGGGGATGCCACCCATGATGAAACCCTCAAGCAGGCTGGGGTGGAAAGGGCAAGGGGGGTAATCTGCGTGCTGCCCACTGATCCCAAGAATGTATATGCCACCTTGACTGCCAGATCCCTCAATCCAGGATTGATCATAGTGGCCAGGGCAGATGATGCCAATGCAGAGCAAAAAATGATTCAGGCAGGGGCAGACAAAGTGATTTCTCCTTATGAAATCGGCGCAAGGAGAATGGCCCTTGCCATTTTGCAGCCCACTGTAACAGAATTTTTGGATCTTGCCGTGCATGCCACAGGCTTCAACCTCCAGATAGAGCAGATAGAAATAAAGGAAGGTTCCTATCTTGATGGCTTGAGCCTTCAGCAGGCCTCGCTTCGCCAAAAAACTGGTGCATCTGTTCTGGCAGTCCAAAGGGAAGACAAGGAAATGGTGGTGAGCCCACCGCCAGATTTCGTGCTCAGAGCAGGCGATATTATCGTGGCCTTGGGAAGCGCCAAGGCACTTCAAAGCTTGAACGAATATGCCTCCAAGTCTGGCAGTGGTTAATCAAGCTGTTTCAATAAATATTGAGCCAATGCTTCATGGTTTGGAACTATGTCATCAGCCTCTTTCAGGTGTTCAGGTGACAATGTGGTGGTCAGGGCTACACACCGGAGATTTGCAGCCTTAGCTGCCTTTACACCCGCAGGAGCGTTTTCAACCACCAAGGTGTGTGAAGGGTTAGAGTTGAGCGCAGACAAAGCGGCAAGATATGGATCTGGATGAGGTTTACGCCTTTTGACTTCGTCACCGGTCACTACACAGTGCATGAAATCTAAAATCTGGCTTGGCAGCACCCTATCCAACACTTCTCTATGAGAACTAGTGACCAAAGACATGGTCCAGCCCATTGCCCTAAGTTTTTCAAGAAGGTCATGCACCCCTTCGTATGGTTTTACATGGGGCTGGTATTTTTCAGAAAATATCTCCCGTTGCCTTGAAAAGAGCCTGTGAAAACCTGCCTCATCCATTGGGCAGCCATTTTCACAAAAAATTCTCACTGCTGTTTCAGGCTCAATGGCTCCTTCATGCAAATAGATAAGTTCTGCGGGCACGCTCAGGCCTATTTCAGACAAGGCCTCTTGCCACGCCTTCACATGGTAGGGCATGGAATCGAGTAAAACACCGTCCATATCGAACAGGACCGCCCTGGAAGATCTTTGTTCAAGCCTTTTCTCATTCATTTGTGTAATATAGTTTTGGATAAATTCTTATGGATCCAAATAACACTAAGTCACATCTCGTTCCAGTGCAACATGAGGCAGTGCCATGGCCACAGGCCTCTGATTGGTCCTTGGTGCTAACGGCGCGCAATATCCCTAATTGGCTTGTCAGGGCAGATTCGGGCTATATGGTTATGGTGCCTTCCATTCTTGAGAAAGAGGCCAAACGGGAAGTCAGACTCTACATCCAAGAAAACCATGCAGATTCTCCGGATCTTTCAGCGCCTTTTAAGCCCAGATATATCAAACAAAGCCTCTGGACAATATCAATGGCCTCAGCATCCATGGCCATTTTTTTCAGGCCTGAAATCAGGCAGAAGGCCCTGGATGCAGGTGCAGCAGATGCAGGCAAAATAGTTTCAGGCGAATGGTGGCGGTGCTTTACAGCCCTCATGCTGCATGCCGATCCTGCACATTTCCTTGGCAACGTCATGATTGGAGGCCTTATTGTCGCCTGGCTCATTGAGGAAAGCAGTCCAAGCACAGCCTGGTTTTTGACCATTATGGCCGGTTTCATGGGAAACTTGCTCAATGCCGTTTTGCATGATCAAAATCACATTTCCATAGGGGCTTCCACCGCCGTCTTTGGAGCCCTTGGTTCGCTGATTGCCATTCGCGCCATCAGGATGAGGAAAGAGGGTTTAAGTGCGATAGGAAGGCCCTTGGGCGCGGGGGCAGCACTTCTTGCCATGCTTGGAACCGGTGGTGGAAACACTGACCTCACGGCCCACCTCTTTGGCTTCACCTCTGGCCTCTTTCTCGGATTGACTCTATACAGGTTCTTGGTCTCACATATTGCAAAATATAGAGGTCTGGAATATCTGTTTGGGTTAACAACACCTTTGATGATGCTTTTGTCCTGGGGTTTGGCCCTTGTACCTTGACACTAAAGCCAAATCTTGTTATTCACAGCCTGCTTTGTGGCTAATAGGTATGGTAAACATAAATGCAATTTTTACAGGCGCGTAGCTCAGGGGGAGAGCGCTACCTTGACGCGGTAGAAGTCGGCGGTTCGATCCCGCCCGCGCCTACCACTTTGGTCCTAAGGCATCTTCTGCCCGCGTGGGATTGGAAGGTGCCTTTTTTGCGTTTAGGAAAGGGATATGAATAAGAGCGTGGGCATTGACGTAGTTAAAGTAACCATGGCTGATGGAAGCGTAGAAGAGGTTCCAAAAGGTATGTCTATCTATGAGATTCTGGCAAAAAAAATGGGCAAGAAGGCCCTCAGGGACGTAGTCTTGGCAAAGGTGGATGGCGAGTTGAAAGACCTTTCCTCTATTGTTGACAGGGATTGTTCCATCGAGCCAGTATACAAAAACGATCCTGAGGCCTTGGAAACTCTTCGCCATTCGACTGCCCACATAATGGCTGAGGCGGTAAAGGAACTCTTCCCTGATGCAAAAGTGGCTATTGGCCCGGCTATAGAACAAGGTTTTTATTACGATTTCGATTACAAGAGACCCTTTACGCCTGATGATCTAAAGAAGATCGAATCCAAGATGAAGCGTATCATTAAAAAAGCTGTCCGTTTTGAACGGAAAGAAATGCCCATTTCAGAGGCCAAGGCCCATTTTGCATCGAAAAATGAGACGTACAAGGTAGAGTTACTTGATGACCTTGAAAAGGAAGGGGAAAAGAGCGTTTCAATTTATTCCCAGGATGGTTTTGAAGACCTTTGTCGTGGTCCCCATATCCCGCATTCCGGTTACGTAAAGGCCTTCAAACTCACAGGTGTGGCTGGCGCCTATTGGCGTGGAGACGAGTCTCAGCCAATGTTGCAGCGCATTTATGGCACGGCCTTTTTTTCAAAGGATGAGTTGAAAGAATATTTGGAGCGTCTGGAAGAGGCCAAAAGAAGGGATCACAGGCGCATAGGCAGGGAGCTTGATCTATTTTCAATCCAAGAAGATGTGGGGCCTGGGCTGGTGCTGTGGCATCCCAAGGGCAGTGCAGTGCGGAAAGCAATTGAAGATTTTTGGCGTAAGGCCCACCACGAGCGCGGCTACGAAATGCTGTTTACGCCCCATATAGCAAAACGCGAGCTTTGGAAAAAGAGTGGCCATCTCGATTTCTATGCAGAAAATATGTATGCACCCATGCAGATAGACGAGGTGGAATACCAGATTAAGCCTATGAATTGCCCTTTCCATATCGCCATATACAATTCAAGGCGCAGAAGCTACAGGGAGCTACCGTTGAGATGGTGTGAACTGGGCACTGTTTATCGTTACGAGCGCACTGGTACACTTCACGGTCTTATGAGGGTCAGGGGCTTCACCCAGGATGACGCCCATGTATTCTGCCGCATAGATCAGCTTGACACCGAAATTCATGATATACTCGATATGACCCTCTACGTGCTGAGGGTTTTTGGCTTTGACCGTTATGATATTTACCTCTCCACCCGGCCGGACAAATATGTGGGCTCTGAAGAAAATTGGGAAAGGGCGACAAATGCGCTCAAGCAGGCGTTGGAAGCGCAGGGCCTTGATTATGAAATAGATCCAGGTGAAGGGGTTTTTTACGGCCCCAAGATAGATATCAAGATCAAGGATTGCCTTGACCGTTCCTGGCAATGTTCCACCATTCAGGTGGACTTTAACCTTCCTGAACGTTTTGACGTTAAATATATTGGGGAAGACAGCCAGCCCCATGTGCCCATAATGATCCACAGGGCCTTGTTGGGCTCATTGGAGCGTTTTTTCGGGGTGCTCATTGAGCACTATGCTGGGGCGTTTCCGCTATGGCTTGCACCTATACAGGCGACGGTGCTAACGGTCACCAACAGACAGGACGAATGGGCTGCTGAAGTGCTGCAGCAGCTGAAAGCCGCTGGTCTGAGGGCACAGGCCGACCTCAGGAATGAAAAACTCGGCAAGAAAATAAGAGAGGCCCAGCTTGAAAAGATACCATATATGATAATAGTGGGTGATAAAGAGGTCGAAGACCGCAAGATAAGCCCCAGGAAGAGAAGTGGAGAACAGCTTGCAACCTGCAGCGTAGACGAGTTTATAAATATGGCAAAAGATGAGATAGAAAGTGTTTTTTCCCAGGCCCAAGGCGGCCGCAAATAAAACAAGGAGGTGTAAAGATCGCCAAGGCACAGCAAATCAATGTCAATGAGAGGATAAGGGCCAGTGAGGTAAGGCTTATCGATGAAGACGGCACGCAGTTGGGAGTGATGCCGATCAGGGAGGCCCTAGCCCGCGCAGAAGAACGCGGGCTTGACCTGGTGGAAGTGGCACCACATGCAAAACCACCTGTCTGCCGTATCATGGATTACGGCAAATACAAATATGAGCAGTCCAAAAAGGCTCAGGAGGCAAAGAAGAAGCAGACCTTTATCCAGGTCAAAGAGATCAAGATGCGTCCGCGCACCGACGTGCACGATCTCAATGTCAAAAAGAAAAAAATCAGGCAATTTCTGGAAGCAGGCAACAAAGTCAAAGTAACAGTCCGTTTCAGGGGTAGGGAGATTGTGCATTCGGCTCAAGGCGCCGAAGTGCTCAAGAAGATAGCAGAGGAAATGTCTGATATTGCAGTGCCTGAACATATGGCCACAATGGAAGGCCGCACCATGAATATGATCTTGGCTCCCAAAAAGGATTGACCTCAGCCCCATTAAGGGGTAAATCTCTTCGGTTACCAGCTTTCGATTACAAAAGAGGCGCATACTGTCCTCTTTGCTAAAAGAGCTGCCTTAAAGATTTGGAATTTTGCTCAATAACAAGGTGCATGTAAAATGACTGTAATGTAACGCCTTTTTAGGGCAAAAGGCCGATTTTAGAGGTGGCCGAATGTGTTGATAAAAGGAGCGAACAATGCCTAAGATCAAAACAAAAAGGTCTGCTGCCAAACGGTTCAAAGTAACTGGCTCAGGCAAGATCATGTTTAGGAAGCCGGGGAAAAGTCACATTTTGACCAAGAAGACCAGAAAGAGGAAACGCAATCTCAGAAAACCTGGAATCTTGTCTGATGCAATGATGAAGCAGATAAAGAGGATGATGCCAGGAATTTGATTTTTACTCAAAAACGTAATCAGACAAAAAATTTTTGAGAAGGAGTTTTATCAGAAATGCCAAGGGTAAAAAGGGGCTTTAAGGCCCGGAGAAGAAGGAAAAAGGTGCTTAAGCTGGCCCGTGGTTACTGGGGGGCCAGGCATAGATGCTTCAAACAGGCAAAAGAAACGGTTGAGCGGGGCCTGTGCTATGCCTTCAGAGACAGGCGTCAGAAGAAGCGTTTGTACAGGCGACTCTGGATTGCAAGGATCAACGCCGCATGCCGCCTGAACGGCCTTTCATACAGCAAATTCATGGGGGGACTCAAAAAGGCAGGCGTGGATCTGAACCGCAAGGTGCTGGCAGACTTGGCGGTTACCGATCCAAAGGCCTTTACTGCCATAGCCGAGAAGGCCAAGTCAGCTCTGTAAAGTCATGGAGGAAAAGCTCCATGCCATAAGGGAAGAGGCTCTTAAAGCGATTGAACAGGCCTCGAGCCCTGAGGCATTGGATCAAATCAGAATAAAGTATCTGGGCCGCAAAGGGGTGGTAACTCAGATATTGAAAGGCCTTGGTAAGCTGGCTCCTGAAGAGAGGCCAAAGGTCGGCAAACTTGCCAATGAAGTCAAAAAGGGGCTCGAAAAGGCATTAACAGCGAAAAAAGGAGCGCTTGAAAAGGCTGCACCCGATGAGCGGCTTGTTACTGGATTTGATCCAACGCTGCCTGGCCGCCGGTTGCCATATGGTTCTTTGCATCCTATCACCCAAGTGATGGATGAGATCACGTCGGTGTTCATACGAATGGGCTTCAGTGTGGAGGAGGGGCCTGAGATCGAACTAGATTATTACAATTTCGAGGCCCTCAATATCCCCCCGGATCATCCCGCCAGGGATATGCAGGATACCTTCTATGTAGACGACAAGGTACTGCTTCGTACCCATACGTCACCAATCCAGGTCAGGACAATGGAGAAACGGCAGCCACCCTTGCGCATAATAGCGCCGGGAAAGGTCTACCGTTGCGATTCTGATGTTACTCATACACCCATGTTTCATCAGGTCGAAGGCCTGATGGTGGACAGCGACGTTTCTTTCGCAGACCTGAAGGGCGTCCTCACCCTGTTCGTGCACGAGATATTTGATCCTGAAACCTCTGTGCGTTTCAGGCCCAGCTTTTTCCCTTTCACCGAACCAAGCGCTGAGGTTGACATTCAATGCGTGATGTGCAGAGGGAAAGGTTGCCGCGTGTGTTCTCAGACCGGTTGGCTTGAAGTGCTGGGTGCAGGTATGGTTCATCCTGCTGTGTTCCGCCACGTTGGATATGACACAGAAAGATATACTGGATTTGCCTTTGGCCTTGGAGTGGAAAGGATTGCAATGTTGAAATATGGAATTGATGATATCCGCCTCTTTTATGAAAACGATATAGGCTTTTTGTCTCAATTTTGAACAGGAAAAGATGCTAGTATTAACCTCGTGGCTTAAGGAATTCGTACCCACCTGCAATGTTTCGGTTGAGGAATTGGCTGCCCGTTTGACCCTTGCCGGCCTGGAGGTGGAGGGTATCGAACCCGCATATCCTTGGCTGCAAAGCAGCGTTGCAGCAAAAATTGTTCAAGTAAAGCCCCATCCTGAGGTGCAAGGGTTGACAATTTGCCTTTTAGACATTGGTAAAAATGAACTAGTCGAGGTGGTCTGCGGGGCTCCAAACGTCAAAGCCGGTATGATTGCTCCCTATGTTCCGCCAGGAACCACACTTCCAGATGGACACGAAGTGGCGGATGTAAAGGTCCATGGATTCCCTTCAAGAGGCATGCTCTGCTCAGAATTCGAATTGGCAGTGGGAGACAGCCACGAAGGCATATTGGAACTCGATGGGGATATAAAACCGGGAACCAGCCTCGAGGAGGTGTTAGGCCTTGAAGACCATGTGCTTGAAATAGGCATAACGCCTAACAGGGCAGACTGCCTGAGCATTCTAGGGGTAGCAAGAGAGGCCTCTGCCATACTCGATGCACCGCTCGAACCCAAATCGTATGATATGCCGCCATCCATAGGAGGGGAGGCGAAATCGGTACCCATAATCATTGAAAAACCAGATCTGTGTCGCCGTTATGCCGGCGCTGTGATGCAGGGAGTTGAAATCACTCCTTCGCCGCACTGGATGAGAAGGCGCCTGGTAGCTTGTTCCGTAAGGCCCATCAACAACATCGTGGACATTACGAATTATATACTCCTAGAAATGGGGCAGCCACTTCACGCCTTTGATCTATCCAAGCTTCACGGTCCTGAAATCAGGGTGAGATGTGCTAAGCCAGGCGAAAAGCTGGAGACATTGGATGGCAAGGAACGCGAGCTTTCCCCAGATATGCTGGTGATCGCCGATGCAGATCGTCCTGTGGCAGTGGCAGGGGTGATGGGTGGCGCAAATAGCGAAGTTGACGGCAATACAAAGGAGATACTACTTGAGAGCGCCTGGTTTGCGCCATTCCAGGTCAGGCGGACAGCAAAAGCCCTAAAACTCTCCACTGAGGCCTCTTACAGGTTTGAAAGAGGCATTGATCCAGAAGGTGTCCTGCCAGCCCTGACGAGTGCTGCACACCTGGTTCATCAACTTACAGGCGCGCGTCTGGCAGCTCCTGTGGTTGATGAATATCCACGCCCCTATGAACCAAGAAGAGTGGCCATTAGGCCTGCTAGGGCTAACAAAGTGCTGGGGCTTGATCTTGGAGCCGAGGCGATAGCCAGTTTGATATCCAAGGTTGGAGTAAACCTTGAAAATCAAAATCAAGCCAAAATAGAAGGCGTTGTACCATCTTACCGAATGGACCTGGTGGAAGAGATAGACCTGATTGAAGAGGTGGCCAGGCTTCACGGTTTCCACAAGATCCCCACCAAACTTCCCAGGGCAGAAATTGGCGCCCGCCCTCCAAAGAAGATATGGATGCTCAAGGCAAGGGTGCGCCAGATATTGAATGGAAATTCTTATGTTGAAGCCATTTCTTACAGCTTCATAGCTCCAAATGACATTGCGGTGTTGAAGCTGCCAAAGGGTGATCCCAGGAACTGCTACGTCAAGATCATGAATCCTCTAACTGAGGAACAATCCGTAATGCGGACTCACATTTTGCCATCTTTGCTCATGGCTGTGGCAAGGAATCAGGCAAGGAGAAACCTGGACGTTGCACTGTTTGAGATGGGGAAGGTCTTTATTGCAGCAGAACAGGAGGAGCTGCCCAAAGAGGAAGAACGATTGGGTGTTATCTTGTCTGGTTCTAGGTTTCCTGTTTCATGGGCTTGGCCGAAACGAAGAGCAGACTTTTTTGATTTGAAAGGGGCTGTGGAAGAGTTGATGGACGCTGTGGGTGTGGAAAAAGCCCGCTTTGAGCTGGGAACCCCAGATGATCCCTATTATAAGCCTGGAAGTTCCGTGAGGATCGTGGTTGATTCCAAGGTTATTGGCACCATGGGTGAAGTACGCCCAGAGGTGCTGAAGTATTTTGAGATTACAGGCCCTGTTTATGGTGCAGACATTTCCCTTGATGAACTTAAACTACTTTGCACCACGGAAAAGGCATTCAAGCAATTACCCAAATATCCAGCTGCAGAGCGTGATGCAGCGGTTATTGTGGATGCTGATATTCCAGCCATCCAACTGCTTGACTTTGTTAACGAACAAAGAGTAAAGTTCTTGGAAAGTGTCGTGATCTTCGACCTCTATCAAGGCAAACCTATTCCAAAGGGGAAAAAGAGTATAGGAATAAGGTTTAGATACAGGGCGTTGGATCACACTTTGACCGAGGAAGAGATTGCGGCTGTGCATGAGCCGTTGATAGAGAATTTGCTCAAACGATTTAGAGGGGAGTTGAGAAAGTAAAATGGGCGCTCTTACTAAAAGGGAATTGGCAGAGCGGATAAGTGAGGAATTGGGATTTTCCATCAGGATGAGTGCCAGCCTGGTAGACGAGTTTTTTCACCAGATTATACGTGCTTTGTATAATGGCGAGAAGGTGAAAATGGTAAGGTTTGGCATATTGGAGCCTGTATTTAAACAAGCGAGGCGGGGCACCAGTCCGATTACTAGAGAGCCTATAGAAATTCCTGCAAAGAGAACCGTGGTGTTCAAGCCGAGCAAAACCCTCAAGGGAATGGTAAATAGTGCGTCAGCAGGGGAAATACTATCGAATAGGTGAGGCCAGCCGGGTTACCGGAGTAGAACCCCATGTGCTAAGATATTGGGAAAAGGAATTTCGGGAAATACGGCCTCACAGGGTTGGACGTCAACGCCTTTACAGGGAAGCAGACCTAGAGGTCATAAAGAAGATTAAGGCCCTCCTTTATGACGAGGGCATGACTATTGCCGGTGCTAAAAAAAAGCTCCGCAATACAGGCAGAATAAAAGGCGATTTGCCTCGCAAAAAGACCGCAGAAGTTGCTCCTATCCTGCATCAAATACAACATGAATTAAAGACCATACTGGAGATTTTGGACAGACCTAAGTGATGGATGCCGAACGCTTTGAAAGGCTCAAAAAGTTGAGGGAAAGAATTGACCGTATTGACCAGGAACTGGTCAAACTCCTTCAGGAACGCATGGAGATTGCCGTGACCATTGGTCAGATGAAGGCGGAAGCATGTCAGCAGCCCCTGGATGTCACCCGGGAGAGGGAGGTGATCTCAAATATCCTGAAGCAGAATCAAAACAAATTTCCGCCAGACGGGCTTAGAGTGATATTTGGGGAGATAATATCGGCTTGTAGAAACGCCCAGCGTCCAGCCCGGGTGGGCTATTTGGGGCCAGAGACCACCTTCACCCATATGGCAGCGGCAAAGTTCTTTGGCCACGCGCCCGAGTTTATTCCAATGGGTAATATCACAGAGGTCTTTGAGGAGGTTGAGCGCAGAAGAGCCGACTTCGGTGTTGTGCCTGTGGAAAACTCTGTGGAAGGCACTGTAGCCCTAACCCTCGATGGTTTGCATGACTTCAAGGTAAAACTCTGTGGTGAAATATATTTGCCGATTTCCCACGACCTGATAAGCCAGAGCGGCAGGGTGGACAAAATAAAGCGCATACTGTCTCATCCCCACGCCTTGGCTCAGTGCAGAGGCTGGCTTCAGAGGCACCTGCCAGCTGTTCCTACGGAAGAAGTGGTTAGTACCGCCCAGGCAGCAAGATGGGCTTCGGTCGATCCTTCTGTGGCAGCAATTGCCAGCCCCATGGCAGCTAGGACCTATAATCTTCAGGTTGTTGCCAAAAGTATCGAAGATTTTGCAGGCAACACCACTCGTTTTCTCGTATTGGGACAGCAATGCCCACGTCCCAGCGGCAATGACAAGACCTCCCTCTTGTTAAGCCTTGAAGACAGGCCGGGATCCTTGTTC
>Ga0256914_1002982_pt1 | contig 13701 bp, 14 predicted proteins | sample HulkmetaG_FD_191571 | JGI IMG/M metagenome (GOLD analysis project Ga0256914, IMG submission 191571) | Hydrothermal chimney microbial communities from Main Endeavour vent field at the Juan de Fuca Ridge, Pacific Ocean - Hulk | ecosystem: Environmental > Aquatic > Marine > Hydrothermal vents ... | reverse complement strand
CTTGAAGTCCTGCGTCACCTTGGTGTCGATCTTCCAGCCCAGCCGATAGTGCTCGCCGATCTTGCCCTGTACCAGCGACGGATCGAGGATTCTGATGGCCGACTCCTCGGTGGGACAGGCCTCTTCGCACATGCCGCAACCGGTGCAGGCATCGCTGTGCACCAACGGGACGAACATCGCATGCTTGCTGAGCTTGCGTGGATTGGTCTCGATCGTGATCGCCTTGTCCATCAGCGGACAGACGCGATAGCACAACTCGCAGCGCAGCCCGATCCACGACAGGCAGTTCTCGATGTCGATCACCGCCAACCCCATGCGGGCGTCGTCGATATTGGTCAGCGCCGGGTCGAGCGCCCCGGTCGGGCAGGCCTTGACGCAGGGAATGTCGGGACACATGTAGCAGGGAATGTCCCGTGGCTTGAAAAAGGGGGTGCCGATCGGCGCCTGGTCACCCGGCGCCGCCAGCATCAACGTATCGTAGGGACAATCGACGACACACTGGCCGCACTTGATGCACTTGGCAAGAAAATCGGGCTCGTCGAGCGCACCCGGTGGCCGTATGGCAAGCACGGCGGCATTGGCCTGCTGCTTGATCAGGTAAGACCAGACCAACCCGCCCGTCGCGGCCATGGCGACGCCCTGGCCAATGCGCGTCAGAAACTGCCGCCGTGCTTTTTCGGATTTGTTCATGCGTATCAGTGCTCAAGAAACCCCCTCCCCGACCTCCTGCAGAGAGGACCAGGCAGCCGGTTCGGGGGTAAACACCTGTCGACGTCTTACACCTTGGTGATCTTGACCGCGCACTTCTTGTAGTCGGTCTCTTTCGAGATCGGGCAAGTGGAGTCCAGCGTCACCTTGTTGATGAAGACACCCTCATCGAACCAGGGCACGAAGATGACACCCTTCGACGGATGGTTCCGGCCCTGGGTCTCGACCCGCGCCCGGATCTTGCCCCGCCGCGAGGCCACCTCGCACAGGTCGTTGCGCTTGAGACCGAGACGCTTGGCATCATCGGGGTGCATGAACACCAGGGCGGCCGGAACGGCGCGGTTCAGCTCCGGCACACGCCGGGTCATCGTGCCCGAATGCCAATGCTCCAGCACCCGGCCCGTCACCAGCCAGAACGGATAGCGGTCGTCCGGCTGCTCCACCGGCGCGGCGTAGGGACGGAAGAAGATCTTCGCCTTGCCCGGCAACTTGGTCTTCTCCTTGTTGGTGACCTTGTCCAGATCGCCCGACGGCAGCGCCTTCAGCGCCTTGCCATAGAACTCGATGTCACCATTCTTGACGTAGGGATCGTACTTGGCATTGAAACGCCACAGCGTCTCCTTGCCGTTGACCACCGGCCAGCGCAGGCCACGGACATCGTCGTCGTAGTAGCGCTCGAACACGTCGAGGTCGTGGGCGTGACCACGGCCGAAGGTGGCGTACTCCTCCCACAGCGCATGCTCGGGGAACCAGCCGTCGCCGAGCTTCTCGGCAATGTGGTTGGCATGCCCCTTGGTGAGTTCCTTCGGCGCGGGCCAGGGGTATTTCTTCTTGTTCTCCGGGGTCGCGAACAGCACCTCGTAGAGGGTCTGATCGGGCGAGTAGCCCATCTTGACCGCTTCATCGAGCACCGACGGCAGCTTGCCATCCTCGAAGCCCTTGGCCTTCAGGCCCGGCACCTTCGCCTCGCCCCAGACCTCTTTCAGCTTGAAGCGCTTGGAGAACTCCAGCACCTGCCAGGTGTCGCCCATCGCCTCACCCGGGGGCGCCACCTGCTGCCGCCAGACCTGGGTGCGCCGCTCTGCGTTGCCGTAGGCGCCCCACTTCTCGAGGATCATCGCCGCCGGCAGGATCAGGTCGGCCACCTTGGCCGAGATGCCGGGATAACCGTCGGAGCAGACAATGAAATTGTCCATCTCGCGCGCGGCCTTGATCCAGTGGTTGGCGTTGGCCGTGGCCTGGAACGGGTTGTTGACCTGAACCCAGGCAAACTTGATCTTGCCGTCCTCCAGATCACGCATGATCTTGACGATGTGGCTGCCCACCTTCGGGTTGACGGTCTTGGCCGGCAGCTTCCAGATCTTCTCCGCGAGGTCGCGGTGTTTCTTCTTGAACACCACCATGTCGGCCGGGAGACGATGCGCGAAGGTACCCACCTCACGGGCGGTACCACAGGCCGACGGCTGCCCGGTCAGCGAGAAGGCGCCATTGCCGGGCTTGCACTGCTTGCCCAGCAGCAGGTGGTTCATGTAGCACTGTTCGTTGACCCAGGTACCACGCTGGTGCTGGTTGAAGCCCATCGTCCAGTAGGAGACGATCTTGCGGTTCTTGTCGCAGTAGTAGTCCGCCAGCGTCTTGAGTTTCTTCTTGAACTCCTCCAGCGGCTCATCCACGTCGCCCTTGGCCAGCTCGGCCACATAGTCGAGCGTGTAGGGCTCGACGCCCTTCTTGAAGTCCTCGAACGAGATCAGCCAGTGCTTGCCGGCCTTCTTGCGGTTCTTCTGTTCGACGACCTCGCCCTCCTTGCGGCGCTGGCCGATGGCTTCCCACTTGTCGAGCTTGACTTTCAGCTCCTTCTCGACCGTGTCACGCTCCTCCGGCTTCGCCTTGTCGGTGTTGCCGCGCAGGCCATAGCCGATGTCGTAGGGGCCGGTGGCGAAGACGCAGTGCTTCTTGACGAAGTCGTGATCGACCGCGTCACGCTTGATGATCTCCCGCGCGATGTAGTTCTGGATCGCCAAGTCGGTGCTGGGCTTGAAGACGATGGTCATGTCCGCCAGCTCCGACGGCATGTTCTTCAGCGTCGTCAGGTTGACGATGCGCATCTTGTCGTGCGACAGACGGCGGTTGGCGATACGCGCCCAGAGAATCGGGTGCATCTCCGTCATGTTGGCGCCCCAGAGCACGGCGGTGTCGGTGTACTCGATGTCGTCGTAGTTACCGGCCGGCTCGTCGATGCCGAAGGTCTGGATGAAGGCGGCGACCGCCGATGCCATGCAGTGACGGGCGTTGGGGTCGATGTTGTTGCTGCGCAGGCCGGCCTTCATGAACTTGGCCGACGCGTAACCCTCGTGAACGGTGTACTGACCGGAACCGAAGATGGCGACACCGGTGGGGCCGAGCTCCTTGAGCGCGCGCTTGCAGTGCTTCTCCATCTCGTCGAAGGCCCGCTCCCAACTGACCGGCTGGAACTTGCCCTTTTTGTCGAACTTGCCGTTGGTCATCCGCAGCAGCGGCTGCGTCAGACGGTCCTTGCCGTACATGATCTTGGCGTTGAAGTAGCCCTTGATGCAGTTGAGGCCCCGGTTGACCGGCGCATCGGGGTCACCCTTGGTGGCCATGATCTTGCCATCCTTGGTCGCCACCATGATGCCGCAACCGGTACCACAAAAGCGGCATACCCCCTTGTCCCACTGCCAGCCCTGCTCGGCTTCGGCGCCGGCGGCCGCCTGGGCCTGCGTCAGGGGAATGCCGACGGTCGCCGCGGTGGCGGCCGCTACGTTGGCTTTAAGAAATTCACGACGGGTCTGCTTCATCATTAACCTCCGAGGGTAATCGAATTAATCTTGAAGATATTCCGGGACGCAGGCTTGCTGCTGGGGAAGACCGGTCATCGCATCCAGATCCTCCGGAATCTCCTGAATGAACTGCTCGTCCTCCGCGAAATAGTGGTAGACCATTTCGGCAAAGGTCACATCCGGCAGCGCCTTGATCGCCTTCAGGCCTTCGACCTCCGCGCCGATGGATTCGGCCTCCTGGACGACCACGATGCGGTTCTTTTCGTGATCGACGTTGTGGACCTCGACACCGGGGAGCGCATTCAGCCGATCGACGCACGCATCCACCTTTCCGGGGAACGTGGCAACAACGATACCTGATAGATTCATGAGCAAGTCTCTGATGGTTTTGCCTGAAATAAAGGGGACAAAAAAACTCTGCCGAAACCGGCCGACTTTGACTGCAATCTAAGTTAAGTGGGCGCCGATGGTGTCGCCTTAACCTATGTCAACTTTTCGTGAATAAACCCACTTTGACCCGGGGTTTACCCCCCTCGACGCCCCAATCCTCGGCACTCCGTCCACCGCCCGCCTTACGGTACTGTCAGAATGCCCGCTCCCTCTCGCAGCAGCGGCCACTCTCGGTTATCCTTCCGCCTCCGCGCCACTGCAGCACCGTTCCATGAACACTGGTTCCAACCCCGTCATCCACCCGCAGCCGACAGGACACCACTGAGATGCTCGAAGTCCATGGCCTCAGTTGCGAACGGGGGGAGCGGCTGCTGTTCGAGAACCTCAGCTTCTCGGTGCGCGCCGGCGAGCTGCTGCGGATCGCCGGCGTCAACGGCAGTGGCAAGACGACGCTGCTGCGCCTGCTCTGCGGTCTGGCACCGCCGGACGAGGGCGAGATCCACTGGGACGGCCAAAGGATCCGGACGACGAGCGAAGCGTGGCGACGCAACACGAGCTACATCGGCCACAATCTGGGCGTCAAACTGGAGCTGACGCCGCTGGAGAACCTCCGGTTCGCCCGCGCCATTGGGGGCGCCACCAGCACCGAGCCACTGGAGGCGCTGCTGGATCGCGTCGGGCTCTACGGTTTCGAGTACGATCCCTGCCGCACGCTGTCCCAGGGGCAACGCCGGCGGGTGGCGCTGGCCCGGCTGATGTTCTCCAACACGCGGCTGTGGGTTCTGGACGAGCCCTTCGTGGCGCTGGACGCGGCCGGCATCGACTTTCTCGCCGGGTTGCTGGCGCACCAGACCGGGCGGGGCGGCATGGTGATCCTGACCACCCACCAGGACACACCGCTGAAGAACAAGATCGTCAAGCAGCTCCATCTCGACGCGGTTGCCCCATGAATCAGACGCCTCTGCATGAACCCGGCCTGTTCGAGGTCTTCGGCACGGTGCTGAAGCGGGAGCTGACGCTGGCTTTCCGCCACCGTGGCGAGCTGATCAACCCGCTGATGTTCTTCGTCATCGTCATCACGCTGTTCCCGCTCGGCATCGGGCCGGAGCTGAACACGCTGCAACGCATCTCCCCGGGGATCATCTGGGTCGCCGCGCTGTTGGCCACACTACTGTCGCTGGACACGGTGTTCCGCTCCGATTTCGAGGACGGCTCCCTGGAACAGATGGTGTTGAGCCCGCAGCCGCTGCCGCTGATCGTCGTCGCCAAGCTGGCGGCGCACTGGATGCTGACAGGGCTGCCACTGATCCTGCTGGCGCCGCTGCTCGGTTACATGCTGGCGATGCCGCCGGAAGCACTGCTGCCACTGATGGCGACGCTGGCGCTCGGCACACCGGTGCTGACACTGGTGGGCGCCATCGGCGTCGCGCTCACGGTCGGACTGAACCGGGGCAGCGCCTTGTTGTCACTGCTGGTGCTGCCGCTATATATTCCATTGCTGATCTTCGCCGCCGGCGCGGTGGATACCGCAGCCTCCGGCATGTCCATCACCGGCCACCTGCTGATTCTCGGCGCGCTGCTGGTATTCACCCTGACACTGGCGCCTCTGGCGATCGCGGCCGCGTTGCGGATCAGTACCACCTGACAACCGGAAACCTTCATGTGGAAGTTCATTCATAGATTCGCCTCACCGAAGTATTTCTACAATATTTCGGGGAAGATCCTGCCACCGCTGGGCTGGGTCACGCTGCTGCTGTTCGTCGTCGGCCTGATCGGCGCGCTGTTCATCTCGCCACCGGACTACCAGCAGGGCGAGAGCGTGCGCATCATCTATATCCATGTGCCGGCAGCGATGCTGTCGATGTCCTGCTATGTGGCGATGGCGGTGGCCGCCGCCATCGGCCTGATCTGGCGCATCAAGCTGGCCGACATCGTCGCCTGGGCCATTGCACCGATCGGCATGACGATGACCATCATCGCGCTGATCACCGGCTCGGTCTGGGGCAAGCCGATGTGGGGCACCTACTGGGTCTGGGATGCGCGGTTGACCTCCGAACTGATCCTGTTGTTCCTCTATCTCGGTTTCATCGCGCTGCAGACCGCCATCGAGGACACCCGCAGCGCCGCCCGCGCCAGCGCGATTCTGGCGCTGGTCGGGCTGGTGAACATCCCGATCATCAAATATTCCGTAAACTGGTGGAACACACTGCACCAGCCGGCCACGATCAGCAAGATGGGCAAGCCCTCCATCGACGCCAGCATGCTCTGGCCGTTGCTGGTGATGATCGCCGCCTATGTGTGCTACATCGGCTGGCTGACGCTGAAGCGCTCGCGCTGCGAGCTGGTCTATCGTGAACGCAACACGTCTTGGGTCAAGAAGATGATCGAGGAGAACCCATGAGAGAATTCTTCGCCATGGGCGGCTACGGCTTCTATGTCTGGCTGTCCTACGCCGTCGCGCTTGGCGGCCTGATGCTGCTCTATCTCTGGACCCGCGGCTGTGAGAGGCGCGTGAAACAACAGCTGGAGAAACGGCTGCGACTCGAACAAAGGAGGAAGTCCCGTGACACCACGTCGTAAGAGAATGCTCACCGTCGCCGTGCTGCTCATCGGCATGAGCATCACCGCCATCCTGCTGGTCAGCGCCTTCAAGCAGAACCTGCTCTATTTCTATACGCCAACCCAGATCGCCAACGGCGAGGCCAGCATCGACAAGGGCATCCGCGTCGGGGGGCTGGTGAAGGAGGGCTCGCTCAAGCGCACCGAGGGCACGCTGGACATCCGCTTCCTGGTGACCGACGAGGTCAACGACATCCCAGTGAAGTACAGCGGCATCCTGCCCGACCTGTTCCGCGAGGGTCAGGGCATCGTCGCCCGCGGCAAGATGGACGCCGACGGCGTGTTCATCGCCGACGAGATCCTCGCCAAGCATGACGAGAACTACATGCCGCCCGAAGCCCAGGACGCGCTCGACGCCGCCAAGACGCTGAAATGACCCACCGACACACCCGCCGCCAGAGGTAAGCCCATGATCCCCGAACTCGGACTCTTTTCCCTGATACTGGCCCTCTCGGTTGCGCTGGTGCAGGCCACGCTGCCATTGATCGGGGCCGCGCGGAACAATCCCGCCTGGATCGCGCTGGCACGGCCGGCGGCCTTCGCCCAGGCGTTGTTCCTCTTCTTCTCCTTCGGTTGCCTGACCTGGTCGTTCCTCCACTCCGACTTTTCGGTGCTCTACGTCGCGTCCAACTCCAACACGCTGATGCCGACCATCTACAAGGTCTCGGCGGTCTGGGGCGCACACGAGGGATCTCTGCTGCTGTGGGTCTGCATCCTGGGTGCCTGGGGGCTGGCGGTGGCGATCTTCAGCCGCGACCTGCCCGATGCCTTCGTCGCCCGGGTGCTGGCGGTACTGGCGATGATCGCCATCGGCTTCCTGCTGTTCATGCTGTTCACCTCCAATCCGTTCGACCGGCTGCCGAACCCGCCACCGGAGGGCCGCACCCTCAATCCGCTGCTGCAGGATCCGGGGCTGGCCATTCACCCACCGATGCTCTATTTCGGCTATGTCGGCTTCGCGGTGGCCTTTGCCTTCGCCATCGCCGCGCTGATCGGCGGACAGATGGACACCACCTGGGCGCGCTGGGCACGGCCGTGGACCAACATCGCCTGGGCCTTTCTGACCCTCGGCATCGCGCTGGGAAGCTGGTGGGCCTACTACGAACTGGGCTGGGGCGGCTGGTGGTTCTGGGATCCGGTGGAGAACGCCTCGTTCATGCCGTGGCTGATCGGCACCGCACTGATCCACTCGCTGGCGGCCACCGAAAAACGCGACACGCTGAAGGCCTGGACCGTGTTGCTGGCAATCTTCGCCTTCTCGCTGTCATTGCTCGGCACCTTTCTGGTCCGCTCCGGCGTGCTCACCTCGGTCCACGCCTTCGCCTCCGACCCTTCCCGGGGCGTGTTCATCCTGATCTTCCTGCTGGTGGTGATCGGCGGCTCACTGACGCTGTACGCGGTACGGGCGCCGGAGATCCGCTCCAACGCCCGCTTCGATCTGGTCTCACGCGAGGTTGGCATCCTCATCAACAACGTACTGTTGCTGGTGGCGACGCTGACGGTGCTGCTCGGCACGCTGTTTCCACTGATCACCGATGCACTGGGCATCGGCAAGTACTCCGTTGGCCCGCCCTATTTCAACGCCGTCTTCCTGCCGGTGACCGCACCGCTGGCGGCACTGGTCGGTGTCGGCGCGCTGGCGCGCTGGAAGTCCGACCGCTTTGGACGGATCTTCAAGCCGTTGCTGGTGCCACTGGTGATCTGCATCGCGCTGGGCTTCGCCTTTCCGGCGGTCGTGATGGGGCACTTCACCATCGCCGCCGCCATCGGCATGACGCTGGCGCTGTGGGTGGCTTGGACCACGCTCTACGGCATCTGGGCCAGAATCGGCGCCAAGACCAACCGCTGGCAGGCGTTGTGGCAGCTGCCCAGGGGCTTCTGGGGGATGACGCTGGCCCATTTCGGTATCGCCCTCTTCATCACCGGCATCACACTCACCAGCATCTACAGTCACGAAAAGGACGTCGGCATCAAAGCCGGCGAGAGCTATGTGCTCGGTGACTATGAGTTCGTCTTCGACGGCATCAAATCCACCCGCGGCCCCAACTATTCGGCCATGACCGGCACCGTGCGGGTGCTCGAAAACGGCCGGCTGATCACGACGCTGCACCCGGAGAAACGCGACTACGGCCCCGGCGCGATGCCGATGACCGAGGCTGCCATCGACCCCGGCCTGTTTCGCGATCTGTATGTCGCCATTGGCGAACCGATCGGCGAGAACGCCTGGGCGCTGCGGATCTACAACAAGGTCTATATCCGCTGGATCTGGCTGGCCGCCATCTTCATGGCGCTGGGCGGCGTGATCGCCGCCACCGACCGCCGCTACCGGCTGGTGAAGGTGCGTGACCTGCAATCCGACCGACGAACGGTGACCGCATGAAAGCCAAGTTCCTGATTCCACTGGTTCTGTTCCTGGCCCTGGCCGCGCTGCTCGGCGTCGGCCTTGGCCTCAACCCCAAGGAGGTGCCATCACCCCTGGTGGGGAAGCCGACCCCCAAGCTGTCGCTGCCGGCACTGGACGACCCCAACCGCATCGTGACCACCGAGGAGTTTCTCGGCCAGCCTTGGCTGCTGAACGTCTGGGCGACCTGGTGCGTCTCCTGCCGCGCCGAGCACCATCTGCTGGTGGAGCTGTCGAAACACGGCAACCTGCCCATCGTCGGTCTCGACTACAAGGACGACGCCGAGGCGGCCAAGCAGTGGTTGCGTGAACTGGGCAACCCCTATGTCGTCACCGCATTCGACGAGAAGGGGCGGATCGCGATCGACTGGGGCGTCTACGGCACACCAGAGACCTATGTGATCGACAAGAAAGGGATCATTCGCTACAAGCAGATCGGCCCGCTCGACGTCAAGACACTCGAAGAGAAGATTCTTCCGCTGCTCAAGCAGTTACAGGAGGAAACGGCATGAAACCGATGACCGCGCTCTTGCTGACGCTGATGCTCTGGGCCACGGCCGCCGTGGCCGGCATCGAGACCCGGGCGTTCGACTCACCGGCGCAGGAACAAGCCTATAAGGAGCTGGTCTTCGAGCTGCGCTGCCTGGTCTGTCAGAACCAGAACCTGGCCGATTCCAACGCCGAACTGGCGGTGGATCTGCGCAACGAGGTCTTTCGCATGCTCAAGGAGGGCAAATCGAAACAGGAGGTGCTCGACTTCATGGTGGCCCGCTACGGCAACTTCGTCCTCTACCGGCCACCCGTCGACAAGGCGACCTCGCTGCTGTGGTTCGGCCCGGTGGTCATGCTCGCCATCGGCCTGCTGATCGTCGTGATCTTCATTCGCCGTCACCGCAACCGCCCGGGCGATTCGAGCCCCGATGAAGTCATCCCCGAAGACGATTTCTGACAGCCTGTTCATAGAGACCTGACGAGACCATTTCATGATCCTTTTCTCCGTTGTGACCGCGGCGTTGGTATTCATCGCGCTGATCTTCCTGCTCCCGCCACTGCTCGGCAAGAGCCGCCACAAGGCACTGGAAAAGCAAACCGCCGAAGCACGCCAGGCGCTCCAGGAGGCGGACGACGACGAGCGCAAGCGCATCGCCGAATCGTTGCTGGCCTCACTGGAAGCGGAACAGAACGCCCCGCCAGCGGTATCGAAGTCCGGGGCGCTGATCGTCGGCCTGGCCGTGCCCCTGCTGGCGCTCGGCATGTATGCCTGGCTCGGCTCGCCCGCCCTGATCGACGGCACACCCCAGAACCAGACGACGGCGCGTCATGGCGCAAGCGGCATGACCATGGCCGAGGCAATCGCCAAGCTCGAACAACGCCTCCAGGAAAACCCGGACAACGCCGAGGGATGGTACATGCTGGCACGCTCCTATATCGCAGAACAGCGATACGACAAGGCCGTCGGGGCGATGGAGCGGGTCATCGCATTGGCCGGAGAAGACGACCCCAACCTGCTGCTGCAATACGCCGATGCGCTGGCAATGGCCAACGATGGCCAGGTGGCCGGCAAGCCGGCCGAGGTGGTCCACAAGGCGCTGGCGCTGAAACCCGACTTCCCCGAGGCGCTGTGGCTGGCCGGCATCGCCGAGAGCCAGAACGACAACATCGGCAAGGCCATCACCTACTGGCGCAAAGCGGTTCCACTGCTGGCCAGCCAGCCGGAATCCCAAGCCGAGCTGAAGAAGCAGATCGCCATCGCCGAGGAAAAGCTGGCCGAGATGGGAGGCAGCGTGCCCGAGTCGGTCGAAACGGCCCCACCGGCGGAACCGGCCACCGGCGCCACGATTCGCGTCACGATCGACATCGCCCCGGAACTCGCCGCCAAGGTGAGCCCCGACGATGCCGTCTTCGTCTTCGCCCGCGCCGCCAGCGGGCCACCGATGCCATTGGCGGCCACGCGCACCACCGTCGGCGCACTGCCGGCCACCGTCACCCTCAGCGACGAACAGGCCATGATGCCGCAGATGAAGCTTTCGGACTTCCCCCAGATCGTCGTCGGCGCCCGAATCTCGGCATCGGGTCAGGCAATCCCACAGCCCGGCGATCTCGAAGGCAGCCGGGGCCCCCTCGACACCTCGGGCACAAAGGAAATCAGCATAACCATCGACTCGATACGCTAGTCACGGCGATGCCGAGCAGTTTCATATTCATTCACATTTTCTCTAGAGCTGGCACGGGTCCGGTGATATGATCCACGAAGCTGGTGATCAGCCGCCGGCAGTGGTATTTCTTGGGACTTCGGGCACAGCGGAAGCTATCGCCACCAATAGCCGGGCCAATGGATAACAAAACCGGCTCGACGACCACCAATAAAAACTATCCTGATGAACACCGAGGGGATACAGCATGCTCATCCTGACGCGCCGTACAGGAGAAACATTGAGAATCGGTGACGATGTCACCCTGACGATTCTCGGAATCAAGGGCAATACCGTGCGGATCGGCATATCCGCGCCAAAAGATGTCGCGGTGCATCGCGAGGAGGTCTATCTTCGCATCAAGGAAGAGGGTGCTTCCGGTTCCAACGACGACAACAACGAAAAGTAGCGAGCCGGTACCCCAGAGGGTAGTCCTGTGCCAGCGGGATGGACAGGCCATCGATCCTCACCGCGAGCCTCTTCACCACCGCCCTGAAGAGATCGATACAGCCCTCGACGGCCCTGCCCCATCGCCCGCCCCCCCACGGCCGTTCCTCCGGGCTTTGACGGCAGACCCGCCTCGATCACCGCCCGGTTATCGCCCGGACCGCGCTCCCCGAGATCCAGCAGCGCGGACATGGCGGGACAAGGCGCTATCCACAGCCTCGGATTAGCTTCTATAATCACCCTTTGTAGCGACTGCCAATTGCCGTCTGCCAGGACGATGCGGCAATCGGCGTACGCCTTTTCCACCACAGGCTTTCTGGAATGGATTCACCAACCTGCATCATCCATCTGCCCGAGCAGACACCCGATGCCGCCATCATCTGGCTGCACGGCCTCGGTGCCGATGCCCACGACCTGGAGCCCATCAGCGCCCAGCTCGGGCTCACGACCACGCGCCACCTCTTCCCCAATGCGCCCCGGCGCCCCATCACCATCAACGCCGGCAACGAGATGCGCGCCTGGTTCGACCTCACGTCACTCGACTTTTCCGCGGGAGAGAATACCGAACACATCGAGGAGTCGGTCATCAAGATCGGACGCTTGATCGACACCCAAATCGACCAGGGGGTTCTCCCCGAGCGAATCATTCTCGCCGGCTTCTCGCAAGGCGGCGTCATAGCGCTGCTCACCGGCCTCGGTTACGACAAAACGCTGGGCGGCATCATGGCCCTGTCCACCTATCTGCCGGAACAGATCCGTCTCGACGCACGGCAATACATTCCAGTGATCCAGTGCCACGGCCTCGACGATCCGGTCATCCCCTACGAAATCGGGCTGGCAACCAGCCGCCGCCTGGCAGCCGAACTGGGCGAACGACTGGAATGGCGCACCTATCCGATGGAGCACGGCGTCAGCGATCTCGAGATTCGCGATCTGGCGCGCTGGACACAACAACGCCTGGGCCAATGAACGACATCTGGCAAGCCATCGGCGACGCCATCACCGCGGCCAGCGGCGAACGCTGCGACACCGCCGCCCGACACCCCGTCGGCGGCGGCAGCATCAACCAAGCATGGCGCATCGGCCACGGGCCGCGCGGCTGGTTCGTCAAACTCAACCGCGCCGACCGGCTGGAGATGTTCATAGCCGAGGCCGAGGGACTCGAAGCACTCGCTGCCGCCAATGCCATCCGCGTACCACAGCCGCTATGCCACGGCAGCCACGGCCGTCAGAGCTTTCTGGTCATGGAATATATCGCACTGCACGGCAGCCCCGAACCGGACGAATTCGCCACCGCGCTGGCAACAATGCATCGCCACCACCAGCAACAATACGGCTGGCATCGTAACAACACCATCGGCGCCACCCCGCAAGACAACACCCTCTGCGACGACTGGTGCGAGTTCTGGCGCATCCACCGCCTCCAGTTCCAACTCCGGCTGGCCCGGCGCAACGGCGCTCCCAGCCGCCTCATCGATCGCGGCATGACGCTCGCCGAGCGCTGCGACGCCTTCTTCATCGGCTACACCCCACTCGCATCGGTGCTGCATGGCGACCTCTGGTCGGGCAACTGGGGAGCCGACGACCAGGGACGACCAGTGATCTTCGACCCAGCCGTCTATTTCGGCGACCACGAAACCGACCTGGCAATGATGACACTATTCGGCCACCCCGGTCGGCACTTCTTCGACCATTACGACGAACACTTCCCTATCGATCCCGGCTTCACCACCCGCAAGACCCTCTACAACCTCTACCACATCCTCAACCACTACAACCTCTTCGGCGGCGGCTACGACCGACAGGCCGAGGGAATGATCGAACAACTACTGAGCGAATTGCGCTAACGCGGATACATCACAGCTGACGACAGAAAAACGCATGGTTGGCAGCGTGTTGGGCACGCTTCGCTTTGCCCAACCTACGGCCATGACGCTCCCGTCATCGCGAGCGAAGCGTGGCGATCTCCTGACGACGGAGTACCACTCCGGGAGATTGCTTCGCTGGCGCTCGCAATGACGGGGGGTGTCGTTGCGAGGCGCGACAACGACGCGGCAACCTCCTGCTACGAAGAACCCCCTTCACGCGCGCCGTCGCCGGGTGCGACTGCCGGGGGCGATCGGCCACGGAAGGCCGATCGAGGTCT
>Ga0256914_1002981_pt1 | contig 13701 bp, 14 predicted proteins | sample HulkmetaG_FD_191571 | JGI IMG/M metagenome (GOLD analysis project Ga0256914, IMG submission 191571) | Hydrothermal chimney microbial communities from Main Endeavour vent field at the Juan de Fuca Ridge, Pacific Ocean - Hulk | ecosystem: Environmental > Aquatic > Marine > Hydrothermal vents ... | reverse complement strand
GAAGCAATTTTTACCTCATCTAAGGCAACATCTATTTTATGTGAGGCGATTTTAACCCGTTTACCAAAAGTAAAGTCGAGTATTACTTGATGTTCTTTTGAACTCTTTCCATCATAGAGTACAGCTTTTACTAGCATTGCTATAACCCCACATCTATATCAAAAAAGTCCACCATCTCTTCACCAACAGTTGAGCCTTTTTCGTAGCCAAGAGACTCAAACTTCTCATAATCTGCACATCTAAAGTGTGTGTTCTCTAGCTTATATCGCAAATATCGTATCTTTGCCCATGGGTAGAGTAATCCCAGTGACAATATAATCATGATGACATTGGTTGCTGATATTATGCCCAGTTTAAAGGGACTCATTGTTCCTTTTAGTGGGGCATCTTCTAAACGAGAAAAGTTACGCACAAAGTTTGAAAAATAGCCATCGGAGAAACCTTTTTGCCAAAACATAATTGGCAAATAGATGATAAACATAAGGAGTAGCCCAAGAAAACCTATCACCCCCATCGCCTCATCCATCTCCTCATCTGAGTAGGTAATATTATTATCATAAGTTATATTATTGTCATAAGTTATATTATTATCTATCAATATAGTACTATTTACATCATTTAGTACTGAAGCCATCTGTGCTGTTTCACCCAGTGCATTTATATCATCATTACTAAGCATACCACCTGCTCCTACTATTACCCACATAATCATGGCTATAAACAAAAAGAGACCCATCATAGTAATGGTTGACCAGACAAATACCAAAATATAAGTGGAGTAGGACTCTCCTGCTGTTCCATCAAATGAAAATTTACCCTGTCCATACTCCGATTTGCTAATAATTAGTTTTTTGAACTTGACATAGGAGTAAGGAATTGCTAAAAAAAGTGTGACAATATTAAGCAGTCCATGCAGAATAAAAAAGAGATAGAAGTCACCTGTTTTACCTCTGTATTTAAAGGGAATATTGCGATAAGAGGTATTTCGTAGCTTGAAACTTACTGCTTGACGCATCAACCAAGGCATCAGTACCACAGCCATAAGAGCGATAAACCCTGCCACTTCTAGCATCATTAGATACTCCGAGAAGATAACAAAAGCCCCATAGACCCCCACGACAATAACTCGACCAATCAAAATTTTTATTGGGTCAGCATTGTACTCAAAGTTTGAACCATTGAGATAGGAATTGGCATAGATATAACGGTTGGTTCTTACTTTTGCCCATGCAGAGTAGATACCAAGAGTGAGAATGGTCAACGCAATATTAACTATCCAAATCCTAAAATACTCTGCCCCTGTCCCTTTAAATGAGAATGTCTGATACTCAGATCTCACTCTCTGGTTTGCTACTTCTCTCTCGTACATACAAAATCCTTTTAAAAAATTACGTAAAGAGAGATTATATCATACTCTATATCCTCTTTTTATAGCTTTTGCCTCTTTTTTATATGCAAAAAGCGCCGCCATTGTAATTAAGAATAGTATTTTAGTATGTTTAAATTAAAAACTCACCTGAACACCAAAGTTCAACTGTTTTAATCCATTACCATCAAGAGCAATGATGTCTGTAAAGGCTCTCATATTATTAGTAAGGTTGTATCCTGCACCAATACCTATGGCCTCACCTACTTTGTTATAATCACTGTAATATCTGTTGTTATCCCATGAGTAATTACGATTTACCAATCCTAGTTTAGCTCTGGCATAGAGTTGCTGATTGATATCATAGGTATAGGTAGCATAAGCACCAAAGGTGATAACGGTTAAGTCTGAAGCAAAAGAGTGAGACATAGGCACAACCGTATAGGTCAACTCTCCCTCAGCCCCAAGGGTTCCAGGTCCCAATTTTATAATAGGTTTTCCTCCATTAACTACCAAAGTAACTCCTGGGTCATAAGAGGAGTAGGTAGAGAAGTCTTCAAATCCTACTCCTACTCCACCATACACCCCACCATCAATAAATTCAGCAGAGAATGCCCCCGTTGAAAGTATCGCTGTTACAGCAATTGTTGATAATAGTTTTTTCATTTTAATATCCTTAAATAATATTTAACTTATTAAAATATTATATCACACAAGAACCATAACTTAACCTTAATTGGCTAAAATATCGTATTAATTTTACTTATAAATAGACAAAAGGTTCCTATGCAAAATTTTACACATAAACACTCAGCCCACTGTGAGAGTGGTGTTACTTCACTACTTTTTAAACATCAAGGGTTAGATATTAGTGAACCGATGGCGTTCGGTTTGGGAAGTGGACTTACCTTTGCCTATCTACCCATTGTTAAGATTTCAGGAATGCCACTTATTGCATACCGTACCATGCCCAAAGCGATTATCAAAAAAGCGACCAATCGAGTAGGAATAAAATTGGTTTCAGAGACCTTTAAAAATCAGCAAAAAGCCGAAGAGAAGCTTGATAGATTGTTAGATGAAGGGCGATATGTGGGGGCTCAAACCTCTGTATATTACTTGCCATATTTTCCTGCTGATATGCGATTTCATTTTAATGCTCACAACCTTATTATCTATGGAAAAGAGGGGGATGAGTATCTTATTAGTGACCCTGTATTTGAGCATACTGTTAGAATTAAGAAAAAAGATTTGCTTAAAGCCAGATTTGCAAAGGGAGCATTAGCACCCAAAGGGCTACTCTACTATCTTGATTCTGAACCCAAAGAGGTAAATTATGAAAAAATCATCAAATCTTCTATTAAATCTACCATTAAAGAGATGAATGCATCGATGTTTTTTGTGGGGCTTAGAGGGATAAACTATTTGGCGAAAAAGATACGACAAATCCCCAAAAAATATAAGGACGATTTGCATTATCCACGTCTTTATCTTGGGCATATTGTACGAATGCAAGAGGAGATAGGGACAGGTGGAGCAGGGTTTAGATATATGTATGCCTCTTATCTACAAGAGGCGAGTAGACATACCAATGAGAGTTTACTAACGGAGTCAAGTGAGATGATGACCGAAGTGGGCGATGAGTGGCGAAAGTTTGCACAGGCAACGGCATTGATGTGTAAAAATAGAAAAGAGTTTGATTTTGATGGGTTGGCTTCGATGTTAGAGGTGGTGGCAAAACAAGAGAGTGCCGTCTATGAGAATTTAAAGCGAATGCAATAGAGTAGAGTAGAATCAATGATAAAAATCTCAAATTTTAGTAAAAACTATGATGATAAAAAAGTACTTAAAAATATTAACTTAGAGATGAAGAGTGGCACTATCTTTGGGCTACTTGGTCCTAATGGGGCAGGGAAAACCACGCTTATCTCAACCCTTGTGGGGTTGACTTCTCAGGAGAGTGGAGAGATTTTAGTAGAGAGCAAAAATCTCAAAGAGGAGTTGTCCTATATCCAATCTATCTCCTCTCTTATCCCTCAAAACTTAGCATTTTACCCCTCGCTTACGACCAAAGAGAACTTAGAGTTTTTTGGTGGGATGTTGGGGTTATATGGCAATCACCTAAAATTAAGAATCGAGTATGTGGTCAATATTACCAAACTCAATGAGGTCTACAATCAAGAGGCAAAAACTTACTCAGGAGGGCTAAAACGGCGACTCAATATCGCCATTGGTCTGCTAAGTAACCCCAAAATCATCTATCTTGATGAACCAACAGTGGGAATTGACCCCCAATCGCGTAACTTTATTTTAGAGTCTATTAAAGAGATGAGAGATGAGAAAAAACTTATTGTTTACACCTCACACTATATGCAAGAGGTAGAGTTTTTGTGTGATGAAATTGCGATTATTGACCGTGGTGAGATTATTCAACAAGGCAAGTTGGATGTTTTACTTGTGGCGTTTAAAGCGACCATAAAAACGGCTAATGAGACGCTTGAGGTAGAGCTTGATGCTGTCTCCAAAGAGCTAGATAGGCTCAAAAAAGAGGGGCAGAAGGTGGAGTCTATTGATTATGGAAATGATTTAGAGAACTACTTTTTGACTTTGACCAATAGAAAATTAAGGGATTAGTGAAGTTGTAACATTTATGAATAAAAAAACTCCACATTTATTTAGTATAATCAAAAAAATAAAGGATTTTACATGACATATAGACAAACAATTGGTAAAGCTTTAATGATTATCTCATTATCTATCGGAGCAGTAACACTGCTAAGTACTCCTGTTCTTGCAGAGAGTAGACACACCCATAGCACGATAATTTTAAAAGGTAATAAGAGCGAATATTATAGAGGTCATAAAAAGGGACTCTTAGACGGAAAGAGAGAAGGCAAGGCTGATGGTTATAGTGATGGTTATGTGGATGCCTATAAAAAATCCTATAATGATACTTTTACCAATAAGAGACCAAGAATGTCCAGAAGACGATATAAAAAAGAGAAAAATTATTATCTAGAGGGCTATCGTGTGGGATATAAAAAAGGGTATAAACGGGGATATAAACGTGGTTGGAAAGCAGGAACTGTGGATGGAAGATACAATGGTCATGACGAAGCAGTACAAGACCGTGAAGCATTACGTGAGCGTATGCGTCGAAGATGTAGACATGGAGAGTGTTAGGAAAATCACCCCATTGTAGATACTTAAAGGAGTTTAAAAAATAATGAAAAAACCATACCACACCCTAAAGTATGCCCTAAAAAAAGAGAGCATAGCCCTTTGGCGAAACAGAAGTGCCTTGTTTCCACTCTTTTTGATGCCGATGATATTTATCTTGATAATGTCATTGGCACAACAGGACATTTATAAAGAGTACACCAATGCCGAGGTAAACTATATTGTGGTAAACTTAGATAAGGAAAAACGTTCTTTAAGGTTTATAGAAGAGCTGAAAAAAGATAAAAGTCTAAAACTAATAGAGAAGAGTAGCTTAAAAGAGGCAAAGGCGTTAACACTAAATGAGAAGTATAAATTTACGCTACTTATCAACCCCAATTTCTCAAAACAGCTCTATAAAATTACAGCCAAAGATTTAATAGAAATCTATACATCATCCATTACTAAAGCCCATCAAAAGCTCTATTTTGAATCTAAGGTAGCTCAAAAGATTATGGCTCTAAAGATAAAAAAGATGGTAGACTCCATGACCATGTATAATGACACCATAAAAGCTTCAACCCCTAATGATATGATACACAATCACTATTTATATCGCTCAGAGCATAAAAGTGAAATACCCACAGCGACCCAACAAAACGTCCCTGCGTGGATAGTTTTTTCTATGTTTTTTGTCATTATTCCTATCGCTACTTTGCTTATTACTGAAAGAGATGATGGGACACTTGACAGGCTCAAAGCGATGAATAGCTCAAAGGGTATTTTATTTGCCTCTAAGATAATTCCTTATATGATAATTAATCAATTGCAACTCTATAGCATGATATTAGTAGGGGTCTTTATCGTTCCTCTTTTTGGGGGGGATAGACTAGATGTAGATATAAATTTTTTAGCTCTTTTTATCATCTCCACATCTATTAGTTTTGGGGCTGTTGGGTTTGCTATTTTTCTCTCTACGCTTATGAAAAGTGTGGAACAAGCCTCTATTATTGGGGCATTAAGTGGTGTTATCATGGGGGCAGTTGGAGGGATAATGATACCCAAACTGGTCATGCCACCTCTGATGCAAGATATGACCATCCTATCTCCTATGTCATGGGGATTAGAGGGAATGTTGGATGTTTTTGTACGAGAGCTAGGGGTAAAATCTGTACTTTTTGACTCCTCTGTTTTGGTACTTTTTGGTATAATCTCCTTAATATTAGCATATGGAAAAAAACTATGAGTTCAAAAGAAGATTTAAGAGAAGATTTAAAAGAGATGATTGTTAGAGAGTGTGACAAAGATATAGCACCAAGTAGCATAAAGGATGATGATATTATTTTTGACCCAAAACACCCATTGGAGTTAGATTCATTGGATTCACTTCAGATATCTATGGCATTGCAAAATGAGTATGGAATAAGATTGACCGACCCCAAAGAGGCAAGACGTGTGATGGAGTCAGTGGATACTTTAGCCAAATATATCGAGTCTTATTCGTGATATATGTAGAGGGATATGCACTTATTACCTCTCTAGGAAAAAGTGCAAAAGCATCCGTTAGGGAGCTAAAAAAAGAGAATATAAATCCTATTTCTATAGAGGGAATGAGATATTATAAGATTTCAGATAGTCAACCACTTGACTATTATTACCATATAGAGCAGGTGGCACAAAGTGCAATTGTTAACGCCAATATCGACATAAAAGAGATAAAACATATGGCACTTTTTATAGGAACATCCTCTGCTAAACTCCCACTAAATGAGTATTATGCACAAGAGAATGGAGCGTTATTAAAAGATTTAGATATGAGTAAGATAACTGAAATTGTTGCCAAAAAATTGGGAATAAAGGGATTTAGAACCATTATCTCCACAGCGTGTACCTCCAGTGCCAATGCACTGATTCAAGCCAAAGAGATGATAGAAAGTGGCTTGATAAAAAAGGCACTGGTGGTGGGTGTGGAACTCTATAATCAATTAACTCTCAAGGGATTTGACTCCTTTATGTTGCTCACAAAAACAGAGATGAAACCATTTGATAGAGATAGAGACGGTATTGTTTTGGGTGAGGCACTCTCTGCTGTTGTGCTAGGTCACAACCAAAGCCAATTTGGCTTGGTAGGTGGTGCTGTCACGGTAGATACCTCCTCCATCACTGCCCCACACCATAACAACCTAAAAAAGGTGATGAACCAAGCATTGGAAAATGCAAATATTCAACCCCATGAGATTGAGTTAATCAAAGCCCATGCCACAGCAAGTATTCAAAATGATATCTCTGAAGCGAAAGCGATTCATCTGCTTTTTAGTGAAGAAATCCCTCCTATTCTTCCTCTTAAACCCTACATTGGGCATACTATGGGTGCGTGTGGTACCAATGAGTTAGTGCTGTTTTTAGAGAGCCTAAAGGAGGGGTTTATCCCCAAGGCGATTCATTTTAAAAACAGAGATGAGGAGTGTGCATTAACTCCTAATTTAGAGGAGTTAGAGGCAAAAGAGGGCTACTATCTTTTCAACTACTTTGGCTTTGGTGGAAACAACAGTTCACTGGTCATAAAGTATAAGGAGTTCTAACCATGTATATCTACGCATTTTCAAATATTGTAGAGCGAGTAGAAACCTCTCTATGTGATAAAAAATCACGACTAATCAAAAAATTTAATAGAAGTGATAACTTCATAAACCTAACACTACTAGGAGTACAGCAGTGTGTCAAAGAGAGAAGCCTACCAAAACAGACTTCGGTATATATCGCAAGTAAAAATGGAAACATGAACACCACCCTAAAAGTATTTGATTCTATTTTTATACAAAAGAAGCTCCCGATGCCTTTTGATTTTTTAAATACGGTCAACTCCGTCAAGCTTTTTTATGTGGCAAAAAACTTTGAACTAGAGGGGAAAACCCTCTTTGTAGACCGATTTGAATCAGCTCTTCCCCAAGCTTTTGTGGATGTTGAAAATGGAAAAACCGTACTTCTTGGCATTATCACCGAGGCAATAGCTGATCTGAAACTGCATAGAGAGAAGTTTAGAGTAGGGGAGATGGAAGAAGAGATAGAAGAAGAGATAGAAGAGAGCAGTCGGTGGTTGTTACTCTCACCTCAAATCGAAGGAAGAAAAGAGATTGCAAAAATAAATAAATTTAAACTTCACCATTCGATTAAAGCTAAAAATAGTGAAAAAGAGCTTTTCTCTTTTTTGGAGGGGGATGATGCGATGCTTAAGTTTAGAGGAGAGGGATTATCTTTTGAACTTCAAAAGAACTATTAATTTGATAATTAAAGAGATTGAAAATCCAAAAAAAGAGAAAAATAGAGCTTTTTTAATGTAGTATATGATATTTAAAAACCCCAAATCCTCGTAAAATATTCAAAAAGAACAACCGAGTATGAATTTTGGAGAGCCTAATATTATCCTCTACCTTGTCAAAATGTGAGATGCGTGCTCCTTTTGGTGGGTAGTAGACCTCTATGGCTACCTCTTTTATCTTTTTTCCACTCCATAGATGTTTGACCAACACCTCTATCTCCAAATCATATCGGCTCTGTGTTAGCTCCAAATCTAAAATGGAGATAGGGTAGGCTCTAAATCCACTCTGCGTGTCCTTTAGCCACTCTCCACTCTCTGTCCAAATCCAAAAGTTTGAGAACTGTCGTCCAAATTTTGAGGTGTTGGGGACATTCTCTTTGAATGCTCTGTTTCCGATAACGATATTTTCATCCTTGAGGAGGGGGAGTAGTTTTAGTACCTCTTGTGGGTAGTGTTGTCCATCTCCATCAATGCTAATGACATAGCTAAAACCTCTCTTTTTTGCCTCTTTTGTACCTGTGAGGATGGCTACGCCTTTGCCTTGATTCTTATCATCTCTTAGTATGGTTAGATTTTTATCTTTTTTTAATAGTGTTTCAACTTTTATATCCGAACCATCATCAATAACGATGACGAAGATATTGAGGAAAAGAGCATCCTCTACCACTTTTTTGATGGTTTTTGGGTTGTTATAGACGGGGATAATAATAGAAATATTATGGTTCATAGATAGAGGGTTCTCCTAAAATATATTTGATATTGTACTTGAAAAATGGTTAGAGTAGGGCTTATTTTAATTGAAGAGGAAGCCCCAGTTTCACCTCATAGACCTCGTCACAAATTTTAGCCAAATATTGACCTATCACTCCTGTTAGGTCTACAAATCTACGGCTCTCTTTGTCCATTGGGATAACTCCTGAATTTACATCATTAAGCACAAAGATGATATTGGTATCTATCTTTAAAATAGATTCTAGTTGTTGAAGTAAAAACTCCTCTTTTTGACTGATATGATTGAGTATCCACATAGAGATACAGTCGATGAGGTAGCTCTCATTGGCTTTGATATGCTTGGTTAAATCAAAAGGCTCTTCGATGGAGATGAAGCTGTCGGCACGTTGGATTTGATGCTGTTTAAGACGTTGTTGCATCTCTCTATCGGCATAGGAATTATCATAGGTTGCAACATAGTAGGGTTTATTGGATGGCGAGAGTGAAAGAGTCTTCTGTTCTGCCAAAAGACTCTTTCCTGATTTTTGACCACCGTAGTAGAGGGCTTTTAGACTCATAAACGGTTATGGTTTTTTAATGGCAATGGCAATGGTTTTGTTTCTATCTCCATCATCAAATGTTACACTTATGATATTTTTATTTACCACATAGGCTAACGCATAATATGCCATATCAGAAGTTATGATTTTGGGACTTTTTTTCCCGACTTTAACGGTAATTTTTTTCTCTATCTCGGTAGGTACTTCTGTGGCGATAACAATGGAGCTAGAAGGTTCGCTAAAACGGTAGATAAGTAAACTGTCTTTATTGAAATCTATCTCTTGTTTCTTTAATGTATAGAGGAAATTATTTTTTTTATTCCAACCAGATTGACCTTTGATTTTAGCAAGAAAACTGTTCAGTTCATTTTGGGTGCTAAAGGTTTTTGTGGAAAAGTTATGATAGCCATTATCACGAATATGAATGGGAACATTGACAATATTTTCGCTGGTGAGTATTTTTGGGGCTTTTTCAATAATGTTAATTGTTCGGTCTTGGACACATCCTAAAAAGAGAAACAGGGTGGTTGTGATAAGTGTAAGTTTGAACATCTTTTTTCCTTTTTTCTTATAATAACATATTAGTAAGAAAATTATTCTAATTTATATCAATATATAACCATAAAAATAGTATAGTGGAAATAAATAACAATTATTAACGAGAGGCAAAAAAAATGAAAAAATTTATATGGTTATTCGGTCTGTTGGCAATAGTGAGCTTTACAAGTTGTAAAAAAAGTAGTGATGAGGCAAAAGAGTTACTTGATAGAATTTTAATGGTGATAGGAATTCCTCATAATATTTTGGTAAATATCTGTCAAGACAACAATGATAACGGTTTTTGCGATATGGGTGAATTTCGTGTAAAACTCACCATTAATAAGAATGATACGGCAGAAGATATTTGGAGAAAATTGCAACTAAATGCAGATGGAAGTTATCTCTTGGAGCATCATGACCCTACTAAAAATATTATTATGGAGATGCAAGACCGTGAACATTTGACACATAATGAGGGTAAGTTCTCATTTTTCTATAATCCTATGACACGGGAACTCTCCTTTTTACAAGCATTGGTAGACAGTGAATACTTGACCCAAGAGAGTATTTTATCTGCCCAAGAGATGAACAATCGACCTGCATTAGACAGTGCTCTTTTGATAAGCTTCTTTTATAATCAAAACCTTTTGATGAATAATAATCTATCACTTTCTGTTGCGATGGGGAGTAACTTTGAATACATAGCAAATGCCCTTAAAGAGCTTGATATTACCAACACTCTTCCTCTAAGGCTTGATGCGTGTGGAGGGGAGCAGGTCTGTATTGATAAAATATTAGACCCTACTATATTAAGATTAAAGATTGATGATTCTGAGGTGGATGGAATTGTTCGAAATAAGAGCAGTAAGCCCTATACAATTGACTCATTAACAGGTAGCAGTAGTGGGGATTTGGAGATAAGCCGAGGGACACCACCTGCTGTAATAACACCCACGCCCACACCTACCCCAACACCTATCGTGACTCCTCTCCCTGATGAGCCTGATCCTACCCCAACACCCATACCTGAAAACAGCAGTGAAAAAAATGGAGCAGATGGGTATATTATTAAACTAAATAGAAAAGCTACGGCTATTTGTGCAGATGGTCAAACCCATTACAGTGAACTTGTTGTTGGCGTAAAAGGTAAGCTCACTTTTGATATTGGATTGAGTGATGAGTGTGTTATCACGATACCCAAAGGAGCGATTATTGATGCTAATAATAATGGGGAATATGATAAAAAAGATAAAACGTTAGCATTTGATATGCAAGGGTTTGGAAATGCTGAGTTTATTACTCCCTTGACAACCCTACTTGTGGCTAAAAAAAGAGGAGGAGAGGAGTTGTCGGTTTTTGAAGCGATGGTAAAAGATTTTGACCCTGTAGAGATAGCCAATCAGTTACCCCTACAGAGTAAAGAGCAGAAGCTTACTTCACAAAAATTGATGATTTTAACAGAGATATTAAAAATTTCGATGCCGAACTTTGGAAATGCTATTTCCACGATAAATCTTTCAGGAGTGGAAGAGAAAAATAGTGCCTCTATTTTAGACTTTGATATTGAGGGTATAGTGACCTCTTTACCGACAGAGATACAAGAGGAGGCGTTGAAGAGAGCTACTGTGATACGAGACCTCTCTATACTTTTAGATGATTTGGACAGTAGTAAAGTAGATTTAGCTACCTTTATGACCAATATCAGTGATGGAGGGGTAAATGTTAACGCATCGGTTAGACGCTCTAAAAGTTCAAGTACCATGTTTAATGTTACGGACAGTTTTAAAAGAATTATTGTTCCAAATGCCAATATTATCTTAACAGAGAGCAAACTAGAGGAGCTTAATCGTATTTTAAACAATGCTCCTATTGCCAATGCAGGAGTTGATAAGAGTGTGGTGGAGGGGAAGTTTGTACTTATTGATGGTGCAAAAAGTGTGGACAAAGATGAGGATATTATTAAGTATGAATGGAGAGACAATGGGGAGCTTATTGGAACAGTTGCAGTTTTTGCAAGTGCCAATTTATCCCATGGAACGCATGAAATAACCCTTACTGTTACAGATGATGTGGGGGTGAGTAGCAGTGATGAGGTGATAGTTGAGGTTAAACCCAAAATAGGAGCAGAACCAATTCCAACCATTGCACCACCAACACCTACACCTACCATCATAATAACTCCTACAAGAAGAGTTAAAAAGAGTGGACAAACAGAGAGTTATGAGCAGTTTGACGATGGTTATTATCAGATAGGTGATGGTCATGTGTACTCTAAAAAAAATGATATTGTTGTGGACACTGTCACCAGCTTAGAGTGGCAAGATGACAAAGATGTGAGTGTGACTGATAAAACATGGCAAGAGGCAAAAGATTACTGTCTTAAACTCTCTTTGGGAGGGCATGAAGATTGGAGATTGCCTACTGTTGAGGAGTTAGATACTATTCTTATGTATGGGGAGTATGATTCTTTGGATAAAGCCTTTAACCCTGCGTATAACTCCTACTGGTCAGCTACCTCTAACCCTGCAACGACAAAAGAGGCATGGAGTATTGATTTCTATACCAAAGTTGAGCGTTGGCGTGGTGTTACAACAGAGAGTTCAGCACGATGTGTAAGAGGTAGTAGATAGTAGAACTCTAAATATTTACTAAAAAAAAGGAAGGTAAAAGAGATGAAACAGATATTTATGATAGTGGGCATGAGTATGCTACTTAGTGCAGGATTTAGCCGAGACAATACAGGAGTGGTAAGCGATAGCTTAACAGGTCTCCTATGGCAAGATGACTACACTGATAATGGTGGAGCTTTTAGAGAATCAACATGGCAAGAGGCATTAACCTATTGTCAGGAGTTACGATTGGGTAACAGTATTGATTGGCGACTTCCTAATATTGTAGAGTTAAAAAGTATCAGAAAAACCACTGGTGTAAGACCTGCTATAGACAAAGCTTTTCAACACAGTAGTGACGATTTTTACTGGTCATCAACAACCCCAATACGCAATACAGGTAATGCGTGGGGCATTGATTTTTATGATGGTTTATCATCTCAGGGTATTAAAACAGAGATAAACCTTGTACGATGTGTTAGGGGTGGTGCGTAGTTTTTTAATGTAAAGTTAAGATAAGTTTCAAGTTCACTTTAGCTATAATCGCTTATGGCATTTATAAAAATAGACAAAAAGAATTTTTTTCATAACCTATCGCAATTTACAAAAAAAACTGGCTCAAAAAAGAGTATTGCTATTGTTCTAAAAGATAACGCATATGGTCATGGATTAGAGCTTATGGCACAACTCTCACAAGAGTTTGGTTTAACCCAAGCTGTGGTGCGTACCTTTGAAGAAGCCCAAACCATTAAACCCTATTTTGAAAATATTTTAGTGCTTGGAGAGAGAGCCATTGTTGATAAAAAATGCTCCTTTACGCTTAACTCTTTGGCAGATATTATAAATACCCAAAAGGGTGCAACTGTAGAACTTAAAGTAGATACAGGAATGCACCGAAACGGTATTGCAATGGAGGAGTTAGAGAAGGCACTACAACTCATACAAGAGAAAGAGCTAAACTTAAAAGGGGTGATGAGCCATAACCGTTCAGCCGATGAGTTAAGCAGTGAACTCTTTTGGCAACAGAAAAATTTTAAAAAAATTGTAGATGTGACAACATCACACAATCCCAACAATGATATCCGTTTTCACTCCTTTAACTCAGCCTCTGCCCTTCGTTTGAACTGTAAAAATCAAGCATTAATACGTTTAGGTATTGGAGCTTATGGCTATAGCGAACTCCCCAATATATATCATACTTTAAAGCTAAAACCTGTCCTCTCTCTTTGGGCAAAAAAAATCTCTACTAGAGTATTTAAAAAAGGTCAAAGGGTAGGATATGGAGGAGCATACACAGCACCAAGAGAGATGATCATCTCCACCTATGACTTGGGTTATGGAGATGGTTGGATGAGAAGTACCACACACCAACCATTTAAAACAGCCGAGGGATTAGATATCTTGGGACGTGTCTCCATGGATTATATCTCTTTGGAGAGT
>Ga0256914_1002980_pt1 | contig 13713 bp, 9 predicted proteins | sample HulkmetaG_FD_191571 | JGI IMG/M metagenome (GOLD analysis project Ga0256914, IMG submission 191571) | Hydrothermal chimney microbial communities from Main Endeavour vent field at the Juan de Fuca Ridge, Pacific Ocean - Hulk | ecosystem: Environmental > Aquatic > Marine > Hydrothermal vents ... | reverse complement strand
GGCCCGCTTCATCCGCGATGCGGGGATCATGAGGGAGGGATTCTCCTTCCAGGCCGGAGCGGGAGGGATCTCCCTGGCCTTCCTCCGCTTCCTGGGCGAGGAGATGCGCCGGAAGGGTGTGAAGGCATCCTTCGCAAGGGGAGGTGCCACGGAGGTCCTGGTCTCCATGCTGGAAGAGGGGCTCGTCGGGGCCCTCCTGGACGGACAGACCTTCGACACCCGGGCCGTCCGCTCCCTGGCGGAGAATCCCCGCCACGTGATGACCACCCCCTTTACGAGCTACGACTTCCACGCCAAGGGGAGCTTCTGCACCATGGTGGACACGGCCGTTCTCGGGGCCACCGAGGTGGACCTGGAATTCAACGGGAACGTGGTCTCCCATTCGGACGGCCGGATCCTCCACGGGATCGGCGGCTGGCAGAACTGCCTCTTCGCGGGCTGCACCATCCTGGCAGTTCCCTCCATGCGCAACCGGATTCCCGTCGTCGTGGACCGGGTGACCACCCTCGTGGGGCCTGGAGAGCTCATCGACGTGGTGGTCACCGAGCGGGGGATTGCGGTGAACCCGCGCAGGGAGGATCTCTTGGAAGCCCTTCGGGGCTCGGACCTTCCCTTGAAGTCCCTGGAGGAGATCCAGGCCGAGGCCGAGGCCGCCTGCGGCGGAAGGCCGGACCGGCCCGCCCTGGCCTGCGAAGGAGGGGAACCGGTGGCGGTGGTCAAGTGGGTGGACGGAACGGTCCTGGACACGGGATGGAAGGTGGCCCGGTGAGCGGGGGGCGGGCATTCCCGGAGAAGGAGAGGCTCTACTCCCTGGACGCCTTCCGCGGTGCGGCCATCGCCGCCATGATCCTGGTGAACAACCCGGGATCCTGGTCCCACGTCTTTCCCCCTCTGGAGCACGCCCGGTGGAACGGGTGGACCCCGACGGACCTGGTCTTCCCCTTCTTCCTCTTCATCGTGGGCGTGGCCCTGGTCTTCTCCCTCACCAGGAGGATCGAGGGAAACGACAGGGGAAAGGCCCTTCCCCGAATCTTCCGGCGGGCGGCGGTGCTCTTCCTCCTGGGCCTCTTCCTGAACGGATTTCCCTTCCTGAGTTTTTCTCCCTTGGGACTCCATCCCCACCTGGTCCATCTCAGGATCCCGGGGGTGCTCCAGCGGATCGCCCTTTGTTACCTGGGGGCCTCCCTCCTCTTCCTCTACGTTCCCCACAGGAGGCTTCCCTGGATCGTCGCCGGGATCCTCCTGGGGTATTGGGCCCTCATGGGCCTGGTGAGCGCTCCCGGGGCGGGCGCCCCGGGGGGGAAGGACGCCAACCCGGCGGCCTGGCTGGACAGGCTCCTTCTGGGAGGACACCTCTGGGCCTATTCCAAGACCTGGGATCCGGAAGGGATCCTCAGCACCTTCCCGGCCCTTTGCACGACCCTCTTCGGCGTGAGCGCCGGGAAGATGTTCTTCCAGGATCTCTCGGGAGCCGAGCGGACGGCCCGCCTCATGGTGCGTGGGGCCCTCCTGGTGATCCTGGGCTTCGTGTGGAACTGGTTCTTTCCCATCAACAAGAACCTCTGGACCAGCTCCTACGCGGTCTTCACCGCCGGCCAGGCCTTTTGCGCCCTGGGGGTCTTCTACTGGTTCGCCGACGTGCAGAAGAAGAGGGGCTGGACCTTCCCTCTCGTGGTCTACGGCAGGAACGCCATCACCGTCTTCGTCATGAGCGGCATCCTGGGAAGGTTGCTCGTGCTGATCCGCCTGGGGGACGGGACGGCCCTGAAGACTTGGATCTACCGGGAGGTCTTCCTTTCCTGGCTTCCGCCCGTCTATGCCTCCCTGGCCTACGCCCTGGCCTGGGTGGGGGGCTGGTACCTCGTTCTCCTCTGGATGTACAAGCGGAAGATCTTCCTGAAGGTTTGATCGACCCGGCTGGCCGATTCATTGGGGGGGGTGCAAGCCGGGTTGCTCCACATCGTCCGCCTCCAGGGCTATCGGTCACGCTCTTTTCCTGGGGATCACAAGGTGGATGCTTTCGATTCTGTCGTGAGTAGGGACGCTTTCGAAGTTGTGGCCACTCCCCGGACGTCCTCGGTCCGGCCCAGGGGGCCGGACCTCTGCCGGCCGGGGCTGACGAGTGGGGATATGTGCTTCGCCCATGCCCGAGCCGGCCGGGGCTGACGTATAAAAAAAAACCCGTCAGCCCCTGCCGGCGGGGGAGATTGTTCGAAGAACAGGATTCCCCGACGTCAGGGGGAGCATGGGCGCTCGAAATCAGGGGACCTTCTTGGAGTTGCTGCCACTCCCCGGACGTCCTCGGTCCGGCCCAGGGGGCCGGACCTCTGCCGGCCGGGGCTGACGAGTGGGGATATGTGCTTCGCCCATGCCCGAGCCGGCCGGGGCTGACGAGTGGGGATATGTGCTTCGCCCATGCCCGAGCCGTCCGGGGCTGACGTGGGGAAAAATGGGTGGGGAGTGGGTGTTCGGGGACCCGGGAGGCCTGGAATAAACCAGACCGTAAAACTCCTTCCTCCGGTTCCTTCAACGGATCAGGAAGGAGGCCAGGTTCGTGAATCTCCAGGTCTTCCCTCCTTTGGCCCAACCCTGGACCAGGGACTGGAGATGGAACGTGTTGCCCGGGAGGCTTGGATTCGGGGGGATCAGGAAGGAGTAGTCCGCTCCCGCTGTGGCGGGGTTCGTGGAAAGCATGGGCAGGCCCACCATGAGGGCGGGATCCAGGTGAAAGACGCCCAAGGGCGGGAGGTTCATCCTTTTCAGCCCCACCCCCAGGAAAGGCAGGACCGGGTAGATGGACTTGAGGCCCCCGTCGGGATTCCTGGAAGTCACCCGGAAGGAGAACTTCCTTCCGATCACTCCTTGGGACAAGAGAAGGGTCTGGCGCGTGTCGTTCACCTGGAGGCGGTTCTGCATTCCCTGGGACATGGGGGAGAAGTTGCCGACGGCCAGGTCCAAGTCTCCGTCCCCGTCCACGTCGGCCGCCGCCAGGGCCAGGGTTCCGTCACGGGCGGGAGGCATCCCGCCCAGGGTGATGTCCAGGAAGAAACCTTTGCCGTCGTTCACAAGGAGCTTGTTCTGGGCACCCGAGGTCCCGAAGTTCCCCACCAGGGCGTCCAGATCCCCGTCGCAGTCCAGGTCCCTGAGAAGAACCGCTCCCGCCCCCTCCATGTCCGAAGGGAGGCTTCCCGCAGGGGCTTCCTTGAAGACCCCCTTTCCGTCGTTCAGGTAGAGGCGGTCCTGGAGGGCGTTTCCGGCAAGGAGGTCCAGGTCTCCGTCGCCGTCCACGTCTCCCAAGGCCAGGGAGAAGGTCTTCCGGGAGACCAGGGGGAGGCGCCCCTTCGTCGCGTCGGAGAAGATTCCTTTTCCGTCGTTCAGATAGAGCCGGTTCCGTCCGTCCTTTCCGGGGCCCCACTTGCCCACGATGAAATCAAGGTCTCCGTCACCGTCCAGGTCGCCTACTGCCAGGGTCCAGGCGGCGTCCTTCTCCTTGGGCAGGGCCTTGGCGGTGTTTTCGGTGAACCGGCCCTTCCCGTCGTTCAGGTAGAGGCGGTTCTGGGCCAGGTCGTTCAAGACCAGCAGGTCCGGATCCCCGTCACCGTCGGCGTCGAAGAAGGCCGCGTCCTGGGTCCTTTCCCTGTACCTCGGAGTGATCGCAGTGGATGTGACGTCTTTGAACCGGCCTTTCCCGTCGTTCAGGTAGAGCTTGTTGTAGCCGTGGTTTCCCGCCAGGAGGTCCAGGTCTCCGTCTCCGTCCACGTCGGCCGCCGCCAGGACCTGGGTGGGGTCCTTGTCGGCGGGAAGACGGGCGGAAGTCTCGTCCTTGAAGCGGCCTTGGCCGTCGTTGATGTAGATCCTGTTGATTTCGCCTTTCAAGAAACCGTTCCCCGTGACCAGGTCGGGATCGCCGTCGCCGTCCAGGTCCACGAGGAGGAGGGCCGTGGTGGTCCTTGCCGCGGCGGGGAGGGCCCGGGCCGTGACATCGGAGAAAAGAGGAGGGGTTCCTTGGGCGGAGAGGGGGGAGAGAAGTCCCGAAAGGAGAAGAAAGGAGAGAGAGGGGGAAGAGAGCCTTCGCATCGCCATGAACCTCCGTTCCGGATACGGAGAAAATCGCGGAAAAAGGACTTTCCGCGGGGAATGCCGAGAGCGGCCCGGCGGCCGGCCAGGGAGGCATTGTATCCCTTTCCCCCCCCGGGAACCGCCCCTTGCCGAGTGAGTTTCGGGAAAGACGCTCGATCCGGTACAGAAGGACTCCGGCCGGTCTTTACGGGGAAGAGGTCCCTCCTAGCACCCGGGGGAAGGCTTTCCCTCCCTGGATGCAAGCAGGTAGTCCCCCAACTCACGAAAACCCAACCCACCGCGGGCCTTCGTGACCCAAGTCGGTTCCTTTTCCAGGAGGCCGTCGAAATCCCGGACATTGGCCACCCCCACGGAGTTCCGAAAGAAGCCGAACATGGGGGCGTCGTTGGGGGAGTCTCCCACGAAGAGGGCGTCTCCTCCTCCCTCCTGGAGTTCCTCCCCCAGGACCTCCCGGAAGAAGACCTTGGTCATGGCGAGCTTGTCGAAATCCCCGAACCAACCGTTCACGTGGATCGAGCTGATCTTCGCCCGGGCCCCGGCGGCGAGGAAGATCTCCCGGATCTTGAGGACGTCCTCCCGGGGGAGAGGGGGGACGTCCTCGCAAAAATCGATGGCCAGGTCGGAGGCCCGGAAATCCTGGTCTGCGGAAACGGCCGCCCCGGGAACGGCCTCCAGGATCCTGGCCTCGAGTTCCTCGAGTCTCCTGCGGTTCCGGGCCCGTTCCTCGGGGGGGGACCAGAAACGGCGGACCATCTTTCTCTTATCCCGGTCGTAGTGGAAATAGAAGGCCCCGTTCTCACCCACGACCCCCGCGATGGGCCACATCCGGGCCATGTGGTCGCACCACCCGGCGGGCCGGCCCGTCACGGAGATCACCTGGATCCCGGCCCTTTCCAGCTCCTCCATGGCGGAGAAGGAAGCCGACAGGAGACGTCCTTCCAGGGTGAGAGTGTCGTCCAGGTCGGCAAGGACGTAGCGGACCCGGGACGCCTCGGTAAGGGGGAATTGCTCCAGTGGTCTCATTCGCTCTTCGATTGTCATGTTCGTGAACCTAACCGGGTCGGGGCGGGAAGGAAAGGTGCACTTTCCCTTCCGAGAGGGTAAAAAGGCGACTCCAGGCCCTGCACATTCGGAGTCTTCCCATGAGATCGGCATCTTCATTCATCTTTCTCTTTCTCTTCTCCTCTCTCTTTCCTGGAGGAAAGGCCCAGGAGAAGGCCCTGGACCTGGTGAAGTCCACCCCGGTCCCCGAAGGCTGGTTCCTCCTCGAAAGGTTGGACCTCTCCCTGGTCCGGCAGGATTGGGGTGAAGCCCGGGCGGCCAAGTCCGTGGACGGAAAACCTCTGCGCCCGGGAGGGGTGGAAGTGCCCCACGGAATAGGGACCCATGCGGAGAGCGAATTCCTGGTGGACTTGGGGGGAAGGGCCAGGAGGTTTCTCGCCCTTGTCGGTGTGGACGCCGAGGTGGGCCGGCGGGGCTCGGTCCGGTTCCAGGTCTACCTGGACGGGGAACTGGCCGCCACCACCAGGACCCTCCGGGGAGGGCAGAAGCCTCTTCTCCTGGACGTGGACCTGAAAGGGGCGAAAAGGCTCGGCCTCGTAGTGACCTCCGGAGGGGACGGGATCGATTACGACCACGCCGACTGGGGCGGGGCCCTCGTCCTGATGGAGGAGGGAGCCTCGGCGCCGAAGGCCCTCTCCGCCCCCCCCGAAGAACCTCCCCGGATCGCCATGGGGGAGAGCCCCGAGCCTTCCATCAACCATCCCAGGATCACCGGCGCCACGCCGGGAAGGCCCTTTCTCTTCCGGATTCCCGCCTCGGGGAGGAGACCCATGCACTTCTCCGCCCAAGGCCTCCCTCCGGGGATCGTCCTGGACGAGAAGAAGGGGTTCCTCACAGGGAGCCTGAAGAAGGCCGGGCGCTGGGAGGTCCTGGTCACCGCCCGGAACGAGCTGGGCGAGGACAAGGAGAAACTTGTGATCGTCGGGGGGAGGCACAAGCTGGCCCTCACTCCTCCCATGGGATGGAATTCCTGGAACTGCTGGGGATGCGCCGTGACGGCGGAGCACGTCAAGGCCGCCGCCGACTGGATGGTGAAGAGCGGGCTCGCCGATCACGGGTTCCAGTATATCAACATCGACGATTGCTGGGAGGCGGACCGGGACGCCGACGGCGTGATCCGGACCAACAAGAAATTCCCCGACATGAAGGCCCTGGCCGACTACGTCCATTCCAAGGGCCTGAAACTCGGCATCTACTCCTCTCCCGGCCCCAAGACCTGCGCGGGGTACACTGGGAGCTGGAAGCATGAGGAGGTCGACGCCATGACCTGGGCCGAGTGGGGGATCGACTACCTCAAATACGACTGGTGCTCCTACGGGAGGATCGCCAAGGACAGGAGCCTCCCGGAACTCATGAAACCCTACCTGGTCATGAGGAAGGCCCTCGACCGGGTCCCCAGGGACATCGTTTACAGCCTTTGCCAGTACGGCATGGGGGAGGTCTGGAAGTGGGGCGCCGAGGTGGGTGGGAATCTCTGGCGGACCACGGGGGACATCCGGGACACCTGGAACAGTATGGCCAGGATCGGTTTCGGCCAGGCCGGCCACGAGGCCTACGCCGGCCCGGGACACTGGAACGACCCGGACATGCTGGTGGTGGGCATGGTGGGATGGGGTCCCAAGCTCCATCCTTCCAGGCTCACGAAGAACGAGCAGGTGACCCACATCACCCTCTGGTGCATGCTGGCCGCGCCCCTACTCATCGGTTGCGATATGTCCAAGCTGGACCGCTTCACAAAGGCCCTCCTCTCCAACGACGAGGTCCTGGGCGTGAACCAGGACCCCCTGGGGAGACAGGCCTCCCGGGTGCTCAGGACCGGGACCACCCAGGTCTGGGTCAAGCCCCTTTCCGACGGGACCCTGGCCGTGGCCTTGTTCAACCTGGGAAGGTCCAAGGCGGAGGTGACCGCTCCATGGGCCGCCCTGGGCCTCGAGGGGCCCCAGAGAGTGAAGAACCTCTGGACCCACATGGAACTGGGCCGGCGGAACGGCCGGGTCTCCATGGAGGTGCCCCGCCACGGCGCGGTACTGCTGAAGATCGGGAAGTGGTGAGAAAAGGGCGTCTCTTCCGCCGGGATGGGCCCTCCCGGGCGGAGAGCGGGATGAATCCATGAACCGGATCGCGTTCTATTTGCACCGGCACTGAGGGGCTTTCCGCCGGGAACGGAGTCCGTTCCCTCACCGAGGCCCCGGCCGGGGCGGTTCTCCGCCTCGACGGCCCTGCGCCGGAGGAAGGCGATCCCCCTGAATCTCCTCTTCCGCCGCCGGGAGGGGCCTCCTTCCGGGCGGCGGCCTTTCAGGGCCCGAAAGACCTGAAAGGAGAGAAGATGAGAGGAGTCACCTGTTTTCTTTTCCTCGCCCTGGTTCCACCGGCGGGCCTTCCCGCCCAGAGCCACGAGGGCGTGGGTTCCGAGGAGAAGGCCCCGGAAAGAGGCCGCCCCAAGGAGGGGCTTCCCGGGAAATCGCCCTCCGAGCTCCTGAAGGAGCTGGGGTTCACCTTCTACGGCCACTTCCGGCTGGACATGTCCCGTGACTCCTCCAGGACCAATTTCGGGAACACCGCCTTCTACGTCAGGAACCACGGGGCGGGGGACAGGGACGAGGAGATGAACGTGTCGGCCCGGCACACCAGGCTCGGCCTCTGGTACCGGGGACCCGAATTCCACGGAATGAAGGGGACGGGAAGGGTGGAGATCGACTTCCTGGGAAAGGCGGTCTACGGGAACACAGTGACCCAGGAGAACCAGCCGGGGATCCGGATGCGTCACGCCTATTTCACGTTGGATTTCCCCGGAACGGGGTGGTCCGTCCTGGCGGGCCAGACCTGGGACGTCTTCAGCCCTCTCTGCATGAAGAAGATCAACACCCTCGTGGGTTGGGGGCAAGGGAACATGGGTTTCCGCCGACCCCAGTTCCGGGTGACACGGCGGTGGAAGCGGGAGGGCGGCTCCGCCTTCGAGGCGGCCTTCGCCCTGGCCCGGCCCCAGGCGAGGGACGCCGACGGGAAGGGCAACGACGACGGCGAGGACCGGGGCCTTCCGGACCTCCAGGGAAGGGTGGCCTGGAAGACGCCCTTCGGAGGGGGGAAGAAGAAGCTGGAGATCGGTCTCGGGGGCTTCTACGGGTGGAGGGAACTGGACGACGATCCGGCCAAGGGGATCCGAAGCGATCACTACCAGCCCTTCGCCCTCTGCCTGGACCTCCAGTGCCCCCTGGGCCGGGGTTTCTCCTTCCTGGGGGAGGCCTTCTACGGACGTGGGCTCGACGCCTACCGGGGCGGAATCTTCCAGAGCTACGATGTGAACCTCCGCAAGGTGATCCACGCCGAGGGGTGCTGGGGGAACCTGGTGTGGAAGGCATCCAAGTCCTGGCGGTTCGTCCTCGGAGCCGGCGTGGACGATCCGGACGACTCGGACCTGAGCCCAACCAGGCGATCCAGGAACATGACCCTTTTCGGGAACCTGGTGCACTCCTTCTACAAGGGGATGTCGGCGGGTCTCGAGGTGGACCGCATGAGGACGGACTACGAGAACCGGAACAACAGGGTGAACTACCGGGTCCAGGCCATGATCATGTGGAAGTTTTGAATCGAGGGGTGGAGAAACCATGAGAAAGAAAATCTTGCTGGGCGGCCTTTCCCTTCTTTCGGGCCTCTCTTTCCTCGCCTCCTGCGGAAAGAAGGGGGATTCGGTGGAGCTCCCGACTCTCTCGGTGGGCCACGTGGGCCACGACCACCAGCTCGCCCTGGGCGTGGCCGCCCTGAAACCCCGGGTCATGGAGGAGGCCTGCGGCATCCACTTGAAGGTGGAGAAGCCCCGGGAGGTCTACCTCATGGTGAAGGGGGGAAAGGCGGTAGCCCGGATCTTCGTCCGGAAGGTCGGTGGGGGCTCCCGGATGCCCGCCGCCATGGAGCGGGGCGAGATCGAGGTCGGCCTGGGCGGGATCGCCGCCGAGGTCTTCGCCATCGACAGGGGGGATCCTTTCAAGGTGCTCTGCCCGTTGAACGTGGACGGGGATTTTCTTCTGGTCCGTCCCGATTTTCCCGCCGCCGGGTGGGAGGATTTCGTCCGTGCCGTGAAGAAGTCCGGGAGGCCCGTGAAGATCGGATACAAGGCTCCCATGGCGGTGGCCAAGCTCATCTTCGAGAGGGCCTGCGACGCGGCGGGCCTTCCCCGGGCCCCCTCGGGCGAGGGAAAGCGGGGGGGGATCGAGCTGGTGAACCTCCAGGGGGCGGCCAACACCATCCCCACCTTGAAGTCCGGGGCCGTCGACGGCGTGGTCATCAACGAGCCCGTGGCGAGCAACGCGGTCCTGAAGGGTGCGGGCAAGGTGATCTGTCCCCTCTCCTCCCTTCCTCCCGAAGGGGAGTGGGTCTCCCACCCCTGTTGCAGTGTCTGCGCCACCATGGACGCAATCCGGGGGAAGAGGGCTCTCGTTGTGGACTTCCTCAAGTTGATCTGCGCCGCGACGGACTGGATGAACGCCCACAAGGAAGAGGCCGCCCGGGTGGCGCACCGGTGGACCCGTGCCCCCCTGGACGTGGAGGAGCGGAGCGTTCCGGGCATCACCTACCTCCGGCGTGCGGGAAAGGCCTACAGGAGAGGCGTGTATACCTGGTTCAGGATCATGAAGGAACTGGGCAAGTTCCAGGGTGGATTGAAGGGGCTTTCCCCCGAGGAGGCCTTCCGGCGGACCCACGACCTGTCGCTCTTGGAGGAGGCCTCGGGGAAGTGAGACCCTTCCCGGAAAAGGAGTCGGTGCGGATCGGGCCGGGGTGGAGGTTTCTCCTGGGGGCCCTTCCCTTCCTGGCCGTCCTGGCCGCCTGGTCCCGGGCGGCCGGGATGACCGGGTCGGTGGTTCCCGGGCCGGGAGCGGTCCTGGAGGTCTTGCTCCATCCCTTCCGGCGCCCCCCCAACCTGGACTCTCTCTCTCTCGCCGAGAGCGCCCTGGTGAGTCTTCTCAGGGTGGCGGCAGGGTTTTCCGCGGCCCTTCTCACGGCGGTCCCCCTGGGCGTCCTCGTGGGGCGGTCCCCCCTCTTCCGGGCCCTTCTCGGGCCCCTGGTGGAGGCGGGCAGGCCGATCTGCCCCGTCGCCTGGCTTCCTTTGACCATCCTGGTCTTCGGGTTCTCCTCGGCGGGGACCCTTCTTTTCGGAAAGAGCGGGTGGCGCCACGACCTCCTGGACCAGGTCCAACTGGCCATGGTGGCCGTCATCTGGTGGGGGGCCTTCTTCCCCATCTTCGTGAACACCGTCCACGGTGTGGGGAGCGCAAGGAGGATACACGTGGAGGCGGCCCTCTCCATGGGGGCCTCCAGGTGGGACGTCCTGCGACTGGTGGTCCTGCCCTCGGCCCTTCCCTCCATCGTGGCGGGCCTGAGGATCGGGCTCGGAACGGCCTGGATGGTGATCGTGGCGGCGGAGTTCTTCCCCGGGACCAAGGCGGGCCTGGGCTACCTCATCACCACGGCCCACCAGTTGGGACAGTATGAATATGCCTTTGCCAGCATTTTTACCATAGGGATCATCGGGCTTTCGGCCAACGGGATCCTCTCCAGGCTGGAGGAGAGGGTGGGGCGTTGGCGGGCCAAGGAGCGCTGAAGGTGGAGGGCGGACCGGTCGTCGCCGTCAGGGGCCTGGTGAAGTCCTACGACTCCGAGAGGGGGGAGCGGGTGCCCGTCTTCTCCGGCCTGGACCTGGAGGTCCGGGAAGGGGAGTTCCTCTCCATCCTGGGGCCTACGGGGTGCGGGAAGACCACTCTCCTCAGGATTCTCGGGGGGCTCGAAGGTTGGGACAGGGGCCAGGTCCTCGTTTCCGGCCGGCCGCCCCGGGCGGGGAGGATTCCCTTCGCCCTGGTCTTCCAGCAGAACACCCTCTTTCCCTGGAAGCGGATCCTTCCCAACGTAGCCCTGCCCCTGGAGTTGGGGGGCCTCTCCCGGCGGGAAGCCCGGTCCAGGGCTGTGGAACTCCTCTCCCTGGTGGGGCTCGAAGGCCTGGAGAGGGCCTATCCCTACGAGCTCTCGGGGGGCATGCAACAGAGGGCCGCCCTGGCGAGGGCCCTGGCCCAGGACGCCCGGGGCCTTCTCATGGACGAGCCCTTCGGTGCCCTGGACGACCGGACCAGGCGGGACCTCCAGGAAGTACTGGTCGAGATCCAGGCCTCCAGGGGACTCACCGTTCTCTTCGTCACCCACAACCTGGAAGAGGCCCTCCTCCTGGGGACCCGGGTCGTGGTCCTGGGAAAGGAGGGAATCCTGAAGGAGGAGGAGATCCCCGGGCCCAGGCCCAGGGATCCCCTTTCGGAGGATTTCACCCGTTCCCTCCTGGCCCTGAGGCGGGCCTTTCAGGAATCGGCCCGGTAAGTGATATAGGTGGCGAGCTTTCCTGATGTGGCCGCCGTGGAAGGGAGGGCCACCTGGACCATGAGGGTCTCCCCCTTGTTCGTGTAGATCCGTTTCAGGGGCGTGGAGAGGGGGGACTCGAGGAAACCCGCCTCCAGGAGGGCCGAGCGGAAGGGGCCCTCGTAGTAGCCCTTCACTTCCTCGTAGGTCCCTTCGTCCGTGAAGGGCGTGTCGTAACGAAACCGCCGTCCCCCCGGGGAGACAAGGGTGGACCCGGCGAAGGAGGAATCTTCCAGGGGCGCCGTTCCGGCCTCTGAGAGCCGCCTCTCCAGGTCCGCCCGGGTCCGGACGGGGGGCCTTCCCTTTTTCCCCTTCTCCTTCGCACCACCCGAGCAGGCCGGGAGGAAGAGGAGGCCCGGCGATAGGAGGAGAAGAAGAGGGAGCGATCGCCTGAAGGTTTCCATCTCGGGGCCTCCCGTTCTCTCCGGAAAGGGTCGCTCCCCCCCGGGGGACGGCCCTTCCGTCCCGCCGGCCCGGGGAAGCCGGTCCTTTCCTCTCCTTCTGGATTCGGTGGGGGCCTTCCTTATCCTTGAGAGGCCCCTTGTCGGAATTTCGGAATTTCAGCCCCGGAGGCGGCGATCCATGCGGAAACCCAAGTTCCTTCTCCCCTGCCTGGCCCTGGCCTGTCTCTTCCTTCCCGCTTGCCGGACCCCAAGGTCCACCTCTCCCGGGAAGGAGGAATCCTCCAAGGACGCCAGGATGAAGTGGTGGCGCCACGCCCGGTTCGGGATGTTCATCCACTGGGGGCTCTACGCCGTTCCGGCTGGGGAGTGGAAGGGCCGGACCAACTACGCCGAATGGATACGCCACCAGGCCCGGATCCCGGTGAAGGAGTACGAAAAGCTCCTCTCCCGCTTCGATCCCGTCCATTTCGACGCCCGGAAATGGGTCCGCCTGGCCAAGAGGGCCGGGATGAAATACCTGGTGATCACCTCCAAGCACCACGACGGTTTCTGCCTCTGGCCGAGCGAGTACACCGATTGGGACGTGGAGTCCACCCCCTTCAAGCGGGACATCCTGGGAGAGCTCAAGGCGGCCTGCGACGCCGAGGGCCTGAAGTTCGGCCTCTATTACTCCATCATGGACTGGCACCATCCGGACTACCTTCCCAGGCGGGGCTGGGAAGAGAAGGATCGGCCCGCGGCGGGAGCGGACTTCGAGAGGTACGTCCGCTACATGAAGAATCAGCTCGCCGAGCTGATTCACCGTTACCACCCGGCGATCCTCTGGTTCGACGGGCAGTGGGAGAAGACCTGGACCCACGAGAGGGGGAAGGACCTCTACCGCTACGTCCGCAGCCTGGACCCGGAGATCCTGGTGAACAACAGGGTGGACAAGGGCAGGTCCGGAAAGGAGGGGGGCACCAAGAAGGGCGACTACTGCGGCGACTTCGGAACACCCGAGCAGTATATCCCGCCCAAGGGGCTTCCCGGCGTGGACTGGGAGACCTGCATGACCATGAACCGCCACTGGGGATACAACAAGCATGACAAGGACTTCAAGAGCACGGCGGACCTCGTCAGGAAGTTGGTGGACATCGCCTCCAAGGGGGGGAACTTCCTCCTGAACGTCGGGCCCAGGGCGGACGGCACCTTCCCCCCGGAGAGCGTGGAGCGCCTCGAGGGGATCGGCCGGTGGATGGACGTGAACGGGGAGTCCGTATACGGCACGACGGCGAGCGTCCTGGACGAGATCCCCCGGGGCAGGTGCACCGTGAAGGCCCTCCCGGGAGGGAAGACCCGCCTCTACCTCCATCTCTTCGAGAGGCCCGGGACGGGAAGACTCCATCTGCCCGGTTTCGCGAACACCATCGAGAAGGCCTTCCTGCTGGCCCACCGGTCGGGAAGACTCGCCGTGAAGAGGTCCACATACACCACGGACATCGGCCTTCCCGACCCCCTCCCCGACGAGGTGGACACCGTGGTGGCCCTGGACCTGAGGGGGGCTCCCCGGGTCCTCTACCCCGATCCCTACCACGGGGAGGCCAAGGCCCGGAGGGACGCCAGGATGAAGTGGTGGCGCGAGGCCCGGTTCGGGATGTTCATTCATTGGGGCGTATACTCTGTTCCGGCGGGGATCTACAAGGGAAAGAAGGTCCCCGGGATCGGCGAGTGGATCATGTGGAGGGCCGGGATCCCCGTGAAGGAATACAAGGCCTTCGCCCGCAGGTTCGAT
>Ga0256914_1002979_pt1 | contig 13713 bp, 14 predicted proteins | sample HulkmetaG_FD_191571 | JGI IMG/M metagenome (GOLD analysis project Ga0256914, IMG submission 191571) | Hydrothermal chimney microbial communities from Main Endeavour vent field at the Juan de Fuca Ridge, Pacific Ocean - Hulk | ecosystem: Environmental > Aquatic > Marine > Hydrothermal vents ... | reverse complement strand
GCATGGCTGGCGTCCTTTCAATTCTCCTAAAGTCTTATTGGAACCGTTCCCGTACTCATCAACAAAGCGTCCGCGAACCGTCCTTTCAATTCTCCTAAAGTCTTATTGGAACACAAAAAGAGATTGAAGACAGCATAAAGGGAGACTATGAGCTTTCAATTCTCCTAAAGTCTTATTGGAACGTTAGATGAGTTTATTGAAAAGATACCAACAGAAAAGCTTTCAATTCTCCTAAAGTCTTATTGGAACCCTTATGCATTGGTGAAGGAATCAAAAACGACCTTACTTTCAATTCTCCTAAAGTCTTATTGGAACATGGAGTAAAGTTAAAAGCCAACGTTGATGATGAAAACACTTTCAATTCTCCTAAAGTCTTATTGGAACTATAATCTGAGACAGTACGTGCCTGTATTCCACGAATAACTTTCAATTCTCCTAAAGTCTTATTGGAACTCTACTCTCTATATTATAATCATTTTCTTCATTTTCGCTTTCAATTCTCCTAAAGTCTTATTGGAACATCACAAGACCAAAGACGTACTGTATTTGTTCAGAGCTTTCAATTCTCCTAAAGTCTTATTGGAACACTAAAACGTAACACATAAGTTATACCCTCGACACATCTTTCAATTCTCCTAAAGTCTTATTGGAACAGCTTTTAATTCGTCGGTGGAGGCTACTTATCTCCACCTTTCAATTCTCCTAAAGTCTTATTGGAACCATAGTTGATTTAACCAATATTGAGCGAACACACCTGTCTTTCAATTCTCCTAAAGTCTTATTGGAACTTGAAAAAGATCGAAAAGCAGGGGGTGGATCTTCTTGCTTTCAATTCTCCTAAAGTCTTATTGGAACCTTTTCTTATTAGCCAACTAACATCGTCTGGCAAACCTCTTTCAATTCTCCTAAAGTCTTATTGGAACTCGAGGTCAAGTTGAGGGAGGAGGCAAAGAAGAGTGGTCTTTCAATTCTCCTAAAGTCTTATTGGAACCGGCCACGCTTTGGACTGGAAAGCATTTCAAGCCTTTTCTTTCAATTCTCCTAAAGTCTTATTGGAACTCTGGCCAGAAGAAGAAGTAACCATGCTCAGCCACCTCATCTTTCAATTCTCCTAAAGTCTTATTGGAACCCGCCTTGATGTGCGTCGTAGTTACAGAAAAGGAATGCTTTCAATTCTCCTAAAGTCTTATTGGAACGTCTTCCCCCCACACTCGAAGGCTACGGTCGGTACCTCTTTCAATTCTCCTAAAGTCTTATTGGAACCATTGTACGTTGGCTCGACTGGGGCTTTCTCACCCATCTTTCAATTCTCCTAAAGTCTTATTGGAACCGATGCCCTAAAGAAGGCAACCAAACTTATTGAACAACTTTCAATTCTCCTAAAGTCTTATTGGAACTTCTTGTCTCCTTGTATCTTTATGTCTCCTAAGTCTCTTTCAATTCTCCTAAAGTCTTATTGGAACAGGCGAAAATTTTCCTTTAAAACTTCAATAGAGCTCTAAGAACTCCCGATATTTAAGACTTTCGCCTAAAGAGGTGATAAAATTAGCCCGGTAAAACTCCAATTCGAGACACTAAATAAAATATTTTTGCGAAATTCTTGCTATAATTAAATAATTTGTCTTATGTACAAAAACATTCATGGAACCTCCCGGATTCTGTAAGTCATTTAAACCGTGAGAGAAGTACAGCAAAGATTTTAAAATTGAAATAATCCCATTTCTCCAAGATTTAGACATGAAAAAGTATTGAGAGTTCTCAGATTCATTCATGTGCATTTGAGATGTTACAAAATTCTCCAAAAAACATTACTGAAAGTTATTTAGTAACAAAGTATTATTAAAGACTTCAAAATGCCAATAGAGGCTGTTTTTAAAGATATACAGGAGTTTATCACCGTTTATTAAAAAATAACGTGTTCAAGCAAGTATTGAAGAATTTTCGAAAGTCTTAAATCTCCATTGGGTAATATATCCTGAGGTACTATGTACGTCGTTATAGTCTATGATGTTAATGTTTCACGAGTCAATAAGGTTAAAAAGTTCCTGCGTCAGCATCTCCACTGGGTTCAGAATAGCGTTTTTGAAGGTGAGGTTACAAAAGCTGAATTTGAGAGAATAAAAGCTGGCATTAAAGACCTAATAGACGAAGATGAAGATTCTGTTGTCATTTACAAGCTTCGTTCTGAACCCAAAAGAGAAATATTTGGAGTGGAGAAGAATCCAATTGGAGATATTATCTAGTATTTTTTGTAATCAGTTTTCATGTTAGACATTATCTTTGATACATGTTTAAACTTCAGACGGTTCTTCGATATTTGCAGCAATCGGATTCTATAGCCTAAAACCACGCTACCAACGGCTCATACTCAGCAACACCGACCAGATGCTTTATCAGCTTGTAAGCCTCAAGTCTGATGAGGCGTTGCTTTGTAACATTTCTTTTTAGCCCCGGATGTTTTACGCTTGTTTTCATTTCTCTATGATATGCCTCTATTACCTTTCTTATTCCCTCTTTTGTCAGCAGAATTCCATTGAGCTCATCACGGAAGTGTTCCTTTCTGAGGATGCCCTGCTTCACCAAACGGTTCGCTATCCTGTCAGCTATGATCGGCTTAAAGATCTCACTTAAGTCAAGGGCGAGGGAAAAGCGCCTCTCGCCTGGCTCGTGGAGGTAGCTAACTGTTGGAACCAGCTGAGTGTTGTAGAGCTCGGAAACGATTGTGGCATAGAGCCTTGAGTTTAGAAAGCTTATCAAAGCATTCATTTCATTTTGGGGCGGTCTCCTACTGCGTTTCACTATTTTAAAGCCCTGGGGCAGATGCTCATCCCAGCGGGCATAATACTCCTGCCTTATCCGTGCCTCGACGTTCATAATCTCTGTTATCCGCTTGCAGCTTTCAAGCTCTTCAAAGAGCTCCCCCATCAGTCTGGAGAAGCCATCATCCACTTTCCAGCGCTTCAAGTTCCTCTCCATATTCCGAGCACTTCCTCTGACAAAGAGTTTGGCAAGCTTCAACCTTTTCTCCCGGTTAAGATAATGTTCGGACTGTTTAATGACCAAATCTCCAGAATTGAGACTCTCCCTTGGATAAAATGAACCGTCGTAGTAGCCATAATGGTTGAAGAAATGTACCGCTATTCCTTTCTGGGCAAGGAAATGAAGGGCCTGAGAGGTTATGTTCACGTGGCCGTAGATGTAAATGTCATAAATCCCTTCCACAGGAAAGGGCTTTTTCTCACCCCCGCTTTCAAAATATAGGGTGTTCTCCCTCCTGAAGAGGGTACCATCCGAAAGGATTGTTTTGGAGCGCTTTCTCATAAGATCACCTCAAATCCAGCACAGCTCATAGTAAGCGCATTTTTTACATTTCTTCGATTTGACCGGCTCTGGAGGAGCAGGAAGTGATTTTATCTTCTCAACTTCCTCGATGGCATGTTTAACTTCTTCTTCACGACCGTCGAGCCTTATCTCTCTCGTCTCTCGGAGCTTCGGATAGTTGAGGACAGCTCTGGCCTTTATGCCATGCTGCTTGAGGTAGTGGAGATAGTAAAGAGCTTGCATCTCGTGGGCCTTCTCCATGCTTTTGCCGAGCTTGACTTCGTGAATCTCTATAGAATCGCCTCTTCGGATGAAGTCTATCTTGATAGGGCCAATTCCGACTTCCTTCTCCTCGTTAGCGTAGCGTTGCTCGTGGAGGAATTTACCAAGGTCAACCCATTCGCTCTCCTGCTCCATCGTGATGCCTTTGGCAAAGTACCAGAGCTTTGTGGGACAGATGAAGAGATAGTTTATTTCCGTGCCGGTGATGAGGAGGTCGTCGAGAGGGTAGTTAGTCATGTCCAAACCTCCATAGCAACCAGTGCTTTAGGAAGGGATCACTTATTTCATACCTTCCGTTGGTTCTGTGGATGAGTTCCTTTTCTCGTAAAGCCTTTATTGAATACTGAACCTGAGAGGCAGTTTTGAACTCATATCTAACAAGAAAACCTGCTGAATAAATGTCTTTTTCACCTCTTGCAATTGCAAGGAGAACTTTTTTCTGCGAAATTGGCAAAGAATCCCAGATTTCTATGTAGCTGGCCTCACTCTCAATTATGATACTTTTAAACGTCTCTTTTACATCCTTTGAAGTTATTTCTCCCTTCAACTTTCCAACATACCAAAGCTCATGACAGAACTTTTGTGTGTAATAAGGATGACATCCAGTTAAATCAAGAATTTCCTCAATAAGTTCTGGATTTATTTTGACTCCGGTGGACTCAAACTTCTTCGATATGAATGCTTTAAACTTCTCCCTTGGTATCTTTTTTAGAACCATGTGCTTTCCAAAATTATAGAAAGGGCTCTGAGCTGAGCGGAATATCTTTTCCATCATGCTTCTTTTGCTTCCAATGAAAATATAAGTAACGTCACGATGCCATTGAAATTCAGAACGCATCTTTTTCAAGACGTGCTCCCCAAGTTCAGCTATTTCCTGGAACTCATCAAAAACTACAGCAACAGTTTTCTTTGAATGTTCAGCCAGTCTTTGGGGTAATTTTAGAGCCTCTTCAAAGGCTTTTTCTTCTTCTCCAATAGAGAACTCCACTTCAATTTTCTCCCCAAATTTTATTTTTGGGGTAACGCTCTTAAAGATCTTTTTAATGCCTTCAAACATGTTCTTGGTTTTCCAGTACTGTAGTACTTGGGAAGCCATCCTCTCCGCAAGCTCCTTTTTTGTCAGTACACCATAACAGTCTATCCAAATTGGAATAACCTTGCCCTCAAGTTCAAGCAGAGCATTGTAAACTAAGGAGCTCTTGCCAAATCTCCTTGGGGAGTATATTATAACATTTTGACCGCTGAGTATTTCCATTTTTAGTTCTTCCAGCTCTTTCCCTCTGTTAGCGAAGTTTTCCTTACTTACAGGTTCTCCATATACGAAGGGGTTCTTCATTACAGTCTCACCTGTAACAAATTGATCTATAATTATTTTTATAGTTTTTCTTGTAATCACCCATAATCATAGAATTTCATCCTCCTCTATTTCACTGGTATAGTCAAAGCCAACCTCATAGGTATATAGATATTTGCAGAACCAACACTTTTTCGTTCTTCTCCCTTTTTTCTTGTCATAAGGTATGAAGTGTTCTAATTCCCCTTCTTTAAGTTCCTTTAACAGCAGATAGAGAGGAATCTTGGCTTGATATTCTGCGCTGAGTGCCTTTTCTCCAAGCTGCTCGAAATAGGTATAAGGAACAACGTCAAATCTTTGGTATTTCTCACTTCTAATCTTAAAAAATACACCCTCTTCATCGGGAGTTGCGATGTTCTTCCAATGCCTTCCAAAGAGAACCGCTTCATTAAAGAACTTCTTTAAATCGCTTGGAACTTTGGGCTCATAGCCCTCATAAGCTTTATCAACAAACTCTTTTATATCGGCGTAGCTAAGCGGTTTCTCATACTCCTTGACAAGTCCAAGTGCTCTTTGCATCAGGGCTTTTTCATAGGGATTTTGATTATATGGTAAGAACACTTTCAAATTAAACTCTCTCCCGTTCTCTTTCCAGGTTTTTCCTTTACGATGTAACCTACCAGCTCTCTGTCCAAGGGCATCTGGTGGTGCCAACTCAGAATACATTACATCTGAGGATATATCAAGGGAAACCTCAATTACTTGCGTGGCTACAAGAATGTAGGGCTTCTTGAGTTCTTTTCTCTCTTGTTCAAGCTTTAAAATTTCATTTTCCTTTGAAACTCTATCTTTGTGAGCAAATTGTGAGTGATAAAGAACTGCTGGGACTTTCTCTCTTATTACCTTGTAGAACTGTTTTGCCCTTTCGACAGTATTTAGAATTACGAATTGAGTATTCCCTCTTTCGTAGTTTTCAATGATCTCATTGGCAATTTTTTCATTGACTTTCCACCCCATATCTTCCTTCCAAACGAGCATTTCATTGTAATATCCCAATTTGAAAGGTTTGGATTTAAGCCCCTCATTATCAATTATGAGCTCGTAATCTCTAAGCCTCTTAATCAAGAAATCTGGCAAAGTTCCACTCATAAGTAAATGAGGTATATCCATCTCCTTTAAAATCTCAAAAAGGGTCATTAAATGTTCCAATGTCCGCTTCTCATAATAATGGACTTCATCAAAGATCATCACAGCATTTTGGAGGTTTCCTAAAGCAAAATCAGCCTGGCTAAAGCCATGAACAAACGAGTATAGCACATGGTCAATTGTAGTAACGGTTATTGGCTTAAAGAATATGTTTCCTTTAAAGTTCTCGCTTTTAATCTCTTCAATGTCCCTCTCTTCCTCTAAGACTTCTTTTATAGCTTCTTTAAGCTTTATAAAGCTTTTTCCATGAAATAACCCAACATTTTCCCTACCGAATAACCCAACTAATCTGTCATACATAGCATTGCTTGTTACTTGGGTAGGCATTGCTAAGATTATTTTGTTTCTTTTGTAAGTTTCTAAAATCTTCAGTGCCCAAAGTAATGCCGCTTCGGTTTTCCCTCTTCCACATGGAGCGAAGAGCATAGCAAATTTTGGAGCTTTTTCATAAAGTTCTCTCTGAAACTTGTATGGTTCGTACCCTCCAAAGACACGCTTTACTGGATTATCCAAGCTTAGCTTTGGAATATAAACCTCTGGATTTTTTAAAACTGAGTCAAAGACACCATCCCTTTCTTTTGCAAAATCACTAAAATGAACGCTTGAATAGTCATCGGCAAGCTGTAAAAGGGCAAACAAGAAGGAAAAGATGGATTTTATTTTTACTCTTTCTTTTTTGTGTGTATTAATGTAGCGATTTGTTTCAATCCATAATCTTCTTCTACCTCTTGAAAGCTCCATCAGTTTAGCTTTTTCTGGAGTATTCGAGAAAGTTAAGCCCTCAAACTCAAAAAACTTTGAGAAGTTAAGCTCCTCGTAAGCAAGCTTTGCATTTTCTAAAAATGTCCCTATGTCTTCAACTAAAAATGTGCCATCCCTAAATTGATGTTCCAAATCAGCGTATAGATTCTCATAAAGCTGAGAGTGATGAGATAAGATGGCAAGTTCCTCAATTGGAACTTTAAGCAAATGTTCAAGTTCAATTCGGCTTAAAATGGAGAGGGCATAAAGAGGATGAGGATAAAAGTTACTGTGCTTTCCCGCTTTTATGTTCTCCTGAAACTCTTTGGTGAGTTTTCCAACATCATGGAGATAAATCACAAGGAAAACATTCCTCATGAATTTCTCGGCATCAAGTCCCCACCTATCGCAAAACTGTTCAATGACGTCGAAGTTTCGTTCCAAGTAGGCTTTGTAGATTTTTAGAGCATCGTAAGTGTGTCCCTTGAGAGTTTGAAATGCATGGCCTTCACGTTTTGCGAGAGGCATTAGGGTCACCTTAAGGAGGAACTTTTACGAGAATGTACTTAAATTCCAAAGCTTTGCCTTCTATCACTTTTATATTATCCCTTCCTAGGTTGGAATATCTATGCCATTTGATCCTGTATGAATAAGTTAACTTGAGGGAGGTATTTCGTCCTTGTTTAGTGCCCTCTGGAGTATCCTTAGCCCAATCCAATACTCCGGATAAAATTCTCCCTTCATGAATTCTAAATGCCTCATAATTTGTGCTCCTTTTATAGGGTTCATTCCAATACAGGAGATCGTTTGTTAAGAAAATAGCAAATCCCATGTTAATTTCACCGATTTCTACTAATTTCTCCAATCTAGAAACGTCCTTAATAAAGTCGTATCGGGCACTATCTTGAGCTTCTTGGCTTTTTAAGTAAAATCCTTCTCCATTTTTCTTGACTCTAAGTTCTTTGGTTTTGTATTTTAATTCAATTCCAAACTTCTCCTTCTCATTAAAGCAGAAAATGTCTATATACCATGGCTCATTTCTGTTATTGTCTATACCCCGAAATGGCTTCTCTAGTCTTATGTTAATGTTTGGAAACTCTTCGTGAATCTTCCAAGCCAAAGCATGCTGAAAATCGGCGTCTGAATGGAATATTGGTCGTTCTTTACTCAACTTTTTTAAAATCTGATGTAAGTTTATCACAACTACATCACCCTAACAAATTCCCCATCAAAAGCCCAAACCTCTATGGGCTTTTCGGCAGCATAGGGAAAAGCTCTTGGAATCGAGACAAGCTTGTATTCAAGATGAACCTCCTTTAGATTACCTTTCTTGCCCTTCACTGGAACAAAGCGGTAAGGAAGATTTTCGATTAAACATTCTTCGTAAACTCCATCCAAAATGCTGTGAACTTCGTTGCTTTGAGTTTTTTCAACTTTAATTGGCTTAAAAACTTCCAAATCTACCAAATCATCTGAAGCCCCAAGATAGAGAGGTCTTTTTGGATTGTTTAGTGCTTTGTGGATTTCTTTTATTTTGTTTTCCTCTCCAACTAAGTATATCCAGTAGCTTGGTCTTACAAGAAATTCTTTGTGAACTGGAGATGATGGGAATGTTCTCAGGTATCGTATTTCCTTGTTCCTTTTAATAAACTTCAAAAGCTTTGCCATTTCTTTGTTCTTTTGAGACTTTCCATCGGGTTTAATCCCTATTTTGAACCACTCTTGAATTTCGAAGCTGTCCCTTGGCAAACCCAAAGCGTTTGCAATTAGGCCCCTAATGGTGGTAAAAGGGGGCAGAAGATACGTTAAAGATAACGCTGTGGTCGTTGGCTTTCTAAAGCTTACAAAGTAAATCCCTTCAACCCTGAACTTTAAACCGAGCATAGGAAGCACCTTAGAGTTTTGCCTCTTGTAAATAAGCTAACGCATCTTTTATTGCTTCATCTGGAGTTCTGACCTTCAATCCTAACTCAGCGAACACTTCTCTAACTTCCTCCTCATTATCAAGCAATCCCGGAAGAAGCCCAACAAATATCTTCGAGGAGTATTCCTTTACATCCCTGACAACTGCTTTAAGTCTCTCGACATCAAGTTTTCCATCTTTGAATTCTATTGCCTTCTGTAAGCGATGAGAATATATGTTCTGGAAGGTTATGATAACGAAGTCTGGTGTAAAGTCAGTTAAGAGGCGTGCCTGCTTAGAGTAATCGGTCAAAACCCTCAAGGCTTCAAGTACCTTGGAGATTCTCTTTTTACGCTCATTCTCGTCAATGAAGTACTCAATTTTTACCTGTCTGTCTTTAATTTTCTCCTCTCCTCCAACTCTTTGGACATCAATAGCTATGCCCACTTTGTACATGTTTACGCCAAGTTCAACATTCACTATATCTCCCTCAGCTTTTTCTGTTCCTCTATGTTTTCTTGTGAGGAAATCGATAGTTGAATTTTCATCAAAGGGTAAGAGTCCAATGGCTGGAGACACTTTTACTGGAGAAACTCTGGTATTGGCTCCTTTTTCTTTAATAGTCTTCATGTAACCAAATAAATCGCAAGCGATACATTTCTTGGGTTCTCCACAGGGTTCTCCTTTATCATCTGGAACGCACATGAACTCCCCCTCGGCCAAGTTTCTTCTGATAGCTTCTTTTATGTAGTATCTCATAGCCTGCCCAGAAACGTATGGATACTCAATCCCGTTCTTTTTGAACTTCTTTACATCAATTAAGTTGCTTTCACCTTCTCCAGAGTTCAGGTTAGTTAAGTCTGTCTTAGAAAGCCAAACTATCTCAATACCTTTCATTGGTTTCCGCCTCCCTGCTTCAGCTTTTTAACAGCTAAATACATTGAGGAATAAACAACTAAAAGGTCTCTAAGCTCCTTCCAAATGCCTTCATTCTCTTTGACTAACACTACAAGTTCATCAAGTGCCGTTGGCTTTATTCCTCTAAGCTCCTCTTTTTCTAATCCGGCCATCTTTCTTGATATTTCTCTTAAAACACTCCAAAATTCCTCCAAGTTTCTTGTCTTGTCAAGTTTATATAGCAAAGAGGGGTTTTCAACGCTCAACTTTGCCACAATGTTTCCAACACTTCTAATCACGTCGAGTTTTTCTTTTGGTATTCCCACCTTTCTCCACCTCCAAAAATAAATCAACTCCTCAAAAACAGCACGAGCTTTGGAGGAAAAACTAACAAATCCTCCTTTTCTTGGGAGTAAAAGCTTTGCAAACTCCCTGAAATTATCAAAAAGGAAAGCCTTTGCCAAGCCTTCCCTGAGCTCGTTTGTAAAGTTCCAATCTGTTTGATAGCCTTTCTCTGTTCTAACATTAAAGAACATCCCTCTAAGCATTTGATAGGGTAGCTGGTAGTTTTTAATGAGTTCATTTAGAACATTTAAAAGCCCTTCATCAATCTTTATTGTTTCAAGCTTAACATTCTTGACTTTTCCAAGTGGGATGTGTAGGATTGCCCACTCTTGGCATGCATTTTCATTTGCGTTTTGGATGAACTTCTCGTAAAATGCCAAAAGTGTCGTGTATTCTCCAGGCGTGTTTTCAAATTCATTCGAATGTGGTTTTACAACCAAGTTAGTATAGCGGCCACTTTTATTTAAAATTCCTGAATAAAGCGTAGATTCTTTAAAAAAGTTTAATTCTTTTAAACTTTCAAACATTGGCAAAAAGAGATATGTCATCTTATCATCCATCACGGTTCTATAAACCAATGCATCGTCTGTCCACTCAAGAACTCCCAGTAAGTAACAGAAAGGACATAAATTCTTATGGTACTCTGGCAAAGAAGTTAATGTCCTGACTCCACTTAGACTCTTGGTTTTTGTTACAAGTGGATAAACAGCCTGTTTTAGCTCAAAACTTTTTTTATAAACTCTTCCACACATTATACATCTTTTTCTTTCTTTTTTGTGTTTATCAAAAGCAAGTTCAAGAATTTTTGGGAGTTCACTCCAGTTGTAGATTTTTTCCTTTAGTTTAACAATCCCTCTTTCCTTTTTACCCTCTTGAAGCAAAATAAAGTCTTTTTTAACTTCCTTTTTTGTTCCTGTCTTCTTATCATCTTCCATCACTATCATGTTTTTATACTTGTGTTGAATTTCTGAGATCAGTGCCTCTTTAAACTTCTCAAAATTCTCAAAGCTAAAGGAAAGTTTTTCATGTGTTAATTTGATCTCTAACTCCCCTACTTCCTCTTGAACCTTATTTAGGATACGGTAAAAGTTCTCCAGACCATTATCCATCCAAAAGTCATGGTAGATTTGTATCTCAAATTGGAAGTTATTGCTCTCATCCATCTTCATTCATCTCCCGTAGCCTTCCATAGCCAAGGGCGGTTTTTGCTCCCACTCCAGATTCTTCCAGAGCGGATATGAGAATGTCCCTGGCTTTGTCGAGCAGGCATACACCTCTTTCGTCCCTTGGAGCTATGGCGAATTGGAACACTATCCCTTCAGGAACGGTCAGGAAGAATATTGGATTTGGTTTATGCCAGTCTCCGGGGGCTTTTTCAACATTATTTTTCAAATCATCGTCTTTTGCGGAGTAGTAGGGCTGATAATGAGGGTTCATTATGTCGAGCTCTAAGATTGATTTATCTTTGAGCTTACTCGGAACGGGAAAGGCGTCGAAGAATATTATCAGCCCCTCTTGGTTGAGGGTTCCGAAGATTTTTCTCAGCTCCTCGAAACTGACTTCCTCATCGTTGAGCTTGAATGTTAAATTCTTGAGAGACTCAATCTTGCTATCATCTGGTTCTTCAAATTTCTGCTGGATTATTCCAGCTAATTTGAAAAAGTCAACCTCATCAAACGTTTTGCTTAATTCATCTTGATTATCGTCAACGAGGCGGTAGATGGCATAATGCTTGGCAACTCCTTTCAAAGCTGATCCGGGGATGTATGGAATTCCGTAGTTTCTGTGGAGTCTTATAGATGTTTCGTAAACGCTTTCATCTCCCAAGCCAACTACTAAACGGGATTTTGTTTCTAACTTTAAATCATCGAGGATTTCATCTGGACTGCCAATTCCATACTTTTTGAGTTCGTCTTTGTATTCTTCAAGTTTTGATTTCCAGAGTAATTCTTGGAGTTTACAGAACTTTTTATAATCATCAAGGGCATTAGAGTTCAATTTGACTGCATATCCGAGAGTATCTATTCTCGGTTTGTAGATATTGGAACCCCGCTTATCTTCGATAAATAAGGCATATTTACTTAGTTTCAAAGATAAATTTTCAATGTCTTCCCAGTATTTCTCAGCAAAATTCTTTAGATAATTTGGAACATAAAATTTAGATTTTAAGGAATTCATAACATCATTCCTCCTTTTCGAGCATTGCGTCAGCAAAGCGTCTCATCCAGTTAAGGAGGGCTATGGATTCTCTGGTCAGCTGAATGACCTTAAAGACATCTGCCTCCTCCAGCATGAACTTTAGGGGATCTTTGCCGTTGGTTAGACCTCTTCCATTATTTGCTTTCTCTGCGAGCCACCACGAAATGTGGTAGAACAAATATGCGTAAGCAACTCTTTCGGATTTATTTTCGAATTTGTTTGGCTTACTGGCTCTATACTTGTCGATCTCTGATTTGATATCTGTGTATTTTGTGCTATCTTTCAACTTCATTTTCGACAGATAAAACGCTAACGTTGAGGGCAATCCATTAGATAATATCAACACCGGCGCGCTCTTAACGTATGATGAATACTTCTTTTGAATGTCTGACTTATCGCTTTTTACTTCAAGAATTGCATCGTAAGCGAACTTTGCTCTATTCTGCTCGTTTGTCCTCATTGCACATCACCTTCAACCTTACGAAACCTTTGCCCACGGTTTCGTTTCCACCAATTTGAACGAATTTACCTTCGAATATCTTAATCTCATTACTTATTTCGTTTGCTGTGGATAAACCATCGATGGGCCTTTTAGGCTTTCCAATGGCTATAATAGAATACAGCAAAGTGTCACTTGGTAAATATTCCTCATACCATAGTGCGCCACTTTTAACAGTCCCCGTGCTCGCATCTATCTGCACTCTTGCAACGATCTCGGTAGCCATCTGAACGAGATTGGTAAATATGTTATCATGAACTATTGCAATTCTACTTTCATCGATGCTAATAGGCGAAATCTTAGATACTATCTTTGTAAAACTTGAAATATCTTGTTCTTTTGCGTTTAAAACGATATCTTCTATGATTATTTTGTCGTCCACTGCTATGGAATTTGATGGAGTTACTATTGCGTCTTCTTCGGCTATGCTAATATCAAAGTTAAAATCAATACCGCAAAGTTCTAAGTCTTTCTTAAATCTCTCCAAAACCAGCGGACAGGTAACGTAAGCGAAGACACCCTTCAAACTTCTGACGGGGAATAGCAGAATTTTTGCATCTCCGACGCTTATCGCTCCGGCGTGTTCGTGAGCGTCGTTGGTGTCCGGGCCAAAGATTATCTTTATCTTCTCTTTGTCTTGTGAATCGTCAAATCTCTCATAAACTCTTCTTAAAACACCCTTCAAACTCTGTCCCCATATCACCGGAAAGCCGGTGTGCCTTTCCCTCTGAATCGGCAAATCTATAACGCTCAGCTCCGCTCCACTTCCCGCGTGCACGGGCGTTACGCTATACAAACCCAGGATCAAGGCTTTTTCAAACATCTTCACCACCCTACAATCTTATCAGTAAACTTAAAATTCGCTATATGATAGCATTTAACTTGTTCTTTCGTTAAGGTATTTAGTTAGTGTTTTCATACTCCCACCCCATTTTCGGAAATGCTAACTTTTTCAAATCTTTGTTATAGTAACGTCCATAAATAGATTTAACGTAATTATGCAAAGTATTGTAGAGACTTATTGCA
>Ga0256914_1002978_pt1 | contig 13714 bp, 11 predicted proteins | sample HulkmetaG_FD_191571 | JGI IMG/M metagenome (GOLD analysis project Ga0256914, IMG submission 191571) | Hydrothermal chimney microbial communities from Main Endeavour vent field at the Juan de Fuca Ridge, Pacific Ocean - Hulk | ecosystem: Environmental > Aquatic > Marine > Hydrothermal vents ... | reverse complement strand
CGTCCGTCGAACAGGGGCGTGCGTGAAGTCGTGGCGGCGATGACGATGTCGGCGTCGCGGATGGCCTCCCGGGGATCCGCAACCACTCGCGTGGCCGGGGCCCCGGGCCAGGCCGCCACCTCCTGCGCCAGGCGCCGGGCGGCGGCCTCCGAGCGGTCGATGACGGTCACCTGTTGGATGTCGCGCACACAGCACACGGCTTCGAGCTGGGAACGGCCCTGGACGCCCGCGCCGAAGAGGGTGACGCGCGCGGATTCCGACCGGGACAGCAGGTCGGCCGCAAGGCCGCCGATGGCCCCGGTGCGCAGGGCCGTCAGCCGCGAGCCCTCCAGCAGGGCGGCCGGCACACCGGTTTGCGGGTCCACGGCCAGCACCACGGCATTGACCACGGGCAGGCCGCGGGAGGCGTTGCCCTCGTTGACCGAGACGACCTTGATGCCCAGGGCCCGGCTGCGCTGCAGGTAGGCCGGCATCACCAGGGTCACCCCGCCGGCGGTGGGCAGGTGGCTGCGCAGGGGCAGCTCGGCCTCGCCGTCGGCCAGCTGGGCAAAGGCGCTGCGCATGACCTCGATGGCATCGCGCATGGACAGTGCGGCTTCGATGTCACGGGCGGTCAGAATGGTGATTTTCATGAAGGCACCTCCTTTCGCAACCTTGCTTTGGCGGGAACGTCACGACCCGCCGCAAAATGATCGGCAAGATCCCGGAGTCTACGGAAGATCAAGGGGTTGCACAAGAAAAATCTTGCCGCTTTTCCCCCTTGCCGCCTATTTGGACCTTGCCCCGGGGCCGCATCCGGGGATATGAAACCTCCCATGTCCGATCTGGTGAAAAAATACTGGTTCCCCCTGGGACTGGTGCTGGTGGTGATCGTCACCTTCGCCGACGTCTCCGGCCGCATCGCGGCCGCCGGAATGTGGCTGAAGCAGCACCACGGCCCGGAGATGAACATCTTCGTCATTTTTTTTACCTCTGGGCTGATGCTCCACTGGGCCCAGGTCCGCGAGGGGCTGCTGGACATCCGGGGGATCCTGCTGGCGCTGGTGCTCATCTTCCTGGCGGCGCCGCTGCTGGCCTGGGCGATGGCCCGCATCCCGCTGCCGGCCGGCATCGTCGTCGGACTCTTCCTGGTGGCCGTCATGCCCACCACGCTGTCCAGCGGGGTGGTGATGAGCGGCGCCGCCGGCGGCAACATGGCCCACGCCCTGGTGATCACCATCGTGGCCAACGCCCTTGCCATTTTCACCATTCCCCTGAGCCTGCCCCTGCTGGTGCACGAGAGCGCGGCCGGCGGGGGCATCGCCATCGACAAGCTCCCCCTGATGATCAAGCTCGGCCTCCTGGTGCTGGTGCCCCTGCTGCTGGGGCTGGCCGGCAAGGCCCTGCTGGTCGATCGCCTTGCGCCCCGTCCCAGGCAGGTGCTGGAGACCGTCCTGACCCGGCTCAACCAGTTCCTCATCCTGCTCATCGTGTGGATGGCGCTTTCCCGCAGCCGGGATGCCATTCTGCTCAGCGGGACGCGCCTGGTCGTCATCGCCCTTGTCAGCGTGGGGTTTCACGGCCTGATGCTGGCCGCCGCCGGGCTGCTGGTGTGGCGTTTCCGTATCCCCCGCGGGCGCCGGGAGAGCGTCATCTTCATGGGCGCCCAGAAGACCCTGCCGCTCTCCATCCTGCTGCAAGTCTCGCTGTTTCCCCAGTACCCGGATGCGTTGACGGTGTGCGTGGTGCACCACCTGCTGCACCTGGTGATGGACGGCGCCCTGGTCGACCGGCTCAGGGGATGACCCGTCCGGCCCCGCCGTCCCGGGGCATTCGCAGGCCGCCGGCACCCGGACGGCCCGCCTTTCCTGCCGCGCCGCCGGCCTGCGCGGCTTTCGCCGGTTCGCCAACTGCGCACGGCCGTTGTCCGCCCGCCCTTGAACCCGGGCTCACGACACCCATAAAGTGCCGCTGCATTCAGCTCGCCGGCCGTTACTTGCCATCGCCCTGTCCGCCGTCGGTCGAGGCATTGCGGCTCCGGGGGTTGTGTGTTACGTTTTCCGGAATTTCAGGGCCCAGGTGCCGGGAGCGTACGGGTTGAGGCTGTCGTGATTCACCCGGCACACGGCCGGCAGGGTGGTTTATGGGGGTATCGAGGAGAAAGAGAGGCCGGCTGTTGCTGGCCGGCGCGGGGGTGCTGCTGGCGGCCGCGGTGGTGTTTCAATTCCTGGTGCTGCCGCGGCTGGTCGATTCCGCTGCGGTCAAGACCCGCATTCAGCGGATGGCCCGGGAGCGCTGGGGCGCGGCCGTCGACTTCCGGCGGCTGGCGCTGCACCTCCTGCCGCGCCCCAACCTGGCGCTCGAAGGCCTGGATTTTTCCATGCCGCCCGACATTCGTGCCTCGGCCGGTTCGCTGCGCCTCTCCATCGCGTTTCTGCCGCTCCTGCGGGGCGAGGTGCGGGTCTCCACCGTGCGTCTGGAATCCGGTCAACTGGACCTGACCCTGCCGCAGCCGCGTCCGCGGGAGGCGGCCCCCGGCGGCCTTGCGTTGCTTGCAGAGGCACGGCAACGCCTCGAGAAGATGATTGCCTCCCTTCCGGAAATGCGCGTCCCCCGCATCGACATGCGGGTTTCCGACAGCCGCCTGAACCTCTGGGTCGGCCGGCACCCGGTCATCAAGTACAGCCACATCGACGGCACCCTCCGCGGCAAGGGTGAACAGCGGGAGATGGTTTTCACCTGCACGTCGACTCTGGGACAGCAGATCGACGTGCAGGCGTCGCTGAATGTCCGCACCTTCAAGGGCCGGGCCGTCGTCCGGTTGTCCCGCCTGCACCTGCGCAACCTGGCGCAGCAGCTCTTCCCGGCAGCCGACCTGGCGGTCGAGGGAGAGCCCGGCCGCCTGGAGCTGCGCCTGCAGACCGACGGACCCGCTGGTCTCAAGGCGCACCTGGAGGGGGCCGTGCCCCTTCTGCGGCTGCGGCGGTCCGGAGAGACCTTCGACATCCGGTGCCCCGAAATACGGGGGGATTTGTCGCTCACCGGTAAATCCCTCGTGCTGTCCTTTTCACAGGTGCAGCTGACCCAGCCCGCCATGACGCTTTCCGGGAGCCTGCGCCTGGACCCGGCGGGATCCGGCATCGAAATGACGGCGGCGGGTCGCGAGGTGGACGTCGACGCGCTGCGGGAGGCGGCGCTGGGGCTCCTGCCGGGCAGCGGCACCGTGCGGTCCATCTTCGACGTGGTGCGGGGCGGCCGGGTTCCCCGCATCACGGTAACCTCCGCCGGCCGGTCTGCGGCCGAACTCGGCGACATGCGGCATCTGGTCATCCGGGGGGAAATGCATGAAGGACGGATTCGCGTCCCCGGCGGTCCGCTGGATCTTCGGGAGGTTTCCGGCCGTGCCGTGATCTCCGGGGGAATTCTGACCGGCGAAAACCTCTCCGCCCGGCTGGGCCGTTCCCGGGGCCTGGGGGGGACCCTGCGGCTCGGGTTGGTGGGCGATGCGCGGCCGTTTCACCTGGACATCGGTGTGCAGGCCGACCTGGCGGATCTTCCGCCGGTGTTGGAGCGTCTGGTCGATGACCGCGGCTTCCGGCGGCAGCTGGCCATGCTCCGGGAGTTCAGCGGCACCGCCCGCGGCCGGCTGGTGCTGGGCGAGCGCACCGACGACGTCAGCGTCAGGGCCGATGTCGACGACATCCGGCTCCGGGCGCGCTACCGGCCGATTCCGTTTCCCATCGAGGTGACCTCGGGTGGGTGCAGTTACCGGGACACGGGCCTGGCGGTCGAGGGGCTGACCGGCCGCCTGGGGACGTCGTCTTTTTCCGGCCTCGCCGGGCGCGTGGACTGGCACGGGACGCCTTATCTTAAAATCGGCGCCGGAAAGCTCAAAGCCGTTCTCGAAGACCTGCTGCCCTGGCTCTCGTCTTTCCCGCAGCCGGCCGGCCTGCGGGCCTACTACTCCGGCGGAAAGGGCGTCCTGTCCCTGGCCTCGATCCGTTTCGAGGGGCCGCTCTACCGTCCCGGCGAGTGGCGGTTTGCCGCCTCCGGGCGGATCGCGGACCTGGCGCTGAACGTGCCCCCGCTCTTGGCGACGGTGACGGTGGTCTCGTCGGCGGTTGCGGTCGACAACGACACCCTCACCTGCACCGATGCCCGCGTTCGCTGGATGGACGCCGACCTGACGTTGTCGGCCTGCTACCGAAACTACCTGACGAAGACGAACGGCAACGGGTGGCTGCGTGCCCGGGGGCGGCTGGGCGCCCGCAGCGTGGCGTGGTTTTCCCGCCGGCGGCTGCTTCCCGGCCGGGTCGAACTGCGGCCGCTCACACTGTCCGACGCCCGGCTGGACTGGGATGCGCACGGCGAGACCGCGCTGAAGGCTTCCGTGGCCACCGACGAGGGCGCCCGGGCCTCCCTGGAGCTGGTCCACGGACCGGACGGGCTCCACATCCCGAAACTGCAGATCGATGACCGGCAGTCCCATGCGGTCATGGCTTTCGTTTTGCGCCAAAGGTGCCTGGAACTCTCCTTCGACGGAAACCTCACCGGGGTTTCGCTGGACCGGCTGTTGGCCGCCAACGACATCCTCGACGGCTCCATCCGCGGCCGTTTCAAGGCGCGCGTCGATGTGGGGCGCCCATACGCATCCGAGGCGTGGGGGCGGCTTGCGGGAACGCAACTCAATTCGGTCTGGGGAATCGGAATGCCGGTGAAGATCCAGCATTTCACCGTGCGGGCCGACGGGCCGCGCATCGACCTGGACGACTCCCGGTTCACCTGGCTGGAAAGCCCCATGGAATTGTCCGGGCGGGTGTCTTTCACCACCGGCGGGATCGACATCGATCTGCGCCTGAAGGCCGACGAGGTGCGGGCGACCGACCTGGCGGCGGCGCTGGGGGACGTCCGGAAGGATTCCGGCGAAAAGACGTCCCGGCTGTCGCTGCCGCCTACCGTCAAGGGTCGCCTGCGGGTGGACATCGGTCGTTTCGACTACGGCGTCCTGACCTGGCGACGGCTTCAGGCGACCCTGTCGCTGGGCGCAACGGGCCTGGATATCGACGTCGCCGGGGCCGACCTGTGTGGCATCGCCACGCCGGGGACCATCCACATCAGCCCGCGGAAGATCATTCGGGTGGACTTCAGGCCGACGGCCGTGGACCGGCGGCTGGCCGACACGGTGCCCTGCCTGTTCAAGGACCAGATCCGCATCGAGGGACGCTACGAACTGCACGCCCGGGTGTCCGGCAGCGCCCCGGCGGCGGGGCTGGCCGATGCACTGCAGGGCGACCTGGAATTCCGGGCCCGCGACGGGCGCTTCTACTACGACACGCTGCTGTTGACGGTGCTGGAGTACCTGGACGCCGAAAAACTGCTGACGGGCCACGTGAGGGACGTGCGCAAGCGGGGCAGGACCTTCCGGGTGATGGCCATCCGCGGCCGGCTGGAAGATGACCGCATCGTCATCCACGAGATGGAAATGGACAGCGAAATCATCAAGGTGGCGGGGCAGGGGACCATCGGCCTGCGGGACCAGCGGCTCAACCTGAACCTGCTGGTGGCCGTGGTGAAAACCGTCAACCGGGCGCTGGACAAGGTGCCGCTGGTGGGCGGGATCCTCAACGACATGTTTTCGGTGCCCATCAAGGTCAAGGGGACCTGGCGGCATCCGAGCGTGCGGCCCCTGGCGCCCTCGGCCGTGGGGGCCGAACTGTCCGGGATCATGCGGAAGATCATTCCCTTCCGCAAGAAGTGACCGTGCCTCTCCGCGCCGGCCGTTCAGCCTTTCCGGGCAGCGGCGATGTCGGACAGGAAGTTACGCACCGCCTCGTCCCGCCGGGCATTGGCCTGGAAGATGATCGAGAAGTGGTTGGTGCCCGCCAGCACCTCGGCCCGGGCGTCGGGAATTTCCGCCAGGATGCGCGCCAGCGCCTCGTCGGGCAGCAGGATGTCGTCCGGTGACAGCATGCCCTCGGTGGCCTTGAGGATCAGCACGGGGCATGATACCTGCGGGTACAGCCCGCCGGCGCCCACGCCCCTGAGATTGGCGAGTTCTTCCATGATGCTGTCGGGCCGCACGCGTGAGCGCACTCCGCCGTCCACCGTTTCGACCTCGTAGCGGAAATAGACCTCGTAGGCGGGCAGCCAGGGATTCAGAAAGGGCGCTTTGCGCATGTGCGCCAGGTACGCGTCGAAGGACGGGTAGACCTGCCCCAGGCGGTCGATGGAAGGTTTGATGCCGGCCATCACGCGGGCCATTTGTTCCGGCGCCAGGACGCCCGCGCCGTCGACCAGAACGATTCCCGAAACCCTGTCGGGGTGCTGTGCGGCGAAGCGCAACACGATCAGGGCGCCCAGCGAATGCCCCATGAGCACCGGGCGCTGCAGCTCCAGGTTCTCCATCAGGCACGCGAGGTCATCCACGTGGTGCGCCACCGAGTAGCCGCGGGGCGGTTTGTCCGAGAGCCCGCGGCCGCGAAGGTCGACCGCCAGCACGCGGTGGGTGGGCGTGAGCGCGTCGGCCATCACGTCCCAGCAGCGACAGTTGGCCGAGAGCCCGTGAACACACAGCACCGGTGGCGCGTCGTCCCCGCCGGCCCAGCGGGCACACTGCAGGGTGACGTTTCCGGAACCCGGTACGCGTTTGAAATCGGGTGATGACATGCTTTTCCTCCCGTGCGGGCCTTGCGCCCTCTTCATGGGTTCGTTTTCAGGATTTCCCGGATGGTGTCCGCGATCTGGCGGCTGAGCTCGGCCAGCGCCCGGCTCTCGGCCTGCACCAGCTTGTCGACGCCGGTCCCGTCGGCGGGTTGGCGGATGTCGGCCCGGCGCTTGGCGAGGATCTTGTTTTTCCGGGTGTCCACGACCGACCAGCCTGCCTTGAGCACCGCCGTGTGCGTGTCTTCACCGTCGAAGCGGTCCACGTCGACGATCACCTGGTAGCGGATGCGGGCTTCCCGTCGCCAGGGGAAGGCAAACACCTGGTTGCTGCCCAGCAGCTGCGTCAGGTTCTGGACGAGCACTCGCAGGAAGGCGCTGCGGGGGTTCTCGGCCCACTGCCAGGCTTCGTTGATCTGCAAGCGGTTGTGCTCCGAGCGCGTCACGATCTGGGGCCGGTTGAGATAGTCGGCCATGTGGACCGGCCCCACACCGATGGGGGGAAGCGTCTCTCCCGCCCGGGAGGCCGCGGCCGGCCCCGGCAGGGGGGTGAGCATGTAGAACCGGATGGGTGCATTGCCGCCGGTGCAGGCCGTCAGGCCCAGCAGGGCCGCCAGTACCAGGCAGCAGGCGTACTTTCCCGTCAAGGCAGTCTTCATGGTTACTTTTTCTCCAGTGCTTGTCGCCCCTTGATCAGCGCGTTCGGGTTGCGGCTCAGGTAGTCTGCCAGGGACCGCATGGAGCGTGCGGCCGCGGCGATCTCCTTCAGGGCCGTTTGCAGGTCGTAGACGGTCGCCGAGTCGGCCCCCACCATGGTTTCCAGGCCGCCCGAAAATCCCTTGAGTCTTTTGAGTGTGTCCTGCAAGGTGGCGAGGGACCTTTTGAGTCCGGGTTTCAGCTGATCGAGCTCGCCGGAGAGGCCCGCGACCAGTTTGTCCGTGTGCGCCAGGGTTTTTTCGAGGTCCGTTGAGAGCATCTCCAGTTTTTCGCCGGCGGCGCCGGCCAGGGCGCGGTAGTCCCGGATGGCGCCGCGCGTGTCGCCGGCCAGCGGCCCGATTTCGGCCTCGATCCCGGCGATCAGCCGGTCGGCGCCGGCCAGCACCTTTTGCAGCTGCTCCGGCAGCCGGCGGCTGGCCGGTGAACTGATGATCACCGCCAGCCCGTCCATGATCCCGTTGAATTTTTTCACCAGCCCCTTGAGGTCCAACTCCTGTATGGCCTGCAGCACCAGCTGGAAGGTGGAAGGCAGGGTGGGGATCTGCGGCAAATCCGGTAGGCCGCCCTTCAGAACGGCTGCGCCCTTTATCAGCCGGACCGGCGTGTGGGGGTACATGCCCAGCTGAATCATCAGCTTGGCCGTCACCGGGCTCTGGATGTCCAGCTTGGCCCGCAGGCCGTGCCGGATGAGCAGCTCGATGTCTTCGCGGATGTGGGGCTTGCCGCTGGTCAGCTTGATGCCCCGCGTGTCGATCTGGATGATCACCGGGATCCAGGTCTTCAGGCTGATGGGATCGGCCACCATGTAGATGTCGGTCACCGATCCGATCTTGACGCCCTGGAAGACCACCGGGGCGCCCTTGTCGAGGCCCTTGACCGAGCCGTCGAAGTAGAGGACGAACTTCTCGGTCTTGGTGAAGATCTTCCCGCTCCCCAGGATCATGACGGCGGCCACCAACAGCACCAGGGCTCCCACCACGAAAGCGCCGATGAGGGTGTTGTTTACCGGTTTACTCATTGTTTTTCACCTCTGGTCAGGAAAGCCCGTACTTTGGGGTTCTTCGATTCCCTCAGCAGCGTATGGGGGTCGCCGCTGGCGATCATGGTGCGGGTTTCGGCGTCCAGGAAAACCGAGTTGTTGCTGATGGCGAAAATACTGGGCAGTTCGTGGGTGACCATCACCACCGTGGCGTCCAGGCTGTCGCGGATCTGCAGGATGAGGTCGTCCAGGCTGCGCGAGCTGATGGGATCCAGCCCGGCCGAAGGCTCGTCGAAGAAGACGATTTCCGGATCCAGCGCGATGGCCCGTGCCAGTCCGGCCCTTTTGCGCATGCCGCCGCTGATTTCCGAAGGATAGTAGGACTCGAACCCGGCCAGCCCCACCAGTGACAGCTTGTAGGAGACCAGCTCGGCGATTTCGTCCGCGGACAGGTCTGTGTACGTTTCCAGTGGCAGGGCCACGTTTTCCGCCAGGGTCATGGCGCTCCACAGGGCGCCGCTCTGGTAGGTGACGCCGACGCCCTTCATGATGTCCTTGCGCCCCCCGGGAGGCAGTTGCCAGAAATTGGTGTCGTGGTAGAAAATCTCCCCGGCGGCCGGGGGCTTCAGGCCGACGAGGATTTTCATCAGTGTGCTCTTGCCGCAGCCGCTGCCGCCCATGATGATGAAGATGTCCCCGTGCCGGATGTCGAAAGTCAGGTCGCGCATGACCACGAAGCCGCCGTAGGCCATGGTGACGTTGCGCACCTTGATGACTGCCTCGGCGTTCAATTCAGCCCCACCATGTTACAGGCGATGGTGATCAGCGAAGTGGCCACGATGATGGCCACGATTCCGGTGACCACGGCGGACGTGGTGGCCTGGCCCACCGCCGCCGAGTCCCGGCCGCACTGCATGCCCCGCAGGCAGCCGGACAGGGACACCAGTACGCCGAAAACGGCCGCCGTGAACACCCCGATCCAGAAGTCCGTCAGCCGTACGGCGTTCTGGGTCTGGTGGAGGTATTCCATCAGGTTGATGTCCAGCATGCCCACCCCCACGATGACGCCGCCCAGGATCCCCATCAGGTCCGAGTAGATGCCCAGCAAGGGCATCATGACGATCAGGGCCAGCATACGGGGCAGGACCAGAAATTCGATAGGCGAGATGCCCAGGGTCTGCAGGGCGTCAATCTCTTCGTTGACCTGCATGGTCCCCAGCTGGGCGGCAAAGGAGGATCCCGTGCGGCCCGCCATGATGATGCCCGCCATGACGGCGCCCAGCACGCGCACCATGGCGATGCCCACCAGGTCCGCCACGTAGATCTGGGCCCCGAAGACCGCCAGCTGAACAGCGCCCACGAAAGCCAGGATGAGGCCCACCAGCAGGCTGATCAGGGAGACGATGGGCAGCGCCTCGGCCCCGCATTCCATGATGAACAGGCCCAGGTCGCCGGCGCGGAAGCGGGCCCGCCCCCGGACCAGCCGGGCAAAGGCGACGCTGACTTCACCGATGAAGGTGAGCATGTCGCGGGCCGCCAGTACGAAAGCACGCGTGTCTTCCCCCACGATGAAGAGAAAGGAGCGTTTGGTGACCTTGCGCGCCGCGTCTTTCCTGCGGGGAACCGCCGTCGATAGTGCGATCAGGCGCCGCGCGCCCTCGGGCAGTCCGCCCTGATCCACGGCCACGTCGCGGGCGCGGCAGCTTTTCACGATCCGGAGCACATAGGTCACCAGCAGGCTGTCCCAGTCCTCGAGGCCGTCGGTGTCGAACACCAGCCGCCGGACGTCCGGCGTCAGGGCCTTTTCGAACTCGGAAAAAGCGGGGCGCCGCGAGCCCAGTTTCCAGGCGCCTCCGAATCGGACGCAGAGGGTATCGGGGGCGGGACGGCTGAAAGACAGCCCGGCCGGGGCGGAGGGACCCGAATTCGACGAACTCATGTCCGGCTCCCGGGCGGCCCGGCCGCTTTGCCGTGGCGGCCGAAAGGCGTTTCCCGGCTGATTGCTTGAGCGTTCGGTGGCACTGTGATAGGAGGTACCTTCTCAAAGGAGATAACGGCTGGTGAACATCCGGTCATCAAATTAACAGGATTGGAGGAAAGGTGTCAAACCCTAAAAATGGGGGTTCTCCGGGAGTCGCCAACGCTCCCAGGGGGGCCCTGCTGCTCAAGCGCCTGCTGGTTTTTTTCGGTATCGTCACGGTTTTCATCGTGGCGTGGGTGTTGATGACCTACTTCTCCGCGGCGCGCAGCCGGGCGGAGGCCTTCATGCAGCGGTCCACCGAGAAGGCCGGCAACCAGCTCTCCAATTTCTTCGACCCGGTGCAGTCCGCCGCCAGCGTTTTCAAGGGATGGGCCGAAAGCGGCAAGCTCGACCGTCTTTCCGCCGCCACCCTCAACGCCTTGGTGGTCCCCCTGCTGGACCAGCTTCCCCAGGTGTATTCCCTGGAAGTGTTCGACGCCGGGCATGTGCTGTACATGCTGCGGCGCGACGACCGGGGCTGGCTGGCATACGAAAACGTGCCTTCCTCCCGGGGCGGGGGCCGGCCGCTGTGGATTCACCTGGGAGCCGACAGCACCGAGATGAAACGCTGGCCGGCCGAAGAGGCCATCGGCAGTGCGGACCTTCAATGGCTCGGGGACGTGCTGAGCGCGGGGCGGCGGGGGCCGTTCTGGACCGGCCCTCAGCCCCTGCCCTTCAAGGAAATTTCCGCCTACAGCAGCGTCGTCTCCTGGAAGAAAAACGGCCGCCCCTATGCCGCGGCTTTCAATATCCGCGTCAGCGACATTCACCAGCAGCTGGCGTCGCTTCGCTTCACCGAGTCCGGATTCACTTTTCTCTTCGATCCCGACCCGCCTACCATCTCCGGGGGACAGCCGCATCCGTTGCCGGACGTCATCGCCGGCGAGGAAGCGCCCGGCAGGTCGGGTCCCGTTCTGCGGGAGGCCATCCGGGTGTGGCGGGAGCGCGGTAAAACCGGGGAGGCCTTCAGGTTCCAGGTCGACAGGGCACAGTGGTGGGGCCAGCTGGTGCGGCTCAAGGGCAGCAAGGGCAAAGGCGCCGGGATGGGCGTGGTGGTGCCCGAAAAAGAACTGCAGGCGCTGCAGCAGCGCGAGGGATACCTCTACATCTTGGCGGCCCTGGCCGTGCTGTGGATCGGGCTGCTGGTTTTTTCGCGCAAGTACCTGCGCGAAGCCGCGCGCCAGCGGGGTACATTCGACATCCGGCAGCTGTCCGAAGAGGCCATCCGGCGCATGATCGCGGCCGGCGAGAGCGAACGGCTGGAATTCAAGTCCACCCTACGCTGGAACCTGAAGGCCGGTCGGCCCGGCAAGGAGATTGAACTGGCGAGCCTGAAGACGGTGGCCGCCTTCATGAATTCCGACGGCGGCACGCTGCTGGTAGGGGTTTCCGACGACGGAACGGTCACGGGCACCGCCGCCGACCGGTTCGAGAACGACGACAAGTACCTGCAGCACTTCTCCAATATCTTCAAGCAGCACATCGGCCTGGAGTTCTCCGAGTACGTGGACTTTGCCCTGCGGCCGGTGGGGGACCGCCACGTGCTGGTGGTGACCTGCCGCAAATCCACCCGCCCCGTGTTCCTGCGAAACAAAAAAGACGAGCACTTCTACATCCGGTCGGGCCCCTCCAGCCGGGACCTGACACCCAGCCAGATGCTGGAGTACGTCCAGGAGCGTTTCGACTGACGCCCGGCGCCCCACGGGCGGCTGCCGCGGGAACTTTCATCCGGGCATCGCCGCCGGACACGCGGATGGGCGCCCGCATCGGATTGTGCCACGGGCTAATCCAATCCGCCGTTCGGTCGATACAGCCTGTAGCAGGACCGGTTTTTCCCGATTCCGCCAACCCGTATTCACACGCAGGGGGTTGTATTGAACGAAAACAGACCCAATCGACGGCGCTGCGGCCGGCGGCCGATCGGCCTCCCGGGCGTGGCCGTGCTGCTGATCATCCTGCTGGGACTGACCGTCGGCTGCGCCCCCGTGGCCGGCCCGCCCATGCCCGGGCCTCCCGACCGGCCGACGGCCGAACCGCTGTACTGGTGGTATGCCCGTTTCCGAATGGTCTGGGAGCCGGAAAGCAAGCCCCGATGGTACCTGGGCCCGCTCATCGCCCACCGGGTGCTGCGGCCGGTGATCAGGGATTTCAGCGACCGCATCCCCCTGTGGCGTTTCCACCGCCGTGCGGCCCGCGACGCCGCCGGCCACCAGTTCAGCTTCATTTTCTACGCCACGCCCGAAACGGCCGGGGCCGTCTTCGACCGCATCGCGCGGGATCCCACGCTGCAGCTGCTCTACGACGGGCACCTGCTGGCCCGCGTGGTGTTCGACGATCCCGATGACCCCCGCAGACCCGGCGTCGCGGACACCAGCGACCGCCACTGGTCGGCGGCCGTGCAGAAGAGCTGGCCCTATTTCGCCATGGGCGCCAGCCAGACCTGGCTGAACCTCATCGACCGCCTGTGCCAGGCATCTCCCCCCGCACCCGGAAAGCCCGATGTCGCCCGGTTGACCGACGATTACCGCAGGATTTCCGGGCAGGTCGATCACACTTGGCAGACCGAGGGGCGGCACGCCTACCTGCACCATCTTAACGCTATCTTCGGCTATGTGCCCCTGATCTTCCGCGAAACGCGCTATCTCAACTTCTAGACCCTCCGACCGATTTTACGGCGATGGAAGGCTGTCAAAATCCCAGCACGGCGGTGAAAATCCCCCCGAACAGGGCGGTGGCCACAGCCGCCAGCAAGCCCAGGATGATGAAGGCCGGAACGGATGCCAGCACCCATTTGATCATCAGAATCACCATCGACAGAAACGGGATCCTGACGTCGGTGATGATTACTCTGGTGGTGTTTTCCCTGTCCACGGCAGACCTCCTCGAAGCAATGAAGATTGTTGCGTTGAACGGTTCCGAAACCGTCTCTATGCCAGGGGCGCCGGACTGGACCACACGGGCATTTCGCCGTCACCCACCGGTTCATAGGCCGTCTCCAGGGAGCCGATACCGGCGTCCCACTCCGGCCCGTAGTAGTACACCAGGCTGACCGGCTTTTCGTTCCTGAGCAGGTCGACCACCCGGGGAAGATCTTTCGCCAGGAAGTGCAGGTGCGCCTGGGGGTGGGACGTGTCGCGGCCCGTCAGGGCGTCGCCGGCCGGCATGGTGGCCGTATCCCGGTGAAAATAGAGAAACCCCACCGGCCGCCCCTCGTTTTTCAGCGTGATCATGGCCCGGTAGTCGTTGTCGGCGCTCTCGCCGCCGGCGATGTAGGAAACCATGTAGCTTTCGATGGGTGAAAAGAATTCCATGACGCCTCCTTTCGTGCGGTTGCAAATCCGGTCTTTTCCAAGGCCCCA
>Ga0256914_1002977_pt1 | contig 13716 bp, 14 predicted proteins | sample HulkmetaG_FD_191571 | JGI IMG/M metagenome (GOLD analysis project Ga0256914, IMG submission 191571) | Hydrothermal chimney microbial communities from Main Endeavour vent field at the Juan de Fuca Ridge, Pacific Ocean - Hulk | ecosystem: Environmental > Aquatic > Marine > Hydrothermal vents ... | reverse complement strand
CTGGAAAAAAATGCATCGAGCATCTGCAACAGGCTCGCGATTCCCAAGAATCCAATCCGTCAGAGAAAGAAATGGTACGAACTCAAGCTTCACGACGGCATCAGTTACAGCGGCATCAGAACCGCTCAGGGCTGCCCGTTCAATTGCACATATTGCGGTTCCAGAAAGATATCAGGCCCTTTTAAACCGAGAAACCCTGATGAAATATTGAGTGAACTCCTTTACTTGCACAAAATAGGGGTGAGGGATATCGCATTTTATGACGACGCTTTACTGGTTGACTTCCACTCTCGGCTTAAGCCGGTGCTGGATGGCCTGGAAAAACAAGCTATTTCTTTTACATTCCACACCCCCAACGGTTTGCATGCCCGCCTTGTAGACTCGACTGTGGCCTACTATCTAGCAAAACATCGATTCAAAACCATCAAACTCAGCCTTGAAACCACGTCTCCTGCCAGACAAAAGGCCACTGGAGCAAAGGTTACAACTGAAGCAGTAAAAGAGGCTGTGACAAATTTGTTAAAAGCCGGGATACATAGAGAATCCATCGGTATTTATTTGCTTGCCGGCCTGCCTGGACAAGAAGTCAAAGAAGTGGAAGAGTCGATCAAATTTGTCAAATCACTGGGATTGAGGCCATATCTTTCGGAATTTTCTCCTATCCCGGGCACTCCTGAATGGCACAAATTGGTAAAAGAGGGAATTTTGCCTGAGAATATAGACCCGCTCTTGACAAACAACACCATCTTTTTCCGGCTTTACTCAAAAATCACCGAAAATGATTGGCATTATCTCAATAAGATAAGATTGGAGCCTAAATAGGGATATCGTCCACTGCATCCGCAGCGGTATCGATGGCATCATGGGCAGTATTGCCAACTACAGGAACCACTGAAACGACTGCTCCGCCTACACGCATGGGCACTGTCACCACCTTTGTGGCAAAACATCCGCTCAGCAAAAAGCAGGTTGCGGCTGACAAGATTACGAATTTGATCCTCATTATCCTCCCAAAGCCTTTCAAATAACAACCTTGTGCCGTTCATGAAACAAGAAAAATTTTGGTGTATTATTCAAATTCATAGCCCACTTTTTCTCAAAATGCCATCAAAAAAATGGCGATGATTTTAAAGAAAGTATGGACCGGATTCCAGAACCAGAATTAATGGAGCGTGAGGAACAGGCGAAGGCATATTCTGAGGCCGACTTTTCCACACCACATCAAATGTTTGTGGACTTGTTTTCAGACAAATTCGGACCCGATTTGGCTGGCACTGTGTTGGATTTAGGTTGTGGACCCGCCGACATAACCGTGCGTTTTGCAAAGGCGTATCCCTCGTGTTCGCTGCATGGCGTAGATGGTTCCAAGGCCATGCTCAAATATGCTCAAAAACGAATAGAAAAAGAACATCTGAGCGGCAGGATAGTGCTCATACACTGTCTTATTCCGCATTGCCGGTTGCCCTGTGAACAGTATCATGCCCTAATCGCAAACAGCCTGCTACACCATCTTCCGGCGCCCAATGCCTTGTGGAAAACCATTGAAAGATATGCAGCTCCAAATGCGCCTGTTTTTGTGATGGACCTGATAAGGCCCTATTCGAAAAAGGAGGCAAAAAAACTCGTAGACAAATATTCAGGTGATGAGCCGCAAATATTGAAAGATGATTTTTACAACTCTTTGCTGGCGGCTTATACAGTTGACGAAGTTAAAGACCAACTAAAGGCCATAAACTTGGATTGTCTGAAAGTCGAAAAAGTCACCGACAGGCACATGGTGATCTATGGGGAAATAATGCCATGAACTCACAGCGGCACATCAAGGCAGTCCTTTTTGACCTCGATGGCACTCTTTTGGACACCCTGAGGGATCTGGCAGAAGCCATGAACTTTGTATTGAGGTCACGCAACCTACCCGAACATCCACTTGAAAAATATAGGTATTATGTTGGTGAAGGCGCCACTATCCTGGTAAAAAAGGCGCTTCCTGATAACATGCGGGATCCTGAGACAGTGCAGGAGATCTTGAAAGAGTATCTTGATCGGTACAGTAAAAAATGGGACATTCATACCAGGCCCTATCCAGGCATACCTGATTTGTTGGATAGGCTCCAGGGTGAACAGATAATCTTGACAATTTTGTCAAACAAAATGCATGACTTCACTCTACAGTGTACCAGGAAGTTCCTTGGGAAGTGGGACTTTGCCAGAGTATATGGCGAGCGTCCGCCCATCCCAAGAAAACCTGATCCGGCTGGTGCGCTAAAAATCGCCAAGGAACTTAAAATAAAACCTGAGAATTTCATTTATCTAGGAGATACCGCCATAGATATGAAAACTGCCAACAGGGCAGGGATGTTTCCGGTTGGCGTAACTTGGGGCTTCAGGCCCAAGGAAGAATTGATCGACGCTGGAGCTGAAGCCATTATCGAGGCCCCAGAAGAGCTTTATTCTTTGATTCTGGACTGAAAAATCAAATTCTGTGCACCTGCCATTTCTCATCCACCCATAATCCCATAATCTCTATGCCAGGAAATTCCTTGGAAAGAAACTCAATTGCTTTTAGAGTCTGTTCCCTCTGCACCTGCCGTGGCATGGGATTACCAGCACAATCGTAATGGCCCACCACAGCGATTACCTTGGAGCCATGCTTTTCTGTAGAAATTCTTATCCTGTGCACAATAGACCGAATGGCACCAACATCTTCTTGTTCAGCCAGCATACGAATTGGGCCCGGTTCAGTGATCGAATCTACATAATCCACACCCAAAAGATCCATTAAATAAGTGATGACAGGAAGTTGCACCCTGCCATCCATACAGTTCACTACAGTGCAAAAACCCAAAGCATTCTCCTCTCTTATTCATTGTTATACATCCAAAATTGTGCTAATACCTGAACATGATTCTATTTGAATTTACTTCATAATCAAGGGGTTAACAAAGGTGAGATCCTTTTTGAAAATTGTCGTGCCAGCTTTTGTTCTGGCTGCAATACTCTTTTGGGTTCTGGCCAAGTCTATCGAACCGCTTCCAGAGAAGAAGCTTACGATTGCCGTAGGCCGGAAAACCGGCATCTATTACCATTATGTGAAAAAATACGAAAAATTCTTGAAAGATTTGGATATTACTATCCTGACTACCGCTGGCTCTGTGGAAATATTGGAACTGCTTAACCAAGGCAAAGCCGACGTGGGCTTTTTGCAAGGGGGTATTGGGGACGAAGAATCTACCCGTGGCCTGCGGTCAATTGCCTCCATTTATTTTGAACCCATATGGATATTTTACCGCAAGAATCTGGGACCCATCTATTATTTGAATGCCCTGGAAGGATGCAAAATCGCCATTGGTGAACGACAAAGTGGTACTGAAGCAGTCGCTTTGAAACTATTGAACAAAAATGGCCTTACCAAGGAAAATACCCATTTTATCAACCTTGGCCTGGAAGAAGCGTCCCAGGCCCTGCAAAAAGGTGAAATAGATGCGTTTTTTACAGTTATATCACCAGAAGCTCCCCAAATAAAAAACATCCTGAGCCAGACACAGATCGCACTTATGGACCTCAAACGCACCAAGGCCTATGAACGGTTTTTCCCATACGTTACAGACATCGTACTGCATGAGGGCTCCATTGACTTGAAAGAAAACCTTCCTGATCAGGACACTCATTTGCTCTCAACCGTGGCCACGGTGGTGGTGCGCAAGGAAGTAGACCCTGCGCTGGTGCGCTTTTTTGCCAAGGCCGTCAAACAGGCTGGACAAAAAAAGGTGCTGTTCAAAGCGGGAATACAATTCCCATCGCTCGACTACCTGTGGATACCTGTGCACGAAGAGGCCAAAAGATATTTTGAAGAAGGGGACACCTTTCTTGAGAAGATATTTCCATACTGGATCGCTCTAAAAATAAATAGGCTCAAAATCTTGCTGCTTCCAGTGCTTACCTTGCTGATACCATTGTTAAAAGGCATATTGCCTGTATGGAAATGGAGAATCAGGAAGAAAATATATAGGTGGTATAAAACTCTTGAGGATATTGACCGAAAGTCTCCCACCTTCGGAAGAGAAGAGGCGATGGAGGCCTTGAATACACTTGAAAAAATGCAGATAGAGGTCAATGAACAAACAGATGTGCCTTTATCATATATGGGAGAATTTTACATGCTTAAAACCCATATTCAATTTATCATGGACAAGCTGAACAAGTTACTGAAGTCGAAGCAGGCTTCATAAAGATCCCTTTGTAAATTAGGTAAACCGAACCCATCCTTTATGACATTTATTGAACGCACTACAGGAGGAACAAAATGGGCTGTTCGAAATTCGCATGTTTGACCCGCTACGAAAGCCAAAATAATGATCTACTCCTTTTTCCTTTTCAGGATGAATCCACCCCTTGTTACAGGATAAAGGACGTACCGGATCAATTCAGGAAGATTTCCCCCCCTGAAAAAGAAGGGGCTTCTAAAACCGTCTTTGCCGGAACAATCAATGACAGCAGGATAATTGCAAAGGCATGCAGGCTTGACGCAAAGCACACCACACCCAAAGAGGCTTTGAAGAAGGCGGTATCACAGGCAATTTCCTTGAAGGAAGATGAAGGAATCGAACGGATAGTGGTCTTCCTAGACACATCTGACCCCGATTTGATCAAGGCAGTCCAGGAAGGCGCCATGCTTGGCGGCTACGTGTTTGATAAGTATCTTCAGGAAAAAAAAGAACCTATCCCCGTTGCTGCTGTTCTTCCGGAAAAGCCTTCCAAGGAGCTTTCGGCTGCCCTTGAAATGGAAGAGGAGATATTTTACTGGACCAATTTTGCCAGGGATATCTTGAATGAACCGCCAAACGTGATCAACCCTGAATCGCTGGCTGATATCTTCAAGGCAAAGGGCAAAGAGGCTGGGCTTAAGGTTACGATCTGGGATGCTAAAAAACTTGAAAAAGAAAAGTGCGGCGGCATTCTCTCAGTTGGTAAAGGGGCTGAAAAGCTACCCAGGCTCGTTATTGGCGAATACAGTCCCAAAAAGGCGAAAAAACACATAGCTTTTGTAGGAAAAGGCATTACCTTCGACACAGGCGGCTACTGCCTCAAACCCGCCAACTCTCAAATTGGCATGAAGTATGATATGAGCGGAGCCGCAGGCATGTTTGCTGCTGCCTGCGCTATTGCCAAGCTCGGTCTGCCAATCAAAATAACGCTGCTGGCGCCCTTGGCTGAAAACGACATTTCCTCCAAAGCATACCATACAACAGACGTAATCATCACCCGTTCTGGCAAGAGCGTCCAAGTTGACAACACCGATGCCGAAGGACGACTGATATTGGCTGACGCCCTCACCATTGCAGGCGAGAAAAAGCCGGATTGGATCATTGACATGGCCACCCTTACAGGGGCCTGCGTGGTTGCCTTGGGTGAAGACATAGCAGGACTTTACTCTACAAACAAAGAACTGACTGCTATGCTGCTTGACGCATCAAAGGAGACCGGAGAGATCATGTGGGAGCTACCCCTCCACATGCCTTATATGGAACACATCAAAACCACTATTGCAGACTGCAAAAATGTAGGTAACAGGTGGGGGGGGTCCATAACTGCAGCACTATTTTTAAAACAGTTTGTCCCTGAAGAGATCCCTTGGGCTCATCTGGACATTGCCGGTCCTGGTGTGAAGGAAGAACCGTTAGGCCATCTTGGCAAAGGGGCCAAGGGGTTTGGGGTAAAGAGCCTGGTCAATATGGCCAAAATATTGAGTGATTAAAAAAAGGCGCTGCAGTGGCAGCGCCTTTTCAACATCTATTCAAAATTAAAATTGATAACCTAGACCGAAAATAAGGGCCTCATCCACCGAATCGTTTCCAGGGGCAGGGGTATTGTCCCAATCCCAGTTGTATTGTGCAGTGGCAGTAAACCCATTCTTCAACGGCATACGCAGTCCAGTCCTGCTTCTAATAGTGATATCACTTGTATCTTCCAAACCTATCATGCCTTCATGGAAGTGGAAGAATTGCAGAAAATCATTCCATATATACCGGTCATAATTTACAGCCCAACGGAAGGCTGCATAGTTGTTGTCATCGCCGACATCATAATCTTCATTGACATAGGAAATGCCTGTTTCCAATGAAAGATTCGTTTTGTGAGACTCCCACACCTGGTAACCCAAGCCTATACCAAGGGACGACCTTAAATTCAGATCTGCCATTTTGTCTTTTTCAAAAAGGGTGTTGGCGTAAAAATAGAGTTTCTTGGTAAGAAAATGATCATATTTGGCATAAGCGAGGCCATTGTTTACTGTCCTCCTGCCTTCGTCCTCCTCCCTATTGAATTCGGCACCGAGAGTGTAGCGGCTTTTATCCGTGCGTGCCTGCACTTCTCCGCTCAAGTTATAGTTGGTGGTATTGGTGTTACCGGACCTGGCCGCCAGTGCAACATTGGCTCTTCCGCTCAATTTTACTTCTTGTGGCAGGTATTTGGGATTTATGGCAGTAACTTCAGCAAGGTTAAGTGGAGGGCTTCCTAAAGAAGAGTCTGTATCCAACGTGACCTCGTTATCTCCAGCAGGGACAACCGCCCCTTTGATAAGTGTTCCGTTGTTCAGCAAAAAGGCCGCCGGCTCATCCGTCTTCATGCTGCTTACATTGCCCCAATCAATGGAAATGTCCCCAGCATAAGAAGTATTGAATATCAACTTGCCATTTTCCATGGAAACCACTTTACCTGTGAGCTTGTCTCCGTTTTTCAGAACGAGTTCGTCAGCAATGGCAACAGAAAAAAGGCAAAACAACACAGCCCAGACCGCAGCAACGGTCAAAAAACTTCTCTTCATTCCTATCCTCCTTGTCATATTTTTAGAACAAAAGTGCCTGTGCAGGCACTGGGATGCTTCCATTTTTGCGTATTGATTTCCCCTCCAACAAAATTGGCGCAACTATAGCAAGCACCATCAAATGCAGCAAGACAAATTACTCTACAAAAAAACTGGTAAACATAAATTTGGAAAAAACTTGTTCAACAATTATGTTAGTGGAAAATGGAAGAAACGGATGGACAAATGCCCCACGGGAAAACAGCAATAATAACCGGAGCCATCAAGGGGATAGGGCTTGCCATTGCAAAGCATCTGGCCTCCAAGGGGATAAGATGTGCATTAACCTATTACGACTGGCTCGACTCCCTTGAACACATGCATGAGGTCATGAAGGCCCAAGGGACTGATTATATCGCTTGTTCGGTAGATTTGACAAAACAGAGCCAAGTCAAAGACTTCATTAAAAAGGTGTTTGACCATTTTGGCCGCATTGACATCCTGGTCAACAACATAGAGCGCGGAGGCTGGCCAATTGTTCATGGCAAATATACTGAACGGCAATGGAGGCTTGAGTTTGAAACCACTATCAATGCCAAATATTTTCTTTTTAAAAATTCTCTGCCATTTTTGAAACAGAATGGCGGGGGCTCAGTGATCAACATATCGAGTATTGCAGGTATCACCGGGCGTTCAGGGCCAGTTGGCCTCATTTTCCATGACTGTTACAGCCTGGCCAACAGGGCCATATCCTCGCTCACTGAAACGTGGGCCAGGGAAGCTGCACCCGAAGTAAGGGTAAACGAGATCATGCTTGGTCTTTTTGATACCAGGCACGGTCCTGGCACTAGAGGCTGGGGACTGCTTACTGAGAAACACAAGGAGCAGCTCCTTGATCACATTCTACTCCAACGCACAGGCCAGCCAGAAGAAGTGGCAAAATGTGTGTATTTCATGGCTGAACATGCCACTTACATGACTGGAACCGTCGTGAGATTAGACGGTGGTTACGTGCTCGGTGGAGAAAAGGTGCCAGAGGTTCCAATTGGTGTGGTAGACCCCAACGCTCCTACCTATGGAGGAAGTATTCCTCCTAAATAAAACCTCTCTTCGAATTTACGAGTTGACTGTTACCAAGCCCAAGGGTGTTCATTTCGTTCCCGGACTTTCGTGAGAGACACTCTCTTTGCCTACACCAGCGGGGATGGCATGAAAAGCCGTGAATAGAGGTTTTGGGCATAACGGTCTGTCATGCCTGCGATAAAATCTGAGACCATGCGTTCGTAAGGCACCTTTTCCATATGCTCTAGCACATCCTCTTCGTAGAGCTTTTTGCTCTCTCTCAAAAAGGCATCTTTATGTTTCAAAAAATATTCATATAAATCAAAAAGTATCTTCCGTGCCTTTTCAAATTCGTTATGGACCTGCGGTGCCCGGTAGACATTTTCATAAAGGAAGGCCCTGATATTCAACATTGTGGTGTACATGTGCGGGCTGATGTTCAGATGCATCTCTCCATCAACCACCTTGGTGGAAGTGATCACATCTCTGATCATGGCACTAGTGCGCTCACTGTGCGTATCTCCAACCACCTCCACACATTCTGGCGGGATGTCCCTTTCCTCGATAACGCCGCTTCTTATGGCATCATCAAGATCATGGCTCAGATAGGCTATCACGTCGGCTATACGCACAACCCTGCCCTCAATAGTTGCAGCCCACTTGCCAAAAGTCCTTGGAATGATTTCTCCAAAACCCTTGGAATGCTTCAAGATGCCGTCCCGGACTTCATAGGTGAGATTGAGCCCTTTACCCCCATTTTCAAGAAAATCCACAACCCGTAGGCTTTGCCGGCAATGCGAAAACCCCCCTGGCACGATCTCGTTCAAAACCGTCTCTCCCGCATGGCCAAAAGGTGTGTGTCCAAGATCGTGGCCCAAAGCCACCGCTTCGGTCAAATCCTCGTTAAGGCGCAAGGCCCTTGCAATTGTACGGGCTATCTCTGCCACCTCAAGGGTGTGCGTCAAGCGGGTTCTGTAATGATCACCCATTGGCGACAAAAATACTTGAGTCTTGTGTTTCAAGCGCCTGAAGGCCTTGGAATAGACAATGCGGTCCCTGTCACGCTGAAAGGGTGTCCTGAATTGACACGGCTGAGAGGGATGTTTTCTACCCCTGGTTTCAGAGCTTAAACAGGCCTGAGGACATAAGGTAAGCCTTTCTCTTTCCTGAATTTGTTCCCGGACGGTGAGCCCTGCTTGATAGGTCTCCGATTGTGTGCCTAAATACGCAACCATTGACATCTCTTATACTTAGCAGAGCAAAATAAATCAACCTGCCCTTGTGCGGACGAGGCAAAAGGTACGGGCAACGACATACAAAAAGGAAAGAAAAAGGGCGCTCCATAGAAAAGCTGGCTTTGCACCATAACCGAGAACGTAGGCAGTTCCTGAACACAATAGTGCCGCAGGAAAAACAAGATAGACCTTTGATTCAGAAAAGGGGACATTGCAAGGTCTGGAAAACCACATGTCAAGACCCTGTGATGTGAATTCGGCAGTAAGGATCAATATGACGAGGATGGTTGAACTCCGAGACACATGGGGAACAAGCACAAGGGCAGCCATGGGAACCGCCATGGCAAGAATCAGCCTAGCAACTGCTGACAATCCATTTTTCAAACACACTGGTAGGCCGCGCCGCACATATTCAAAGCCAGATGCCAATGTCAAGGCCAACATGGCCAGACCATAAATCATGATGGTAGCCTGATCACTGAACAGGAGTCTCACTGCCAGCCCAAGGCCCAATAGTCCCAAAGCCCATTTGATTCTTGGACTCAATGAACCCTCTTTATGGTGGAGAGCAGCCGCCAAAAACAGGGTGGCTATGACTGCTCCAGACAAGAGCGAAGCAACAACTGGCCTGCCTGGGAAAGTGGCAATCATCAACACCAGACCGGCCACGATCATTTGAATCGTGGTCTTGATTTTGCCCAGCTCCATGACAGGCAGCTCTCTTCCCTCTCTTTGAAGTACTGCCCTGAGTTCTGTTACCAAGAATTCCCGCAAAAATATGGGCCAGACGATCCATAATGGCAATATTGCGAGATCCACTAAGGGTATAAAACAGACGGTTATGAAAATCTTGTCTGCTATGGGATCAAGCATTTTACCCAGTTTGGTTATGCCATCTCTTCTAGCCATCATGCCATCTAGGTAATCGGTGATACCCAAGATGGTAAATATTACCAAGGACGTAATCCTGGAATAGGTGCCGCCATATATCAAGAAGTATGGCAAAGGTAAAAGGGCCACCCTTAGAAGAGTTAGTTGATTTGCAGTAATTTTCATTTATTTTGCCACCTTATTTGGCAATTGGTCCCATGTGTTAAGATACGAATTACTAGCTTAATATGCTTAATTTTGTCAAGAAAAGATGTGGAATCTGCTCGTAAGATAGGGGTCTTACGTTACAATTTTTTGAGGGGCCTGTTCAGCTGTTCCATGCCATCTATTCCATAAACACGAACCTTGCGGCTTCTAGGAAATTCGCGCTTCATTATAGACTGAAGCACCTTTTTGAGCTGCCGTTCTTCTACATGTATTTCCTGATTTTCATAACCCCTTTCTTTTACAAAATAACCAGATCGATCTTGTTTTATTATGGAAACACCACGGTTGCGCTTGTATGAAAGCACCTCAACTCCTTTGCCTTGCTCACACTTCTTTAAGGCCCTGCAAACCTTCAATAAAGCGCTGTCCATGTTGACCAAAGCCATGGCATTGATTTTAAGAAAGGGATCTGAGGCGCTCTATGATCTTTTCGAATCGTTCAAGGTCGTTGCAGGAAATCTGGAGGCGGCCGCCCTTCTTGGTGAGCTTTATGGAGACTTGCGCCCCTGTGACCTGAGACAGCTCCTCACACAGACGTTGGATATCTGGATCAGGTTTTCTTGGTTCCTTTTCCTTGCCACCGCTTCTAGCAAGGGTTCGTGCCATGGCCTCTGCCTGGCGCACGCTCAATTCCTTGTCAATTATGGCATCTCTAAGCATTCGCTGAAGCTCAGGCTTTTCCAATGAAAGGATGGCACGCGCATGTCCGGGAGAGATGATGCCATCTGCCAGGTCTTCTTTAACATACTCTGGGAGCTGTAACAGTCTTAGCGCGTTTGCCACAGTTGAACGCTTTTTGCCTACCTTAGCGGCAACTTGTGACTGGGTAAGGCCAAACTCCTCTATCAACCTTTCATAAGCCAGTGCCTCTTCCAAGGGATTCAAATCTTCCCTCTGAATATTTTCAATGAGGGCCAACTCCAGAGCCTCGGAGGGGCTGACATTTTTAATCACCACAGGAACCGAACGCAGACCTGCACGCTGGGCAGCACGCCATCGGCGCTCCCCGGCAATAAGCTCGTAACCTGATTCTGCCTCGGAAACCACCAAGGGCTGAAGTATTCCCTTGTCCTTTATTGACTTTGCCAACACATCGAGTGCATGGTCATCCATGCTCTTTCGGGGCTGCATGGGATTCGGACTGATTTTTTCTATGGGACAAAGGAAAAAGCCAGGACTGCCTGCCTCATATATGTCTTCCTTGGTCAGCAGTGCCCCAAGTCCCTTGCCCAAACCTGATTTAGTCTTTTTCACCCTCTCCTCTGTTTATTCAAAAATTCCTTGGCCAAGGCCAAATAGCTCTCCGCGCCTCTTGAACGGGGATCATAGTTGAAGATAGGCTTTCCGTGGCTTGGGCTCTCGCTCAGTCGCACGTTACGCGGAATGGCACTCATGTAGACCAACTCCCTGAAATGTGTGCGTACTTCCCGCGCCACCTGATATGAAAGCCTCATCCTTGAATCGTACATGGTTAAAAGCAGACCTTCAATATGGAGTTTGGGATTATATGTGCGTTTGACAAGCTTAATGGTCTGTACCAGCTGACTCAGGCCCTCCAGGGCATAGTATTCGCACTGCAGGGGTATCAATATTGAATCAGAGGCAGTCAAGGCATTCAGTGTAATAAGGCCCAACGAAGGGGGGCAGTCTATAAAGATAAAATCAAAACCTTCAACTCGGCTCAAGGCCCTTTTCAGGCATTCCTCCCGCCTTTCCTTGCTGGCTATCTCTACTTCGATGCCTGCTAGCTCTGGGTGTGATGGAAGCAAATAAAGGTTATTGAACTCTGTCTTTCTTATGGCCTTGGAAGGCCCCACCATACCAGTGATCACGTGATAAAGGTGCCAGCCTGTATCTTCCTGGAAATTTATCCCCAAGCCACTGGTGGCGTTTGCCTGGGCGTCACAATCCACCAGCAACACCTTTTTTTTGTGCATGGAAAGGGCTGCTGAAAGATTGACAGCAGTGGTGGTCTTGCCAACCCCCCCTTTCTGGTTGGCTATGCATATAATCTTGGTCTTTTGGATAGTAGGGGAATTTGCCATTAAGTTTAGTCGTCTTTTGGTATGAACTTAGAAAATATCTCATAGGCTGCCTTAACCGCATCTGTATCAGCAGGCATATCAAGCAGGGGCTTTTGTTGAACCTCAAAATCAAAAAGAACACTGCTTGCAGGAACATAGCCTCCAAACTCGAGATCCGTCTTGGCCACCGCTTCCTCAATCTGCTCTGCCAAAGCCTTGGGAACATCTGATGGCACCCTGTTCACTATGAGCACCTTTTGGCGCACTTTGACCTGAAGGGCTTTGGTAAGGTCGGCTATTCGTGCGGCTGTGAGCACACCCCTTGAAGATGGGTCAGATATCACGAAGAGAGTATCAATGTCCCTCAGGTTGAGACGGCTAAGGTGCTCCATGCCCGCCTCATTGTCTACGAGCATATATTTGTAGCTCTTTGCCAGCCCTTCCATGACCTGAGCCAAAATGGAATTTGCCATGCAATAGCATCCCGGCCCCTCGGGCTGCCCCATCACAAGAAGGTCAAAGCCCTTGGTCTCAATAATGGCCTGGTTGATCTGCATCTCCATATATTCGTTCTTTGTCATGCCAGGCGGGGTCTCGGTCTTCATGGCATCCCTTATCTCACCAAGGGTCTTTTCAACCTCCAGGCCGAGCAACTCATTAAGATTGGCATTTGCGTCTGCATCCACACAAAGGACAGGCACCATATCGTTTTCCACTAGATAACGCACCAAAAGCGCAGACAACGTAGTCTTGCCCGTACCTCCCTTGCCGGCCATGGCAAGGATTTTTGCAGTAGATGGAGTTATATTATTGTTTCCCATATTAATTCCTGTATTCCTAAAAGAATCTTCTTACTTAACACTAATATAAGGCCACAGGACATTTATCAAGCCTGGTGGAAGAGGATTATCCAGGTTGAGCAGCTCATCTTTATGCAGAAAAAGCCCTTTGCCTTGCCTATATTGTAGCATTTTTTCGGCCCTAGTGCGTCCTATGCCAGGAAGCACTTCAAGCCCTTCCACAGACACACGATTTATATCAATGGGGTTAAAGAATAGAAGGGCTGTTTCAGGGCTCTTGGGTCCAGCTGAAACTGCTTCCCCAGGCAGGCTCCACTCGTTAAATGCCGGACCTGACGAAAACCAAGAAATCAGTATGCAAAACGCCACAACACAGGCCCAAAATATTAACAGGCTGATTGGTGTAGGCGCAAAGTTGCGGACTTCTACTTTTTGCCCTCCTGTTCAGATTTCATGAGCTTGTAACGGATGGAATCCACCAAGGCCTGCCAGCTGGCTTCGATAATGTCATGTGAAACACCAACAGTCCCCCACTTGTCACCATTGTCACTAGACTCGATCAAGACCCGGACCTTTGCTCCTGTTCCGGCAACTCCTGGCAAAACACGAACCTTGTAGTCTCTTAGGCTCATGTTTCTCAACTCCGGATAAAATTTTTCCAAGGCCTTCCTTATGGCATTATCCAGGGCATTCAC
>Ga0256914_1002976_pt1 | contig 13716 bp, 14 predicted proteins | sample HulkmetaG_FD_191571 | JGI IMG/M metagenome (GOLD analysis project Ga0256914, IMG submission 191571) | Hydrothermal chimney microbial communities from Main Endeavour vent field at the Juan de Fuca Ridge, Pacific Ocean - Hulk | ecosystem: Environmental > Aquatic > Marine > Hydrothermal vents ... | reverse complement strand
GAAACCGTTTAAACGGTTTCCCTGCCATTCTTCCCCTTACAAAACCAGAAAATTACCAAAGCCATCTTTCCTTGTAAAACTTTTCAATTTTGTGCCGACGAATACAATAGTTAACCATTTTGATCAAGGAGTGTCTCTATGTTGTCCAAGCAAAAAGTTCTTTATGTACAACTAAGATACGTGGAAATTCCGAAATTTTATTTAAAGGCGTATTGGTTAAAAATCAAGCGAACCTTTGTGTCTCAGTCATCGTTAAATAAAACAAAAAAACTGCCGGTAGGCTACTGATAATTAAAACAGCAAAAAAGTCAAAAAAAATTTTGACACCATACTATTTTCTTTCTTATATTTGTCGTCTCGATTGAAATGGGGAGGTTGCGGAGCGGTCAAACGCAGCAGACTGTAAATCTGCCGGCCAAGTGCCTTCGGAGGTTCGAATCCTTCCCTCCCCACAGCAACAAAAAAGCCCTGAATTGTTCAGGGCTTTTTTATTTTGTAAAATTTATTTAACCAATTTGAAATATATATTGATTTTATTCATTTTATCCATTAAATTTGATATTCCTTTTTAAGGGGCGGTAGCTCAGTTGGTTAGAGCGCTACGTTGACATCGTAGAGGTCGAGAGTTCGAGTCTCCCCCGTCCCACCGGAAGCCACGGGAAAAGCCCGTGGTTTCTTTTATCTGTTGTTTATGGATGCATGACCGAGGTAGAAACGATTGGCAAAAATTACAATAACTTTTCCCGATAAAAGTCAACAAGAATTTGATGCCGGTATTACTCCGCTCGAAATCGCCAGGGGGATTAGCAACCGCTTGGCAAAACGAGCAGTAGCGGCAAAGTTCAATGGGCAAATAGTCTCGCTGCTTGAACCATTGAATGAGTCCGGCGAATTGCAAATTCTCACCTTCGATGATAAGGAAGGTCGCGAAGTTTTCTGGCATTCTTCTGCGCATTTAATGGCGCAGGCGATTAAGCGCCTATTTCCTGAAGCAAAATTGGGTATTGGCCCGGCCATTGAAGACGGCTTTTATTACGATATCGATCTGGAACGGGCGATTACTCCCGAAGACTTTCCCAAAATCGAAGCCGAGATGGCCAGGATCGTTGATGAAAACCTTCCCATTGTCCGTAAAGAATTAGATGCTCAAGAAGCGATCGAATTCTTTAAAAAGATTAATGAAACATTAAAAGTAGAGTTAATCGAAGAGTTTGCGGCTCAAGGCGAAAAGATTACGGCCTATTCTCAGGGAGAATTTACCGATTTGTGTCGTGGGCCCCATGTCCCCTCCACAGGATATCTTGGTAAGCATTTTAAGTTGCTTTCCGTTGCAGGGGCCTACTGGCGCGGAGATGAAAAAAATAAAATGTTGCAGCGCGTTTATGCAACAAACTATCCCGATAAAAAGCAATTAAAGGCTCATTTGCATCGTCTGGAAGAAGCAAAAAAACGCGATCACCGCAAATTAGGGCGCGAACTGGATTTGTTCAGCATTCAGGATGAAATCGGAAGTGGTTTGATTCTGTGGCACCCCAAAGGAGCCTTGGTTCGCTACATTATCGAAAAGTATATTCAAGATGAGCTCCTGAAGAACGGGTATCAATTGGTAACCACACCCCACATCGCAAAGTTCAAATTGTGGGAAATTAGCGGACATGCCAATTTCTATCGTGAAAACATGTTCGGTACGATGGTTGTGGACGATGTGGAATACCAGCTAAAACCCATGAATTGCCCGTTCCACATGATGATTTACAAATCCAAAATTCGCAGCTATCGCGAATTACCCATCCGATTTGCCGAGTTAGGAACCGTTTACCGTTACGAGCGTTCCGGAGTTCTGCATGGCCTGATGCGGGTGCGCGGCTTTACGCAGGATGATGCACACATCTTTTGCCATCCCGATCAGTTGCAGGAAGAAATTATTCGCGTGCTGGAATTAAACGAACGCGTTTTGAAGAAATTCGGTTTTGATGAATACGAAGTCTACCTTTCCACGCGCCCTGAAAAGTTTGTCGGAGATGTGGAGAGTTGGGACCATGCAACCAATGCTTTGCGCAACGCATTGGAAGAAAAAGGCATGGCTTACGAAATCGATCCGGGAGAAGGAGTTTTTTACGGCCCGAAGATTGATATTAAAATTAAAGATGTTTTGGGACGTCGCTGGCAGTGTTCCACGATTCAGGTCGATTTTAACCTGCCCGAACGTTTCGACTTGACCTTTGTGGATAAAGACGGTCAAACCTATCGGCCGATCACGATCCATCGGGCTTTGCTCGGTTCGATCGAACGTTTCTTTGGAATTTTAATCGAACAATATGCCGGTAACTTCCCGTTGTGGCTGGCTCCGGTACAAGTAATGGTGTTGCCCATTGCCGATCGCCATTTTGATCGGGCGCAGGAAGTGGTGAATGCTTTGCGGCAAGCCGATCTTCGTGTAGAAGCGGACTTGCGCAATGAAAAAATCGGATTTAAAATCCGGGAAGCGGAAGTCCAGAAAGTTCCTTACATGCTCATTATCGGCGATAAAGAGTTGGAAAGCGGACAGGTTTCGGTGCGGCACAAAGGCGAAGGTGATTTGGGCACCATGACCGTAGCGCAAATTCAGGAACGCTTATTAGCAGAATTAAATAAAGATAAGTAAACCAATTAGGAGGACGGGTTCTATTAGTAGTTCATCAGACAAAACCCGGATTAACGAAGCAATTAGGGCCGAAGAAGTTCGTTTGATTGGCCCGGACGGAAAACAAATCGGAATTGTTTCCATTAAGCAAGCATTGGATGAAGCGCAAAAACACGGTCTGGATTTGGTGGAAATTGCGCCACAGGCCAAGCCACCGGTGTGCAAAATAATGGATTATGGTAAATACACCTATGAAAAAAGCAAAAAAGAAAAGCTGAGCAAAAAAAAGCAGCACACCATTGTCGTTAAAGAAATTCGCATGCGTCCCAAAACCGAAGCCCATGATCTGGAGTACAAAGTAAAGCATGCGCGGCAGTTTTTGATGAATAAAAACAAAGTAAAATTTACCGTTCATTTTCGGGGCAGAGAGTTGGCTCACAAGGAATTTGGTGAACAACTTTTGCAACGAATTATTGAAATGCTGAGCGATATCGCTAAAGTCGAAAGCGGTATCAAGTTTGAAGGTCGCAATATGACCATGGTGATGACATTAAAGTAAGAAAGGGGTGAGATACAATGCCTAAAATGAAATCGAACCGCGGAGCGATGAAACGTTTTCGCGTTACGGCAAGCGGAAAAATCAAAAGACACAGCGCTTACCACAGCCATATTTTGACGAAAAAAAGCGCCAAAAGAAAACGTAATTTGCGTAAAGAGTCTTTGGTTTCCGAAGCCGATGCGAAACGTGTAAAACGAATGATTCTGGCATAAGGTAAAAACGAAGAAGAAAATAGTAGGAGATAAACATGCCACGTGCAAAAAATAACGTAGCAGCCCGCAAAAGAAGAAAAAAAATTCTTAAAGCGGCCAAAGGATATCGCTTAAGCAAAGGTCGCCTGTACAAAGTTGCTAAAGATCAGGTAGAAAAAGGCTGGTTGTATGCCTATCGTGATCGCAGAGCCAAAAAACGCAATTTCCGTAGCCTGTGGATTACGCGCATTAATGCGGCTTGCCGTTTAAACGGCGTTTCCTATTCCGTGTTTATGCATGCGCTTAAAGAAGCCAATGTGGCTCTGGATCGCAAAGCATTGGCCGATATGGCCGTTCATAATCCCGAAGGATTTAGCGAATTGGTAAAACAGGTGACTGCGTAAGCATCATGTAAACCACATCAAATTTGTTTAAAAAAGGGAGGTGCATGCCATGGCCTTCCTTTTTTTATTCGAAACCAAACGGGCTGATTGAAAATGAATGAAATCATTGAAAAAATTAAAGACGAATTTCAAAAAGAAGCACAAGCGATTAAACACTGGAAAGATCTGGAAGCTTTTCGGGTAAAGTTTTTAGGGCGTAAGGGATTGGTCTCGGCGGCATTTGAACGCATTGGCGAAATTCCCAAAGAACAACGCCCGCTGTTTGGCAAAGCTCTGAATGAACTCAAAAAAGAGCTGGAAAACGAATACCAAAAACTTCTGGAAACGTTCAAAGGTCAGGCAGAAAAAACACATCGTTTGGATTTAACGTTACCCGGCCGAAAACCTTTTGCCGGAGGGCGCCATCCTTTATTAAAGGTAGCGGATGAAATCAAAGATATTTTCCGCAGCCTGGGCTTTAGCATCGAAGACGGTCCCGAAATCGAAAACGATTTTTACAACTTCGAAGCGTTGAATATTCCCAAAACCCATCCGGCCCGGGACATGCAAGATACCCTGTACATTACCGACGACATCTTGCTTCGTACCCACACTTCGCCGGTGCAAATTCGGGTGATGAAACGCCAGAAACCACCCATTCAAATGATTGCCCCGGGACGCGTGTACCGTCGTGATACGCCCGATGCCAGCCACTCGCCTTTTTTCCATCAGGTCGAGGGTCTGGTTGTGGACAAGGGAATTTCGTTTGCCGATTTGAAAGGGGTAATTCAGGCCTTTGCCCACCGAATGTTTGGCAGCGATATCAAAGTGCGTTTTCGTCCCAGTTTTTTTCCGTTTACCGAACCCAGTGCCGAATACGATTTTAGTTGTGTTTTTTGCAAGGGCAAAGGATGCCGCGTCTGTAAAAACACCGGCTGGATGGAGATCTCCGGAGCCGGAATGGTCCATCCCAATGTATTTAAAGCGGCCGGAGTCGATCCCGACGTTTACACCGGTTATGCCTTTGGCATGGGAATCGACCGTATCGCCATGATTAAATACGCCATTGATGATATTCGTATCTTTTTTGAAAATGACATTCGTTTTTTGAACCAATTTTAATGTGGAAATGCCATGAAAGTTACCTATCGCTGGTTAAAAGAATTTGTAGATTTTAACGAAACTCCGTTTGAACTGGCCGATTTGCTTACCGAAGCCGGCCTGGAAGTAGAAGAAGTAGCTCCCCTGATCAAACCCTTTAACGGGGTGGTTGTGGGCTATGTGGAAAAGGTGGAAAAACATCCCAATGCCGATAAACTTTCGGTTTGTCAGGTCAAAACGGATGAAGGGGCTTATCAGGTCATTTGCGGTGCGCCCAATGTGCGTGCAGGACAATACGTGCCTTTTGCCAAGGTTGGAGCGCAATTGCCGATCGGAATAAAAATCAAAAAGGCCAAAATCCGCGGAGTAGAATCGTTCGGAATGATTTGCTCCAAAGAAGAATTAGGGCTGGAAGCGCATTCAGACGGCATCTGGGATTTTGAAAAAGAACTTCCTTTGGGTAAAGATCTGTATTCTTTGCTCGAAGCGGAGCAGGATTGGGTTTTTGATATTGCCATCACCCCTAATCGGGGAGACTGCTTAAGTGTTTACGGCATTGCCCGCGAGGTTGCCGCGCTAACCGGAAATCCATTAAAACAGTTGCATTTTGATGTTGCGGAAAACAGCGACGAAAAAATCGAGAATCTGGTAAAAATTCAAATTCATGATGTGCAAGGATGTCCGCGATACGCAGGCAGAATTATTCGCAATGTACGTATTGCAGAAAGCCCCGAATGGATGCAGAAAAAATTGCAGGCTGTCGGATTACGTCCCATCAATAATATTGTGGATATTACCAACTATGTGTTGATGGAATTGGGACATCCCCTGCACGCATTCGATTTGACCACCCTGGCCGGTCCCGAAATTCACGTTCGTGCCAGCAAGGCCGGTGACCGCTTTGTGACCTTGGACGATAAAGAACGCATCTTGCCCGAAAATACCGTGATGATTTATGATGCCGAAAAGCCTGTGGCCATCGGGGGCATTATGGGCGGACAAAATTCGGAAGTGACGGAAACGACCAAAGACATCTTTCTGGAAAGTGCCTTTTTTAAGCCGGAACGTATTGCTACGGCCTCCAAACGTTTGGGGTTGAGTACCGATGCTTCGCAACGCTTTGAGCGCGGCGCCGACCCGGAAAATGTGATTCGCGCGATCAACCGTGCGGCACAACTCATGGCGGAACTGGCCGATGGCCAAGTGGTGCAAGGTATTTACGATGTGTACCCAAATCCTGTGCGGCAAAAAGAAATTCCGCTGGATGTGGCAAGAATCAACACCATTTTAGGAACCGACTTTTCACGGGAAGAAGTGGTAAAAAGATTAACGTCCATTCAGTTGCAGGTAAACGCCGACAAAGTTGTCGTGCCAACATTTCGCCACGATTTGTCGATTGTGGAAGATCTGGCCGAAGAGGTAGCGCGACTGGTCAACTATTCCAACTTGCCGTCGAAGGAGTTTACTAAAATTTCCTACCATCTGCCCCAGTCGGAGCACGAACGGCATTTGCGCTTTTTGCGCGAGCAGTTGTTGGCGCTCGGCCTGCAAGAAGTTTTTACCCAGAGTATGGTGAAAAAAGAAGAGGCCGTGCCTTTTGCTACGGAAGAGCCCATTCAAATTAAAAACCCGGTAAGCGACGACATGGCCTACATGCGCCCTTCATTATTCGCCGGCATGCTCAAGGCCATAAGCCACAATGTAAACCGCAATAACCGGGATCTACATTTTTTTGAACTGGGCCGGATTTTCACTCACTTCGATCAAAAAAATATTCCCACCCAGCCCTATTCCGTGGCGGTTGCCATTACCGGCCATCGCTATTTGCCCGGCTGGAACGTTTCGGAAGAAATGGTTGATTTTTATGACATTAAGGGCTATCTGGAAGCGTTTTTGCAGAAAATATTTCTTGACAAGGGGCAAATAATTTTATATGATAAAGCAAAGCATATGGTGGGTGATGAAACCGTTGCATTAAAAGTTGATGACGAAATTATCGGGGTGTGCGGAAAAATTCGTCCGGACGTGTGCAAGGTTTTTGATGTGGAACGTCCGGTTTACGGTTTTGAATTAAATGTCGATGCTTTGATCAAACATTTGAACTTTGACAAACATTTCCGCTCTATTCCCAAGTTTCCGTATTCCGAGCGTGATATTGCTCTGGTTTTAGATGAGGGAATTGCAGCGGCGGATGTTGTGGCATTTGTCAAAAAGCATGGAGGTTCCCTGTTACAATCCGTGGAAGTGTTTGATGTGTACCAGGGAGACAAAATACCGCAGGGCAAACGGAGTGTTGCCATACGGTTACGTTACCAATCCACGGAAAGAACGCTTAGCGATCAAGAAGTAGATCGGTATTTTAAAGAAATAATCGCTAAAACAACCAAACATTTTTCGGCCAGCTTACGGAACTGATTCCATGAATTTGGGTAATTTCGATCGGCTAAAGGAAACGGCCCGGTTAATGATTGACAAATATCGGGCTTTGCGCTTTAGAAATCTGCAGTTGGAACAGGAGAACAAACTTCTAAAGGAGCAACTGCAGCGTGTCGAAAATTTACCTTCGGATTTTGATCCGGCGGAATTAGAAAAAGTGATGGCCGAAAACAAGCGACTGCAAACGGAGCGCGAAGAAATAAAACGACGCTTAAATAAGCTGATCGCTGAGCTGGAAAAACTAAATATTTAACGTGTGGTGTTGAAAAAGAAGTAAAAAGGAAAAGAAATTAATGGCGACTGGCCAGATTCGAGTCAACATATTCGGTTCCGAATATACGCTAATCTCGGATAGTGATGAAAACTACGTAAAAGAAATCGCTCAATACATCGATCAAAAAATGCGAGAAATTGATAAAAATCAATCAATTAGATCAACAGCTAAAGTAGCCATTTTAGCTGCATTAAATATCACGGATGAGCTTTTTCAGGAGCGGTTGTATCGGCAAAAACTCATGGAACAATTGGACGAAGAAGCAAAACGCTTGCATCGTGAACTGGCCGAAGTATTAGAAGAATAGTTTGTTCTTTTCCTTTGCTATTTAGCCCTGTTTCTTTACACGGGACTAAATAGGACCAACACCATCAAAACAGGGAACCGATCTCTGGACGTGGATTGCAAGCCCCGGTCCCGATTTTTCGGGATGCAGAGGAAGCATGAACCGTTCAGGAGGTGCCCACTGTGCTGATAAAGAGGTTCTATCAATAGTCCGGTAAAGAGACAGGGCTTTTTTATTATGGGTCCTCCATAAAGGAAGTGAAAGAGGAGGTTGAAAAGGTGACATTTGGAATTATTATTCTTCTGCTGATCGTATTTGCTTTTGGTCTCGGCTGGTTTCTTAATTCCTGGTTAGGTAAAAATAGCCTTTCTGCAGTAAAAAGAAGAAGTCAGGAGATTATTGACGCAGCAAAAGATGAAGCGGAAAATGAAAAGAAAGAAAAACTTTTAGAAGCCGAAGAAGAAATCTTTCAGATGAAACAACATCTGGAAGAGGAATTCGAAGCAAAGAAAAAATCGTTGCAACGTCTGGAATCCGATCTGAACAATCGGGAAAATAATCTGGATCGCAAAGTTGATTTGATCCGGAAAAAAGAACGCGAGCTTTTTTTACAAGAGCGCGAGCTCAAAAACAAAGAAAATCAATTGAATATTAAGCAGGAAAAGCTGGAAGCTTTGTTAGACGAGCAAAACCGCAAGCTGGAGACCATTGCCGGTTTGACACGCGAAGAAGCCAAAAAACTGTTGATGGACAATTTAATCGATTCCGCCAAGAAAGAAGCGGCGGGAATCATTTACAAAATTATCGACGAGGCCCAAAAAGAGGCACAAAACAAGGCCAAGGATGTGGTCATTTCGGCCATGCAGCAAACGGCCTCGGATCATGCCATCGAGTCGACGGTTTCGATTGTTACGTTGCCCAGCGACGAGATGAAGGGACGGATTATCGGTCGGGAAGGGCGCAACATCCGTGCCTTTGAGATTGTGACCGGTATTGATGTGATTGTGGACGATACCCCGGAAGCGGTGATTTTAAGTGGCTACGATCCGTTCCGCCGGGAATTGGCGCGCATTACCATGGAAAAACTGGTCAACGACGGTCGCATTCATCCGGGACGGATTGAAGAAACCTACGAAAAGACCGTCCAGGAAATGGATGAATATTTGCGCGAACTGGGTGAACAGGCTATGATTGACGTCGGGTTGCACGGGCTTCATCCGGATTTGATTTATCTGGTCGGAAAGCTGCGTTTCCGCACCAGCTACGGCCAAAATGTGTTGCAGCACAGTAAAGAGGTGGCCACGATTGCCGGAATTATGGCGGCTGAATTGGGCCTGGACGAGCAGTTGGCGCGTCGCGCCGGCTTGCTGCACGACATCGGCCGGGCTCTGGATCGGCGAAGCGTGGAAGGCGACCATGCCCAGTTAGGTTATGACCTGGCGAAGAAATATGGGGAAAATCCCATTGTGCTCAACGCTATTGCCGGGCACCACGGCGCGGTAGAGCCCATTTCGCCGATTACCGTTTTGGTACAAATTGCCAATGAAATCAGCCGCTCACGACCGGGCGCCCGACGGGAAGTGATCGAGAACTTTGTGAGCCGGATGCATTCTTTCGAAGACATTGCCATGTCGTTCGAGGGTGTTAAGGCGGCCTATGCCATTCAGGCCGGCAAAGAAGTACGGGTAATTGTGGACCATGAAAAAGTGGACGACATCGCAAGCTTTCAGTTGGCCAAGGATATTGCCAAAAAAATTCAGAGTGTTTCGGGCTATCCCGGACAGGTAAAGGTTGTGGTGATTCGTGAATTCCGTGCGCTTGACTTTGCATGAGCGCTTCTTTTACCCGGGAGATTAAAATTTCGGCGGCTTTTAACGCACTTTTCCGGTTCGTCAAATTCAAGGCTTGGTAAATAAATAAAAAGGGACGAAGCTTTGTTCGAAGAAAAACTACTCAAAGGAAAACCGGTGGCCGAGGCTGTGTACCAGCGTGTTACCACCGATCTTGAAAAGTTGAAAACGCGAGGCATTTTACCCAAACTTACGGTTATTCTGGTGGGCAATGATCCCGCATCAAAAGTGTACGTCGGTCGAAAAGAAAAAACCAGTAAAAAGCTGGGCATGGATTCCGAAACTATTTACCTGCCCGAAGAAACCACCGAGCAAGAACTTCTTGATTTGATTTCCCGTTTGAATGATGACCCGCAGGTACACGGCATTTTGGTGCAATTGCCTTTGCCCCAACACATCGACGAGCAAAAAGTCATTTTGCACATTCATCCCGATAAAGATGTGGATTGCTTTCATCCGCGGAATGTGGGACTTTTGGTGAGTGGTGATCCTTATGTGTTACCCTGTACTCCGGCCGGCATTGTGGAAATTTTGAAATATTACAAAATTGAGGTTCAAAGCAAGCATGCGGTGGTTATCGGACGCAGCAATATTGTGGGCAAGCCAATGGCCAATTTGCTGCTGCAAAAAAATGAACACGCGAATGCCACGGTAACGGTGGTACACAGCCGTACCAAAGATTTGGCCGAACACACTCGACGCGCCGATATTTTAATTGCGGCTATGGGGCGCCCCCGATTTGTAACGGCCGACATGATTAAAGAAGGTGCCGTCGTAATTGATGTGGGCATTAACCGCGTTGCGGCGGACAATGAAAAGGGCTACGCCCTGGTCGGCGATGTGGACTATGAAAGGGCGCTGCCCAGAGTGGCTGCTATTACGCCCGTCCCGGGCGGCGTAGGCCCCATGACCATTGCCATGCTCATGAGAAATACCCTAAACGTTGCGGCACGGCAAAACGGAATCGACCTTTCCTGATACCATGTGGCAAAATCGGTTAGGCATCGCCACCTCGGTTGCCCGGGATGAAAATTTTAGCTGGCAGGTTACCTTGCAGCGGGCGCGCAAAGCAAACATCCGCCACGTACAGTTTTACATTAAAAAAACAACCGGTCTGGCGGAAGCGTTGCAGAATCTTATCTCCGGCAGTTCGCAAATCTTTCCCTATTTTCATTTGCCTCCGTCGGAAGATGAGGGGCAAATTAGCGAAATATTAACGACACTAAGTCGATATTTCCCCCGGCGTTTTGTGGTAATTCAACACCAACCGTTTTGGGAAACACTGCACACCATGCAAGGCGCCTTTCCGGCCATGATCATTGCCGTGGAAAACGATGCCCCAAAGCAAACCCCACACGATTTTTTACGTTTTGCGGAAAAGACGTTTACCTCAAAAAGTTTCTGGGCCGTGGTTGACGTCGCCCGATTTTACCACCAGGCTCCGCCATTGCTCACGGATCGGGCCCTTGAAAAACAAATTCTGGACCTTTTCGGCTTCCTGCAAGAAAAATCCATCCCCTTTCTTATTCACGCCATCGACATCAAAAATCGCCAACCGCAGCGGGAAAATTGGTGCCCACTCTTTGACGGACGCATTCCCTGGCACAATTTCTTAAAAGCCCTGCGAAAATCATCCGATTTACTAAAGTCTTTCCTGTTTGAGTACGAAAATTGGAATATGTGCTTGAGCTCGATTCGTCGACTCAGGGAAGAAATCGGCTGAAACCAAACAACCGTTACAAACGTAAAAAATAAAAAACGGTGCAGGCAATGATGGATCTTTTAACCATTCTGTTAATTGCGTTTTTAGTTCTGTTAGTGGTGCAAATTATTGCACTGGTGCGCATCCGCTACATTATTGTGCGATTGCGCAGCATTTTGAATGTGATTACGCCCATTCTGGAAAAAACCTATTACGTGCAAAGAGCCAATCAGGTAAACATGCACACCTGCCAGTTCTGCAAATATCGTCAGGCCTACATTAAAACCACGGCCAGCGGCGATGAAGATTTTTACTATCGTTGCAAGGTTTCGGACAAAGAAATCAAACTCAATGATTCCTGCCGTTTTTTTGAGCCGGAACGGACGTTGTAAGCCATCCATTTAAACCTGATTTTTCTCCGCTTTTCTGGCGTTTAATTAAAAATGATTTTTACATAAAAAATATTGGAAATTTTCTATTTTTGTTTTAATTTTGCCTTTCAAAATGAAACAATGCTGGGAGCATGGAACAGAATTACATCAAATATTTGGATCCGCAATTTTTAGCTACGATTTCCAATTTGGAATTGGTCGCCCGCTCCGTGGTGGAAGGCTTTATCACCGGCTTGCACAAAAGCCCTTTTCACGGATTCAGTGTGGAGTTTTCCCAGCATCGTCCCTACATGCCGGGTGATGCCTTGCGCTTTGTAGACTGGAAAGTGTACGCCCGCACCGATCGTTTTTACATCAAACAATTCGAAGAAGAAACCAATTTACGGTGCTACATTTTGGTGGATATTTCCGCCTCGATGGGCTACAAAAGCGGGCGGGTAAGCAAATGGATGTACGCTTCGTACCTGACGGCTGCTTTGGCCTATTTGCTTTTGCATCAGCGCGATGCGACCGGGCTGGTACTTTTTGATGAGGCGATTCGGTTGCAAATGCCTCCCCGGTCAATGGAGTCGTACCTGCGCGAAATGCTTACGCACATCGAGCAGGCCTCATTGGGCAAAGACACTTCCGTGGGCAAAGTGCTGCACCAAATTGCCGATCAATTCCGCCGCAAGGGATTGATCATTCTCATTTCCGATTTTCTGGACGATCCGGATGAGATTCTCAAAGGCTTAAAACATTTTCGCCACGATCGGCACGATGTATTGGCCTTTCACATTCTGGATCGTCAGGAAGCCGAATTCGATTTTAGCGGTAATGTCATGTTCCGGGATCTGGAAAGCGGGGAAAAATTGAAAACCCAGCCATTTTTTGTGCGCGAGCAATATCGGCAGAGATTCGGAGCCTTTTTGAGATATTACCAGACCGAAACCAGTAAAAACAATATCGACTATCAACAAATATTCACAGATGAACCGTTAAATATTGCTTTAACGAAATTTTTAAGTAAACGTAAGAGGCTGTTTTAATGAAGGAATTACCATTAACTCAAATCGTTTCCTGCGCCGGCTGAGCCAGCAAGATTCATCCAGAGGTTCTGGATAAGATCATCGGGAAAATTCGGGTAAAGGCCCATGACCGGCTGTTGGTCGGGAACGATTCTGCGGACGATGCCAGCGTTTACAAAGTGAACGATCAATTAGCCGTCATTACAACGGTCGATTTTTTTACTCCCATTGTGGACGATCCGTACATTTACGGACAAATTGCCGCCGCCAATTCCATTAGCGACGTGTTTGCTATGGGCGGTACGCCCATCCAGGCCTTGAATGTTTTGGGCTTTCATCAGGGCAAAGTTTCCACGGAAACCGTGGCTAAAATTTTGCAGGGCGGGATGGACAAGGCCCTGGAAGTGAATTGCGTGGTGGCCGGCGGACATTCCATTCAAGATCAGGAAGTAAAGTACGGATTGGCCGTTACCGGGATTGTACACCCCGATAAAATTTGGCGCAATAATACCCTGCAAAAGGGCGATGTACTGGTGTTAACCAAGCCCATCGGTACCGGAGTGGTGACCACGCATCGCATGCATGGCAAGGCCACGCCAAAAGACGAAGAAGAAGTGGTTGCCAGTATGCGGGTTATTAATGCCCTGCCTGTGCAGGTCTGTCAGGAAAACGAGCTTATCGTGCATGCCTGTACCGACGTAACGGGATTTGGCCTGGCCGGACATATTGGCGAAATGCTCAGCGGCAATCCCGATCTTTCGGTACGTTTGCAGCTTAATGCCATTCCGCGTTTTGAGGCTTTCGAACGCATCCACGAAGATCACTCCAGCTGGCCCGGAGGGCTGCATGGCAATATTTTGCATTTGAAAGACGAAATTTTTACGCGGGAAGAAGACGCCATGAACCCCAAAT
>Ga0256914_1002975_pt1 | contig 13722 bp, 12 predicted proteins | sample HulkmetaG_FD_191571 | JGI IMG/M metagenome (GOLD analysis project Ga0256914, IMG submission 191571) | Hydrothermal chimney microbial communities from Main Endeavour vent field at the Juan de Fuca Ridge, Pacific Ocean - Hulk | ecosystem: Environmental > Aquatic > Marine > Hydrothermal vents ... | reverse complement strand
AAGGAAGCCGAGACGAAGCTTGAGAAATTTCTCTCAACACACAAGAATCTAAGCATGCTACCTGTCGATCAGCAGATTGTGGTTGTCAGCTTTGGTGGAACCTACAGCGATGCAAAACACATGCTTGAAAAAGCCAGGAAGATGCTGGATGAGGGCAGGGTGCAGGATGCGCGGTATATTATTGATCAATTAACCGATGAGATTGATGTGGTTAATACGTACCTGCCTATAGCAATGTACAGGCATGTTCTGGCGCTTGCGACAAAGGATATCAAGCAGGGTAAGATCAAGGATGCGCTTGCCGTACTTGCGCTTGTAAGGGGTAGCCTTGTTATTGATAAGATAGTTATACCCACACCATTCCTTAAGGCTGAGGCTTATATAGATAAAGCATCATCCCAGAAGGAGAAAAAGAAGGCGATAGAGTTTCTGAAGGAGGCAGAGAACCAGCTCAAACTTGCCAAACTGCTTGGATATGCATACGACTTCAAGGACGAGTACGCATCCATAGAGAAACAGATTGAAAAGCTAAAGAAGGCAGTCCAGGAGGGTAAGAGCACAAAATCGATGTTTACCAGCCTGAAAAAGAGAGTGCACGGACTCTCCGTAAAGGCTCAGAAGAGACAGTAAGACGCCATCTGATACCTCTCGATGATGAGGAAGGGTTTTTTACCCTTCCTTTTTTGTTTTTAGTATTGTTGACTAAAGAGCCCACCTTTGATAATCAATCTTATAGATAGAGGGTTAATTCTGGTTTGGTATGAAGCGTATTGCGTTGAATAAAAAGGGTTTAGAGAAGATAAGGAAAGGACGCGTTCTGATATACAATCGGGAAATTGAAAGAGCAAAGGGTAGTGTGCGTCCTGGCGAGGTTGTGCTGCTTGAGTATAACTCAAAGCCGATTGCAACGGCTTTTTTTAACCCCCTAAGTAAAATAGCTGCTCGTGTGATCAGCTTCGAGTGTGCTTATCCCGATAGGATGTTCTTTGTAAAGCGAATAGAGGTGGCTCTGAGTAGAAGACGCCATCTATCATCGATAACCAACGCCTTCAGGATCGTGCACTCCGATGCTGATGGTCTAAGTGGACTCATCATTGATATGTATGGCAAGAATCTCGTTGTTAGCTTCACCTCAGCAGGTATGGATGCTTTGAAGGGTGTTGTGGTGGATGTACTTGTGGATCTTCTAAGACCTGCCTGTATCTACGAACGTTCAGATGAGCTGAGAATAAAGGAGGGTCTTGAACACTCAGAAGGAGCTCTCGTCGGTAATATGCCTGATGAATTTGTCGTTGAGGAGAAGGGACGAAAATTTATGGCTCGCCCAAAAGACGGGCAGAAAACCGGATTCTATCTGGATCAGCGTAAGAATAGAATCCTGATAGGCTCTATGGAGTGGAATCGTGTGCTGGATCTGTTTGCCCATTCTGGTGCGTTCGGCATACATGCGGGTGCAAAATTCACCTGTTTTGTGGAGTCCTCTGCTGTGGCATGCGATCTCATAGAGAAGAACTGTACTATGAACTCTGTTGAAAATTATACAGTTGTAAAAGGCGATGTATTCGATTTTCTTTCGAATCACTCGGAGACTTACGATCTGATAGTTATCGATCCACCGGCTTTTGCAAAGAACAGAAACCAGATAGCTTCTGCTGCTAAAGCATACAGATTTCTGCTTGGAAAAGCCTCTGGCTTGGTTTCATCTGGTGGATACGTAGCACTGTTTAGCTGTTCCCATGCGTTCTCCTTTGGTCAGCTTGCTGATGTGGCATCTGAAGTTTCAGCAGGGTCCAGGTACAGGTTTGAGATCGTGGAGTTGCTCAAGCAGGATGTGGATCATCCGTATATTGCCTCAATAGACACATCCCTCTACCTTACAGGTTATTTACTGAGAAAATGGGAGGTCTGATGGTAAAGGACGATTACAGGCTGCTTAAAGATCGGATAGAACGGTCTCAAACATGTATCTTTCTCACAAGTGCTGGTATGAGTGCTGATAGTGGAATACCCACATTCAGAGACAAAGAGGGATACTGGCGTAATTTTCCCGTTTTTAAAAGACTTGGACTGGAAGCAATAGAGCTTGCCAACCCTCACAGCTTTGAGGTACGCCCCCAGTATGCGTGGGCATTTTATGAGTGGAGAAGGAGGAATGCACATCAAAACAAGCCTCACAAAGGCTATCATGTAATTAATCGATTGATAAATGAAGTCTTCAAGCGCTCGTTTGTTCATACTACCAACACCGATGGATACCACATAATTTCCGGTCTGGAGGAGTCTCTTGTGTATGAGGTGCATGGATCCATGTGGCGTTTGCAGTGCATGCGTGGTTATGCCTGTTCTTACGGTGTCAGGGAGAATAGGGATGTTCCGCTATGTGAGCTTGACTACGAGACCATGATTGCCACAAACCTGCCGAGATGCCCGGTCTGCGGTGAACTTTTAAGGCCTAATATCCTGATGTTTGGTGACTTCTCTTACGTTGAAAATGAGTATCAGATTGAAAATTACCACGCGTTCTTAAGGGATGTGGGTACCCCAGACCTTGTGTTTCTAATAGGATCAAGCGGTGCAGTTCCCACAAACGATTACCTTGCTAATAGATTCAAGACTTCCGGTTCATTTGTTGTAACGATAAATCCTGACCCGGCGTCGCTCGGTGTCTGCACGCCGGATCTTTATCTTCAAAGCGGTGCTAAGAATGCGTTTGAGGTTATAGAGAGATTGGTTTTCTGATTTTAATCGTTTTGTAATCTTTGTTGCGTAAACTCCCGCAGATTCAAAGAAAGGAGATGCGCCTTGAGGGTTCTTGTAGTAGAGGATGAAAAATCCCTTGCCGGACTGATAAAGAGTGGTCTTGAAGAAGAGAAGTATAGCGTGGATGTGGCGTATGATGGTGAAGAGGGTTTGCTTTTAGCTGAGCATGAAGGATACGACCTGATTATTCTTGACATAATGCTCCCTGGTATAGATGGCGTGGAACTAATGAAGCGGTTAAGGAAAAGCGGGAGAGATACACCGGTTCTGATGCTGACGGCGCGTAGCTCTACAGAGGATAAGGTGGAGGCGCTGAACGCTGGTGCTGACGATTATCTCACCAAGCCGTTTTCATTCGATGAGTTGCTTGCGCGGATAAAAGCCATTTTGCGCAGGAATCACAGGGTTGCAACAAACACGATACAGATAGATACGCTCACAATAGATATGCACACCCACGAGGTGAGAAGGGGTGAGAAAAGGATAGAGTTAACGGCTAAAGAGTACTCACTCCTTGAGTGTCTTGCACTAAACCGCAATAAAGTCCTATCGCGAGACCAGATTGTGCGCCATATCTATAGTTTCGATTCTGAACTGGATAGTAATGTGGTTGATGTGATGATTACCCGTTTGAGAAAGAAGATTGATAAGGATTTTGAGAAAAAGTTGATCCACACGGTAAGAGGTGTTGGTTACATGCTCAAAGGCTAAGTTGTATGCTTTCTTCTCTTAAGGCTAGGCTTGTCTTTTTATACTCAGCCACAATGCTGCTGGTGCTGAGTGTAGTGGCTCTCGTATTCCTCTACAGCTTGAGAAAGATTGTTTACAAGCCCGTTGATGCTACCCTGTTTGCTCGGGCACGAACGCTCGATACGTTGATTAAGAACAACAGCTTCAAGATAAGCTTCCTTGATGTCAATGGGAACAGGTTCGTGTCGGAAAATGGACGCCTCTGGATCTATCTAACGAGAAACTCCAAGTATTTCTTTCAGATACGTTCAAGAAACGGTGATACACTCGAAAAGTCCATGTCTTTGGGAGATATGTCGTTGCCCTACAACGGCGAACTGAACAAGTGCATGAATGTGCGTGTAAACGGGATGATGCTCAGGCTTGTCAACTATTGGGACAAGGATTTAAAAATAGTAATTCAGGTTGCTTACGATGTGCAACGAGAGCACGGTATCATGATGAATTTCATGTACGTAACACTTGCGGCTATTGTGCTTGTAATGCTCATATCAAGCATAGGTGGTTACCTTATATCCCTCAAGGCGCTCAAGCCCATAGATGAGCTATCGAGAAGAATCGATAAGATCTCCAACGAAAATCTGAGTCAACGTATCGACTTGAAAAGGATACCCGATGAACTCGAAGGACTCGTGGAGGCTTTCAATAATATGCTTGAGAGGCTTGAAGAGGCTTTCAACCAGCAGAAGAGACTGATCTCGGATGTTTCTCATGAACTGAAAACGCCTGTATCTGTTATACTTATGCAAGCTGAGCTGGCTTTGAAAAAAGAGAGGAGTGCAAGTGCTTACAGGGAAGCGCTATCAACCATTAAAAGCGCCGCCCACGTTGTTAGCGAGTTGATTGAGAAGATGCTATTCATGGCTCAACTTGAGTCTAAATACAGTGCGATTGCAGTGAAAGAGTGTAATGTGAAGGAGATCATCGGCGATGTTCTGTCTATTCTAAAAACCCAGGCTGCTGCGAGGAACATCACAATAGTAGCTGATGTTGAGGATTGTATTGCAAGGTGTGATAGGCTAACGATGGTTGAGGTATTTCTCAATCTTGTGGACAATGCGATAAAGTACAACCGGGAGAATGGTAAGGTGACGATTCGCTGCGAAAAAGTGGAGACAGACAAGGTACGGATTCTCATCGAGGATACAGGCATAGGCATAGAAAAGGATCAGCTCAGCAGGATATTTGAGGCTTTCTACAGGGTGGATAAGTCACGATCAAAACAGAAAGAGGGCTTCGGGCTTGGACTTAGTATAGTAAGGAAGATACTGCAGCTGAACGGTGGCACTATCAACATCAAGAGCACCCCTGGCAAGGGCACAACAGTTGAGGTAATACTGCCTGCATAACTCCGCACAGATTTTACAAAAATTTTACAAAAAAGCGATAAAAACGGGTTTTCTTCATGGTTTTGTAATATTGATGATGTATTATGAATTCGCGAAAAGAAAGGGGGGAGACGGAGTTGAAAAAGGGAGTTGTTTTGAAAGGCATCATAGCCGCGGGTTTCGTGGTTAGCACGTTGACATTCACCAGCCCGTTTACCGCAAGAAGCAGCCAGTCGTTCGATAGGGTGAACTTGAACAAAATAGCTGAGAGATGCAGGATAGGGCGCATTGTTACACTCGCGGATGAGACCGACAGCAGCGAATTTAGTGTAAGGGCGCTTGAAAAAGCGAGGTTTTAGCTTAAGATGAGGGTGTTAAAAAGTTTCATTGGAGGTGTAGAAATGATTTACAACTTCAAGCGCTTTGCAAGCCTGCTTTTAGCGCTGTTTATGCTGCTGTCGGGTATGAATGCACTGGCTGCCACAGGTGGTGGCAAATGCACCTGCCTGCCGGATATCAAGGATGTGGCCAAGAAAGCACTGCCGGCGGTTGTTAACATCAGTACAACCCAGGTAGTAAACACGCCTTCTGTAAGTCCTTTTGGCGGTTTTGGCTTTGACCAGAACGATCCGTTTGAGCAGTTCTTCAAGCACTTTTTCAACATCCCTATGAAGCGCAAGATACATGCGCTGGGAAGCGGTTTCATAATCTCCAAGGATGGCTACATACTTACAAATTATCATGTTATCAAGAGAGCCACAACCATAAGGGTGACACTTCTAAACACCAACGAGGTGTACACAGCAAAGATTGTGGGTACTGATCCCAGTGCTGACATAGCTTTGATTAAGATTAAACCCAGGGAGAAGCTACCAACCCTGCCGCTTGGCGACTCAAGCAAGATAGAGGTTGGTGATTGGGTTGTGGCTGTAGGAAATCCATTCGGTTTAAACGGTACAGTTACAGCTGGCATTATAAGTGCGAAGGGTAGAGTTATTGGGGAAGGTCCATTCGATCATTTTCTACAGACAGATGCAGCTATTAACCCTGGAAACTCAGGTGGACCGTTACTCAATCTGCAGGGGCAGGTAATAGGTATCAATACAGCAATAGTTGCTGGTGGACAGGGCATCGGTTTTGCAATACCTATCAACATGGTGAAAAACGAGATGCCCTATCTGATGAAGGGTGAAAAGGTCAAGAGAGGTTATCTGGGTGTTATGATACAACCGTTAACGCCCGAGGCAGCAAAGGAGTTAGGCCTGCACAATGTCAGTGGTGCCATTGTGTCTCAGGTCTTTAAAGACTCCCCCGCCGCAAAAGCTGGGGTCAAGCCGGGAGACATTATCATCTCTGTGAACGGTAAGCCCGTACACACCTCCAGCGACCTGCCGTACATCATCTCATCCATGAGACCGGGCACAAAGGTCAAACTTGGTATTATCAGGAACAAAAAGAAGATGACACTTGAGGTCACACTGGGTACAAGGCCATCTAGCAGCGAGATGGCAGCCCAGAGCGGATCCGGTGTCTATAAGACCAAGTTTGGCTTTTCGGTGTCCAACATTACACCTGAGCTTAAGGCGAAGTACGGAATCAAGGTTGATCACGGAGTTGTTATTGTCTCGGTTGATCCCAACTCCTTTGCTGCCATGGTTGGCGTGCAACCGGGAGATGTGATTGTGAAGCTCAACTATAAGCCCGTTAAAAACCTCGCAGACTTTGAAAGGATTATCAAGAAAGCAAAGGATGTGATTTTCCTCCACATCGTAAGGGGTTCTGCGCACATCTTCATCACCATCCAGCGATAAGGAACACAAAAAGGGCAGGGTGACCCATCTGGGTGCCCTGCCTTCTTTATTTTTGCTTCATGTTACTCCACGTTGAGTATTCTCTTTATCAGATCAAGCCATAAGCCATTTTTTGCGAAGCTAAGCTGACTGTATTTTTGGGAATACATGCTGTAAACTGTTGCGTTGGGATACCAGATACTCAAGCCGTGGCTGTTTTGAACAGGTGTGCCGCTATGTTCGTTTGCAAAAACGATTGATGCAATATCGTTCATCACCAGCTGGGCACAGTTACGTGTCTGGTTGTCCATGTATTGATTTGCTGCAATGAGTCTTGCAAGGTCATAGAGGTCTGCATAGGAATCGTTTGTGCTTATGGTACCCTGGATTAGATCATCGTATCTCTGTACGCTGTTGAAGATGGTTTGAGTCAGCGCATACTCAACATTACCGTACATATCGCTATTGAGCTGTCGGATTAGATTCTCCGCAAGCCCGTTTATATCGTCAAACAGCCTTTGAATCCCATGGAGGTCCACTGAAGACATTGTTAGAAAATTCCAGCCCGGATACTCTTCTACGTAGGTTGAAGCAATTACCTTGGATAGCTCGACCCTGGTGGCTGTGTATGCGTTCGCATTTAGCCATGTGAGAATCTTATCGTAGGCATATCCGTAGAAATGAGCTGTGCTTTCGGAGGCAACCATGTAGTCAGCGTAGTCTCTTATTGCATAGGCTACCTCAACCATTCCCATCAGACATGCATCCATACCGATGATGTCTATGCGTTTTCCTGTGTGAACTGTTACGTTGTCCAGTGCATCGGCAAGTTGCGGCACGCTAATTTCGGAAACCGGTGGGGGATTTGCATCAATCAGTATATCACGGGTCATCGGCTCGAAGCCGCGTCCATGGTCCCATAGCACAACCAGATAGTGGTCGGCAGGGTAATCCTGCATTGCCCACAAGATAAACGCCGAAAGATTGGATGCCCTACCCATGTTTATTTCGCCCAGGTTTTTGATCAGTTGAAGACTGGCTTGTTTTACCAGGTATCTTTTTGTTGTATCCGTTTTGGTATCCACCTGAACCACCACGTTGATGTTGGGTGTGGTGCCCACACTCTCCATCTCTTCTAAATCGGATTCCACAGCATCTGTCAATGAGTTGTCGCCGTCTATATAGACCATGACAGTCCATGGATCTCTGAGTGTAAACGACATAGCAAAGACATCGTGTTCCTTTTGCGGATCGATGTAGGCATCGAATAGCAGGTAGTAGTGTCCACCATATGTGTCCATCAACATTCTGTAGGGATGGTCGGAGGGTTTTAGAGTGATATTATCGTTGCTAAGCGTTGAAACGGTGTGGATAAGTAGCGTATCCGTTTTATCGAGGTGTGTATCGTTGGAAAGGTATATATCCAGATTGTAACCATTTTCAGAGAAAAAATCGCAGCTCCACTTTAGTGTTAGATTTGGCTTGGATAGCTTTGATAGATCGCCCGGTACGGCAGCGCATTTCTTCAGTTTCACATAGGGCGTTATCGAACTACCACCACCTCCACCACCACCGCAGGATGAAAGTACAAGAACAACAGCCATAAGAAACAGAGTGATTTTTGTGTTCATAAGCAACTCCTTTTTTGAACTGATACATTGCAAATCCTATCGTTTTGCCGCTTTGTGTGCAAGAAAAATCGGATTGACACCCACCTGTGTATCGGTTACCCTAAAAGCCATGTTGAGGCGTGCTGTTAGTGTTGTTTCGGGTTTTGGATTTGTTTATACCCTTGTTCAGTTGATATTAAAATCCATGCACTCAAGTATTTGTACTACCCAGGGTTGCTTGCTTGTTGCAAAGAGTGTTAGATATTCCGATTCCCTTATCATCCTTGCCGGTGTTGTTACATTTCTTGTGATTTTCCTGCTTTCCCTATCCAAAAGCAGACAGCTTGACTCTCTGATCGATTACATACTGACCCTTGCCCTCTCTGCTGAGGGCATCTTTGTTGGCTACCAGCTTTTCAGGATAAAACACCTTTGTCTTTTCTGTTTGAGTGTCTTTGCCATTTTTGTCATTATTGCGCTATTGAGATTGCTGCAGGCTCGCTACAGGGTGCTTGTAGGTTTTGCATCTTTTTCGGTTGTTCTTTCGCTGTGCTATCTGCTCAAACCTGTGACAACGCCCATGCTTGCTGCCAAGCCCCTTGTGCTGGTCTATAAACCATCCTGTTCGCACTGTGAGCGTGTGATTGAAGAAGCAAGAAGGAAGCATGTGAATATCTATACAGTAAACGCTGATACCTGTCTTCCTTTTCTGAAAAGCTTAAATATCAATGAGGTGCCTGTATTGATTGTTAATCGCAAAGGCGAGAAGAGAATAATAATAGGTGAGGATAACATACTCAACTACATGTTTTCACACAGGAACAGTTCGGGTACACAGGTCTACATGCCGCTATTTGACAAAAAAGAGGGCGGAGGTTTTTGCACGCTCAATGGAAAGTGCGACTGATCCCCGCCCGTGGTTGTTTAACCCACTATTTCTTTGATCGATTTAAGTAGTTCGGCAGGCGAAGCTATCTGTTCCGGTAGTTGTTCCACTACCTGCTCTGTATCCATATTCTTTATTCGTTTTAAGTCCGAAAACCGTTGCCTTAGCTGCTGTTTTGTGACAGGAAAACGCAGTCCCCTGATGCGGACAAGGACCTCAATGGGCCACTCTATATCCAGAGCTCTACTGAACTCTTCATAAAGCTCGGCGAGAAACGGTATATGTTCCCTTCCGGCTTTTATCTCTTCGTATGCCCATTTGGCAAGTGCACCAGCAATATGGGTTCTTTTCTCTTCGTTTTCTTGATCAAGCTCATCTTTCTGTATGCGTTTTTTGAGCGCTTCTACATCAGCCCTTAGCGTATTGCGAACACTTTGCGTAGATATCCCAAGCTCTGACGCTATCTCGTCTGCACTTTTGCCGTGACTGTTCATCACCACGATGTAGGCTGCTTGAAGCATGCTTGGTAACCACGTTAGGTTTCTTTTGTGTATAAGCTCCCTGATGCCTCCGAGCAGATCTATAGCTTTTAGGAAAACCCTCAAAACCTCACCTTCAGGATTTGCAACTTTCATCTGGCTTTCGGTTAATATCATTTTTTCTCACCTCCCGTTAGTTTTTGTAGTGGTAAACCTATTGCGATTGTGCCATTTGGTTTTATCTCCATAAGATGCGTTGACGTGTCGTGTGCGCACATGCGGCAACCGTCTATTCTAAAAAGCCTTACTGTTTCGCCAATAGGTAGAGAATACATGCGTTGCTTATAGGTGGAGTCGATGGTTTCCTTAAACAGCACCATTGTGCCATCAACAATATGGGATACAGCGTATCCGCCCGCTGATTCCGCCGAAAATTCCTCGTGGCTTGAGCGTTTCTGTGTGACAAGTAGCGCTGTTTGGTACCACTTTTTCAGAAAGTTATAGATAGGCCTAATGATTGCTCTTGCCTGCATTTCCCTGTGTTCGTATAGGCCGGTAAGCGAATCGATCACGACTGTTTTTGTTTTGTAGGTTCGTATTACATGGGCTATTGTGTCAAGCAGAGAAATATGATCCTCCCTTAAAGCGGCATGGCTTGCAGCATCTACAATTATGATGTTCTGATCGAGTTTGTCGTCGGGTACACCCGTGGCTTTGGCGCGTTGCTTTAATGCTGCTGCCACAAATTCAGCTGGTGTCTCTACGCTAATGAATATTACTTTTTCGTCCAAGGAGGCTCTGTGTAGGGCAAACTGCTCCACAAGAAGGCTTTTACCGGTATCGGGCACACCTGTTACGTTCATAACGCAGTAGCGCGGTATACCTCCAAGCGGAACAGTTATAGGTTCTGATTCTCTTTCTTTAATTGTGTAGAAGAGTTCGTCGAGGCCTTCAATACCTGTCTCCACTGGTTCGATTTTGGGTATCTTTGATTGCAGGTCTGGTATTCTATAGATACTCTCCATAACTGCTCTGTTTGCTACCATTTACTCCTCCTTTTAAACTTGAGTATGATACTATCAAGTTCACCATCTATTATATGCCACTTTGCAATTCTGGCAACTCGTGGCAGGCGCGGACGAATCTGCTTGTAAATTTTTAAATCTTTGTGGTAAAATTTTTTTACAAAGCAAATCAATGGGGTGTTGCAGTTGAATGTATTGGCTATCGATCCTGGTTCAACAAGCACAAAGATAGGCGCTTGGCTTAACGGTGAGCTTACAAAAAGCACCATTTACCATCCAAAGGAATTGATAGATGCTTTCGATGACATACCATCGCAGAAGGGTATGCGGCTTCAAGCTATAAGGGAGTTTCTTGCGAAAAATCAAATGGACAATGTGGAGTTTGACGCTGTAGTTGGCAGGGGTGGTCTCATCAGGCCCTTAAGAAGCGGTGTGTATGAGGTCAATTCTGCTATGCTTAAGGACTTAAATAAGGGCTACAATGGTCAGCATGCATCCAATCTGGGGGGCATTTTAGCCAGTGAGCTGGCCAGGATATACGGATGTAAAGCTTTCATTGTAGATCCTGTTGTTGTGGACGAGATGGATAGGATTGCGCGTTATTCTGGCTTGAGACAGATAGAAAGACGGAGCATTTTCCACGCATTGAATCAGAAAGCTGTTGCTCGTAGAGCTGCTGATAGGCTGGGCAAAAGATACGAAGATGTGAACCTTATTGTGGCGCATTTGGGTGGGGGCATATCTGTAGGATTACACAGGAAGGGCAGGGTTAGTGATGTGAATAATGCCCTTGATGGTGATGGTCCTTTCGCTGTGAATAGAAGCGGTGGATTGCCTGTGGGTGATTTACTAAAACTCCTTCAAAGTGGTGAGTATTCGCCACAGCAGCTGAAAGATACAATTAGTAGAGCAGGTGGCGTTTATTCCTACCTTGGAGAGACGGATATGAGAAAGATTGAAAGGATGATAGAAGATGGGAATGGGTATGCCAATGAGGTGATTGATGCCATGACATACCAGGTAGCAAAGGAGATAGGTGCTCTTGCTGCTGCGGCAGCAGGGTCCATTGATGGAGTAGTGCTTACAGGCGGTTTGGCAAAAAGCAATATGATAGTTGAAAGAATAAAAAATAGGGTAGCTTTTATAGCCAGGGTTTTTGTGTTCCCCGGTGAGTTTGAACTTGAGGCTCTAATTGAAGCCTCTTTGAGGGCTCTTGAGGGTAAAGAGCCGATAAGAACCTATCCGGACAAGGAGAATTGATGGGTATAGGAGAAAATATTCGCAGGATAATGGATGAAAAGCAGCTTGAGATTGCTCAGCTTTCAAGGGTTGCCAATATTCCGGTTGAGACCCTTGAGGAAATTATTTCAGGAAAGACCGAACCACTTGCTTCAGAGCTGCTTAAGATAGCAAATGCGCTTGGAGTGGATACAGCAAAACTATTATACGATAGGTCGTTTGAAGAAAAAAGGGCACTCAAAACAACACCGGCTGAGCGTGTTAGGGTCAAAAGGCGAGACAACTTCAAATACGAAAGCCTTGCCCCTTATTATGCGGGTAAGCATATAGAGCCTTTTTACCTTGAGATTTACAAGACGGATAGGCCCGATTTGAGTCAGCATGAAGGTGAGGAGTTCCACTATGTGCTTGATGGACGAATAAAGATGAGGGTGGGCGATGAGGAGTTTATACTTGAAAGCGGTGACTCAATTTATTTTGATTCATCCTTGCCCCATTCCGTTGTTTCTCTTGTGGATGTTTCCCGTGTAATAGCAGCCATATACAATCCGGGTTCTATGCTTCAGGTAACACGAAGCAAGAAGATGCGAGATTTGATTCAGGCTGCCCGCTATTTGAAAAACAAGGCTCTTGTTCTCGTCTGTCCTGATGAGACGTCTCTAAGGGCGGTCAATAAGGCGATCGAGGAGGAGATTGTTTCTATAGCCTATCTTGTTGGTTCAAGGAAACAATTGGAGTCACTGCCGGAGACGCTGCTTGTTTATAAAAAACGCTACGTGTTTGAGTTTGTTGAAAACTCCGCTGAGGATTACGAGCTTCACTGCGCATACAGGGGTGTGGAAGTTTTAAAAGAGCATGGTGCGCAGATGATCATGAAAGGAAAGATCAATACTGCTAACTTTCTAAAAGCTATTCTCGACAGAAAAAAAGGTATACGGCTTATAAGAAGACTTTCGCTTGTAAGCATATTTGAGTTGCCGGGATTGAACAGGCTGGTGTTTCTAACAGATCCTGGCATAAATCCAGAGCTCTTTGCCGGAAACGACCTGAACACAAGCATAGATATAATTAAAAACGCCATTGATGCAGCAAGGGCAATGGGTGTAGCAAGACCAAAGGTTGCCTTACTGGATGCCAATGAAATGCCCTCCAGCAAGATCCCCACAACGCTTTATGAAAAGGAATTATCGCAAATGGACTGGGGTGATGCTGTTGTCTACGGGCCATTATCGTATGATCTTGCTCTCTATCCGGAAGCTGTCAAAAAGAAGGGCTTGAAAAACAACCCCGTTGCTGGCAGGGCGGATGTTTTGGTTGTGCCCCATATTGAAGGCGGAAATTTTCTTTATAAGGCTTGGGTTATGACCATGGGTGCGGAGGTTGCAAATATTGTGCTTGGCGCTGAGGTGCCTATTATCCTTACATCCCGCAGCGATAGCGACATGACAAAGTTTCTTACGATCTGTGCAAGCGCTATTTATAGCAACTATTTGCGCTCAAGGAAAGAGTGATGTTAATATCACGGTTTCGGCTGGTGAATTTAATAAATGACTAAAAATGAAAAATGACTTGATTTTTCATTTGTTAACTGTATAATGGAGGTGAGATTAACAATGGAAGAGGTGCTGGTTATGGCGTTTGTTCTATCGATATTTGCCGTTTTTCTGGCTATCGGTTTTATCGATTATAGACACTCCAACCACATAAAGGGGTTTGTGCTTGCCGACAGGTCGCAGGGTGCGCTGGCAGTTGGGTTATCCTTGTCGGCCACCATTATGGGTGCCTCCTCTACAATAGGAATGGCTGCACTGGTTTGCAGGGTAGGTTTACCGGGTCTCTGGTGGCTGTTAAGCGG